>Ga0102832_1000054_pt1 | contig 333737 bp, 319 predicted proteins | sample EBPBio282013_DNA_FD_88942 | JGI IMG/M metagenome (GOLD analysis project Ga0102832, IMG submission 88942) | Wastewater treatment Type I Accumulibacter community from EBPR Bioreactor in Madison, WI, USA - Reactor 2_5/28/2013_ DNA (Illumina Assembly) | ecosystem: Engineered > Bioreactor > EBPR >... | reverse complement strand
CTCGTCTTCGGTTTGCTTGGCACTCATGCTCCTTGTAGTCATGTTATGCCTCACACACAAAGTTTCTGACACCCTCCATGGGACGTGCGGAATAACATGGCCCGCAAAAATCCATAAAACCTTTGAACATCAACAGCTTGCAGCAATCCACTGCACGCATGAACAGGTATATCAATTCCGACAAAACCGCCGCCATCCCGTCTCCGTCAAATCTGCCCCTGCGCGCCACTATAGTCACCCCCTGCCCCGAGGTCGATAGCCCGCCTCCCCCAATCTGAGGGGACGGCGCCCACCCACGATCTTGTGTATGCCGCGCATGGATGGCGGGTCAGGCCCGCCATGACACCTCATGGTCCCGCACCACCGGCCGGTACGGCTCAAACTTGCTGCGCTTCACGCTGAAGAACGCCTTCACATTCCGCACATTCGCATCGCTGGTAAACAGGCGCTGCGCCAGCGCCAGGTAGCCCGGCATGTCATTCGCAAACACCACCAGCACAAAGTCCGGCCCCGGCGACACGCGGTAGCACTGCTGCACGGCCGCATCCGGCGCCACGCGCGCTTCAAAAGCCTCCAGGTGTTCCGCGCCCTGGCGGTCCAGCGTGATTTCCACAATCGCGCTCAGGCCGTGGCCCAGGATGGGGGCCAGCTTGTCGTCGTTCAGGATGGCGATGTCGCGCTCGATCAGGCCCGCGTCGCGCAGCCGCTTGACGCGGCGCAGGCAGGTGGGGGGCGACACGTGCACCCGCTCGGCCAGGGCCTGGTTGCTGATGGCGGCGTCGCGTTGCAGCAGGTCCAGCAGGCGCAGGTCGGTTCCATCCAGCTCTAATTGTTCTGAAATCACGTTGTTTATGGAATAAAAATTCATCCAATGGCGTTGGAGAAATAATATTCCGCTATCACGCAAAAGTCGATCTGAAATTCAACGACACCCGGCCTACAGTGGCTGCACTTCACATCACCGGAGGCACCCCATGTGCGGCATCGTCGGCGCGGTTTCCACGCGCAACATCGTCCCCATCCTTGTCCAGGGCCTGCAGCGGCTGGAATACCGTGGCTATGACTCCTGCGGCGTGGCCGTCTGGCGCGACGGCCTGCAGCGTGCGCGCAGCACCGCCCGCGTGGCCGAGCTGCTGGAGCAGGTGAGCAAGGACCAGATCGAAGGCGGCACCGGCATTGCCCACACGCGCTGGGCCACCCACGGCGCGCCAGCCGTGCACAACGCGCACCCGCATTTCAGCCACGGCCCGGGGGCCGACAGCGCCAGCCGGCCGGGCCGCGTCTCGCTGGTGCACAACGGCATCATTGAAAACCACGACGAGCTGCGCGCCACGCTGCAGGCGCGCGGCTATGTGTTCACCAGCCAGACCGACACCGAGGTCATCGCGCACCTGGTGGACAGCCTGTACGACGGCGACCTGTTCGAGGCGGTGAAGGCCGCCGTCAAGCAACTGCACGGCGCCTATGCCATTGCCGTGTTCTGCAAGGACGAGCCGCACCGCGTGATCGGCGCGCGCGCCGGATCGCCGCTGATCCTGGGTGTGGGTAAAGACGCTACCGGAGGGGCTTCGCCGTCCGGTGAAAACTTCCTCGCCAGCGACGCCATGGCCCTGGCCGGCGTGACGGACCAGATCGTCTACCTGGAAGAGGGCGACGTGGTGGACCTGCAGCTGGGCAAATACTGGATCGTGGACAAGACCCACAAGCCGGTCACGCGCACGGTCAGGACGGTGCAGGCCCACAGCGGCGCGGCCGAGCTGGGCCCCTACCGCCACTACATGCAAAAGGAGATTTTTGAACAACCGCGCGCCACGGCCGACACGCTGGAGGGCGTGGTGGGCATCACGCCCGAGCTGTTCGGCGACGGTGCTTATGGTGTGTTCAAGGAAATTGATTCCGTGCTCATCCTGGCCTGCGGCACCAGCTATTACAGCGGCTGCACGGCCAAGTATTGGCTGGAGAGCATTGCCAGGGTGCCCACGCAGGTCGAGATCGCCAGCGAATACCGTTACCGCGAATCCGTGCCCAACCCGCGCACGCTGGTGGTCACCATCACGCAGTCGGGCGAGACGGCCGACACCCTGGCCGCCCTGCGCCATGCGCAGGGTTTGGGCATGCAGCACACGCTGACCATCTGCAACGTGGCCACCTCGGCCATGGTGCGTGAATGCAAGCTGGCCTACATCACCCGCGCGGGGGTCGAGATTGGCGTGGCATCCACCAAGGCATTCACCACGCAGCTGGCGGGCCTGTTCCTGCTGACGCTGGCGCTGGCCCAGGTCAAGGGCCGCTTGAGCGACGAGGAAGAGGCCCGCCACCTGAAGGCCATGCGCCACCTGCCCGCCGCGCTGCAGGCCGTGCTCGCGCTGGAGCCACAGGTCATCAGCTGGGCCGAGGATTTTGCGGGCAAGGAGAACGCGCTGTTCCTGGGCCGCGGCCTGCATTACCCCATCGCGCTGGAAGGCGCGCTCAAGCTCAAAGAGATCACCTACATCCACGCCGAGGCCTATGCCGCGGGTGAACTCAAGCACGGCCCGCTGGCGCTGGTGACGAGCGAGATGCCGGTGGTGACGGTGGCGCCCAACGACACCCTGCTGGAAAAGCTCAAGAGCAACATGCAGGAAGTGCGCGCGCGCGGCGGCGTGCTGTATGTGCTGGCCGACGCCGACACGCGCATTGAAAGCAGCGAAGGCGTGCACGTGATCCGCATGCCCGAGCACTACGGCGAGCTGTCGCCGCTGCTGCACGTGGTGCCGCTGCAGATGCTGGCCTATCACACAGCGCTGGCGCGCGGCACGGATGTGGACAAGCCGCGCAATCTGGCCAAGAGCGTGACCGTAGAATGATTTAAGTGTTTGATTTATAAAAGATTTCCCAGTAATATTTGATTTCTTGAAATCACTTGGAAATCAATGGCTCAACCAGAAGTCGAGCTGATCGAGCTCAACGAAAACCAGCTGCGCGAGCTAGTGAACGCGCAGGCCACCTGGCGCGCGTTTGAGCAGGCCCGGCGTGAGGCCAGGCTGGTGCGTGGCTCCATGGTCTGGAAGAAATCCGGCAACGGCACCTACCTGATACGTGTCTCGACCACGGGTGCCCAAACGTCCCTGGGCCCGCAGGATGACCGGACGCAGGCGATGTACGACGCTTTTCACCAGCGCAAGGAGCCCGCGCAACAGCGGCTCAAGGCGCTGAAGGCGCGGCTGGAAGAGCAGCGCAAGCTCAACCGCGTTTACCGCGTGGGGCGCACACCTACGGTGGTGGTCCGGGCGCTGGCCGAAATCGCCGCCGCAAACATGGCCGACCAGTTCATGGTGATCGGCACCCACGCGCTGTACGCGTATGAAATGGCAGCCGGCGTTCTGGTGCAAACCAGCGCCATGGCCACGCGCGATCTGGCAATCGCTGCGCTGCGTCCAGAAAACCGCGCGAACGTCCTCATTGCGTTGCTGAAACGGGCAGACCCGACGTTCCGTTTGAACCGCAAAAGGCAGGTTGCTGTCAACGATGCGGGCTATGCAATCAGGACCATCGCGCACGCCGCATGTGACGAAGCGCTCGCCACCGGCCGCAAATTCGAGCACCTGGTGGTGGCGCCCAATGGCGAGATGGCGTCCATGCGCACCATCCATCCGCTGGACTTCATCCGGTTGAAGACCCAGCTTGCCGACTTGCCCACGCGCGACCCGCAAAAGGCGCCCAAGGACAGGTTGCAGGCCCAGGTGGTGCAGGCTTTGTGGGACGGTTACCTGCACCGGCTGGGTTAGGGGCTTGGCGCGTCGTCGGCCACGCGCCTCGCCTGGCATGCGCGTGCCCAGCCGGCCTCAGTGACCGCAGACCCCGAACACCGCGTCAAACCGCTTGAGCGCCGCGGCCAGCAGTTTGGTGTGGCCGGTGCCCCAGGGGTGTGGCCGGGCGTTGCGGGCGCGCCAGTCGAACGACTTGGGCTGATGGGTCAGCAGGTAGCCTGGCTCTCCCTTGGCCCCCGGCGCCGCGATTGCGAAGGGGTTGTCTGCGTGCCGCGCGGCGTGCGTCATCGGAAAGCCCACGACGATGCCCGTGCGTTCGGCAAACGCCCGGGTCGACAGGATCAGCATGGGGTGGTCGTCGGGCATCTCGTCGCCCACGGCGGGGTTGTACTGGATGAAGATGATCTCGGCCCGCTCCGGCACCCACGCGGCGGCCGGCTTACGCGTCGCCATGAGCAAATGCCTCCACGCCGACCGGCCCGCCGGCCATCGCCTCGCCGCTGTGCTTTTGGGGATCGAAGGCGGCCAGCATCTGGTCCAGCGTGGGCTCGACCTCGGTCTCGATGACGATGCGGCCGGGCTTGACCGTGACGCGCACGGGCGTGCCCTCGGATACGCCGGCGGCCTTGGCCATGGGCTTGGTGAGCCGCAAAGCCAGCCCGTTGCCCCATGCGCTGACCTGGCTGACGGTGGTGTTGTTCATGGATTGAACCTCCAGAGTGTTGATACGAGTGTATCGATGGCGGCAGGGATGTGTCAACGACCGTATCAACGTCACTGGAGTCTGACCCCTCAAATCCGCGGCGACACCCGCACCAGCGCCAGCGGCCGGGGCGCGTCGTCGGCCAGAGACACCGCCTGCCCCGACGCCGACGCGGCGGCGCCCAGCTGCCCCAGGCCGTTCAGGAAATCCTGGGCCAGCGTGCGTTGCGCGTTGTTGGTGTATTTGATGTTCTGCGCCACCCGGCCCCAGTGCCCTGACTGGATCGTCTCGTACAGCGCGGCGCTGCCCGGCTGCATGGTGCCCAGAAAGGTCGCCAGCCGCACGGTCTGGTGGTACGTCCAGCCTGCGCCGGCCTCCGCGCCCGCGGGGTGAAAGCGGTCGATCAGCCGCTGCGCCGCCATGGCGCCGGCGTTGCCCAGCGCCTCGATGCTCTGGGCCGGCATGTCCAGGTTCAGCCCGCCTTCGGTGTCGCGCTGGCTGATCTGCACGATGCGGTCCTTGAAGCCGGGGTAGGGGAACTGGATTTCGTCGCGCCAGTTCTGCATGGTGTTCACGATGCTCACCAGAAAGCCCGCCAGGCCGCCCAGCGGCGTGCCGTCTGCCGGCGGCGCCCAGTGGCGCACGTTGCCGCCCCTGAACTGACCATTCTGCACGCCGGGCAGGTAGATGCGGCCGCCTTCGTTGTCCTTGACCTCCGGTGTCTGGATGCCGTGGTCGGGGTGCATGGGCTTGAGGTTGACCGCAAACGTCGGGTGGCCCGGCAACAGCGCGTCAAACATGTGCAGCGGCATGTTGCTGCCGATGCCCCCGTCTGAAAACCACACGCGCGTGGCGTTCAGTGGCTTCTTCTGCGCCTTGGCGTCGCGGTTGCCGGCCAGGCTGTGGTCCACCGAATACAGCGGCACCGCCGACAGCAGCAGCGGAAAGCTCAGGCTCATGCGGATGGCCACCACCACCGGCAGGTCTGCGCCGCGCGGAAAGCGCAGCAGCGCGCGCGTCTGGCCTTCGGGGCCGGTCACCACGCCGAGGGCGTCTTCATCGTCGTCTGGCCGCGCCGCCGTTGCGGCCAGCCAGGCCATGACGCGCGGCGGGAAATAGTCTTTCAGTTCGTCCGGGTCGTAATACAGGCCCGGTGAGCCGTCGCGAAACGGGATGCTGTACACCATCTGCTGGCTGACGGCGCTGGTCATCACCTCCAGGTTGATGTTGCGCGGCGCCTGGCGGTCATGGGTGCCCCACAGGTCGCCAAAGGTCAGCGGGTGGGCGCGCTGCGTCAGCCCGGCCAGGCCGTCAAAGTAGCCGGCCAGCCAGTCGGTCAGGCCCGGCAGCTGGTGGCGCTGGCCTTCCTCGTTGGTCTGGCCGCTGCACAGGCCGTAGCGGTTGCGGTGCAGGCCCTTGAGCAGGCCGCGCGTGAAGCGCGCCAGGGCTGCCGCCATCAGCAGCACCCAGGCCAGCACGCAGCCTAGCAGCAGCGACAGCCCCGCCAGCACCAGTGCGCCGCCCCAGGCCGCGCCCGTGGCCAGCTTCAAGGCGAGCAGCACCAGCACGCCGGTGGCGGCCCAGGTCAGGGCCAGGCCCGCCGCGCTGGCCGCCGCGGCGTTGCGCCACACGGCCAGGCCCGTCAGCACTAGCGCGCCCAGGGCCAGCAGCACGGCCGCCGCCAGGCCGGGGCGGGGCGTGAGCGACTGCACCAGCGGCGCCAGCAGCACCGCCGCGCCCAGCAGCAGCACGGCCAGCAGGCCCGCGCTGCCGGTGAGCATGCGCAGCAGCATGCCCACGATGGCGGGCACGGGTTTTTTGTTCAGCGCCTGCAGCAGCACCGAGAAGTGCAGCTGCAGCGCGGGGTGCGGCTGAAACAGGCTCAGCAGGCGCGACCGTCCGCCGGGCTGCACGGTTTCACCCAGCTCGCCGGGCAGTTTGTCCAGCGTGGCAAAGGCCTGCGCGTTGCCATGCTGGCGGCCGTATTCGGCGGCGGCGCAGGCACCCGCGGCAATGGCGCCGGCCGAAGTGCCGCCGATGTTCTTGAACCGGTAGCGCTGCGACAACTCATGGATCAGCCGGGGGTAGATCACGCCGCTGGTGATGCCGCCTTTCATGACCAGGTCGCAAAGCGCCTGGGGTGCCTGCTGTACCTGCGGCGGCGGGGGTGTGTTCGCCATGGGGTCCTCCTTGATGCTTGCGCAGTGTCCCAGCCACGGGGGCACGGCGCCTCCCCACTTTGGAGGAGGGGCCTCAAGAATACGCGCGCGCTGCGGAAGACCCCGACCAGCCTGCTAAACGGCCAGGTAGCCGCCGTCCACGCTCAGGATCGCGCCGGTCACATAGCTGGCCAGGGGTGACGCCAGAAAGGCCACCGGCCCCACCAGCTCCGCCGGCTGGCCAAAACGCTTGAGCGGGATGCGCTGCATCAGGTAGGCGCGGCGCGCGGGGTCGTTGCGCGAGGTTTCCGTCATGGGCGTTTCCATCACGCCCGGCGCCACCGCGTTCACCCGGATGCCCCGGGGCGCGAGTTCCAGCGCCATCACGCGCGTGAGCATTTCGGCCGCCGCCTTGGACGGCGAATAGGCAATGCCACCGCCCGAAGCGCGCGATGCGGAGATTGAGCCGATGTTCACCACGCAGCCGCTACTGGCCGCCAGCAGCCCTTCAAAGGCCAGGATCATGTTGCGCACGCCGTCCACATTGACCGCCATGGCGTCGCGCCAGGCCTGGTCACGCGTGTCGCTGTCAAACGGGTGGCGCGGGCGCACGCCGGCGTTGTTGACCAGCACCAGGCGATGGCCGGGCGGCAGGTGCAGGGCGGCGGCCGCCGCCTGGCAGGCCGGTGCGTCGGTCACGTCCAGTGCCAGCGCCTGCGCGCTGCCGCCTGCGTCGGTGATGCGCTGCGCCGTGCGCCGGGCAGCCGGCGCATCGCGGTCGGCGGCGATCACGTTCGCGCCCAGGCGCGCCAGCCCCTCGGCCAGCGCCGCGCCGTTGCCCTGCCCCGCACCGGTGACCAGCGCGGTGCATTCATGCATGTGCAAGGGCATGGCGTGTCAGTCCACCGTGGCGCCGCTGGCCTTGACCACGCTTTCATAGCGCGCGTGCTCGCGGCGCATGAGATCGCCAAACTGTTCGGGCGTGGTGGGCACGGGTTCGGCCATCATGCCGGCGAACCGGGTCTTGACGTCGGGCGATTCCAGCGCCGCCACATAGGCGGCATTCAGGCGCGCCACCACGTCGCGCGGCGTGCCGGCCGGGGCAATCAGGCCCCACCAGGTGTCAATCTCGAAGCCTGGGTAGGTCTCGGCGATGGCCGGCACGTCGGGCAGCAGCGGGCTGCGCCTGGGTGTGGTCACGGCCAGGGGGATGACCTTGCCCGCACGGATGTTGGCGCCCGACGTGGCCAGGTTGTCCAGTGTGTAGTCCACCGTGCCCGACAACATGGCCAGCTGCGACGGGCCGCCCCCGTTGTACGGGATGTGCACCGCATAGAAGCCCGCCTTTTTCTTGAACATTTCCCCGGCCAGGTGGCCGCCGCTACCGTTGCCGCCGCTGGCGTAGCTCAGGCGCGCCGGGTTGGCCCTGGCATAGGCAATGAAGTCTTTCAGCGTGCTGATCTTCAGCCGCCGGGCCGTGTCCGCGTTCATCACCAGCACATTGGGGATGCGCACCATCTGCGTGATGGGCGCGAAGTCCTTGATGGGGTCGTAGGGCAGCTTCTTGAACAGCCACGGGTTGATGGCGTTCATGGCCACGGCCGCCATGCCGATGGTGTGGCCGTCTGGCGCTGCCTTGGCCACCATGTCCACGCCGATGCCGCCGCCGCCGCCAGGGCGGTTTTCGATGAGCATGGCGGTGCCCAGCAGCTGCGCGGCCTTCTCCGTGATGATGCGGGTGGTGACGTCCGTGGCGCCGCCCGCGGTGAACGGCACGATGACGCGGATGGGCTTGCCTTGCTGTGCGCGTGCGGCCAGCGGCAGCGCGGCGGCGCCCAGGCCCGCCATGAAATGTCTGCGATCCATGGTTTTTCTCCGAAAGAGGGTGGCGCGGATGTTAGGCCAGGGGGCCGCGCCCCGGCGGTATCGCCAGATACAAACTCACAGTTCGCGCAGCATGGCCACCAGGGATTCGCGGTCGCGGATCACCACGCGGCGCGACTCGGTCTCTATGAGGCCGCGCTGCGCCAGCGCCTTGAGCGTGCGTGTGACCGTCACGCGGCTGAGCGCCAGCATGGAGGCCAGCTGGGCATGCGTGAGGTCGACCTGTGTGTTGGCGCCCCCCGGCGGGCCGTCAAGCCGCGCCACGCGGGCCAGCAGTTCCACCACGCGGTGCTGCGGCTCGGTGCTGGCAAAGCGCTTGAGCGTGCGCAGCAGGAAGTGCGTCTTGTAGCCCATGAGCCTCAGCAGCGCGGCAGCCAGCTCGGGCTGCTGGTAGATGGCAGGCTCCACCTCCGCCGGGGTGTAGCGGCTCAGCGTGGCGGCGCTGGCGGCGTGGATGGTCACCGAGCGCGGCAGGGCGGCGAACGCAGTGGCCTCGCCGAAAATCGCGCCGGGGCCAAAGATTTCCAGCAGCAGTGGCGTCCCGTTGCCCTGCAGGATGGTGGTGTGTACGAAGCCCTCGCGCAGCAGGTAGAAATTACGGTGCTGCTCCCCTTGCCGGTACAGCGTGGCGCCCTCGTCCAGGTGCACCAGCGTGCCCAGGTGCGTCGCCTGCCGCCAGGGCGCTGAAAGCGCCGCGCTGGCGTCCCAGGAGGCATAGGCGGGCGAGTCGGGCAGTGCGGTGTCGGTCATGGCGCCATTCTGGGGCCGGTGCAGCCAAAAGCCTGTCCTCAAGTATGGGCTTGCGCTGCCGAAGAGTCCGGCATGCTCCTGACCCATCCCGATCCGATGGCCCGCTGGGCGCAGACGCTGGGTGCCGTGCAGGTGCCGGTGCTGCGCAGCACGCGTGACGCCCTGGCCGCCTGGCAGCAGATGCCCGAGCGCGCCGACGCCAATTCGCTGGCGCACACCGTGCTGCATGACCCGCTCATGACGCTGCGCGTGCTGATCTGCGTGCACCAGCGCCTGGGCAGCCGGCTGCGCACACCGGTGGAAACCGTCACCGCCGGCATCGTGATGCTGGGCATCGAGCCTTTCTTCACCCACCTGGGCGACCCGCCCGTGCTGGAAGATCGCCTGGCCCATGAGACGCCGAGGTGCTGCACCAGGCCGCGCTGCTGGACAACTTTGCCGGCCTGCTGCTGTGGTGCGAGGCGCCCGCGCTGGCCGTGCAGATGGCGCAACGCCAGCAGGCCGACCCCACGCTGCGCTCGGTTGACGTGCAGCGCGCCCTGCTGGGCGTGGAGCTGGCCGCGCTGCAGCATGCGCTGGCGGCGCAGTGGGGCCTGCCGGATTTCCTGCGCAGCCTGTCCGAGCCCGGCCAGTCGGCCCGCCCCGGCCCGCGCTGCGTGATGCTGGCCGTGCGCATCGCGCGCCATTCGCAGACCGGCTGGGACAACGCCGCGCTGCCCGACGATTACGCCGAGCTGGGTCAGTTGCTGAACATCTCCAGCGGTGCGGCGGGGGAACTGGTGCGTGAGGTGTGTGAGTAGGCTTGCCTGAGTCTGGCTGGCGCCTCACGTGCCTTGGTTGGCGAGCGCGCCGGGCGTCCGTGCCCGTTCTGCGCTACGAGCTCGCGCAGATGTTTTTGTAGCAGACCATGATGGCTGGCGCTGCCACCATGGTCTGCACGCGCGACTCATGTACGCAGCGCGAATCCTTCGCTCCGCCCGGGCACAGCCACCCGGCGCGCCTGCGAGAGTCATTAGCGATGCCTCAAAAATGCAATCCCGTACAGGCCTGTGCATGGAGGTAAATCCATGCTCAAGCTGTTGGTGCAGCATCGCTTTTGAGCTCTTGGACTTTCCTTGTCACCTCATCTATTAAACCGTCACAGCCTCGAAAGACTCGCTCGACGTTGCCCCAGTAGTCGTCTGTCAATCGCAATGTTTTCTGATTGCCAGAGTAGTAGCTGATAAAGCAACCGCTCTGGGAGTTGTGCTGTACTTTTCCGTGTGCGAATGCATTGCGCCATTCTGTGATCTTGGCAAGGTAGTCCTGGAGAGCATTCTTTTTCTTGCCGGTCAGGCCCAGGGCGCGCGGAATGGAAAACAGCTGCCCGGCGATCTGGTTGCCGATGTCGTCGTCGCCCACGCGCGACACCACCAGGCCCGCCGCCACCGAGATCACCAGCGCCGGCACCTGGGCCACCAGGCCGTCGCCGATGGCCAGCAGCACATAGTTGTTGATGGCGGTTTCGATCGGCAGGTTGTGCTGCAGCATGCCAATGGCCAGGCCGCCCACCATGTTGATGGCCAGGATCATGATGCCGGCGATGGCGTCGCCGCGCACGAACTTGCTGGCACCGTCCATGGAGCCGTAGAACTCGGCCTCCTGCGTCACCTCGTTGCGGCGCTTGCGGGCTTCCTTCTCGTCGATGCTGCCCGAGGCCATGTCGGCGTCAATGGCCATCTGCTTGCCGGGCATGGCGTCCAGCGCGAAGCGGGCCGACACCTCGGCAATGCGCCCGGCGCCCTTGGTGACCACCACGAAATTGATGATGGTCAGGATGGCGAACACCACCAGGCCCACGGCCAGGCTGCCGCCGATCAGGAAATGCGCGAACGATTCAATCACCTGGCCGGCCGCGCCGGTGCCGGTGTGGCCATACAGCAGCACCGCGCGGGTGGACGCCACGTTCAGCGCCAGGCGCAGCAGCGTGGTGACCAGCAGCACGCTCGGAAAGCTTGCAAAGTCCAGCGTGCGTTTGGTGTACGCCGCCACCATCAGCACCACCAGCGACACCGCGATGTTGAAGGTGAACAGCAGGTCCAGCACGATGGCCGGCAGCGGCACCAGCATCATGGCCAGGATCATCACGATGAGCAGCGGCGCGGCCAGCGCGCGCATGTGCGGCAACGGGCCGATCAGCCGCGTCAGGGCGTTGGGTGCGCCTGGCGCATTCATCGCGCCAGGGGCGGCAGCGGGGCGGCCGGGCACCACGGGATTCATCGCGCGGCCTCCAGCGGATCCATGCCCGGCGGCAGGTCAATATGCGGCTGCGGCGGGGGCAACAGCGCGCCGCGCAGGCGGAACACCCAGGCCAGCACCTGCGCCACCGCGGTGTACAGCGCCACGGGCACCTCCGCGTCGATGTCGCCATGCTTGTACAGCGCGCGCGCCAGCGGCGGCGCCTCCAGCACGGGCACCCGTGCGGCCGCGGCAATCTCGCGGATCTTGAAGGCCAGGTGGTCCGCGCCCATGGCCACGATGCGCGGCGCATTCATGCTGGCCTCGTCATAGTGCAGCGCCACGGCGTAGTGGGTGGGGTTGGTGACGATCACGCTGGCCGTGGGCATGGCGGCCAGCATGCGCCCGCGCGACAGCTCGCGCGCGCGGCGGCGGCGCTCGCCCTTCACATGCGGGTCGCCGTCGGACTCCTTGTTCTCTTTCTTCACTTCTTCCAGCGTCATGCGCAGGTCGGCGCGGTGCTTGAAGATCTGCATCGGCACGTCAATGCCGGCGGCCACCAGGCACACCAGCGTGAGCAGCGACAGGCCGCCGGCCAGCCAGCCAAAGCCCGTGGCAAGCGCCGCGCCCAGCGGCATGCGCGACAGCGCGTCGATCTCGTCTGCGTGCTGCACCACATACCAGGCGGCGCAGCCCAGCAGCGCGGCGGCCAGCACGGCCAGGCGCAGTTGGGTCAGCACCGACTGCCAGCCCACCAGGCGGCCGATGCCGGCCAGCGGGTTCACGCGGTCGAACTTGGGCTCCAGCGCCTTCAGGGTCAGGTTCCAGCCGCTGACGGCCAGCGTGCTGCCAGCCAGCAGGATGGCCATGGCCGCCAGCAGCGGCACGACGGTGGACAGGCCGGCCGTGCCCAGGCGGGCCAGGTGCGGCACCATGCGCGCGGGCTCAAAGGCGTCGTCGCGGCTGAAATGCAGCCCCGCGCCCACCAGCTCCAGCGACTGCCCGCCCACCCAGGGCCCCAGGAAAGACAGCAGCGCCAGCAGCGCGCCAATGGCCGCCAGGTGCACCAGGTCGCGCGAACGCGCGATCTGCCCTTCCTCGCGCGCCTGCTTCAGGCGCTGCTCGGTCGCGGGCAGCTGGCGGTCTTTGCGGCTGGTTTCAGAGGCGGACATGGAACGGTGGGGTACTCATTGACCGCTCGATTGTTCGCGTCCGCCGGAAAACTTAAGTGGGGAAGAAGGGGGGAAAAGCCCGTCATATTCCGACGCGGGCCGCGCATGATGCGTGGGGAAGTGGGTAGGTATTTTTTGATTCTCAAAATTTACAAAATACAGTTTTTGTATAAAATGAGAATCAAATGCCTGCCGCCGCCCCGCCCATCACAGATACCCAAGCTCGCCAGTTCGCAGACCTGGGGGCCAGCCTGCGCGCGCGCCGCAAGCAGCTCAAGGTCAATGCCACCACGGCGGCGCAAGCCGCCGGGCTGTCTCGCCCCACCCTGTACCGTATCGAGCGCGGCGAGCCTTCGGTGACCCTCGGGGCCTACGGTGCAGCGGCTGCTGCGTTGGGGCTGGAGTTCAGGTTGGCCGATCCGCACGCTGCGCCTTCCATGCATTCAGCCGATGCAGTTCTGCCACCACAAATTGTGCTGGCCGACTACCCGCAACTCAAGCGCCTGGCCTGGCAGCTCCCAGGCGCCAAGGCGCTGACGCCGCAAGAGGCGCTGAACCTGTACGAACGCAACTGGCGCCATGTGGATGTCGCGGCCCTGACGCCGCGTGAACGCATCCTGGTGCAGCAGCTGGCGGCAACACTGGGTGGGGGCAATTGCTTGTTTAGCCGCCCGCACCATCGCCGCATTGCCACCGTGCTCCTGATGCTGGACGCAGGCAAGCTCGACGCTTGCCACTGCCTGTTTGGCGGGGGCACCGCCATGACGCTGCGCTATGGCGAATACCGGGAATCGGTGGACATCGATTTCCTGGTGTCTGACCAGGCCGGTTACCGGCAACTGCGCCAGCAACTGGCGAGCCCCGACGGCCTGCAGGCCATTGCGCGGCCCGGCTGCGTGCTGGCGCATCTGCGCGAAGTGCGCACGGACCAGTACGGCATCCGCACCGTGCTGCAAGTGGAAGACGTGGCCATCAAATTCGAGATCGTGTTCGAAGCGCGTATCGCACTCGCCACACCGGCCGACGCGGACCGCCTGTGTGGTGTGTCAACCCTCACGCCGCTGGACATGGCTGCCAGCAAATTGCTGGCCAACGCCGACCGCTGGGCTGACGCCAGCGTGTTCAGCCGCGACCTGATCGATCTGGCCATGATGCAGCCGTCACGCGAGCTGCTGGCACAGGCCATGACCAAGGCGTCGCAGGCGTATGGCGACAGTGTCGCTACTGCTCTGGCCAAGGCCATCCAGCATCTGCAGGACCATCCGCACCGCCTGCGGGAATGCATGGGCTACATGGGGATGATCGAAGCGCCTGCGGTCGTGTGGCGGCGTATCAAGGCGCTTGGGCGCCAGTGATGCACGCACCATGACGGAAACCGACCTGCAGCTATTGGCCGCCTTCCAGGCCTGGGGCCCGGCCCTCAAGCCGGTGATGGCCGCGTTCAGTGGCGCCGGCTATGGTTCGATCTACATGGCGGTGATCGCCTTTGCCTACTGGTGTGTGTCGCCGCCGCACGCGCTGCGGCTGGCCGCGCTGCTGCTGCTGTCCAGCTGTATCAACACACTGGTGAAGATCGTCATCCTCGAGCCGCGCCCGTATTGGCTGCAACCGGGGCTGTACACCGGCTCGATCGACACGGCGGCCGGCATGCCGTCCGGCCATGCGCAGTCGGCCGCGGCGTTCTGGGGGCTGCTGGCGACGTTCACGCGCCGGCCGCTGGGGTGGGTTGTCTGCGCGCTGATGATTGCGGGCATTGGTGTGTCGCGCATTTACTTCGGCGTTCACTTTCCGTCGCAGATCGCCGCCGGTCTGGCTGTGGGCCTGGCGCTGGTGGTGGTGTTCCGCCGGGTCGAAGGGCCGGTGCGCCGCGCGTTCCTCGCGCGCAGCCTCATGGATCAGCGGCTGCTGTTGCTGGCCGGCTGGCTCAGCCTGGTGGGGCTGGGGTTTGCATTGCAGTCCGCAGTGGCCGCGGGCTGGACGATGCCGTCCGAATGGGCTGCGAATGCGGCGGCGCTGCACCCCGGCGTGCAGATCGCGCCCTTGCAGATCAACTCGCTGGTGCGTGATGCATCGCTGCTGCTGGGCTTTGGGCTGGGGGCTCTGGCCCTGCGCGGGTTCACCGTGCGCTATACCGCCCTGCGGGCGGGGTTGTGGTTCACGCTGGGGTGGCCGTGGGTGCTGCAGCGCCTGTACAGGCCGCAGGTGTGACAGCTCGAATCAGACCGCTTTGACAGGGGGCGCAAGCGCCAGCTTGTCCGCCTTGCGCACAAAGGCCTTGTCGAATGTGAAGAAGGCTTCCTCGCCCGGGCGCAGGGCCAGATGCAGCGCATCGGCAAAGTCCATGCCGTGCGCATAGCCCCTCAGGGCCTCGCGCACGGCATCAGCCTGTGCAGGCTTGAAGTTGGGAAGCCCCAGCAGCAGGGTCAGCCCCTGCGCGATGTCGTCGGGCGGGCAATCATTCGCCTCCAGCACCCAGACCAGTTCCAGGAACACGGTGGCGGGCGCTGTGAACGTCTGGTCTGAGGCCAGGAGCTTCCTGACCCTTGCATGCTGCGTCGCATCGTCCTTCAGCAGCAGGCGCGCCAGCAGGTTGGTGTCCAGGGCGATCATGGCGCCTTCGCCGGGGCGTTTCGCGCTTTCAACTTCGCCTGAATGGCGGCACGGGTCTGCGCCTGGCTCAGCGGCTTGCGGCCCGGACGCGCAAGAAAGCCCGCCACCTCATCCAGGGTGGTGGGCGGCGCGGGCTCGACAGGCTTGAGGTGGATTTCGCCATCGGCGTAGCGCACGGCAAAAACAGAGCCGGCCCTGGCACCAAGGTGTTCGCGGACCGCTTTGGGGATGACCAGCTGCCCCTTGCTGGAAAGTGTGACGGTGTCCATGGGAGTCCTGAAGGTAAGTCTAATGGTAAGACAAAAACATGTTCAGAACAAACACGAACGCCCACCCGCCATCAGCCTCGATCAGGTCCGGGGTGACAACCCCTCAAAACCCCAGGCTCTCCAGCAGGTCGTCCACCTGCGCCTGGCTGGACACCACATCGGTGCGCGCCGCCGGGTCGGCCACCGGGCCGTTCAGGAAGCCTTCATGCATGCGCTGGCGCTGGTCGGGCGGCGTGGTCTCCAGCAGCAGCTTCACCAGGGAATCTTCCAGCGTGCCGGCCACCTCCACCACCTTGCGCACGGTCTGGCCCGTCGGGTCGTGGAAGTCCTGCGCCAGCATGATCGTGCTGAGCTGGCCTGTGGTGACCTGGAGCGCATCGTGCGCGGGCGCATGCCCACGCTGGAAATCGTGAACGAACGCTTTGCGCGCAACTTCCGCGTGGGGGTGTTCAACTTCATGCGCGTGCAAGGCCGTGTGCTGGTGCTGGGCACCACCGCGCAGCAGGTCACGCTGCTGGGCGAAGCGGGCGGTCCGCCGCCGGCGGTGCCCTTTCCGCAGGTGCGCGCATGAAGCTGTCAAAAGCCTGGACGCTGGCCCTGCCCATGGCCCTGCTGGCTGGCGGCGCGCTGGCGCAAGCCCTGCCCGCAACCGGGGGTATGGGGGTGGGCGTGGTGGCCCAGACCAGCGGCAACACCACCACCTATTCGGTGCCGGTGCAGACGCTGCTGGTGTTTGGCGCGCTGTCATTCCTGCCCGCCATCCTGCTGCTGATGACCAGCTTCACGCGGCTGATCATCGTGCTGAGCCTGTTGCGCCAGGCGCTGGGCCTGCAGACCACGCCGCCCAACCAGGTGCTGGTGGGCATGAGCCTGTTCCTCACCTTCTTCATCATGGGCCCCACGCTGGACAAGGTGTACCAGGACGCTTACAAGCCCTACAGCGAACAGCGGCTGGGCTTTGAAGACGCGGTAGCCAAAGGCTCGGACCCGCTGCGCGCCTTCATGCTCAAGCAGACGCGCGAGGCCGACCTGGCGCTGTTTAATCGCATTGCCGGCGCCGACGCCAAAACGCCGCCCGAGAAAACGCCGCTGCGCGTGGTGGTGCCCGCCTTCGTCACGAGCGAGCTGAAGACCGCGTTCCAGATCGGCTTCATGGTGTTCATCCCGTTCATCGTGATCGACCTGATCGTGGCCAGCGTGCTGATGTCCATGGGCATGATGATGCTGTCGCCCGTGCTGGTGGCGCTGCCGTTCAAGCTGATGCTGTTCGTGCTGGCCTATGGCACGGGGCACCTGCTGGGGCCGATGCAGGAGGCGTTGACGATTTTTCTGGCGCCGCTGCGCTGACATGCCGGCTGCAGGCAGCGACCGCCGTCACTCGCTCTTTCTGGGAACGCTGCCGTCCTTGTTGGGCACCGTATCTGGGGTCCACAAAGGCGCTGAGGGGGTGTCCCTGTCAACCTCCACAGGAACGCCGCCTTGCGTCATTGCCGCGACAACATCGTCAAAGTAATCGACCTCTCCTCCACCATCGTCTTTGTCGTAGTAGTGATTGATTTTTGAAAGATCAACACCCGTGGCCGCCTGCAAAATCCTGGACGCATAGCTCAGGCAGTTCTCCCCGTTCTCCGAGTGGTCGTGGTAGGGCACGGTTGACGAGCGTGCCTCGAAGTCCTGCTCCACGGCCTGCATCGCCTGGAATTGCTCCATGGTCAACGGGCCTGTCATGCGCAGGTCGGGACGGCGCCCCAGGCGGGGGTCGGTGGTGGTGAATTGGTTCATCCGCTTGCCGTCCAACTCAAGGAATGCCGAGCCGCCGCGGGCGAAGGCTAGCCCGAAGTAGCGCCCTTGTTCAGGAACGACAACCTGGGCGTGGCCCGATTTGTTTTCCGGGATCCCCCACATATCGACCTCCTGATGTGTTTTCCGCACGGCCAGAAACCATGAACCTGCCGGCGCAGGCAGGGGGACGAGCTCGCCATGGGCCGGCAGGTGCGTGCCCTTGGTGTCCGACACGCTGGAGGAGGAGGCGCTTTGTGATGCGCTGGTTTCGTCGGTTCTCTTGCGCTTCCTGGACGACAGACCTTCGCCCACGTCGCTGCTGGATGAGGACGAGGACGATGACGAAGAGGATGAAGAAGACGAGGAGGAGGACGAAGACGTGGTGGGCGTAGTCAGCACGCCGGCCGGTTTGGAGATGTTCATGCGGATTGCCGGGTCAATGGGGTGGGGCCGGCGCCGGTGGCGGCAGCGTCGGCACGGAGGAAATGACCATCACGCCATTCGACGGCGATGTCCGCCAGCTGGACCATGGCCTGGTAGGCGGACTGTGGCGGGGTGGCGCGCATGGGGCGCGCGCTGACCAGCAGGACATCGTGCGTGGCCGGATCGAGCGCGAATGAAGGCGCGTTGTCGCCGCTCATGTTCGCGTTGGTCTCCAGCAGGGCCATGCAGGCTTCAAGCGTGCGCTCCTGCGGCAGGGGGCCGAATCGCGCGACGGTGAACGCCAGCGGGTCTGCCCGTGCCGGATCGTGCCCCACGGTGATCTCGACACCGCGCACGTCGAATGCAATGGCGGCGGCGCCCGCGTCGTTGATGGCCGCCTCGGGCATGGGGCAGCCTGCGACCTCGCAGAGTGCCCGGCAGAAATCGTTGAAATCAGGGTTCATCGTTGCTCCTTGTGCGTGGAGGCTAAGCAATGGCGTCCCACGCGGCAACGGGACTTCGGTATGGGTGCTTTGACAGGGGCAGTGCGACCTAGGTATGTCTTGAAACCTCCAGTGCCGCCGCGCCCAATCGCATGTTTTCATCAAGGAGCTTTCAGATGGACATTTCGGCGTTGCAGGACGAAGCGCAACTGCAGGCGTTGGCCCAGCGGATGAGCCGGCCGCCGCCGCAGGTGCAGCAGGCCGTCACCTTCCTGGCGCATCGGCTCGGGCTCGACCCCGCGCCAATGCTGGCCGGCGAGGGCTTCGTAGTGAAGGACGTCGTGTTCCAGGTCATGCACACCGGCCCCGCCGATGTACAGGGGCTGACGCTGCTGGCCCACCTGGGGCCCGTGCCCGACGGCGATGAGGCCACGCTGCGCAACCTGCTGGAAAGCAATGTGGCCAACCCGGCTGCCGACAGCGGCATCTACGGCATCCTGCCGGGGACTGGCACCGTGGTCATGCGCTCGCGCATCGCGTTGCGCGACCAGCCCGACCCGGCCGCGGACGTGCTGGCCTACATCGACGCATTCACAACACAGGTGCAGTCCCTGCGCGGCATGCTGGCGGCGGGCGCCGATCTGGCCGCCTTGCTGGACGGTGGGGAGTAACGTCCATGCAAGGCATCAAGGGCGCGGCCAGGGGCCTGGTCGTGGGCGCGGGCGTGGGTGGGCTCGCGGGGCTGGCCAAGGCCAGCGTGGGCGACGGCAAGCAGGGCCGCGAGGTGATGGGCGACGTGGTGGCCGGCACGCTGGGCGGCGCCCTGACGGGCGCGTACGTGGGTTTCATCGGCGGCATGTCCAGGCCGCAGGACAAATGGGCCAACATGGGCGCGGCCGTTTGGCACGTGGGCAAGGCGTTCAGCGCGTCGATGGTGAGCCTGGGCGTCATTTTGCCGATGCAGACCTGCTGCACGATGGCCATGATCGGCATGATGCAGCACCTGAACGGCGGCAAGGCACTGACGGTCGAGCAAATCCTGGCCGTCAAGGTGTTCTGCGATGGCGTGTCGTTCGTGGCCGCGTCGCGGCCGGGCGGAACGCTGGCTGGCGCCGTGATGGCGATCGGCGCTGGCATCGAGAAACTGTCCAAGGACACGCGGTTTCAGATCCGGTCGCCGGCCAGCCCCATGATGCCCGTCATGGCGCCCGACTTCGGCGGCCTGTGCTTCGGCATTTTTCTGGGCGCGCGGGTGGCCGCTGGTACGCTGCAGGAATACACGGACGGCCCGCGGCCGCTCACGCCGTCCACGCCGTTCAACCCCGACTGGATGGATCTGGCCAGCGCACTGGCCGCCGGGATGAGCGTGGTGCTGTCCATCACCACGGCGACCGTGATGCACCGCAAGGCCGACTTCAAATACATCCCGCCGCCGCGGCCAGTCGACCTGCTCATCGCGCGCTCCAGCGCGGTGGGCGACTTCCCCGGTGGCTCGGCGTACGCGGTGTTCGCCCTGCGCGCGGGGCTGGGGCCCAAGGGCCTGCTGGAGATGGCCGGTGCCGGCCCGCAGGCGGTCGCGGCGTTGCGGGGCATGGTTTTTGGCGGGGGCATCTGTGTCCTGTCGCAGCAGTACCTGGTGGAAGGCACCCTGAACGACCGGGGCGCGCCCGGCGAAGGCCTGGACAGGCCCCTGGGCGGGCTGCGCGAAAACAAGCTGACCACGGCGGCGGACACGATGCAGGGCCGTCTGGCGCCCGCGCTGTACAAGCGGCAGCTCAAGCCGTCCGACCCGGCCCTGACACGCCATGTGCGCGAGGTTCTGCGCGTGGGCTTTCAGACGATGCTGACCGTGCTGTGTGTCGGCCTGGCGCTGAAGGCGGCCCAGCAGGACGACTTCCGCTTTCCACAGGAGGACCTGGACCGCATGATGGACACGGACACCCTTCACAAGGTGGGGGCTGGCGCCGTGGCCTATGTGCTGCAGACCGTGTGTACGCCGTTGCTGCAGATGATGGCGCGGCGCAGCGACGCGGACGCACGCCGCTGCCTGGCGCCGTGGGTGGGCTCCGCCCTGGCCGCGCTGAACCACATGGTGCAGGCGCTGGGCGCGCCGAGCTTTCTGGGCACGGTGTCGGTGGCGAGTGCTGCCGGAGCCATCACGGACGAAATCATCCACCGTGTCCGCCATCGCGGCGACGACTCGGCGTACAGCCTGGCGATGAGCGATGGCCTGACATCTGTCGCGCAGGGCGTTGGCCTGCAGGCCGAGGTGCCTGGCGTCTTCGAGCGGTTCCTGGGCTACGTCAGCCTGGCCTGGACCGGCATCGACGCGCCGCCACAACCGGCGCCGGTTGACGAAGTCGAGTTGCCGCCCGCGCCGGACGACTTCAAGACTTCTGTCCAGACCCCGGTGCCGACGCAGGTCTGAGCCTGTTCGCGCCCGCGTGCTCATTGACCAGGAAATCGACGAATGACCGCACCGTGGCCGGTATGTGCCGGCCGCCGCGGTACACCACCGAAACGGGCACCGGCGGTGGCCTGAACGGCGCAAGCACTTCCACCAGCCGGCCCGCGGCGATGTCCGCCGCGACCGTGAAGTCCAGCAGCCGGGCCAGCCCGCCGCCGGCCACCGCCGCCGACACGGCGGCCAGCGGATGGTCTACCGCGATGGAGGGCACGACGGGCACCTGAAGGCGCTGGCGCGCGCGCCCGAATTCCCACGGTATCGCCTTGTGCGTGTCGGGCAGCAGCAGGTCGATGCAGGGGTGGCCGCCGAGGTCTTCCGGCTTGCGCAGCGGGGCTGCGCATTCGAGGTAGCGGGGTGAGGCGACGACCTTTACCTCGGCGTTGCACAGGTGCCGCGCCACCACCCGCGGGTCGGCCACCGTGCCGATGCGCACGGCGACGTCGCAGCCGTCGGTGACCAGCTCGGCCACGGCGTTGGTCAGCGTGGCGACAACCCGCACCTCGTGCCCATGCTGGGCCACATAGCGCGGCAGGCGCGCGATCAGGTCCACCACGCCGTAGCTGGGTGGCATGCTGATGCGCAGAACGCCCTGGGGGCGGCTGCGCCAGTACGCGAGCCGGCGCTCGGCCTCATGGATGCGGGCGATCGCCTCACGGCAGGTGGCGTGGTAGCTCGCGCCGTCGGCCGTCAGCCGGATGCTGCGGGTGGTGCGCTCGAACAGCTTGACGCGCAGGTGGTCTTCCAGCCGCCGCACGGCCTTGCTCACGGCCGATGGCGTCGTGCCGGCCGCGTCCGCCGCGGCCGTGAAGCTCAGCGCTTCGGCTGCGCGGCAGAACAGCGCGATGCTGGTCAGGCGGTTGCCGGTGATGTCCGGCAGGGGGACTTGGGCAGGCACTTGTGCCATCGGGTCATAAGTGAAGTGCCTGATCTTGCTTGAATGCTTTTTGGTTGTCTACTAAAGTTTTCTTTTCCCTTCATGAAAAGGAGACATCCGTGAACCCCCGATTGCACCGTCTTGCCCGTTGTTTTGGCCGCTATTTGTGTGTGCTTGCGGCCGTGGCCTGCGCTTCTACCGCCGCCGTGGCCGACGGGCCCTACCCCGAGCGGCCGATCAAATGGCTGGTCGGCTACCCCGCCGGCGGTGGCTCCGACTTTCTGGCCCGCACCATCGCCGCGCAGCTGTCCGAGCAGGTCAAGCAGCCCGTGCTGATCGACAACCGGCCCGGCGCCGCCGGCATGATCGGCGCCGAGGCGGCGGCCCGTTCGCCGGCGGACGGCTACACCGTGTTCACGGCCGACAACGGCATCCTGATCTACAACCCGGCGCTCTACAAATCCGTCAGCTACAACCCTGAAAAGGACTATGCGCCGGTCGGCCTGCTGGCACGCGTGCCGCTTGTGCTGGTGAGTGCCTCGTCCACAGGCATCAAGGATCTGCCTGGAGCGCTGTCAATGCTCAAAGCCAACCCCGGCAAGCACAGTTATGCGTCGCCGGGCATCGGCAGTCCTCATCACCTGGCCATGGAGCTTTTCAAGCAGCGCGCCGGTGTCTTTGCGGTACATATCCCTTACCGGGGTGCCGCGCCCGCGATGCAGGACGTGATGGGCGGTCAGGTACCGCTGATGGTGGTGGATATCTCCACGGCGCTGCCCCATATCCGCAGCGGCAAGCTCGTTGCGCTGGCCGCGTTCAGCATCCAGCGTCTGCCGCAATTGCCAGATGTCCCGACGACCGGCGAAGCTGGCTACAAGGACACGGAGGCGTATGCCTGGCAGGGCCTGGTCGTACCCGCTGCCACGCCTGTCGCCGTGCGCGAGCGCCTGACGCGAGAGATTGATCTGGCCATGAACAACGCCGCTGTCAAACGCAAGCTGGCCGAGGCGGGGTGGGAAACCACCACGAGCGACTCTCAGCAAATGGCCAGGTACATGGCAGCAGAAAAGGGCAAATGGCACAAGCTCATTGCCCAACAGGGCATTCGCGCGGAGTGACACACGAGGACGTCGATGGGGCGCGGGTGGCATTTGACCAAGCAGGCCGCAACAGGGGCTGGCGCTCTGGTGGCGAAAGCGCCGCCCCGCCGCGTCGGGCGTGTCCCCATAGCGGCAAGGTCATGTGCAAGCGGCTGCCCGCCACGCACGGGGCCGAGTTCGAGCAGCAGGAGGCGCGCTACCGTGCCCAGCTGGTGCAGCAGCCGCGCAGCGGCGAGATGGAACTGTTTTAGGGAGCTGTTCAGATGACCATCCGTGTAGTTGTAGTGGATGACTCGGCGCTGGTGCGCAGCATCCTGTGTGACCTGATCAACCGCGCCGGCGACATGCGCGTGGTGGGCCAGGCGGCCGACCCGTATGCCGCGCGCGAGGTGATCCGCGAGCTGGACCCGGACGTGATCACGCTGGACATCGAGATGCCGCGCATGGACGGCCTGGACTTTCTGGAAAAGCTCATGCGCCTGCGGCCCATGCCGGTGCCTTCGCCCTTGGGCTTGGTGGTGAAGAACGGCTCAAGATGCGCTGCACCGTGTCGGTGTCCATGCCGCAGCCGTCATCGCACACCTGCAGCCGTGCCTGGCTGCCCTGGCGGTCCAGCAGGATGCGGATGTGCCCGGCCTGGCTGCCCAGGGCCTGCCAGGCGTTGGTGCCCAGGTTCATGATGACCTGGCTGATCTGCGAGGCGTCGGCTTTCACCATCAGCGGCGTCCTGGCGGCGCGGTGGGTGATGCGCAGGCTGGGTGGCAGGGTGGCGCGCAGCAGCTGCACGGTTTCTTCCACCACCGGCTGCAGGGGCTGGCAGGCAAACACCGCGGGCTGGCGGCGGCTGAACGACAGGATGCGCTGCACCATGTCGCGCGCGCGCAGGCCGGCCTTGTGGATTTCCTCGATGCAGGCAGCCACGGCCACTGCGTCGCCCGCGCGTTCGCGCGCCAGCGCGGCGTTGCCCAGGATGGCGGCCACGATGTTGTTGAAGTCATGCGCAATGCCGCCGGCCATCGTGCCCAGTGCCTCCATCTTCTGGGATTCGCGCAACTGCGTTTCCAGCGTGGTGCGTTCCTTGTCAGCTGCGGCGCGCGCGGTCATGTCCCGCAGGATCAGCAGGTACATGCCGCGGCCCGTCACCTGGATGTGGGAGATCGACGCTTCCACGGGGAAGGCCACGCCGTTGCCGCGCAGCGCGGTCATGGCGCGCGCGCGTACCGCGATGCCCGTCTGACCATCGGCCGCGGCAATGGCGCCGGCGCATTCGGGCAGAAGGCGCACCAGCGGCGACGACAGGGCGTCGGTGCGGCGGCAGCCAAACAGGCCGGCTGCGAATTCATTGAACACCACGATGTTGTGGTAACCGTCCACCGTGATGATGGCGTCCCTCGCGGCGTCGATGATGGCTGCCAGCTGTGATTCGCTGGCGTTCAGGGCCTGCTCGGCTTCGCGGTGGGCGGTCACGTCGTGGCCCACGCCGCGGTAACCGTTGAACCTGCCGTCGGGGCCAAACACCGGCTCGCCGCTGAGCAGCAGGTGGCGCATGCGCCCGCGCGGGTCGGCCTGGCGAATGGCGAAATCCTGGAACGGCTCGCGGCGCGCGAGCGTGGCACGGTGGGCGGCCCAGCGCTGGCTGTCGCTGTCGGCGCCCGGCTGGTCCCAGCGCGTCAGCCCCATGGCCTCCTCGCTGGCGTGCCGCCCGGCCAACGGTGCGGCCACCACCTGCACCAGGCGGTGGATGCTGTCGGTCTCCCAGTACCAGCCGGCGGACAGGCGGGCCACGGCTTCAAACCGGTCGTGGCGGGGCAAGGGCATGGCGGCTGCGGCAGGCTGGACGGACATGCAGCCATTCTGGAAGGCATCACGGCCGGGGCAAATGCGCATAAGCGGCGCATTCCAGGGCTTATTGCACTGCAAGACCACGTGAGGGCAGCAAAACGCCCCGGCGGGAGGTAACCCGCAGGGGCGCTTGCCGGAAAGCCTGCACCGGTAAGTGGGGCCGCCGTGCCTGAATTGTGGGCTGCGGGGCCTGGAAAGTCTTTCCTGTTTGGGCTATGGAGGTGGCCTGAAAAGAAATTTTGTCTGAAATATTCAAAAGAAAAGATAATTTGTCTTTATGGATAAAACAGACCGGAAAATACTGCAGGTTTTGCAGGCCAATGCCCGCGCCAGCCTGCAAGACATCAGCCAGGCGGTCGGTCTGAGCGCCACGCCGTGCTGGGGCCGCATCAAGAAGATGGAGGAGGCCGGCGTGATCGAGGGCTACACCATCCGCCTGAATCCGCAGGCCATTGGCCTGGGTGACACGGTGCTGGTGCAGGTCACGCTGGACAGCCATTCAGACAACACGCTCGAAAAATTCGGTGAGATGCTGGCCGCCATACCCGAGGTGATCGAGGCCTGGCTGGTGTCTGGCGAATACGATTACCTGCTGCGCGTGGCTGTCAAGGACACCAAGGATTACGAGCGCCTGTTGCGCGAGCGGCTGTACCGGATCAAGGGCATACGCCACAGCAAATCCAGCTTTGTGCTGCGCACCCTCAAGAAGGCTGATTTGCCGCTGTTCGTCTGAACTGGCTTGCTGCGCTGCAGCAGTGCTTCTGGTTGCAACTGTCACGGCTTGCTGCAAAACGCCATCGCAGAGTCATCTGCGCGGACTAGGATGAAATCCTGCACAAGGGGATAGTCATGGCGTCTGCTGAATACCGGATTGAAAGCCAGCTTGCAATCGTGAACCGCTTCGTGCCCGCGTCCAGCCTGGCGCGGCCTTTTGGTGATTTGTCGCTTGCGGTGGCGGTGGCGGCCAAGAGCGAAACCACGCCCTCGGGCGGTGAAATCCGCGTGGTGCACGTGCCCAGCGGCGAAGTTCTTTTCCGAAGCGCCGCGGCGCAGCCCCGCACATGAAGACCCCGGCGCCATGCCGGCTTCACGCCCCGGGTTCCCGGCATTCGCGCACGCGGGTGTAGGACGCCCGCCGCGCCGGGGTGCGCATCGCACTGACAGCCCTGGGGCGAGCCCCGGCCTAGCATGGTGCCGATGAAGCCGCTGAAACCCGTTGCCTGCCTTCTCAGCTGTGTGTCAATGGCCATGGCCGTGTCGGCGCCTGCGCTGGCCGCCCCACCTGCGGCCCAGGCGCTGCAGGCTCGTTATGCCGAATACGCGCCGCAGCTGGCCGACAACGACTTCCAGCGCGCCATGCACATCGAGTCCGCGGCCGCGGGCAATTCGCTCAGCGGCGAGATTCACGCCGTGCTGGACCATCCGTTCAAGCGCCTGAGCAGCGCGCTGCGCGAACCCACCTCTTGGTGTGACGTGCTGATCCTGCCGTTCAACACCAAGTTTTGCCGGGCCACCACCGGGGGCGGCGCAGCGGGTGGCCAGCCCGTGCTGGCCATGCGCATCGGCCGCAAGTTCGACCAGCCGCTCAAGGATGCCTATCCGCTGGATCTGCGCTGGCAACGCGTGGCGGCCACGCCGGAGTATTTCGAGACCCGCCTGACGGCCGCCGAAGGGCCGGTGGGCACGCGCGATTACCGCGTGGTGGTGGCCGCCGTGCCGCTGGAGGGCGGGCGCACCTTCATGCGGCTGAGCTACTCATACAGCTACGGCACCATGGGCCGCCTGGCGCTGCAGGGCTACCTGGCCACGGCGGGGGCCGACAAGGTGGGGTTTTCTGTCAAAGGCCGCGATGCCAGCGGCGCGCCCGTGTACGTGGACGGCATGCGTGGCGTGGTGGAGCGCAATGCCATGCGCTATTACCTGGCCATTGACGCCTACCTTGCGTCACTGGCGGCGCCGCCGCACGAGCAGGTGGAGCGGCGCATCCAGGCGTGGTTCAACGCCAGCGAGCGCCACGCCCGCCAGCTGCGCGAGATGGACCGCGCGACCTATGTTGAACTCAAGCGCAGCGAAACCGAACGCCAGCGCGCAGCGATGTAGGGCTTACTTCAAGCCGGCGGCGGCGCGCAGGGCGGCCGCCTTGTCCGTGCGCTCCCAGGTGAACTCGGGCTCTTCGCGGCCAAAGTGGCCGTAGGCGGCGGTTTTTTCATAGATGGGGCGCAGCAGGTCCAGCATCTGGATGATGCCCTTGGGGCGCAGGTCAAAGTGCTCGTTCACCAGCGCGGCGATCTGCTCGTCGGGAATCACGCCGGTGCCTTCGGTGTACACCGTGACGTTCATGGGCCTGGCCACGCCAATCGCGTAGGCCACCTGGATTTGGCATTGCTTGGCCAGGCCGGCCGCCACGATGTTCTTGGCCACATAGCGCGCGGCGTAGGCGGCCGAGCGGTCCACCTTGGACGGGTCCTTGCCGCTGAAGGCGCCACCGCCGTGCGGGCAGGCGCCGCCGTAGGTGTCCACGATGATCTTGCGCCCGGTCAGGCCGCAGTCGCCCTGCGGGCCGCCGATGACGAAGCGGCCGGTCGGGTTGATCAGGTAGCGCGTGTTCTGCAGCCACTCTTTGGGCAGTACGGGCTTGATGATTTCCTCGATGATGGCTTCGTTGAACGACGCCTTCATCTTCGTGGGGGTCTCGCTCTGGTCCGGGCTGTGCTGGGTGGACAGCACCACGGTGTCGATGCTGTGGGGCTTGCCGTCCACATAGCGCATGGTCACCTGGCTCTTGGCATCCGGGCGCAGGAAGGGCAGGCGGCCATCCTTGCGCAGCTGGGCCTGGCGCTCCACCAGGCGGTGCGCGTAATAGATGGGCGCGGGCATGAGCTCGGGCGTTTCGTCGCAGGCATAGCCGAACATCAGGCCCTGGTCGCCGGCGCCGGTGTTCAGGTGGTCGTCGGACGCATGGTCCACGCCCTGGGCGATGTCGTTGGACTGCTTGTCATAGCAGACCATGACGGCGCAGCCCTTGTAGTCGATGCCGTACTCGGTGTTGTCGTAGCCGATGCGCTTGATGGTGTTGCGCGCCACGTCGATGTAGTCCACGTGGGCATTGGTGGTGATTTCGCCCGCCAGCACCACCAGGCCGGTGTTGGTCAGCGTCTCGGCGGCCACGCGGCTGCGCGGGTCCTGCTTGAAGATCGCGTCAAGAATCGCGTCAGAGATCTGGTCGGCAACCTTGTCGGGGTGGCCTTCGGACACGGATTCGGACGTAAAAAGGAAATCGTTCGCCATTTGAATAAACTCCGTTGGTTACAAGGCGCGTTGCCTGGCAAGGAGCTTCGGCGAACGCTTTAGCAGCTTTTTTTAACGTCGCCCTGCAAGTAGTTCATAACTCGGCGACCTGCGGATTTTAACCAGACCCATGCTCACCCTGTTTCGCGCGCTGTCGGTTCTGCCGCTGTGGCTGCTGCATGCGGTGGGCTGGGTGCTGGGCTGGGTGGCCTACCTGGGCTCGGCGGTGTACCGCCATCGTCTGCGCGGCAATGCGGCGCAGGCCGGCATGTCCGGGCGGCAGTGGCGCGCCGCGGTGGGCGAGTCGGGCAAGCTCGTGGCCGAGCTGCCGCGCTTGTGGTTTGGCGCGCCGGTGGCCATCCGCTGGGACGGCGCGCAGTGGATCGAGGCGGCCCACGCGCAGGGCCGTGGCATTGTGTTCCTGACGCCGCACCTGGGCTGCTTCGAGATCACGGCCCAGGGCTATGCCCGGCGCTTTGGCGCCACGCGCGGCCCCATCACCGTGCTGTACCGGCCCGCGCGCAAGGCCTGGCTGCGCGCGCTGGTGGATGGCGCCCGCACCCGCCCGGGCCTGGCCACCGCGCCCACCACGCTGTCGGGCGTCAAGCAGATGCTGAAAGCCCTGAAAAAAGGCGAGGCGGTGGGCCTGCTGCCCGACCAGGTGCCGCCGCTGGGCCTGGGCGTGTGGGCGCCTTTCTTTGGCCGCGACGCCTACACCATGACCTTGTCGGCGCGCCTGGCGCAACAGTCGGGCGCGCAGGTGCTGCTGGCCTGGGGCGAGCGGCTGGGTGGGGGCCGGGGCTATGTGATCCATGTGCGGCCGCTGCAGGCGGCGTTGTCCGCGGATGCTGCGCTGGCTGCCGCGCAGGTGAACGCCGCCATGGAGTCGCTGGTGCGCGAATGCCCCGGCCAGTACCTGTGGGGCTATGCCCGGTACAAGGCGCCGCGCGAGGACGCCACGCCATGATGAGCCACCTGGGCGTGGCCTTCATGCGCCTGTTGGGCCGCCTGCCGCTGGCCTGGGTGCGGGCGCTGGGCTGGGTGCTGGGCTGGGTGCTGTATGCGGTGGTGGTGCCGCGCCGGCGCGTGGTGCGCGCCAACCTGGATTTGTGTTTCCCGCATTACAGCCAGGCGCAGCGCCGCGCGCTGGTGCCGCAGGTGTTCATTCATTTCGCGCAGGCCTGGCTGGACCGCAGCTGGCTCTGGCACGGCAGCGCTGCCGTGACGCGGCGCCGGCTGGTGCTCACGGGCGCGGTGCAGGCGCTCGGCGGAACGCAACCGACGGTGATCTTCGCGCCGCATTTCGTCGGGCTGGACGCCGGCTGGACGGCGCTCACCCAGCAGGTGCCGCGTGCCTTCACCACTATCTATACCGACCAGGCCGACAAGGTGGTGGACGCCTGGATCCACGCCGGGCGCAGCCGCTATGGCAATGGCCGGCTGTTTGGCCGGGCCGACGGCGTGCGCACCATCGTGGCGGCGCTGCGCGCGGGCGAGCCGCTGTACCTGCTGCCCGACATGAATTTCGGGCCCGAGGAATCCATCTTCGTGCCGTTTTACGGCGTGCCGGCTGCCACCGTGCCGTCGCTGTCACGCTTTGCCCGGCTGGCGCGGGCCAGGGTGGTGCCGGTGGTGACGCGCATGACGCGCACCGGCTATGAGGTGCAGGTGATGCCGGCGTGGGACGACTTTCCCGGCGACGACATGGCAGCGGACACCGCGCTCATGAACCTGCGTCTGCAAGGCTTCATCGACACCATGCCGGCCCAGTATTACTGGGTGCACAAGCGGTTCAAGACCCGCCCACCCGGCGAGCCGGGGGTTTACTGAGTCTTCAGGATCGAGTCTGAAGAAAGTCACCCAGGTGCCGCGCCACCCGTTGCGGCTGCTCATGGACGATCCAGTGCGACGCGCCTTCGACGCGGTGCAGCGTGAGCCGCGGGATGTACGCGTCCAGCCCGTCGATGAGTTCGGGCGGCAGGGCCACATCGTCCAGGCCCCAGACCACCATCGTGGGCACGTTCACCGTCAGCATGCTGTGGGGCAGCTCGACGGCGGCCGCGCCCGGGTCTTCGGGCCGCGGCGGGCGCAGCGGCGACGCGCGGTAATAGTTGCAGCCCCCGGTCAGGCCAGCGGCCCAGACCGCGCGGTACTGGTCCTTGACCGCATCGGTCAGCCAGGCCGGTGCGCTGGCGCCGTCCTTGGCCTTGGTGAAGAACGGCCACATCCGTGCATGGTCGTTGGCCGCCAGCAGGGCTTCCGCGTCCGGGCGGATCAGGAAATTCATGTAGGCGCTGGCGGCCTGCTGCTTCGGGTTGGTCTTGAGCTCGCGCAGGAAGGTGCCAGGATGGGGCGAATTGAGGATGGCCAATCGGCGGATCAGCTGCGGCTGCTGGTTGGCCAGGTTCCAGGCGACCGCGCCGCCCCAGTCGTGGGCTACCAGGCATTCAACCGGCCCGCCCGGGGATTCGGTGGCGATCAGCGCCGCGACGTCCTGCACCAGGTGTTTGGGGCGGTAGGCGCCCACGTCGGCGGGCGCGCTGGAACGCTCGAATCCGCGCAGGTTGGGCGCCACGCAGCGGTAGCCGCCGTTTTCGGTCTTCGAGAAATGCGCCAGCAACTCGTCCCACACAAAGGCGGCCTCCGGAAAGCCGTGCAGGAACACCAGCACCGGCCGCCCCCGCTCGCCCGCCGCGCGGCAGCTCAGCGTGATGCCATGGGGCAGGGGGAGCTGGAACTTTTCAATCATTCGTGGGCGCTATTCGTGGGGGGCCGCGGGTGTTGCCGCAGGTTCCGGGTGGGCCCAGTCAAACAGCAGCTGGGCGACTTCATCGACGCCCTGTTTCTTGAGCGCCGAGAACAGTTTCACCTCGCCGCCGCCAGCCTGCAGTCGCGCAATGGACAGGGCCTTGGTGCCTTCGGCGCGGTTGAGCTTGTCGGCCTTGGTCAGCAGCACCAGGAATTTCAGGCCTTCCTCGACCCGGGGGCGGATGACCTCCAGCAGGACTTCGTCCAGCTCGGTCATGCCATGGCGCGGGTCGCACAGCAGCACGATGCCGCGCAGGTTGTCGCGGGTGACCAGGTAATTGGCCATGACCTGCTGCCAGCGCAGCTTGTCCTGCTTGGGCACGGCCGCATAGCCATAGCCCGGCAGGTCGGCCAGCACCGCGTCCGTGACGCCCTGCTTGCCCAGGGTGAACAGGTTGATGCTCTGGGTTCGCCCTGGCGTCTTGGACGCAAAGGCCAGGCGTTTTTGCTGGGTCAGGGTGTTGATGCAGGTGGATTTGCCGGCGTTGGAGCGGCCGACGAAGGCGATTTCCGGCACGGTCAGCGGCGGCAGGAATTCGAGCTTGGGGGCCGTGGTGAGGAATCTGGCCGTGTGCATCCAGCCCATGGCGGTGGTGGCCGCGAGGGGGGCTGCAGGTGGCGTGGCGGGCGTCTTGACGGGTGGGTGCCCGGCGGGTTTGGTCATTGGATAGCCTGGTATTGCGGGGAAACCCGAGGCGTCATTGTAGAATCGCAGGGTTTTGCGCCAATAAACAGACCCCCGATATGAAGTTGCTAGCCTCCTTGCTGACCGCTGCCGTGCTGGTGGCCCCCGCTTATTCCGCCTTTGCCCAGGCCCCCGCGCCGGCGGCCGCACCCGCGGCGGCGGCTCCTGCAGCAGCCCCGGCGGCTCCCGCTGCGGCCCCCAAGGTGGCCAAGCCCGACCTGGTCCAGGGCGAAGCAAAGTACACCGCGGTGTGCGCGGCCTGCCACGGCGCCGACGGCAACTCCGGTGCGCCCGCCAACCCCAAGCTGGCACAGCAGCACCCTGAATACCTGGTCAAGCAGCTGCAGGAATTCAAGTCCGGCAAGCGCGCCAACGCCGTCATGCAGGGCTTTGCCGCCACGCTGAGTGATGCCGACATGAAGAACATCGCCTACTGGGTGACTGCCAAGAAGGCCAAGCCCGGTTTTGCCAAGGACAAGGAACTCGTCGCCCTGGGCGAGCGCATCTACCGCGGCGGCATTGCTGATCGCCAGATCGCCGCCTGCGCTGGCTGCCACAGCCCCAACGGCGCCGGCATCCCGGCGCAGTACCCGCGCCTGGGTGGCCAGCATGCCGAATACACCGACGCCCAGCTCAAGGCCTTCCGCGACGGTTCGCGCAAGAACAGCGTTCAGATGACCCAGGTGGCCGCCAAGCTGAACGACCGCGAAATCAAGGCCGTGTCGGATTACATCGCCGGCCTGCGCTGATTCACGCGCTGGCGTTGAACTAACCGCCAACAACCTAACCAAACAGGGCGGGCACCTCTCTTGAGGGCCCGCCTTTTTTGTTCCCCAGCCCAAACGAGACAAGATGTCAGCTTCCACCCAGGGACTCCAGGTCAGGACCGGTTCGCAGGCCCTCCGGTCTGCCGTGGAACTGCTGTCGTCCATGCGGTTCGCGATTTCGCTGCTGACCATCATCTGCATTGCGTCGATCATCGGCACGGTACTCAAGCAGCATGAGCCCGCCGTCAACTACGCCAACCAGTTCGGGCCGTTCTGGGCCGAACTGTTCCTGGCGGTCAAGCTCAACGCGGTGTACAGCGCCTGGTGGTTCCTGCTGATCCTGGCCTTTCTGGTGACCAGCACGTCGCTGTGCATTGCGCGCAACACACCCAAGATCCTGGCCGACCTGAAGACCTACAAGGAAAACATCCGCGACCAGAGCCTGAAGGCCTTTCACCATCGCGCTGGTGCCGGGCTGGATGAGACGCCGCAAGCCGCTGCTGACCGCATTGGCCGCACCCTGGCCAGCGGGGGCTGGAAGGTCAAGCTGCAGCAGCGCAGCACGCCCCAGGGCGACGGCTGGATGGTGGCGGCCAAGGCCGGCGCAGCCAACAAGATCGGCTACATCGCGGCGCACAGCGCCATCGTGCTGGTATGCGTGGGTGGCCTGCTGGACGGTGACCTGATCGTGCGCGCGCAGATGCTGTTCAATGGCAAGACGCCCTACAACGGCGGCGGCCTGATCGCCGACGTCAAGCCCGAGCACCGCCTGTCCGAGCGCAACCCCACCTTCCGCGGCAACCTGCTGGTGGCCGAGGGCACGCAATCGTCCACCGCCATCCTGAACCAGTCCGACGGCATCCTGCTGCAGGAATTGCCCTTTGCCATCGAGCTGAAGAAGTTCATCGTCGAGCACTATTCCACCGGCATGCCCAAGCTGTTTGCCAGCGAAATCGTGATCCACGACAAGGAAACGGGCGAGAAGATCCCGGCGCGCGTGGAGGTGAACCATCCGGCACGCCACCGCGGCATCGAGATCTACCAGTCCAGCTTTGACGACGGCGGCTCGGCCGTGACGCTGAAGTCCGTGCCCATGAACGGCGCGAGCAAGGCCTTCGAGATCCAGGGCACCATCGGCGGCTCGTCGCAGCTCACGCGCGGGCAGGGCACGGGCGCTGACAAGATGACGCTGGAATACACGGCCCTGCGCATCATCAACGTCGAGAATTTCTCCGGCAATGGGGCGCAGGGCGTGGACGTGCGCAAGGTGGATCTGCGCGAATCCATTGATTCGCGCCTGGGCGCGGCCAACAAGACCGTGACGAAAAAGGAGCTGCGCAACGTCGGCCCCAGCATCACCTACAAGCTGCGCGACGCCGCCGGCCAGGCCCATGAATTCCACAACTACATGCTGCCGGTGGACATGGGCGATGGCGCACCCGTCTTCCTGCTGGGCATGCGCGCCACGCCGGCTGAGTCGTTCCGCTACCTGCGTGTGCCGGCGGATGACCAGGGCGAGATGACGGGCTTCATGCGGCTGAGCGCGGCCCTGGCGGACCCGGTGTTGCGCGAGCAGGCGGTGCGCCGCTACGCCGCGCGCGCAACCGACCCCGCGCGGCCCGAGCTGGCCGGCCAGCTGTCGGCGTCGGCGTTGCGGGCCGTGGCGCTGTTTGCCGGCGCCGAGCCGGGCCGCGATGGCAAGACCACCGGTGGCCTGCAGGCCATATCTGACTTCATGGAAACCAACGTGCCCGAGGCCGAGCGCGCCCGCGCCGGTGAGGTGCTGATCCGTATCCTGAATGGCGTGCTGTTCGAGTTGACGCAGATGTCGCGCGAACGGGCCGGCCTGAAGCCGCTGGAGCCCGGCGAGAAGACCCAGGCCTTCATGACGCAGGCGGTGCTGGCGCTGTCCGATCTGCCGTTGTATCCGGCGCCCATGGCGTTCCAGCTCAAGGACTTCACCCAGGTGCAGGCCAGTGTGTTCCAGGTGGCGCGTGCCCCTGGGCGCAACATTGTTTACCTGGGCTGTGCCTTGCTGATCCTGGGCATTTTTGCGATGCTTTACGTGCGTGAGCGCCGCCTGTGGGTGTGGCTGGCGCCCCAGGGCGCGGGCACCCAGGCCACCATGGCCCTGTCCAGCAACCGCCAGACCATGGACACCGACCGTGAATTCGACATGCTCAAGACCAAATTGATCCAGCCATGAACACCGCCACCATCACACTGAATGAAAGCTTCATGTCCCGCCGCAGCGCGCTGGACTGGGTCTTTGCCGCGCTGGTCGTGGTCGGCGGCCTGTTCGCGTTCACGCGCTATGCGGCCTACATGGACGTGTATGAAAAGGCCATCCTGATCGGCTCCATTCCGTCGGCCATCTGGCTGGGCTGGTTCTGGCGGCCGATGCGGGTGCTGATGATGGGCGTGGCCGCGTTCTCGCTGCTGGCCATCTGGGCCTACCAGGGCAGCCTGGCGCGGGCCGAGCAGGTGTTCTGGCTCAAGTACTTCCTGTCCAGCCAGTCGGCCATCCTCTGGATGAGCATGCTGTTCTTCATGAGCACGCTGTTTTATTGGGTCGGCATGTTCGCACGTAGCCAGACCGCCACCATGGAGCTGCTGGGATCGCGCCTGGCCTGGGCGGCCGTGACCATGGCGCTGATCGGCACCATGGTGCGCTGGTACGAAAGCTACCTGATCGGCTCCGACGTGGGCCACATTCCGGTAAGCAACCTCTACGAAGTGTTCGTGATGTTCTGCTGGATGACGGCAGCGTTCTACCTGTACTTTGAAGACCAGTACCGTACCCGCGCCATGGGCGCGTTCGTGATGCTGGTGGTGAGCGCGGCGGTGGGCTTTCTGCTTTGGTACACGGTAGTGCGCGAAGCGCACGAAATCCAGCCGCTGGTGCCGGCCCTCAAGAGCTGGTGGATGAAGCTGCACGTGCCGGCCAACTTCATCGGCTATGGCACCTTTGCGCTGTCGGCCATGGTGGCGTTTGCCTACCTGGTCAAGCAGCAGGCGGGCGAGACGCGCTGGTACAAGCTGGCGCCGCTGTGGCTGCTGGGTGTGGTGCTGTGCTTCGAGCCCATCGTGTTCCGCCAGAAGGTGGACGGTGGCAGCAGCTACTGGATCGTGTATTTCGGCGTCTCCGCGCTGATCGTGGCGGGCATCCTGGCCGCGCGCCGGCGCATTGGCGAGCGCCTGCCGTCGTTCGAGGTGCTGGACGACGTGATGTACAAGTCCATCGCGGTCGGCTTTGCGTTCTTCACCATTGCCACGGTGCTGGGCGCGCTGTGGGCTGCCGAGGCCTGGGGCGGCTACTGGAGCTGGGACCCCAAGGAAACCTGGGCGCTGATCGTCTGGCTCAACTACGCGGCCTGGCTGCACATGCGCCTGATGAAGGGCCTGCGCGGCACCGTGTCTGCCTGGTGGGCGCTGGTGGGCCTGGCGGTGACCACCTTTGCCTTCCTGGGTGTGAACATGTTCCTGTCGGGGCTGCACAGCTACGGTACCCTGTAAGTAAGAAAGCCTGCCCGGGCGTGACTCACGGCCATCACACGAGACATCACAAGGATTGACCATGCTGATCAGGACGCGCGACAACGGCTTCATCCACCCGGTTTCCAGCGAGATCACCCCGCGCAGCGCCTATGCGGGCCGGCGCGAGATGATGAAGCTGCTGGCCGGCGGCGCGGCGGGTGCGGCGCTGGCGGGGTGGGCCTCGCGCGAGGCGCTGGCGCAAACCCAGCGGCCTGGCAAGCTGGCAGCGCTGGCGGGTGGCAAATCGTCAGTGGCTGGCGCCGTGGTGATGGAAAAAGTCACCGACTACAAGGACGCCAGCACCTACAACAACTTCTACGAATTCGGCACGGACAAGGCCGACCCCGCCAAAAACGCCCACACGCTCAAGACCTCGCCCTGGACGGTGGAGGTCGATGGCCTGGTCAAAAAGCCCGCCAGGTACACGCTGGAAGACCTGCTCAAGCTCAGCGCGCAGGAAGAGCGCATCTACCGCATGCGCTGCGTGGAGGGCTGGTCCATGGTGATCCCCTGGGTGGGTTACTCGATGAGCGAGCTCATCAAGAAAGTGGAGCCGCTGGGCAACGCGAAGTACGTGGAGTTCATCACCCAGGCCGATCCCAGGACCATGCCCTTCGTGGGCTCTCGCGTGCTGGATTGGCCTTACGTGGAAGGCCTGCGCCTGGACGAGGCCATGCATCCGCTGACGCTGCTGACCTTCGGCATGTATGGCGAGGTGCTGCCCAACCAGAACGGTGCGCCTGTGCGCCTGGTGGTGCCCTGGAAGTACGGCTTCAAGAACGGCAAGAGCATCGTGAAGATCCGCTTTACCGACAAGGAACCCAGGACCGCGTGGAACAAGGCCGCGCCGCAGGAATACGGCTTCTACAGCAATGTGAACCCCAATGTGGACCACCCGCGCTGGAGCCAGGCGAGCGAGCGGCGCATCGGTGAAGACGGCCTGTTCGCGAAGAAACGTAAGACCTTGATGTTCAACGGCTATGAAGCCCAGGTGGGGCAACTGTACGCGGGCATGGACCTCAAGAAAAACTATTAAATGCTCCCCCCCGAAGCGGCCCTCGGCCGCCTCCCCCTCAAGGGGGCGCCGCTGGCGGCCCGGCGAAGCCGGTTCCGCGGCGGCCCCGGACGGGAAGTCGCATGAAACTGCTGCTGCATCCTGCGGCCAGGCCAGTGGTGTTCGTGGCGGCGCTGTTGCCGTTTGCCTGGTTTTTTTACGGCGCCCTCACCAACAACCTGGGCGCCAACCCTGCCGAATACCTGATCCGTTCCACGGGCGACTGGGCGTTGCGCTTCCTGTGCATCGTGCTGGCCGTGACGCCGCTGCGCGTGGTGGCGGGGCTGCCTGCGCTGGCGCGCTTTCGCCGCATCCTGGGGTTGTTTGTGTATTTCTACGTCGTGTTGCACCTGCTGAGCTACAGCTGGTTTGACATGGGCTTTGACCTGGGCGATATCGTCAGGGACATCATCAAGCGCCCATTTATCCTGGTGGGCTTCGCGGCGTTCGTGCTGCTCACGCCCCTGGCAGCCACCTCTTTCAACCGCGCCATCAAGGCGCTGGGCGCAAAGCGCTGGCAGGCGCTGCACAGGCTGGTGTACCTGATTGCAGCGCTGGGCGTGCTGCACTTCTTCTGGATGCGTTCGGGCAAGAACGACTTCGTCGAGGTCGCGGTGTATGCCGCCATCCTGGCGGTGTTGCTGGGCTGGCGGTTGGTGCGCTATTTGCGCAGCCGTGCGGCCGCTAGCTGACCAGCCTTTCGCCGCGTATCTGGTCGGCAGTGGTTTCACGTTCGCGGATCAGGTGCACACGATCGCCATCCACCAGCACTTCCGCGGCGCGGCCACGGGTGTTGTAGTTGCTGGCCATGCTCATGCAATAGGCGCCTGCGGACAGCACCGCTACCAGGTCGCCCGGCTGCACGTTCAGCGGGCGGTCGCGTCCGATCCAGTCGCCGCTTTCGCACACCGGGCCCACCACGTCATACGTGACGACCGGAGCTGTATCGCGGGCGCTGACTGGCTCGATGGCATGGAACGCCTGGTACATGGCCGGGCGCGGCAGGTCGTTCATGGCTGCGTCGATGATGCAGAAGTTCTTCTGCTCGCCGGGCTTGAGGTACAGCACCTCGCTCAGGCACACCCCTGCGTTGCCCACCAGCGAGCGGCCGGGCTCGACCATGAACTGCCGGTCGCCAAAGCCGCGCGCGTCCAGGCGCGCAAACAGGCTGGCCCACAGCGCATCAGCCTGCGGGGGCGCATCGCCGTTGTAATTGATGCCCAGGCCGCCGCCAAAGTCGATGTGGTGGATGGGTATGCCAGCAGCCTCGATCGCCTCCACCAGGTCCAGCACGCGGTCCATCGCATCCAGGTACGGCGTGTCGTCGGTGATCTGCGAGCCGATGTGGCAGTCAATGCCCACGACCTTCAGGCCTGGCAGCGCAGCTGCGCGTTTGTAGGTGTCGAGCGTGCGTTCGTGCGCCACGCCGAACTTGTTGCCCTTCAGGCCGGTGGAGATGTAGGGATGTGTCTTGGGGTCTACGTTGGGGTTGACGCGGATGCTGACCGGCGCGGTTTTGCCGGCGGCGCTGGCCACCTGGCTGAGCACTTCCAGTTCGGCCTCGCTTTCAACATTGAAGCAGCCGATGCCAGCGTCCAACGCTTTTTGCATCTCGGCGCGGGTCTTGCCCACGCCGGAAAAAATCACGTCGGCGGCCTTGCCGCCAGCCGCCAGCACGCGGTCCAGCTCGCCGCCGGACACGATGTCAAATCCGCAGCCGGCCTGTGCGAATACCTGCAGCACGGCGAGCGAGGAGTTGGCCTTCATGGCGTAGCAGATTTTTGCCTTGCGCCCGGCAAAACCGCGCTGGTAGGCGGCCAGGGCCGCCAGCATGGAAGCCTTGGAGTAAACGAAAAGCGGGGTGCCGTGGGCGCGCGCGAGGCCGCTCAGGGCCACGCCCTCGATGGTCAGGTCGTTGCCGCGCCGCGCAATGTGCGGGTGGCCAGGAAGCAGGGCAGAGGTCATGAATGGGGATGGTCGATTTCAGCGAGCGGTGCCGCTGGCGGGAATGGCAGGCTGGGGTGCGGTGGTGGTGCCGGCCGGCCGCAGTGTTTCGGGCAGGGTGGCGCGATTCACTGCAGCGGGCCCAGTGGGCATGTACAGCGCCCCTTTCTGGCCGCAGCCCCCGGACACAACCGCACAGAGTGCAAGGACAAGTCCGGTCGCGCGGGGGCTGTCTAGAATCGGGAAAAGCTTCATGGCGAAATTGTAATGACCGACCCCGAGTTCATGGACCGCGCGGAAGCATTGTTGCGCAGCATCGAGCTGGCATGCGACCGCATCAACGACGAATCCGATGCCGACATCGACAACCAGCGCACCGGCGGCATGATCACGCTGGCCTTCCGCAATGGCAGCCAGATCATCGTGAACCTGCAAAAACCCCTGCACGAGGTCTGGATGGCCGCGCGCGCGGGTGGCTTCCACTACCGTTATGACGGTGCGCAGTGGATGGACACCAAGGGCAATGGCGAATTCTTTGCCAATCTGACGCAGTACGCCACGCAGCAGGCCGGCGAGCCGCTGCGCTTTGAGGCGTAGGCCACCACCCGATCGAACCTGGCGTGACGTCCTGCCTCAGTTCCTGAACAGGTCCAGGATGCTTTTCTTCTCGTCAGCCGGCGGCAGCGCCTGCTTCGCGGGCTGGCCGTCCGGGCCTGGCGCGCTCTTGTCCTCCATGCCAAGACTGCTCACGCCCGAGCCGCGGGCGTACTCGTCGTAGTACCACTCGCCACCCACGTTGATCACGCCTTCGGGCGCGGCGGGCTCGGAGACCGGCACGCCCTTGAGCGCGGCTTCCATGAAGTTGATCCACACCGGCAGGCTGACACCGCCACCGGTTTCACGGTCGCCGAGGGACCGTGGCGTGTCATAGCCCATCCATACCACCGCCGCCAGCGTGGGCTGGTAGCCTGCGAACCAGGTGTCGATGGCGTCGTTGGTGGTACCGGTCTTGCCATACAGGTCGGGGCGCTTGAGCGTTGCCTGGGCACGTGCGGCGGTGCCCGAGCGGGCAACTTCCTGCAACAGCCGGTTCATGACGAAGGCATTGCGCGCATCAATGGCGCGCGTTGTCTCGCTGGGCAACGGCGGCTGGCTTTCCACCAGGACCTTGCCTTTCTGGTCGGTCACCCGGGTAATGATCCAGGGGTTGACGCGGTAGCCCCCGTTGGCGAAGACCGAATAGGCCGTGGCCATCTGCATGGGCGTGACCGAACCAGCCCCCAAAGCCATGGTCAGGTAGGGCGGGTGCTTCTCGGCCTCGAAGCCAAAACGGGTGATCCACTCCTGCGCGTTCTGGGTGCCCACGGCCTGCAGGATGCGGATGGACACCATGTTCTTGGACTTGGCCAGCGCAGTGTGCAGCGGCATCGGGCCTTCGAACTTGCCGTCGTAGTTCTTGGGCTCCCAGGGCTGCCCGCCGGTGACGCCGGCATCAAAGAACAGCGGCGCGTCGTTGACCATGGTGGACGGCGTGAAGCCCTTTTCCAGTGCGGCTGAATAGATGAACGGCTTGAAGCTGGAGCCCGGCTGGCGCCAGGCCTGCGTGGCGTGGTTGAACTTGTTCTTGTTGAAGTCAAAGCCGCCTACCAGTGCGCGCACGGCGCCGTCGCGCGGATCCAGCGCGATGAAGGCGCCTTCGACTTCCGGCAACTGCGTGATTTCCCAGGTGTTCTTGGGTGTCTTGACGACCCGGATGACCGCGCCCCGCCGGATCTTGATCTTGGGCGGCGCCTTGTCGGACAGGCCCGACTGGGCCGGGCGCAGGCCATCGCCGGTGATCTCCAGCGCCTCGCCGTTCTGGCGGACGGCGGAAATCTTCTTCGGGTCAGCCGCCAGCACCACGGCAGCCATGACGTCACCGTTGTCGGGGTGGTCATTCAGTACGTCATCGATGGCATCTTCCTGCTCCTTGGCATCGGCGGGCAGATCCACGAACTTCTCGGGCCCGCGGTAGATCTGACGGCGCTCGTAATCCATGATGCCCTTGCGCAGGGCCTTGTAGGCAGCTTCCTGGTCGGTCGCCTTGAGCGTGGTGAAGACATTGAGGCCGCGGGTATAGGCGTCGTCGCCGTACTGGGCGTGCACCAGCTGGCGCACGGTTTCCGCCACATATTCGGCGTGCACCTTTACGTTGCCGGCGTTTGCGCGCACGGCCAGCTCTTCCTTTTTGGCAGCCTCGGCCTGGGCCGCGGTAATGAAGCCGTTTTCCTCCATGCGCTCGATGATGTAGAGCTGGCGCGAACGCGCGCGGCGCGGGTTGCTGATCGGGTTGTAGGCAGACGGCGCCTTGGGCAGGCCGGCCAGCATGGCCGCTTCGGCGATGCTGATGTCTTTGAGCGGCTTGCCAAAATACGCCTCCGATGCCGCCGCGAACCCGTAGGCCCGGTTGCCCAGGAAGATCTGGTTCATGTAGATCTCCAGAATCTGGTCCTTGGACAGCAGGTGCTCCAGCTTGAAGGTCAGCAGGATTTCATAGATCTTGCGGGTGTAGGTCTTCTCGGACGACAGGTACACATTGCGCGCTACCTGCATCGTGATGGTGGAGGCGCCCTGGCTCTTCAGGCGTCCGACGTTGGCCAGGCCCGCCCGGATCACCCCCAGGTAGTCCACGCCGCCATGGGAATAAAAGCGCGCATCCTCGATCGCCAGCACGGCATCCTTCATGACCTTGGGGATGTCCTTGATGGGTGTCAGGTTGCGCCGCTCTTCGCCGAATTCACCCAGCAGCACGCCGTCCGACGAGAAAACCCGCAGCGGCAGCTTGGGCCGGTAGTCGGACAGGTCGGAGATGTCAGGCAGGTTGGGGTAGGCGACCGACAGTGCCACCGCCAGCAACATGGCCACCGACAGCGCGCCCGCCAGCAACGTGCCACCGCCCCAGAGCATGATCCGCAAGGCCCAGGCCTGCCAGGCCGGCCGTGCGCCGGCAGCCGCGGATGCGCCGGGCTCGTGGGATGAAGGGGAAGATGGCATTGAACTCCGCGTAAGGTCTCGCAGGCATTATAGAAATCGGCCTGGGCCATGCCCGTGTCCGCCGGCCCAGGATGTGCTCCTGGGCCTCGAACGCTGTTTTGGGGAGCCTCAAGCGCCCCGGTCTGGCGCTTCGGGGCGTCAGTTTTTGGCAACGTCCCACTCCCGTCAAAACGGAAAAAACCTTTGCGGGACAAGGAGCTTACTGCTAGCATTGAAGTGAATTCTTAAGTTTGTTACACCTGTTTCGTGGTGGATTTCAGGGGACTGTCTTGATCTCTTTGGGGTCGTTGTTTAGCCGCCAACCCGCGCCGTTGCTGGGTTTGGATATCAGCTCGTCCAGCGTCAAGCTGGTGGAGTTGGGCCGTGACAAGGCCGGCAATCTCGTGCTCGAACGGTGTGCCATTGAGCCGCTGGAGCGCGGCTGGATCACGGACGGCAACGTCGAAAAATTCGACGAAGTCGCCGAAGCCATGCGCCGGGTCGTCAAGAAAAGCGGAACGAAGACCCGCAACGTGGCCATGGCGCTTCCGCCGTCGGCGGTCATTACCAAGAAAATCATCCTGCCCGGTGGCATGACCGAGCAGGAGCTTGAGGTCCAGGTCGAAACCGAAGCCAACCAGTACATCCCGTTTTCGCTCGACGAGGTGAGCCTGGATTTCTGCGTGGTGGGGCCAAGCGCCACGTCGGTGGGCGATGTGGAAGTCCTGATTGCTGCCTCCCGCAAGGAAAAGGTGCAGGATCGCCAGGGGCTGGCTGAAGCGGCGGGGCTCAAGCCGGTCATCATTGACGTGGAATCCTATTCATCCCGCCTGGCTGCTGGCCGGCTGATCGAGGCCCTGCCCAACAAGGGGCAGGACACCATGGTGGCCCTGTTCGAGGTGGGCGCCTTTACCACCAGCATGCAGGTGATCTGCAATGACGATGTGCTGTATGACCGGGACCAGGCCTTTGGCGGCGCCCAGTTGACCCAGCTGATCGTGCGCCAGTACGGTTTTTCCGCCGAGGAAGCCGAAACCAAGAAACGCAACGGCGACCTGCCCGAGGATTACGAGAGCGGCGTGCTCAAACCCTTTGTGGAGAGCATGGCCCAGGAAGTCGCGCGGGCCCTGCAGTTTTTCTTCACCAGCACCCCGCACAACAAGGTGGACTACATCCTGCTCGCGGGTGGCTCTGCCGCCTTGCCGGGTCTGACCGAGGCCGTCACGCAGCAGACTTCCTTTGCATGCAACCTCGCGGATCCCTTCGAGGGCATGCAGGTGGGGGCCAACGTGCGCGAGAAAAAAATGCGCCGTGAAGCGCCGTCCTACCTCACGTCCTGCGGCCTGGCCATGCGGAGGTTCCTGCAGTGATCCTGATCAACCTGCTGCCGCACCGCGAAGCAGCACGCAAGCGCAAGCGCGAGCTGTTTTTTGCGACGCTGGGGGTTTCCGCGGTCGTTGGCGGCGTGATTGCTGGCGTCATATTCCTGTGGTTCCAGGCCCAGATTTCTGCGCAGCAGAACCAGAATGTGTATCTGCAAAATGAAATCAAGCGGCTGGAGGGGCAGATCAAGGACATTGCCAGCCTGCAATCTGAAATTGCCGCGCTGCGTGCGCGCCAGCAGGCCGTGGAAGACCTTCAGTCCGACCGCAACCTGCCGGTTCACCTGCTCAACGAGCTGGTGCGGCAACTGCCTGACGGCGTATACATCACCACCATGAAACAGCTGAACCAGGTGGTGACCATCCAGGGCGTGGCCCAGTCCAACGAACGTGTCTCGGAGCTGTTGCGCAATCTGGCCAACAACAGCGAATGGCTGACCCGGCCCGAGCTGGTGGAAATCGTCGCTGCAACGGTGCCCCTCAGTCCAAGGGAGCAGCGCCGTGTCTCCAATTTCAACATCCGCGTCCAGTTGATGCGCGCATCGGAGGTCAAGGCAGCCGCATCCGCGCCCGCGGCTGCCGCATCCGCGCGTGCTGCTTCTGCCGCAAAGACCTGACACCATGGCCACAAGATCGTTGCCTAAAATTGATTTTGCTGCGTTGCAAGAGCAGGTCACGGGCCAGTTCAAGGGCCTGAATCCCAATGACCCGGCATCCTGGCCCGCGGTGCCGCGCTACGCGCTGTGCGTGGCGTTGATGGTCGTGATCGTGGTTGCGCTGTGGTTTGTTTGGCTTAGCGGGTCGGACAGCGAGTTGCAGGCGGAACGCGCGAAGGAGGTGCAGCTGCGCGATGACTACACCAAGAAATTGTCCCAGGCGGTCAACCTGGACGCGTTGAAGAAGCAGCGGGAACAGGTGCAGCAGTACGTGACCCAGCTCGAGAAGCAGTTACCCAGCAAGGCGGAGATGGATGCCCTGCTGTCCGACATCAATCAGGCCGGCTTGGGGCGAAGCCTTCAGTTTGAGCTGTTCCGGCCGGGGCAGGTGAGTGTCAAGGAGTACTACGCCGAATTGCCCATCACGCTGCGGGTGACGGGGCGCTATCACGACATGGGCGCATTTGCGTCGGATATCGCCAATCTCTCGCGGATTGTGACTCTCAACAACATTTCCGTCGGGCCGGGTGCACGCGAAGGGGGCTTGGTGATGGATGCCACGGCCAAGACCTTCCGGTATCTCGACAAGGACGAGGTGTCGGCGCAGCGCAAGGCAGCGACGGCGCCGGGAGCCAAGAAATGAGGACGGTTGTTTCGCTGATCGCGGTGACGGCGGTGCTCGCGGGCTGTGGGGGTACGGACGGTGAAGAACTGCAGCAATGGATGTCGGAGCAGCGCAGCCAGACGCGCGCACGCGTGCAGCCCATTCCGGAGCCCAAGAAATTCACGCCGCAGGATTACGGTCAGGATGCTGCGACCGACCCGTTCAGCAATCAGAAGCTCACGCAAGCGCTCAAGCGCGAGTCGGCGCAGTCCACCTCGAACGCCGCTTTGATCGCGCCTGAACTTGCGCGGCGCAAGGAAGCCCTGGAATCCTATCCGCTGGACTCCATGGCCATGGTCGGCAGCCTGATCAAGACCGGCCAGCCAGTGGCGCTGCTGCGCGTGGATAACCTGCTGTACCAGGTGCGTGCCGGCAATTACCTGGGTCAGAACTATGGCCGCATTACCAAGATCGGCGAAACCGAGATCGTTTTGCGCGAAATCGTGCAGGACGGTTCGGGCGAATGGATTGAAAGAATAGCCAAATTGCAGTTGCAAGAGGGGTCGACTAAATGAAAAACCATAACCACGCGGTTTGGCGGTGGGCCCGAAAGCTGTTGGCGGTGTGTCCGGCGCTGTTGCTGTCGATGTCCGCACTGGCCCAGAACGCCGTGCAATCCGTGACGGGGTCCATTCAGGGCGGGGCCGAAGTCGTCCGCATCGACTTTGCCCAGCCTCTTACGGCTGTTCCCGCAGGTTTTGCGATCCAGGCGCCGGCCCGCATCGCACTTGATTTTCCAGGTGTGACCAATGCCATTGGCCGATCCACGGTGGAAATCAACCAGGGCAATCTGCGCTCCGTCAATGTGGTCCAGGCGGGTGAGCGCACGCGTCTGGTGCTCAACCTCAAGGCAGCGGCAAGCTACAAGGCGCAGATCGACGGCAAGTCGCTGCTGGTGCTGCTGGACCCGGTGGCCGTCGCAGCCACCGCGGCACCGGCGGCCGCTGCCGTTTTTGCCGAGAGCCGCAACCGCGATACCCAACCCCTGAAGGACCTGGATTTCCGCCGTGGCGCTGACAGCTCAGGGCGTATCGTGGTTGACCTGGCCAACAACCAGGTGGGCGTTGACATCCGCCAGCAGGGCCAGACCCTGGTGGTTGAATTCCTGAAATCCACCTTGCCAGAAGGCCTGCGGCGCCGCCTGGACGTTTCGGATTTCGGCACGCCCGTGCAGTCCGTGACGACCTTCCAGACCGGGGATCGCGTCCGGGTGGTGATTGAACCCAAGGGCCTGTGGGAGCACAGTGCCTACCAGAGCGACAACCAGTTTGTGGTGGAAGTCCGCCAGCAAAAGATCGACCCCAACAAGTTGACCCAGGGGCCCGGTTTCAGTGGTGAAAAGCTGTCGCTCAACTTCCAGAACATCGAAGTCCGCTCGCTGCTGCAGGTGATCGCGGATTTCACCAACTTCAACATCGTGACGTCTGATTCCGTGGCCGGTGCGGTGACCCTGCGCCTCAAGGACGTGCCTTGGGACCAGGCGCTGGAAATCATCCTGCAGGCCAAGGGCCTGGGTATGCGCAAAAGCGGCAACGTGCTGTGGATCGCGCCCAAGGATGAAATTGCCGCCAAGGAAAAGCTGGACCTGGAATCGCGGGCAGCGATCCAGAACCTTGAGCCGCTGCGCACCCAGGCGTTCCAGCTCAACTACACCAAGGCGGCTGACATCGCAGCCCAGATCACGGCAGGCGGCGGTGGGGCCGGGACGACTGCAAGTGCCCGCATTCTGAGTGCCCGGGGCAGTGTGATTGCAGAGCCGCGTACCAACCAGCTGTTTGTGACCGACATCGGGTCCAAGCTGGAGCAGGTGCAGCAGCTGATCTCCAAGCTGGATATCGCGGTGCGCCAGGTGCTGATTGAGGCGCGCATCGTGGAAGCCTCCGACACGTTCGGCAAATCCCTGGGCGTGCGGTTGGGCGGCAGCGACCTGCGTGGACTGCGCGGCGGCGATGCCGGCTATTCCATTGGTGGCGCCAACCGGGTGGCCTTGGGAGGCACCTACAACGCCGTATCCGGCACCACGCTGGAAAGCAATACGGTCCTGGATACAGCCAACACCCAGTTCGTCAATTTGCCGGCCGTGGGCCAGGGTGGTTACAACGCTGCCACCTTCGCCATCTCGCTGTTCAGTTCAGCGGCCAACCGTTTCCTGAATCTGGAGCTTTCAGCACTGGAGGCGGATGGCAAAGGCAAGCTGGTATCCAGCCCGCGCATTGTCACGGCCGACCAGACCAAGGCCTTGATCGAGCAGGGAACGGAGTTCCCTTACCAGCAGGCAACCTCCAGTGGCGCGACTTCCGTGGCCTTCCGCCGGGCGACGCTGAAGCTCGAAGTGACGCCCCAGATCACGCCTGAAGGCAACATCATCCTGGACCTGGACATCAGCAAGGACAGCCGTGGCGAAACAACGGCGGCGGGTATTGCCATCAACACCAAGCACATCAAGACACAAGTGCTGGTGGAAAACGGCGGAACCGTGGTGATTGGCGGCATCTTCGAACTGAATGAGACCGAGAACGAGACGAAGGTGCCGGTACTGGGTGACCTGCCCGCGGTGGGCAACCTGTTCAAGACACGCCAGCGCAGCTCGGCCAAGCAGGAAATGCTGGTTTTCATCACGCCCAAAATGATCTCTGATCGGGCAGCGGCGCGGTGAGCGTCAAAGATTCAATGCAGGAAGCAACAACATGCACTTTTTGAAGTACCTCATGGGTTGGGCCATTACCGCGGCGCTGGTTGCCTGCGGAGGCGGGGGCGGTAGCCCGGGAACGACGACCGGCACCTCGGGCGCGGGCTCGACGCCTGCTGCTGGTACACCGACGCTGGTCATCGAGCTGGTGGATGCTGCGGGCGTCAAGACCAACTTTGTGAGCGGATCCGGTGTGACCGCCCGCGCAACGGTCAAGGATGCGGCGGGCGCTGTTGTGGCGGGCAAGCTGGTCACATTTTCGGCGGACGCCGCGCTGATCAAATTCAGTCCGACATCGGGGCAGGTATTGACCGACGCCAATGGCGTGGCATCCATCCAGATGAGCCCGGCATCAGTGACCGCTGGCGGTGCAGGATCGCTGAACGTGGCTACCACGGTAGGGACGACGGCATTGACGGGCGCATTTGACTTCCAGCTGTCGGCCTCCAATGTCGCGCTGACGGCGCTGGACCTGGGGACTGGCGCACTGGCGGCCTTTGGCAACCGCGCCGTTTCCGTGCTGGCCACCATCAACGGTGTTGCGGCGACCAATACGCCTATCCAGGTGACCTTCCAGGCGAGTTGTGGCGCTGTGAGTCCGGCAACCGTCACGACCGACAACACGGGCAAGGCTTCAACCACCTATTCGGCCAGCAATGTGGCGTGCGCGGGCAGCAACGTGTCGGTTTCCGCATCGGCGCCAGGTGCTGTCGTTGTCCAGGGCACGATTGCCGTTCAGGCCCCGCAGGCCACGAACGTTGAATTCGTCAGTGCGACGCCTCAGCTGATCTACCTCACGGGTTCGGTGGGCGCAACCCAGGCGCGCCTCAGTTTCCGCGTGGTGGATTCCGCAGGCACACCTTTGCAGAACCAGTCGGTCCAGATGGCCCTGGTGACGAACACCGGCACGGGTGTTTCGTTGGGGACGGTGGGCAACTCCTCACCCCTCACCCTGACGAGCGATGCGAATGGCCTTGTTTCGGTGCCAGTGTTTTCGGGTACCGTGCCGACCTCTGTCCAGGTCAGGGCATCTTTGGTATCGAACACCACGATTTTCGCCAACTCCAACGCACTCACTGTGGCGTCTGGCCGCGCGGTTCAGGCAGCGGCGAGTCTGTCAGTGGGCAAGTTCGCAATCGAGGGCTTCAACATTGACGGACAACTGACCGAGTTCACCATGTCACTGGCGGACCGCCAGGGCAACCCGGTGCCGGACGGCACGCAGGTGAACTTCGTTGCCGAGGGCGGCGTCATGATTCCTGCGTCGTGCGTGACCTCGGGCGGCACGTCTTCATGCGCGGTCCAGATCAGGTCGCAGGGTACCCGGCCGGCTAACGGAATCGTGGCTGTATTGGCCTATGTTCCGGGTGAGGAAGACTTCGTGGATGCGAACTTCAACAACATCTACGACAGCGGTGAGACGTTCACCGATCTGGGCAATGCCTACCGCGATGACAACGACAGCAGCGCGTACGACAGCGGCGAATTTCTGGTTCCCCGTGCCGGTGCAACGACCTGTGCCGGTGGCACCAGTGGCCGCGCCAACACCTGCGACGGGGTGTGGGGGCCGGTGGACGTGCGCAAGCAGGCGAATGTGATTTTTGCGACGTCGGCGGCCAACATCACGGGCACGCTGACCAATACCGTTGTGGGTACTTCCACGCTGGGTAGCCTGGAGGTCAACATTGCGGACACCAACGGCAACAGCATGCCCACGGGTAGTGCAATCTCGGTGGAGGTGACTTCGGCTGCGAGCACGGGTTGCGCTGCAAAGCTGCCGTCCTCGGTCATTCCCAACCGCTACACCTCGTTCCAGCAGACGATTTCGACGGAAAAGTGTCGCAACGGCGACCGCCTTACTGTCAAGGTCACAGCGCCATCAGGCCTGGTGTCCTTCCGCGACTTCACCGTGCCATGATGCACCGGCTGTGGCGACGCTAGCCCTTGTCGGCCTCCCCGGCTCCGGCAAATCCACCGTAGGCCGCCAACTGGCCCGCAGGTTGGGCTGGGCCTTTCAGGACACCGACCACCTGATCGAACAGCGTCTTGGCTGTTCGATCAGGGTATTTTTTGAGCGTGAGGGCGAAGCGCGCTTTCGCGATGTCGAAGAGGCCGTCATCGACGAGTTGACCCAACATGACGTCGGCGTGCTGGCCACGGGTGGCGGCGCAGTGTTGCGTCAAGCCAATCGCGAACACCTGCACGGACGCTGCCAGGTGGTTTACCTGCATTCCTCACCCGAGGACGTGTTCCGCCGGCTGCGCCATGACACGCAGCGCCCCCTGTTGCAGGTGGCGGACCCGCAGGCAAGGCTGCGTGAGCTCTACGAAGCGCGTGACCCGCTGTACCGCGAGACGGCACATTTCATTATTGAAACGGGCCGCCCGTCGGTGCCTACGCTGGCCAACATGATCCTGATGCAGCTGGAACTGGCCGGCGTCGTGCCACGCTGAGCCTCTAAACTCGGGGGATGCAAGCTTCCCCCGCCATTACTGCCCAGCAGGTTCCCATCGCGCTGGGTGACCGCGCCTACAACATCCTCATCGGCCAGGCCCTCATTGGAGACGCCGCCACCTGGGCTGATCTGCCGGTTGCCCACGCAGCCCTGATCGTGACCAATGACACTGTGGCGCCCCTGTACGCGGCGCGTCTGCGCACGCAACTGGCAAGCCGCCATGCCGTGGTGCATCAGGTGACCTTGCCCGATGGTGAAGAGCACAAGACCTGGCAGACCCTGAACCTCATTTTTGACGGGCTGCTGTCCAATGGCTGCGATCGCAAGACCGTGATTTACGCGCTCGGTGGCGGCGTGGTGGGTGACATGGCGGGCTTTGCCGCGGCCAGCTACATGCGCGGCGTGCCGTTTGTCCAGGTGCCTACAACCTTGCTGGCGCAGGTGGACTCCTCCGTGGGTGGCAAGACGGCCATCAACCACCCGCTGGGCAAGAACATGATCGGGGCGTTCTACCAGCCGCAGCGCGTGGTGTGTGACCTGGACACGCTGACGACGCTGCCCGCGCGCGAGCTGAGTGCGGGCTTGGCGGAGGTCATCAAGTACGGCCCCATCGCCGACATGGCGTTCCTGGACTGGATCGAGGCCAACATGGCGGCCTTGCTTGCGCGCGAACCGGCCGCGCTGGCCCATGCGGTGCGCCGCAGCTGCGAGATCAAGGCCTGGGTGGTGGGCCAGGATGAGCGCGAGGCGGGGTTGCGCGCCATCCTCAACTTTGGCCACACCTTCGGCCATGCGATCGAATCAGGCTTGGGCTATGGCGAATGGCTGCATGGCGAAGCCGTGGGTTGCGGCATGGTGATGGCCACGCAGCTGTCCTTGCGCCTGGGCCTGGTGGACGCAGCCTTTGCAGACCGGCTCACGGCCCTGATCGGCGCTGCCGGGCTGCCCCTCAAGGGGCCCCGCCTTGGGGCCGCCCGCTACATGGAGCTCATGCGCGTGGACAAGAAGGCCGAAGCGGGTGAAATCCGGTTCGTGGTGATCGACGGGCCGGGGCGGGCCGCCATGCGCGCCGCGCCCGATGCGCTGGTGGCCGAAGTGATCGACGCCTGCTGCGCCTGACCGATGCACGGCACGCTTGCCCGCCATGCCAGCGACCCGGCGCGCTCGCGCGGGCGGCGCCACATGGAGGCGGCGGCGCCCACGCGCAACGCCTTCCAGCGCGACCGCGACCGCATCGTGCATTCCACCGCGTTCCGGCGGCTGGTCTACAAGACGCAGGTGTTCCTCAACCACGAAGGCGATCTCTTTCGCACCCGCTTGACCCATTCGCTGGAGGTGGCCCAGCTGGGCCGATCGATCGCGCGCTCGCTGCAGCTCAATGAGGATCTGGTGGAGGCGATCGCGCTGGCGCATGACCTGGGCCACACGCCATTTGGTCACGCCGGCCAGGACGCACTGCACGAATGCATGGCGCAGCACGGCGGCTTCGAGCACAACCTGCAAAGCCTGCGCGTGGTGGACACGCTGGAAGAGCGCTATCCCGGGTTCGATGGCCTGAACCTGACGTTCGAGACGCGCGAGGGCATCCTCAAGCACTGCTCGCGCGCCAATGCCGAAAAACTGGAGGCGGCGGACCCCGGTGGCGTGGGCAGGCGTTTCATCGACCGTACGCAGCCCGGGCTGGAGGCCCAGCTGTGCAACCTCGCCGACGAGATCGCCTACAACGCCCATGACATTGATGACGGCGTTCGCTCGGGCTTGATCACACTGGAGCAGCTGGAAGAGGTGGCGCTGTTTGACAACTTCCGCCGCGAGGCGCTGGCAGACCATCCGCAACTGCAGGGCCGCCGCGTGCTGTACGAAACCATTCGCCGCATGCTGAGCGCCCAGGTCTACGACGTGATTGACACGCTGCGCTCAGCCCTGGCCGATGCCGCGCCGGCCAATGCCGACGAGGTACGCCGCATGCCCGCGCTGGTGGGCTTCAGCCCGGCCATGGCCGGGCAGTCCACGCAGCTCAAGCAGTTCCTGTTTCGCAACCTGTACAGGCACCCGCAGGTCACGCAGATGACCCAGCAGGCACAGCAGGTGGTGCGCGACCTGTTTGCCGCGTACCAGGCGGACCCGGCACAGATGCAGTCCGGCTTTGCCGTGCGCGCCGACCAGGCCCGGGCCGTGGCCGACTACATTGCCGGCATGACAGACCGGTTCGCCGCGCGCGAGCACGAGCGCCTGACCGGCCGGCGGCTGCTGGACATGCCCGCGCCATGAAGCGCCTGGACCCGGCGCTGGTGGTGGTGCTGGCCGGCGTCAGTGCCGCGCTGCACGTGGGCAAGCTGCCGCCAGCGCTGCCCGTGCTTCGCGACGCGCTGGGCCTCACGCTGCTGCAGTCAGGCTTCCTGTTGTCGCTGGTTCAATTGGCCGGCATGTCACTGGGTCTGGTGACGGGGCTGGCCGCGGACAGCCTGGGCCTGCGCCGCTGCATGGTGGCGGGCTTGCTGCTGCTGGGCGCGGCCAGTGCGGCGGGCGGTCTGGCGACCGGCGCGCCCGCGCTGCTGGCGCTGCGCGCCGTGGAAGGTGCGGGCTTCCTGCTGGCTGTGCTGCCTGCGCCCGCGCTGATTCGCCGACTGGTGGCACCTGCGCGGATGAGCGCCATGCTGGGCTTGTGGGGCGCCTACATGCCGCTGGGCGCCGCCGTGGCGCTGGCAGGCGGCCCCCTGTTTATTGCAGCCGCGGGATGGCCTGGTTGGTGGTGGCTGTTGGGTGCGCTGTCCTGGATCATGGCGGCATGGCTGTGGCGTGCGGTGGCGCCGGACCCACCCGCTGCGGTCACCGCCGTGCCATCGCAATGGGTCGGGCGGTTGCGCCAGACGCTGTCGTCGCCCGGTCCGTGGCTGGTGGCTTCGGCATTTGCGGTGTACTCGGGGCAGTGGCTGGCTGTCATCGGCTTCTTGCCGTCCATCTACGCGCAGGCTGGTGTGGGCGCTGCCACGGGTGGTTTGCTCACGGCGCTGGTGGCGGCAGTCAACATGGTGGGCAACATCGCGTCGGGCCGCCTGCTGCAGCGCGGCCGGGCGCCGCAGCGGCTGCTGTATGCGGGCTTTGCCACGATGGGGCTGGGGGCCGCCTTTGCGTTCGCACCTGCACTGGACGGCGGGGCAACCCTGCGGTACGGCGCCATTCTGCTGTTTTCCATGGTCGGCGGTGTCGTGCCGGGGACGCTGTTTTCCCTGTCGGTGCGCCTGGCGCCGGACAGCGGCGCGGTAGCCACGACGGTGGGCTGGGTTCAGCAATGCTCTTCCATCGGCCAGTTTGCCGGCCCGCCCCTGGTGGCCTGGGTGGCCGGCGTGGCAGGCGGCTGGCACTGGACGTGGCTGGCAACAGGCCTGTGCAGCGCCGTGGGCCTGGTACTCGCCTGGCAAACGGGCATCCTGCTCAGGCAACGCCGATAAAATCGGCTGCTGCCGCGAGTGGCGTGGTGAAAGGGATTTGTGGGACTGACCCAACACGGCGACGCACCGCCTGAAGTGCCCGATGCGGCGCTGGTACTGCAGGACACAAATGCATGGCTGGAGCGCGCCGTGATCGGCCTGAACCTTTGCCCGTTTGCCAAGGCGGTTCATGTCAAGGGACAGGTTCATCTGGCGGTCAGCGTGGCCCGCAGCCCTGCCGAGCTGCTGGATGAACTGCGCCGCGAACTGACCGACCTGCAGGCCGAGGATCCCGCGGTACGGGACACCACGTTGCTGGTCGTGCCTGGCATGCTGCACGACTTCCTGGACTTCAATGATTTCATGGGCGATGCGCAGGCGCTGCTTGAGGAGCTTGGCCTGGAAGGTGAAATCCAGATCGCGGACTTCCACCCTCACTATCAGTTTGGCGGTACGCAGCCAGACGACATCACCAACTTCACCAACCGGTCGCCGTACCCCACTTTGCATCTGCTGCGCGAAGCGAGCATCGACCGGGCGGTGGAAGTCTTTCCGGACCCCGAGGCGATTTTTGAAACCAACATGCAGACCCTGAAACGCTTGGGCCTTGAGGGCTGGGCCGCACTGGACGTAGGGCCGCACCGATGAAGCCGCGCAAGCCTGCCGCGGATGCCAGCGCGCTGGCATCCGAAATCCGCCCGGGCCAGTCGCTCGAGCTGCTCAAGGCGCTGCACATCCTCACGCGTGAGGGCAAGCTCAACCAGGATTCGCGGCGCAAACTCAAGCAGGTGTACCACCTGTTCCAGTTCATCGAGAAACTGCTGCAGGAGCTGCCAGCGGACGCTGCCCTGACGCTGGCTGACCATGGCGCGGGCAAGTCCTACCTGGGCTTCATCATCTACGACCTGTTCTTCAAAGCCAGGGGCACGGGCCACATCTACGGCATAGAAACACGCGCCGACCTGGTGCAGAAGTCAGCGGAACTTGCACAACAGCTGGGCTTTGACCGCATGTCGTTCCTCAACCTGAGCGTGGCGCAATCAGTGGACGCGCCGCAATTGCCTGCGCGCATCGACGTCGTGACGGCGCTGCACGCCTGCGACACAGCGACCGACGACGCCATTGCGTTTGGCCTGCAAAAGCAGGCCCGGTACATGGTGCTGGTGCCCTGTTGCCAGGCGGAAGTCGCCGCCTGCCTGCGCGAAACCAAGGCCTTGGCGCTGGCGCGCACGCCGCTGGCCGAGCTTTGGCGCCATCCCCTGCACACGCGTGAGCTGGGCAGCCAGATCACCAACGTGCTGCGCTGCCTGTACCTGGAAGCCAGTGGCTACCAGGTCACCGTGACCGAGCTGGTCGGCTGGGAACACAGCCTCAAGAACGAGCTCATCATCGCGCGCCATACCGGCCAGAAAAAGCGCAGCGCCGCTGAACGCCTGCGCCAGATCCTGGCCGAATTCGGGCTGGAATCCCTAATCGGGGTCAGATTCCAATTAACATGAAGCGTACTCCAATGAATGCTCCATGGCCCGCCTTCCCCGTCTCACCGTCCCTGGTTACCCGCATCACCTGATCCAGCGGGGCAACAACCGCCAGCCGATCGTTGCTGCGACAGCAGACTACGAGACGCTGCTCGCGCTACTGGGCGATAACGCATCCAGGTTCGGTGTCGCGCTGCATGCCTACGTGGTCATGAGCAACCATTTCCACCTGTTGGCCACCCCCGAGACTGCGGAATCGATTCCCGCCATGATGCAGGCGGTGGGCCGGCGCTATGTACGGTATTTCAATGACCGTCAGAGTCGCACCGGTACCCTGTGGGAAGGGCGTTACCGCAGTGCCGTGATTCAGGCTGACCGGCATTTGCTGGCCTGCATGGCCTACATCGACCTGAATCCGGTGCGCGCCGGGATGGTGGTGGAGGCGGCCGACTACCCCTGGTCCAGCCATGGGCACTACACCGGCCTGCGCAATGACCGGCTGATCACGCCGCACCCCTTGTACTGGACGTTGGGCAACACCCCATTTGCGCGCGAAGCGGCCTACGCCGACATGGTGCGCGCCGGGGTCGCAGCGTCCGTTCGCGAAGCCCTGACGAAATCAGCCTTGGGTGGCTGGGCTTTGGGTGAGGCCGGTTTCGTGGCGGACCTGCAAAAGCGCACCGAACGGCGGGTGGCGCAAGCCCGCGCAGGGCGGCCACCACAAAAGCCGTCTGAATCGCCTATTTAATCTGTCCCCAATTAATAAAGATGAGATTTCGTCGAAGAATAATTGGAATCTGACCCCAATTATTCTTCTTGGCATTGTTGTTGCAGTGCACTATCCTTCCAGTCCCTGCGACACAACTAGGAGCACGCCATGACGACGGCTGCCGAGATCCAGCATCTCAAAGACCACGGTTTGTATTCCACGGCCAACGAGCATGACGCTTGCGGCGTGGGTTTTGTGGCCCATATCAAGGGCGAAAAAAGCCATGGCATCGTCCAGCAGGCGCTCAAGATTCTGGAAAACCTCGACCATCGCGGCGCTGTGGGCGCCGACAAGCTGATGGGCGATGGCGCGGGCATCCTGATCCAGCTACCGGACCTGCTGTACCGCGACGAGATGAAACACCAGGGCGTCGAGCTGCCCCCGCCCGGCGAATACGGCGTGGGCATGATCTTCCTGCCCAAGGAGCATGCCTCCCGGCTGGCCTGCGAACAGGAAATGGAGCGCGCCATCAAGGCCGAAGGCCAGGTGCTGCTGGGCTGGCGCGACGTGCCGGTCAACAAGGACATGCCCATGTCCCCGGCCGTGCGCGAAAAGGAACCCATCCTGCGCCAGGTCTTCATCGGCCGCGGCGCCGACGTGATCGTGCAGGACGCGCTGGAGCGCAAGCTGTACGTGATCCGCAAGACGGCCAGCGCCGCCATCCAGAACCTCAAGCTCAAGCACAGCAAGGAATACTACGTTCCCAGCATGTCCAGCCGCACCGTGGTCTACAAGGGCCTGTTGCTGGCAGATCAGGTGGGCACTTACTACCGTGACCTGCAGGATCCGCGTTGCGTGTCAGCGCTGGGCCTGGTGCACCAGCGCTTTTCGACCAACACCTTCCCCGAATGGCCGCTGGCCCACCCGTACCGCTACGTCGCTCACAACGGCGAAATCAACACGGTGCGCGGCAACTACAACTGGATGAAGGCACGCGAGGGCGTCATGTCCTCGCCCGTGCTGGGCGCCGACCTGAAAAAGCTGTACCCCATCAGCTTTGCCAGCCAGTCTGACACCGCCACGTTCGACAACTGCCTGGAACTGCTGACCATGGCCGGCTACCCGATCAGCCAGGCCGTGATGATGATGATCCCCGAGCCGTGGGAACAGCACACCACCATGGACGAGCGCCGCAAGGCCTTCTATGAATACCACGCCGCCATGCTGGAGCCCTGGGACGGCCCGGCCTCCATCGTGTTCACCGACGGCCGCCAGATCGGCGCCACGCTGGACCGCAACGGCCTGCGCCCGGCGCGTTACTGCGTGACGGACGACGACTTCGTCATCATGGGTTCCGAGTCGGGCGTGCTGCCCGTGCCCGAGAACAAGATCGTGCGCAAGTGGCGCCTGCAGCCCGGCAAGATGTTCCTGATCGATTTCGAGCAGGGCCGCATGATCGACGACGAGGAGCTCAAGGCCAACCTCGCCAACAGCAAACCCTACAAGCAGTGGATCGAGAACCTGCGCATCAAGCTGGACGACCTGTCTGACACGTCGGGCGACGCGCCGGCCAGCGATGTGTCGCTGCTGGACCGCCAGCAGGCCTTTGGCTATTCGCAGGAGGACATCAAGTTCCTGATGAGCCCGATGGCCCAGGCGGGCGAGGAGGGCATCGGCTCCATGGGCAACGACAGCCCGCTGGCCGTGCTGTCCTCCAAGAACAAGCCGCTGTACAACTACTTCCGCCAGATGTTCGCGCAGGTGACCAACCCGCCGATCGATCCGATCCGCGAGGCGATCGTGATGTCGCTGGTGTCGTTCATCGGCCCCAAGCCCAACCTGCTGGACATCAACCAGGTCAACCCGCCGATGCGGCTCGAAGTGAGCCAGCCCATCCTGGACTTTGCCGACATGGCCAAGCTGCGCGAGGTGGAAAAGCACACGCACGGCAAGTTCAAGAGCTACACACTGGACATCACCTACCCGCTGGCCTGGGGCCATGAGGGTGTCGAGGCCAAGCTGGCATCCCTGTGCGCCGAGGCCGTGGATGCAATCAAGGGCGGCAAGAACATCCTCATCATCAGCGACCGCGGTGTGTCGGCCACGCAGGTGGCGATTCCCGCGCTGCTGGCGCTGTCGGCCCTGCACCAGCACCTGGTGCGCGAGGGCTTGCGCACGACCTGTGGCCTGGTGGTGGAAACCGGCACGGCGCGCGAGGTGCATCACTTCGGCGTACTGGCCGGCTACGGTGCCGAAGCCGTGCACCCCTACCTGGCCATGGAGACGCTGGCGTCCATCCACAAGGAACTGCCGGGCGACCTGAGTGCCGAGAAGGCCATCTACAACTACGTCAAGGCAATCGGCAAGGGCCTGTCCAAGATCATGTCCAAGATGGGCGTGAGCACCTACATGAGCTACTGCGGCGCGCAGCTGTTCGAGGTGATCGGCCTGAACACCGAGACTGTCGAAAAGTACTTCACCGGCACTGCCAGCCGCGTGGAGGGCATCGGCGTGTTCGAGATTGCCGAGGAAGGCATCCGCATGCACAAGGCCGCCTTCGGCGACGATCCGGTGCTGGCCTCCATGCTGGACGCGGGCGGTGAATACGCCTGGCGGGTGCGTGGCGAGGAGCACATGTGGACGCCCGACGCCATTGCCAAGCTGCAGCACAGCACGCGCGCCAACAACTGGAACACCTACAAGGAATACGCGCAGCTCATCAACGACCAGAGCCGGCGCCACATGACGCTGCGCGGCCTGTTCGAGTTCAAGGTGGACCCGGCCAAGGCGATTCCGCTGGACGAGGTCGAGCCTGCGGCCGAGATCGTCAAGCGCTTTGCCACCGGCGCCATGTCGCTGGGCTCCATCAGCACCGAGGCCCACGCCACGCTGGCGGTTGCCATGAACCGCATTGGCGGCAAGAGCAACACGGGCGAGGGCGGCGAGGACCCCGCGCGCTACCGCAACGAGCTCAAGGGCATTCCCATCAAAAAGGGTGAATCGCTCAAGAGCGTCATTGGCGACGGCGTGGTGGAAGTCGACCTGCCGCTGCAGGACGGCGATTCGCTGCGCTCGCGCATCAAGCAGGTGGCATCGGGCCGCTTTGGCGTCACGGCGGAATACCTGGCTTCGGCCGACCAGATCCAGATCAAGATGGCGCAGGGCGCCAAGCCTGGCGAGGGTGGCCAACTGCCTGGCGGCAAGGTGTCCAACTACATCGGCTTCCTGCGCCACAGCGTGCCGGGCGTGGGCCTGATCAGCCCACCGCCGCACCATGACATCTACTCGATTGAAGACCTGGCCCAGCTCATTCACGACCTGAAGAACGTGGCGCCGCACGCCAGCATCTCCACCAAGCTGGTGTCCGAGGTGGGCGTGGGCACCATCGCCGCCGGGGTGACCAAGTGCAAGAGCGACCACATCGTGATCGCCGGCCATGATGGCGGCACCGGGGCCTCACCCTGGTCGTCCATCAAGCACGCGGGCAGCCCCTGGGAAATCGGCCTGGCCGAAACCCAGCAGACGCTGGTGCTCAACCGCCTGCGCGGCCGTGTGCGCGTGCAGGCCGACGGCCAGATGAAAACCGGCCGCGACGTTGCCATCGGTGCGCTGCTGGGGGCCGACGAGTTCGGCTTCGCCACCGCCCCGCTGGTAGTCGAGGGCTGCATCATGATGCGCAAGTGCCACCTGAACACCTGCCCGGTGGGCGTGGCCACGCAGGACCCGGTGCTGCGCAAGAAGTTCTCCGGCAAGCCCGAGCATGTCGTCAACTACTTCTTCTTCATCGCCGAGGAAGTGCGCCAGATCATGGCGCAGCTGGGTATCCGCAAGTTCGACGACATGATTGGCCGTGCCGACCTGCTGGACATGAAGAAAGGCATCGAGCACTGGAAGGCGCGCGGCCTGGACTTCAGCCGCCTGCTGGCGCAGCCGATGGTGCCCGCCGACGTGGCGCGCTATCACGTCGAAAACCAGGACCACGCCCTGGAGAACAACCTGGACACGCGCCTCATCGAAAAGTCGCGCGCTGCGATCGACAGGGGTGAGAAAGTCCAGTTCATCGAAATCGCCCGCAACGTCAACCGCACAGTGGGCGCCAAGCTGTCGGGTGCGCTGACCCAGGTGCATCCCGAAGGCCTGCCGGACGACACCATCCGCATCCAGCTGGAAGGCACGGGCGGCCAGTCGTTCGGTGCCTTCCTGGCCAAGGGCATCACGCTGTACCTGATCGGCGACGCCAACGACTACACCGGCAAGGGCTTGTCGGGGGGGCGCGTGGTGGTGCGTCCGAGCATTGATTTCCGTGGCGATGCCACGCGCAACATCATCATCGGCAACACGGCGCTGTATGGTGCCACGACGGGCGAGGCGTTCTTCAGCGGCGTGGCCGGCGAGCGTTTTGCCGTGCGCCTGTCAGGCGCCACCGCGGTGGTGGAGGGCACCGGCGACCACGGCTGCGAATACATGACCGGCGGCACCGTGGTGGTGCTGGGCAAGACGGGCCGCAACTTCGCCGCAGGCATGAGCGGTGGCGTGGCGTATGTCTATGACGAGGATGGCCAGTTTGCCAGCCGCTGCAACACGGCCATGGTGGCGCTGGAGAAGGTGGTGAGCGCCACCGAGCAGCAGGCCGCCAGCGCCAAGGGCCTGTGGCACCGTGAGCAGACCGACGAAGCCCAGCTGCGCCGCCTGCTGGAGGAGCACAACCGCTGGACCGGCAGCAAGCGCGCGCGCGAGCTGCTGGACAACTGGGCCGAGGCCCGCGGCAAGTTCATCAAGGTGTTCCCCAGCGAGTACAAGCGTGCACTGAAAGAGATGCACGAGCGCAAGCTGGCTGCCGCGACGGAAGCCGCCGCTGGCTCCGCGACCGCCAAGAAGGAAGCGGTGGCCGCCAAGTAAGGCGGACCATCCCCCACGATACAGACAGGACTGGACAAGAGCATGGGAAAAGTCACCGGCTTCATGGAATACGGGCGCATTGAAGAGGGCTACAAGCCCGTGCCCGAACGGCTCAAGCACTACAAGGAATTCGTGATCGGCCTGGACGACGCGCAGGCCAAGGTGCAGGGCGCGCGCTGCATGGACTGCGGCACGCCGTTTTGCAACAACGGCTGCCCGGTCAACAACATCATTCCGGACTTCAACGACCTGGTCTACCGCGGCGACTGGCAGAACGCGATTGCCGTACTGCACAGCACCAACAACTTCCCCGAGTTCACCGGCCGCATCTGCCCCGCACCGTGCGAAGCAGCTTGCACGCTGAACGTGAACGACGACCCGGTGGGCATCAAATCCATCGAGCACGCCATCATCGACCGCGCCTGGGCCGAGGGCTGGGTCACGCCGCGCCCGGCCCCGCACAAGACCGGCAAGAAGGTCGCCGTGGTGGGCTCCGGCCCCGCTGGCATGGCGGCGGCGCAGCAGCTGGCGCGCGTGGGCCACGACGTGACGCTGTTTGAAAAGAACGACCGCGTGGGCGGCCTGCTGCGCTACGGCATTCCCGACTTCAAGATGGAGAAGTCCCACATCGACCGGCGTGTGGAGCAGATGAAGGCTGAAGGCGTGACCATCCGCACCGGCGTCATGGTGGGCAACCTGCCCAAGGATTCAAAGGTCACCAACTGGGCCAGGGAAACCATCAGCCCCGAGCAGCTGCAAAAGGACTTTGACGCCGTGCTGCTCACGGGCGGGGCCGAGCAGTCGCGCGACCTGCTCGTGCCCGGGCGCGACCTGGACGGTATCCATTTCGCGATGGAGTTCCTGCCGCAGCAAAACAAGGTCAATGCGGGAGACAAGCTCAAAGGGCAGCTTCGCGCCGACGGCAAGCACGTCATCGTGATCGGCGGTGGCGACACCGGATCCGACTGCGTGGGTACCAGCAACCGCCATGGCGCGGCCAGCGTGACCCAGTTCGAGCTCATGCCGCAGCCGCCGGAAGAGGAAAACCGTCCGATGACCTGGCCCTACTGGCCATACAAGCTGCGTACCAGCTCCAGCCACGAAGAAGGCTGCGAGCGCGAATTCGCCATTTCCACCAAGGAATTCATCGGTGAAAAGGGCAAGGTCACCGGCCTGAAGACCGTGCGCGTGGAATGGAAGGACGGCAAGATGGCCGAGGTGCCCGGCAGCGAGCAGGTGCTCAAGGCCGACCTGGTGCTGCTGGCCATGGGCTTTGTGAGCCCCGTGGCCAGCGTGCTGGAGCAGTTTGGCGTGGAAAAGGATGCCCGTGGCAATGCCAGGGCCACCACCGACTTCACCAACGGCTACGCGACCAACGTGCCCAAGGTGTTTGCGGCGGGTGACATCCGCCGTGGCCAGTCGCTGGTGGTCTGGGCCATCCGCGAGGGCCGCCAGGCCGCCCGCTCGGTGGACGAATTCCTGATGGGTTACAGCGACCTGCCCCGGTAAGCCGTAGGTAATACGGGGCTAATTCAGGAAAGAGTGTCTTCCTTTATCATTCCGAAGCCGGATCGCATCCGGCTTTTTTCGTTTCATGGACACCTCTGCCCCTATTCCCGTCGTCGAACTGCGTGACCTGAGCTTTGGTTACGGCAAGCGCCTCATCCTTGATGGGCTGTCGCTGACCGTGCCACGCGGCAAGGTCACGGCGTTGATGGGCGCTTCGGGCGGGGGCAAGACCACCGTGCTGCGCCTCATCGGTGGCCAGATCCGGGCCACCGCGGGACAGACGCTGTTCGAGGGCCAGGACGTGGGCGCCATGGACCGGGCGGCGCTGTACGCGGCGCGCCGGCGCATGGGCATGCTGTTCCAGTTTGGCGCACTGTTCACCGATCTGAGCGTGTTGGACAACGTGGCCTTTGCGCTGCGTGAGCACACCACGCTGTCACCGGAGCTGGTGCGTGACATCGTGCTCATGAAGCTCAATGCGGTGGGCCTGCGCGGCGCGCGCGACCTCATGCCCAGCGAAATTTCCGGCGGCATGGCCCGGCGCGTGGCGCTGGCGCGCGCGATTGCGCTGGACCCCGAGCTCATCATGTATGACGAGCCCTTTGCCGGTCTCGACCCGATCTCGCTGGGCACGGCCGCGCAGCTCATCCGCCGGCTCAACGACACACTGGGCATCACCAGCATCGTGGTGTCGCATGACCTGGAAGAGACCTTCCGCATCGCCGACCAGGTGATCATCCTGGCCAATGGCCGCGTGGCCGCCCAGGGCTCGCCCGACGAGGTGCTCCACTCTGCCGATCCGCTGGTGCAGCAGTTCGTCCATGCGCGGGCAGACGGGCCGGTCGGATTCCACTATCCCGGCCCGACGGTTGCGCAGGACTTCAGCGGGGGGCTGGCATGAGCTGGTGGAATCCTGCCGACACCGGCCATGCCGTGCGTGGCAAGCTCGCTGACATCGGGCAGGCCACCCGCCTGCTCCTGCGGCTTGTCAAGCTGGCGGGGCCGGCGCTTCGGCGCTTTGACCTGGTGCGCGACCAAGTCCATTTCCTGGGCAATTACTCGCTTGCCATCATTGCCGTATCAGGCCTTTTCGTGGGTTTTGTGCTCGGCCTGCAGGGCTACTACACGCTGCAGCGCTACGGCTCGTCGGAGGCGCTGGGGCTTCTGGTCGCCCTGAGCCTGGTCCGCGAGCTGGGGCCCGTGGTCACCGCGTTGCTGTTTGCCGGGCGCGCCGGTACTTCGCTGACGGCGGAAATCGGCCTGATGAAGGCCGGCGAGCAGCTCAGCGCCATGGAAATGATGGCGGTGGACCCCGTGCGCCGCATCCTGGCGCCGCGTTTTTGGGCCGGCGTCATCACCATGCCGCTGCTGGCCGCGGTGTTCAGCGCCGTGGGCATCGTGGGCGGCTGGGTGGTGGGCGTGATCCTGATCGGCGTGGACCCGGGCGCCTTCTGGAGCCAGATGCAAGGTGGCGTGGACGTCTGGAAGGATGTGGGCAACGGCGTGGTCAAAAGCCTCGTGTTCGGCGTGACCGTGACGTTTGTTGCCGTTTTGCAGGGTTACATGGCGCAGGCCACGCCCGAGGGCGTGTCGCGCGCCACGACGCGCACCGTGGTGGTGGCGTCTCTGGCGGTGCTGGGGCTGGATTTCCTGCTGACCACGTTGATGTTCAGCATATGAGAAGGCTCACCTCCCGCCCAACTCAAGACAGGAGTGACTGATGGAACGCAGTAAAAACGATGTGTGGGTAGGCCTGTTTGTCCTGATCGGGGGCGCGGCCATCCTGTTCCTGGCGCTGCAGTCCGCCAATCTGCTGAACCTCAGCTTCCAGTCCACCTACCAGGTGTCGGGGCAGTTTGACAACATCGGTGGCTTGAAGCGCCAGGCGGCTGTCAGGAGCGCAGGCGTGGTGGTGGGCCGCGTCGAATCCATTACCTTTGACGACAAGTCTTACCGGGCGCGCGTGACGCTGGCCCTGGAAAACCGCTACGTTTTTCCCAAGGACAGCTCGCTCAAGATACTGACAAGCGGGCTGCTGGGTGAGCAGTACATTGGCATCGAGGCTGGCGCGGACGAAAAAAATCTGGCGGCTGGCGACACGGTCACCTCCACACAATCGGCGGTGGTGCTTGAAAACCTGATCAGCCAGTTCTTGTACAGCAAGGCGGCTGAAGGCGGGGCTTCGCAAGGGAACACGGCAAAAAAATGACAACAGTTTTCTCTCTTCCCGGCGCACGCGCCGGGCTTTGGGCCGCGTTGGCGGCCCTCGTCCTGCTGACCACCGGCTGCGCCGCGCGGGGCGACGTGGCATCGCGCGACCCGTTCGAAAGATGGAACCGGGGTGTGTCTGAATTCAACGACAACATCGACTCGGTGGTGCTCAAGCCGGTGGCTGTTGCTTACCGCGAAGTCACGCCTCCCACAGTGCGTACCGGGGTGAGCAATTTCTTCGGAAACCTGGGGGATTTCTGGTCCTTCGTCAACAGCGCACTGCAGTTCAAGTGGCAAAACGCCGCTGAAAATCTCATGCGTGTGAATGTCAACACCTTCTTCGGCCTGGGCGGTATCCTGGACGTGGCCAGCGAAATGAACATTGACCGCCACCGTGAAGACTTCGGCCAGACGCTGGGCCGCTGGGGGGTTCCGGCAGGCCCGTACCTGGTGCTGCCGTTGCTGGGCCCGTCCACACTGCGTGACACCCTTGCGCTGCCCGTGGACCGGCGGGGTGACCCTGTGCAGGACATCAACCCGCAGGCATCGCGCAACGCCACGTACCTGCTGCGGGCGGTGGATGCCCGGTCCAACCTGCTGCGCGCCAGCGCCGTGCTGGATGAAGCCGCGCTGGACAAATACAGTTTTACCCGCGATGCCTACCTGCAACGCCGGCGCGCCGAGCTGTTTGACGGCAATGCACCCGACCCCGCCGAGCCGCCCGAAAAAAAGTAATGTGTTGCATGCTGTTGCAGCCTTTCGCCGCCGCGGTACACCGCAACCGGAACGGCTGCTGTAGCTTGCAGTCCAATGAATCAGCGGGTGGTACCCGCCATGAAAGGTTGATATGAAGAGACGTTTTCTGGGGCAATTGCTCGCGAGCCTGACGCTGGCTGCGATGGGGTTGGCCCTGACCGGCGGCGCCCGCGCCGCCGACGAAGCGCCCGACGTGATGATCAAGCGCCTGTCCGAGGATGTGATTGGCGCCATCAAGGCCGACAAAACCCTGCAAACAGGCGACATCAGCCGCGTGATCGCGCTGGTGGACAGCAAGATCATGCCCAATGTCAACTTCCAGCGCATGACGGCGTCGGCGGTGGGCCCGGCCTGGCGCCAGGCCACGCCCGAGCAGAAAAAGCAGCTGCAGGACGAATTCAAGACCTTGCTGGTGCGCACCTACGCGGGCGCGCTGGCCCAGGTGAATGACCAGTCCATCTCGGTCAAGCCTCTGCGTGCCGATGCGGCCGACACCGAAGTCATTGTGCGCACTGAAGTCCGTGGCCGCGGCGATCCGATCCAGCTCGACTACCGTCTTGAAAAAACACCGGGCCAAGGCACGGGCTGGAAAATCTTCAACCTCAACGTGCTGGGTGTGTGGCTCATGGAAACCTACCGCAGCCAGTTTGCCCAGGAAATCAACGCCAAGGGCGTGGACGGCCTGATCGCCACGCTGAGCGCGCGCAACAAGAGCAACAGCGCCAAAAAGGGCTGACCGTGATTGTGCTGCCGGTTGACCTGACCCACGACCATGCGAGCGCCTGCGCCCGCATGCTTGCGCAGGCCGTGCGGGCCGAAACCGGCGCTGTCGTGGTGGCCGATGCCTCGCCCCTGCAGAAGTTCGATTCGTCGGCGCTGGCGGTGTTGCTGGAATGCCGCCGCGAAGCCCTGCTCCAGCGCAAGAGCTTCGCCGTCAAGGCGCTGCCCACGCGTTTGCGGGACCTGGCCGACCTGTACGGCGTGGCCAGCCTGCTGCCAGACACGGCCTGAGGCTTTGCCGCGCACGCCAGCGCGGGCCAGCCGGACACCCTAGAATCATGGGCTTCCATGCCCGCGATCTCGTTTCAGTCTGTCTCCAAAACCTATTCCTCCGCCAAGGGCCCGTTCAAGGCCCTGGATGGCGTGAGCTTTGACATCGGGCAGGGTGAGTTTTTCGGTCTGCTGGGCCCCAATGGCGCGGGCAAGACCACGCTCATCAGCATCCTGGCGGGCCTGTCGCGCGCCAACGCTGGCCGCGTGACCGTGATGGGCCACGATGTGCAGGCCGACTATGCCCAGGCGCGCCGCCAGCTGGGCGTGGTGCCGCAAGAGCTGGTGTTCGATCCCTTCTTCAGCGTGCGGGAAGCCCTGCGCATCCAGTCGGGCTATTTCGGTGTGAAGAACAACGGCGCCTGGATCGACGAACTGCTGGAAAGCCTGGGCCTGGCCGACAAGGCCGGCGCCAACATGCGCCAGCTGTCCGGCGGCATGAAGCGCCGCGTCCTGGTGGCGCAGGCGCTGGTGCACAAGCCGCCCGTGATCGTGCTGGACGAACCCACCGCCGGCGTGGACGTGGAACTGCGCCAGACGTTGTGGCAGTTCATTGCCAAACTCAACAAGCAGGGCCACACGGTGCTGTTGACCACCCACTACCTGGAAGAAGCCGAGGCCCTGTGTTCGCGCGTGGCCATGCTCAAGCAGGGGCGCGTGGTGGCGCTTGAGCGCACCAGCGAGCTGCTCAAGGCGGCTTCCAGCAATGTGCTGCGCTTCAAGCTGGATGGGGAGCTGCCCGCGGCGCTGGCCGCCCAGGCGCGCGTGACGGGGCGCATTGTGCAGTTCCCCGCCCATGACGCTGGCGAGATCGAGCAATACCTGGCCGCCGTGCGCGAGGCCGGCCTGCATGCCGAGGACGTGGAGATCCGCAAGGCGGATCTGGAGGATGTGTTCCTGGATGTCATGGGGGCAAAAGCATGAGTGAAGCGGGGGAGCGCGGGGGCGACATGCTCGGCTGGCAGACGCTGCTGTACAAGGAAATCCTGCGTTTCTGGAAAGTCGGCTTCCAGACCGTGGCGGCGCCGGTGCTCACGGCCATCCTGTACCTGCTGATCTTCGGCCATGTGCTGGAAGACCATGTCAAGGTCTATGGCACCGTCAGCTACACGGCTTTCCTGGTGCCTGGGCTGGTGATGATGAGCGTGCTGCAAAACGCGTTTGCCAACAGCTCGTCGTCGCTGGTGCAAAGCAAGATCATGGGTAGCCTGGTGTTTGTGCTGCTCACGCCGCTGTCGCACTGGCACTGGTTTGTGGCGTATGTGGGCTCGTCCATCGTGCGTGGCCTGGCGGTGGGCACGGGCGTGTTCCTGGTGACGGCCTGGTTTGCCAAACTGAGCTTTGTGGCGCCCGGCTGGATCCTGGTGTTCGCCGTGCTGGGCGCCGCCATGCTGGGTACGCTGGGGTTGATTGCAGGGCTGTGGGCCGACAAGTTCGACCAGATGGCGGCGTTCCAGAACTTCCTCATCATGCCCATGACCTTTTTGTCGGGTGTGTTCTATTCCATCCATTCGCTGCCGGCTTTCTGGCAGGGTGTGAGCCACCTCAATCCGTTTTTCTACATGATCGACGGCTTTCGCTACGGGTTCTTTGGCGTGAGCGATGTCTCTCCCTGGCTGAGCCTGGCCATCGTGGGCGGCGCGTTGGTGGTGGTGAGCGCCATCGCGGTCCACCTGCTGCGCATTGGCTACAAAATCCGGGGCTGAAAGCCAATATGACCGCCGAAGAACTCAAAGCCATCATCACCGCCGGCCTGCCCTGCGAGCACATCGAACTCGAAGGCGACGGGCGCCACTGGTATGCCACCATCGTGTCCGCGCAATTCGAAGGCAAACGCCTGATCCAGCGCCACCAGCGGGTGTACGCAACGCTCGGTGTCAAAATGCATACCGACGAGGTACATGCCCTGTCGATGAAAACGTTCACGCCCGCTGAGTGGGCGAGCCAACCTCACCACTGAAACCAGATGGACAAGCTATTGATTCGCGGGGGGCGCCAGCTCCACGGCGAGGTACGGATTTCGGGCGCCAAGAACGCGGCGTTGCCCGAGCTGTGCGCCGCGCTGCTGACCGCCGAACCTGTCACGCTGGCCAATGTGCCGCGCCTGCAGGACGTGGCCACCATGCTCAAGCTCATCCGCAACATGGGCGTGAGCGCCGAGCGCTCTGACGACGGCACGGTGCGCATCGACGCCGCGGCGCTGAGCTCGCCCGAGGCGCCCTACGAGCTGGTGAAGACCATGCGTGCTTCGGTGCTGGCGCTGGGGCCGCTGCTGGCGCGCTTTGGCGAGGCAACGGTGTCGTTGCCTGGGGGTTGCGCCATTGGGTCGCGCCCGGTGGACCAGCACATCAAGGGTCTGCAGGCCATGGGCGCCGAAATCGTGGTCGAGCACGGCTACATGATCGCCAAGCTGCCCAAGGGCCGCACGCGCCTGAAAGGTGCCCGCATCACCACCGACATGGTCACCGTCACCGGCACCGAAAACTTCCTCATGGCCGCGGCGCTGGCCGAGGGCGAAACCGTGCTGGAAAACGCCGCCCAGGAGCCCGAGATTCCTGACCTGGCCGAAATGCTCATCAAGATGGGCGCGAAAATCGAAGGCCACGGCACCAGCCGCATCCGCATCCAGGGGGTGGACCGGCTGCACGGCTGCACCCACCAGGTGGTGGCGGACCGCATTGAGGCCGGCACCTTCCTGTGCGCGGTGGCTGCCACGGGCGGTGACGTCTTCCTGCGCCACGGCCGGGCCGACCATCTGGACGCAGTGATTGACAAGCTGCGCGAAGCCGGCGCCACGGTGACCGCGGCGCCCGACGGTATCCGCGTGGCCGCCAGCGGCCGGCTGAAGGCGCAGTCGTTCCGTACCACCGAATACCCGGGTTTTCCCACCGACATGCAGGCGCAGTTCATGGCGCTGAACGTGATCGCCGACGGCTCCTCCAAGGTGACCGAGACCATCTTTGAAAACCGCTTCATGCACGTCAACGAAATGGTCCGCCTGGGCGCGAAGATCCAGACCGACGGCAAGGTGGCGGTCATTGAAGGCGTCGAAAAACTGTCGGGCGCTACAGTCATGGCCACCGACCTTCGCGCCTCCGCCAGCCTGGTGATTGCCGGTCTGGTGGCCGAGGGCGAGACCCTGGTAGACCGGATTTACCATCTGGATCGAGGCTACGACCAGATGGAAGCCAAGCTGCGTGGCATTGGCGCGGATATCGAAAGAATCAAGTGATCACTCTCGCCCTGTCCAAGGGACGCATCTTTGACGAAACCCTGCCGCTGCTGAAAGCCGCCGGCATCGAGGTGCTGGAAGACCCGGAGAAATCCCGCAAGCTCATCCTGCCGACCAGCCACCCTGGCGTGCGCGTGGTGCTGGTGCGCGCGTCCGATGTGCCCACCTATGTGCAATACGGCGGCGCTGACCTGGGCGTGACCGGTCTGGACACACTGATCGAGCATGGCAGCCTGGGCCTGTACCAGCCGCTGGACCTGCAGATCGCCAGATGCCGCGTGAGCGTGGCCGTGCGCTCCGATTTCGATTACACCTCGGCTGTCAGGCAGGGCTCGCGGCTGAAGGTGGCCACCAAGTACGTGGGCATCGCACGCGAGTTTTTCGCTGCCAAGGGCGTGCACGTGGACCTGATCAAGCTGTACGGCAGCATGGAGCTGGCGCCACTGACCGGCCTGGCTGACGCCATCGTGGACCTGGTCTCCACCGGCAACACCCTCAAGGCCAACCAGCTGGTGGAGGTGGAGCGCATCATGGACATCAGCTCGCGGCTGGTGGTGAACCAGGCCGCGCTCAAGCTCAAGCAGCAACCCATCCGCCGCATCATCGATGCATTTGCCGGCGCCATCGGCAAGAACTGACGCCATCCTCCTGCACCATGGAACTCAAAGCTGCACCCCTGCGCCTGGCCACCACGGCCGCCTCGTTCGAGGCGGACTTCAAGGCGCGGCTGCATTGGGCAGCAGACACCGACGCGGCCATCGAGCAGCGCGTGGCCGACATCCTGGCCGACGTGCAGCGCCGCGGCGATGCCGCCGTGCTGGAATACACCAACCGTTTTGACCAGCTCAGCGCGACCTCGATGAAAGAGCTGGAGCTGGGCCAGGCCGAACTCAAGGCGGCTTTCGACGCCATCCCCGCAGCGCAACGCGACGCGCTGCAGGCTGCTGCCCGGCGCATTCGCGCCTATCACGAAGCACAAAAGAAGGCCGGTGGCGAAACCTGGACCTACCGCGATGAAGATGGCACGCTGCTCGGCCAGAAGGTCACGCCACTGGACCGCGTGGGCACCTATGTGCCGGGCGGCAAGGCGGCCTACCCGTCCAGCCTGTTGATGAACGTGATTCCGGCGCACGTCGCTGGGGTCAGCGAAATCATCATGGTGGTGCCCAACCCCGGCGCGCAAAACCTCTTGCTGCTGGCGGCTGGCTACCTGGCCGGCGTGACGCGGGCCTTCACCATTGGCGGTGCGCAGGCAGTCGGCGCGCTGGCCTATGGCACCGAAACCGTGCCCCGGGTGGACAAGATCACCGGCCCGGGCAATGCCTATGTGGCCAGCGCCAAGCGCCGCGTGTTCGGCCAGGTCGGCATCGACATGATCGCGGGGCCCAGTGAAATCCTGGTGCTGGCCGATGGCACCACCCGGCCCGACTGGGTGGCCATGGACCTGTTCAGCCAGGCCGAGCACGACGAGCTGGCGCAGAGCATCCTGTTGTGTCCCGACGCGGCCTATATCGACCGCGTGCAGGCAGAGATCGACCGCCTGCTGCCCACGATGCCGCGTGCCGCCATCATTGCCAAGAGCCTGAATGACCGCGGTGCGCTGATCCACACCCGCAGCATGGAAGAGGCCTGCGCTTTAAGCAACCGCATTGCCCCCGAACACCTGGAAGTCTCCAGCACCGACCCGCACCGCTGGGAGCCGCTGCTGCGCCATGCCGGTGCGATCTTCCTGGGTGCGTTTACCAGCGAAAGCCTGGGCGACTACTGCGCTGGCCCGAACCATGTGCTGCCCACCTCCGGCACGGCGCGTTTTTCCGGCCCGCTGGGCGTGTATGACTTCCAGAAGCGCAGCAGCCTGATCGAGGTGAGCGAAGCCGGCGCACAAAAGCTGGGCAAGATTGCCGCCGAGCTGGCCTACGGCGAGGGCCTGCAGGCCCACGCGCAGGCGGCAGAAATGAGGCTCAAGCCATGAGCGATCTGGCGAGCCGCGTCTTTCGTGCCGACGTGCAGTCCATGCACGCCTACGCAGTGCAACCCTCCGCGGGCCTGCTCAAGCTGGACGCCATGGAAAACCCGCACCGCCTGCCACCTGACCTGCAGGCACAGCTGGGGCAGCGCCTGGGAGCGCTGGCGCTGAACCGTTACCCAGGTGAGCGCATCAACGACCTGCGCGCCGCGCTGGCCACCCACGCCGGGCTGCCCGACGGCTTTGACCTGATGCTGGGCAACGGCTCGGACGAACTCATCTCGCTGCTGGCCATGGCCTGTGATGTGCCTGGCGCGTCCATCCTGGCACCGGTGCCCGGCTTCGTCATGTATGCCATGAGCGCGCAGCTGCAGGGCCTGAAATTCATCGGCGTGGACCTGACGCCCGACTTCGAGCTGGACGAAGCCGCCATGCTGGCCGCGATCAAAAAGCACCAGCCCACCATTGTCTATCTTGCCTATCCCAACAACCCGACGGCCAACCTGTGGGATGACGCAGTGATTGAAAACATCATCGCCGCCGCCCCCGGCCTGGTGGTGATGGACGAGGCCTACCAGCCATTCGCCAGCCGCAGCTACATCGACCGGGTGGCGCGCCACCCGCATGTGTTACTGATGCGAACGCTCAGCAAGTTTGGCCTGGCTGGTGTACGGCTGGGCTACATGATGGGACCCAGGGCGCTGATTGCCCAGGTGGACAAGGTGCGCCCGCCCTACAACATCAGCGTGCTCAATGCCGAAGCGGCGCTGTTTGCGCTGGAACATGCGCCCGTGTTCGCCGCGCAGGCGCAGGACCTGCGCGAGCAGCGTGACAGGCTGCAGCGGATGCTGGCCCTTCTGCCTGGCGTGAAAAGCTGGCCCAGCGATGCCAACATGATCCTCGTGCGGGTACCGGATGCCGGCAAGACCTTTGACGGCATGAAGTCTCGCGGCGTGCTGGTCAAGAACGTTTCTAAAATGCACCCATTGCTGGCCAACTGCCTGCGCCTGACCGTCGGAACGGCTGACGAAAACACGCAGATGATGGCCGCGCTTGAAGCCTCCCTCTGATTGCCTTTCAATGACCACCGACCGCATCGCCGAAGTGGCCCGTCACACGGCCGAAACAAAAATCACCGTCAAGGTCAACCTGGACGGCACCGGCCGTGCGGCGCTTGCCACGGGCATTGGCTTTTTTGACCACATGCTGGACCAGATCGCGCGCCACGGCCTGATCGACCTGGATATCCATGCCGACGGTGACCTGCACATCGACGGTCACCACACGGTGGAAGACGTTGGTATCACGCTGGGCCAGGCCGTGGCCAAGGCCGTGGGCGACAAGAAGGGCATCCGCCGCTATGGCCATGCCTACGTGCCACTGGACGAGGCACTGTCGCGGGTGGTGATCGACTTTTCCGGCCGGCCTGGCCTGGTCATGAACGTGCCGTTCAAGAGCGGCATGATCGGCACCTTTGACAGCCAGCTCGCGCACGAATTCTTCCAGGGCTTTGCCAACCATGCGTTTGTCACGCTGCACATCGACAACCTGCGCGGTGAAAACGCCCATCACCAGTGCGAAACGGTATTCAAGGCCTTTGCCCGCGCGCTGCGCTTCGCGCTGGAGCTGGACCCGCGCTCGGCGGGCACCATCCCCTCCACCAAGGGTTCTCTCTGACACCTGCGGGTCGACCTGAAGCCTCATGAAAACTGTTGCAGTCGTCGATTACGGCATGGGCAACCTGCGCTCGGTTTCGCAGGCCGTGCAGCATGTCGCCAGGGATAGCGGGCTGAGCGTCATCATCACTTCGCGCCCTGAAGAAGTCCGCGCTGCCGAGCGCATCGTGCTCCCGGGCCAAGGGGCCATGCCCGATTGCATGCGCGAGCTGCGTGAATCGGGGCTGCTGGAGTCGGTGCTTGAGGCCGCCGCCAGCAAGCCGCTGTTCGGCGTTTGCGTGGGCATGCAGATGCTGCTGGACGCGAGCGACGAAGGCCCCACCGACGGGCTGGGCCTGATCCACGGGCGGGTCGTGCGATTCGAGCTGGCAGGGCAGATCCAACCCGATGGCAGCCGCTACAAGGTGCCCCAGATGGGCTGGAACGAGGTCTGGCAGGCCCAGCCCCACCCGGTGTGGGCCGGTGTGCCAGACGGCAGCTACTTCTATTTCGTGCACAGCTACCATGCGCGACCGTCAGATGCACGCCACAGCGTGGGCGAGGCGGATTACGGCGGGCGCTTTACCGCTGCCATTGCACGCGATAATATTTTTGCAACCCAGTTCCACCCCGAGAAAAGTGCAGAGCACGGCTTGGCCCTGTACCGCAATTTTCTGGCCTGGCAACCCTGATACCTCCACCCGCTGCGTTCAGCACCATGCTATTGATTCCCGCGATTGATCTGAAAGACGGTCACTGCGTCCGCCTCAAACAGGGCGACATGGACCAGGCCACCACCTTCAGCGAAGACCCTGCGGCCATGGCCACCAGCTGGCTTGCCAAGGGCGCGCGCCGCCTGCACCTGGTGGATCTGAACGGCGCGTTTGCCGGCAAGCCGCAAAACTTCTCGGCCATCAAGTCCATCCTCAAGGCCGTGGGCGACGACATCCCGGTGCAGCTGGGCGGCGGCATCCGCGACCTGGACACGATTGAAAAGTACATCGACGGCGGGCTGCGCTACGTGATCATCGGCACCGCCGCCGTCAAGAACCCCGGTTTCCTCAAGGATGCCTGCACCGCCTTTGGCGGCCACATCATCGTGGGCCTGGATGCCAAGGACGGCAAGGTGGCCACCGACGGCTGGAGCAAGCTCACGGGCCATGAGGTGATCGACCTGGCCAGAAAGTTCGAGGACTGGGGCGTTGAATCCATCATTTACACCGACATTGGCCGCGACGGCATGCTGAGCGGCATCAACATCGACGCCACCGTGAAGCTGGCCCAGGCGCTGACCATTCCCGTCATTGCCTCGGGTGGCCTGGGCAGCATGGCCGACATTGAGAAACTCTGTGCGGTGGAAGACGAAGGCATCGAGGGCGTGATCTGCGGACGCGCCATCTATTCTGGCGACCTGGATTTCGCCAAGGCGCAGGAACGCGCCGACGAGCTGAACGGCTGATGCTGGCCAAACGAATCATCCCTTGCCTGGACGTCACCGGCGGGCGCGTCGTCAAGGGCGTCAATTTCGTGGAGCTGCGCGACGCCGGCGATCCGGTGGAAATTGCCGCGCGCTACAACGAACAGGGCGCCGACGAACTCACCTTCCTGGACATCACCGCCACCAGCGACGGGCGTGACCTGATCCTGCACATCATTGAGGCGGTGGCGTCGCAGGTGTTCATCCCCCTCACGGTCGGCGGTGGCGTGCGCACCGTGGCGGATGTGCGCCGTCTGCTTAATGCCGGCGCCGACAAAACCAGCTTCAATTCCGCCGCGATTGCCGACCCCGACGTGATCGTGGCCGCCTCCGCCAAATACGGCGCGCAATGCATCGTGGTGGCCATTGATGCCAAGCGGCGCAGCGCCGAGGACGCGGCAACCCGCGGTCCGGGCTGGGACGTGTACAGCCATGGAGGGCGCAAGAACACAGGCCTGGACGCCGTGGCGTGGGCGCGCGACATGGCCGCGCGCGGCGCGGGTGAAATCCTGCTCACCAGCATGGACCGCGACGGCACCAAGGCCGGTTTCGACCTGGAACTGACCCGCGCGGTCAGCGATGCGCTGGACATCCCCGTCATCGCCTCTGGGGGCGTGGGCAACCTGGACCATCTGGCTGACGGCATCCAGCTGGGTGGGGCGGATGCCGTGCTGGCTGCCAGCATCTTCCATTACGGCGAATACACAGTGGGTCAGGCCAAGGACCGCATGGCGCAGCGCGGTATTCCGGTGCGGCGTACGGCGCGCGCCTGAGCGCTCACATCGCTGACAATAGGGCCATGGACTGGCTCAATGAAGTGAAATGGGACGCGCAGGGTTTGATCCCTGTCGTGGCGCAGGAGCGCGGCACGAATGACGTGCTGATGTTCGCCTGGATGAACCGCGATGCCCTGCAGAAAACCGCCGAACTCGGCCGTGCCGTGTACTTCAGCCGCTCACGCGGCAAGCTGTGGTTCAAGGGCGAGGAATCCGGCCATGTGCAGCGCGTGCATGAAATCCGCATGGACTGCGACAACGACGTGCTGCTGCTCAAGGTCACGCAGGAGGGGCACGATCCGTCCATTGCCTGCCATACGGGTCGCCATAGCTGCTTTTTCCAGCTTTACAGGGACGGCGCCTGGCATGCGGCCGAGCCGGTCTTGAAAGACCCTGAATCCATCTACAGATAAGGCAGCAATGAGCTCCAACGATTCACTGGCGCGGCTGGCCGCCATCATCGAAAGCCGCAAGCCGGCCAACGGTGGCGATGCGAGCCAGAGTTACGTCGCGCGCCTGCTGCACAAAGGCCCCGACGCATTCCTGAAGAAAGTGGGCGAGGAGGCCACCGAGGTGGTCATGGCCGCCAAGGACGCCGATCACGGTGGCGACCGCCAGAAACTGGTGGGCGAGGTGGCCGACCTGTGGTTTCATTCCATGATTGCGCTGGCCCACTACGGCCTGACGCCGGCGGATGTGATTGCCGAGCTGGAGCGCCGCGAAGGCACCAGCGGCATCGAGGAAAAGGCCCTGCGCAAGGCCCTTCTTCGCGAAAGTGGGCGCGACAACACCGGAGCATGAGCATGTCTGAAACCGATTTCGCGGAGTTCGAAGGCAAATCCCAGGGTGACCGCACGGTCATGCACGTCTTGTACGGCCTGCACACGCTGGCGCCGTTCACCATGCTGACGCTGTCCGTGGTCGCGCTGATCGTCAATTACCTGCGCCGGGGCGACGAAAGCGACGCGCTGTACCTGGCGCACCATGCCTACATGATCCGCACCTTCTGGTGGGCGGTGCTGTGGCTGGTGGTGCTGTCGCCGCTGTGGCTGTTTTTTGTGTTGCCCGGCATGGTGGCTTACAGCGTCGTGGGCCTCTGGTACCTTTATCGGTACATCCGCGGTTGGCTGCGCTTTGTGGACAGCAAGCCCGTCTGACCCTTTACTCCTACCGACATGACAGCCGACCCCAACTGCATTTTCTGCAAGATCGTCGAAGGCAAGATTCCTTCGCGCAAGGTTCACGAGGACGATGAAATCCTGGTGTTCCATGACATCCAGCCCTGGGCGCCGGTGCACTTTCTCATGATCCCCAAGGCCCATATTCCGTCTCTGGCCCATATCGGCCCGCAGCACGAAGGGCTGATGGGCCGCATGCTGGCCCTGGCGCCACGGCTCGCGCTGCAGGAAGGCTGCGGGCCTTATCCTGAAGGCGGTCACCGCGTGGTGATCAACACCGGCGCCGAAGGCGGCCAGGAAGTCCACCACCTGCACGTGCATGTGATGGGCGGGCCGCGGCCCTGGCTGAAGGGGTAATTGAAGGTCTAAAAGGGGTTAATCCCTTGACGCATTCCTCGCGCACTAAAATCGTTCCAATTCTTCAGGAGTAATCCATGGGTTCATTTTCCATCTGGCACTGGCTGATCGTGCTGCTGATCGTCGTCATGGTGTTTGGCACCAAGAAGCTCAAGAACATCGGCGGTGACCTGGGCGGCGCCGTCAAGGGCTTCAAGGACGGCATGAAAGACGGCGGCACCGCCGCTGACGACAAGGCGGCTGCCCCTGCGGGCCAGGTTGCCAATGCCGCGCAGGCCGAAAAGACCACGATCGACGTCGAAGCCAAGACAAAGTCGTAACCGGTGATCGACCTCGGCATATCGAAGATGGCCTTGATCGGCGCGGTGGCGCTGATCGTCATCGGGCCAGAAAAGCTGCCGCGGGTGGCCCGCACGGTGGGCACGCTGCTGGGCAAGGCGCAGCGTTATGTGTCCGATGTGAAGGCTGAGGTCAACCGGTCCATGGAGCTTGACGAGCTCAAGAAAATGAAAGACACGGTGGAGGGTGCGGCGCGCGACGTCGAGAACTCCATCCAGACCAGCGCCAGCGACTTCGAAAAGCAATGGTCTGAAACCACGGGCGAAGCCCAGGCCGCGCTGGCTGGCGAATTGCCCGTGACCTATCCTGAATACCGGCATCCCAAAAAGAAGTGGCGCGTCAAGCAGGGTGCGACGCCGAACTGGTACAAGGCGCGCGCCGGCATCCGCACCAAGGCGCTGTCCGGCGCGGCGCGCGTGGCGCGCTACCGGCCGCAAAAGCTCAGTTGACCGGCGCGACCGGCGTGTGCCCGCGCAGTGCGCGCCATTTGTGGGCTTGACCCTAAACACCTCTTCCCACCATGTCCGACCCGCAAAAAAAAGAAGACGAGCTCGCAGGCACCGAGCAGCCCTTTGTGCAGCATCTCATGGAGTTGCGCGACCGGCTGCTGTATTGCGTTTACGGCATCGCAGTGGCGGTGATCCTGCTGGCCATCTGGCCAGGCCCCAATGGCCTGATCGATTTCATCGCGCAACCCATCCGCGCCCACATGCCTCCCAACGCCAAGCTGATTGCCGTGGGCGTGTTCTCGCCTTTTTTTGTGCCGCTCAAGGTGCTCATGCTGGTGGCGGTGCTGGTGGCCTTGCCCTGGCTGATGTACCAGATCTGGGCTTTCGTGGCCCCAGGCCTTTACAGCCACGAGAAAAAATTCGCGCTGCCCCTGATCTTCTTTGGCAGCCTGCTGGCCTACATTGGCATCGCCTTCGTGCAGTTTTTTGTGCTGGACAAGATGTTCGGCTTCATTCAGGGCTTCACGCCCGACAGTGTTTCGGCCACGCCCGACATCTCATCGTATGTCGAGGCCATACTTTCGCTCTACATCGCGTTTGGTCTGGCCTTCCAGGTGCCGATCGTGGTGATGCTGCTGGTGCGCTTCAACATTGTCACGATTGAAAAGCTCAAGGAATTTCGCGGCTACTTCATCGTGGTGGCGTTTGTCATAGCCGCGGTGGTGACGCCACCGGACGTGATCTCGCAACTGGCGCTGGCGATTCCCATGTGCATCCTTTACGAAATCGGCATCGTGGCTGCACGCTGGTTCGTCAAGGTGTCCAAGGCGCCGGAAGCTGCCGAGGACGCCGAAGCCGCCAAAACGCCCTGAGCGGCCCGCTAGCGCTGCGCCGCACGCGGGCGCGGCCGCACGCCAGGCGTGACCTGCAGCGCCAGCGTCTCCGAACCCCGGCGCACCTCAAACTTGGACGGAGTGCCGGGTTTGAGCGACGCCACGGCGGTCAGCAGTTCAGACACATTGGTCACGCGCTTGCCACCGACCTCGGCGATCACGTCGCCCGGACGGATGCCGGCCTGCGCCGCCGGGCCGTTCTGCAGCACGCCGGTAATGATCACGCCTTCCTTGGCCTTCACGCCAAAGGTCTCGGCCAGCTCTGGGGACAGCTCGCCGGGCTCCACGCCGATCCAGCCACGGGTGACCACGCCGTCCTTGACGATGCCTTCCATGACCAGCTTGGCCGTGGATACCGGAATCGCGAAGCCGATGCCCATGCTGCCACCCGAGCGCGAGTAGATCGCCGTGTTGATGCCCATCAGGTGGCCGTTGGCGTCCACCAGGGCGCCGCCCGAATTGCCGGGGTTGATGGCAGCGTCGGTCTGGATGAAGTTCTCGAAGGTGTTGATGCCCAGCTGGTTGCGTCCCAACGCACTGACGATGCCGCCGGTGACGGTTTGCCCCACGCCGAACGGATTGCCGATGGCCAGCACCTGGTCGCCCACCTGCAGCGCATCGGAGTTGCCCAGCGTGATCAGCGGCAGGCGGTCCAGGCTGATTTTCAGGATGGCCAGGTCGGTGTCCGGGTCGGTGCCGATGACCTTGGCCTTGGTGCGCCGCGCGTCGTTGAGGATGACCTCGATCTCGTCGGCGCCCTCCACCACGTGGTTATTCGTCAGGATGTAGCCGTCCGCGCTGACGATCACGCCGCTGCCCAGGCCCGCCTGCGGCTGGTTGCCGCGTTCGCCGAAGAAGAACCTGAACCACGGGTCCCCTTCATGCGGGCTGCGCTGCGCGGCCTTGCTGGTGTTGATGCTGACCACGGCGGCCGATGCTTTCTGGGCCGCAGTGCGGAAGCTGCCCGCCGGGATGCTGCCAGGGCTGGCCGGTGGCGCCTCCACCAAGGCAACCACGCCGCCGGTGGTGGGGCGGCGGTTCAACCAGTCGGGCTTGAGGGTGGCCACGACAAACCACGCGGCCAGCAGCACAGTGACGGCCTGCGAAAAGATCAACCAGTATCGGCGCATGATGGGCGGAAACAGAGCTGTTGTGATGCAAACCACAGTGTAGACGCGCCGCGCGGCGCGTGGAGTTCAGCCGCGCAGCGCGGCGCGGCCCACCGGCCTGGCCGGGGTGGTGGGCGTGGTGGGCCTGGCATGGGGCACCATCCCCGGATGCCCGTGCCGGCGTGGTCCCAGGTTGGCGTGTTCCACGGGCACCAGCTCACCGGTATGCGGGTCCAGCATGGCGGCGCGCGAGCGCATGCCACGCGCCGCCTCGGCCATGCGCTGGGCGTCGTGCAGGATGTCTTCGACGTCGGCCGGCTCGCTGGTCAGGTGCACCACGCCCACGCCGATGTCCGCACGCAGTTCGATGCGCTGGCCATCATGTCCGTTCACCTCGACCGGCCGGCGCAGGCTGCTGGCCACGCGCAGGCCCAGCGTGCGCAGCCAGGCAGGGGAATGGATGGTTTCCACCAAGGTGATGAAGCAGCGGTCGTAGTACCTGCCCACCGGGTTGACCACGCCCACCTGGCGCTGGATGCGCGTGGCCAGGTGGATAAACATTTCATTGAGGCCACTGGTACCAGCCTGGGCCAGCACGCGTTCGGTATCAAACACCATGATGGCCAGCACGGCACCGTCGCGCCGGGTGCGCCGGCGCCGCCGCTGGGCCTTGATGAGCTTCTTGACCAGGCTGATGCCGCTGTACAGCTTGGTCACCGGGTCGAACTGCGACGGCGTGGTTTCTTCGGGCCGTACCCTGCGCTCATGGCGGTTGCGTTGCCACAGCATCATGCCGATGACGGCAACGCACAGCGCGGCGCACAGCGCAAAAAGCGCCTGCAGCCCGGGGCCGATGCCGGGCAGGCCGATGGCCATGGCGTACAGGCCGCCGATGGCCGGCATCATCAGCAGGCACCCCATGGCAATGCCCAGCGCCAGCCGGTCCCCCAGCAGATAGCCGCGAAGCCCCAGCCAGAAAACCAGAACGGTGTTCAACAGGCACAGGGCCGTGGCGGCGGGCAACTGCTGCTCCACCGGCAAAGCCAGGCAGGCCAGCCCCAGCACCGGGGTGACCAGGGCAGAAATCTGCAGGCTGACCGACATGAAGCGGTCGCGCTGGTGCGCCGAGAGCCAGCCCCGGATCCAGTAGTTGCCCATGGCGCTGCACAGCGGGCCGATCAGCACCTGCACCACCCGCAGGGCAGACCGGTCCAGCGCGGGATCAATGGCCAGCGGAATGCCGCTGAGCGTGAGCACGAACACCAGGGTGCCCAGGTGGTAGGCCAGCCCTTGCGCCGCGCCCACACTGCGCACCATGACCACATCGGCCAGGCCGACGGCGACCACTGCACCAATGGCTCCCATGGCCATGCTCCAGATCACCAGCTCAAGCGCACTCATCAGGCCCTTTCGTTTGGCGAAATCATTATGGGCGCCTCGCACAGCGCATTGCCATGAGGGCTGACCCGCAGTCGTCTTGGCCGACAATGTGGTTTCCCCCGTCGTTTACCCGTTGTCTCCATGGCCAGCCAGCTCCAGCTCCTGAACGCGTTTGATACCCTGCTTGAACCGCAGCGCTTTCGCGACTACGGCCCCAATGGGCTGCAGGTGGAAGGCAAGCAGGAAGTGCGCCGGATCATCTCGGGCGTCACCGCCAGCCGGGCCCTGATTGAAGCGGCCATTGCCGCACGGGCGGACGCCATTTTTGTCCACCATGGATTGTTCTGGCGAGGCCACGACGGGCGTGTGACAGGCTGGATGAAGCAGCGGCTGGCATTGCTGCTGGCGCACGACATCAATCTTTACGCCTACCATCTGCCGCTGGACGCCCATGCCGAGCTGGGCAACAACGCGCAGCTGGGGCGCGTGCTGGGGCTGCGGGCGGACAGCCGTTTTGGCGAGCAGGACCTGGGGTTTGCCGGCGCAAGCGCCGCCGGGGACGGTTTCGCCGATCCGCAGGCCCTGGCGCGGCATGTGGAAGGTGCATTGGGGCGCGCGGTCACGCTGGTGGCCCCGCATGCGCGGCCGGTGCGCCGGCTGGGCTGGTGCACTGGAGGCGCGCAAGGCTACTTCGAGGCGGCCATTGCTGCGGGTGTGGATGCGTTCATCACGGGCGAAATCTCCGAGCCTCAGGCGCACTACGCACGCGAATGCGGCGTGGCCTTCCTGGCCTGCGGGCACCATGCGAGCGAGCGTTATGGCGCCCCCGCGGTGGCCGCCCATGTGGCGGACCAGCTCGGGCTGGCGCACGAGTTCATCGACATCGACAACCCGGCATGAAGCTCGTAGCCATCACCCTGGGCGACGCAGCCGGTATTGGCCCGGAGATCATCGCCAAGGCATTCCGGGACGCACCGCAGGTCACGGCGGGCTGCTTTGTGGTGGGCGATGTCGGCGTCATGCGGCGTGCCGTCAACGCCATCTGCGCCCCAGGACATGCGCTGGTGCCGGTGGTCCCGGTTCAGGAACCATCAGAGGCGCTGGCGTTGCCGCCACGTTGCATCGGTGTGCTGCAGCCGCAGGCGGCTGTTTCGCTGCCAGCCTGGGGCGAAGTCAGCGCCGGGGCCGGGCGCCTGGCCGCCGGCTGTGTGGTGTGGGCTGCGCGGGCAGCCCTGCGTGGCGACGTCTCGGCCGTGGTGACCGCGCCGCTGCACAAGGAAGCGCTGGCCGCCGCCGGCGTGCCGTTTCCAGGGCACACGGAACTGCTGCAGGCCGAGGCCGCCGCCTACCTGCGCTTGCCTTCAAAGGAGGTGCCAGTGCGCATGATGCTGGCCAACGATGAGCTGCGCACCGTGCTGGTGAGCATCCATGTGTCCCTGCGCGATGCAATCGACGCCGTGACTTTCGACAACGTGCTGCAGACCCTGCGCATTGCCGATCAGGCGCTGCGCCGCCTCTTGGGACGCGCACCGCGCATCGCCGTCGCCGGCCTGAACCCGCATGCGGGCGAAGGCGGCCTGTTTGGCCGGGAAGAGCGGGACGTGATCATTCCCGCGGTGGATGCCGCGCGGGCTGGTGGACTGGACGCTGCGGGCCCGTTCGCCCCCGACACGGTGTTCATGCGGGCCCGCAAGGGCGAATTCGACGTGGTGGTGGCGATGTACCACGACCAGGGGCTGATCCCCGTCAAGTACCTGGGCGTGGAGCAGGGCGTGAACGTCACGCTGGGCCTGCCGCTGGTGCGCACGAGCCCGGACCACGGTACGGCATTTGACATCGCCGGCACCGGTCGCGCCGACGCGGCCAGCCTGGTGCAGGCCGTACGCATGGCGCGTACGCTTATTTCCTGAGCGCGTCGCGGATCTCGCGCAGCAACTGCACGTCTTCCGGTACCACGGCGGGGGCGGGCGGCGGCGCCGGTTCCTCGCGCTTCAGGCGGTTGATCTGCTTGACCATCAGGAAAATGATGAACGCCAGAATCGCGAAATTCACCGACACGGTAATGAAGTTGCCATAGGCCAGAACGGGCACGCCGGCCTTCTTGAGCGCATCCAGCGTCATGGCCGTGCCGGGCGGAACACTGCCCAACACCACGAACAGGCTGGAAAAATCAAGCTTGCCCACCACGGCGCCGATGACCGGCATGATGAGGTCGCTCACCACGGAGTCAACGATCTTGCCGAAGGCCGCGCCGATGATCACGCCAACCGCCAGGTCGATCACATTGCCCTTGACCGCGAACTCCCGGAATTCCTTCATCATTCCCATGCCGATTACTCCTTGTTGTGGGGGCTTTGCAGTATTCCCGGTTCAGCCGGGCTGTCAAGGTGTCCGGGAGCATTGAATTCGTCCGTTTCGCTCAGCTACAATCGCGGGTTGACCCTAATACCGCGACCAGCATCGAGGATCCCCCATGAGTGATACCCCAGTCGACACCAGCAAGAGGACGTGGTTGATCGCGTCCACCTGTGCCGGTGCTGTGGGCGGCGTGGCAACCGCCGTTCCCTTCGTCAGCACTTTCCAGCCCTCCGAAAAAGCCAAGGCGGCTGGTGCGGCCGTGGAAGTGGACATCTCGGCGCTCAAGCCGGGCGAGAAGCTCACCGTCGAATGGCGCGGCAAGCCCGTATGGATCATGAAGCGCACGCCCGAGCAACTGGCGTCGCTCAAGAAGCTGGACAGCCAGGTCGCCGACCCCAAGTCGGACCGCAAGGCCTATCCCACGCCTGACTACGCGCGCAACGAAACCCGGTCCATCAAGCCCGAGGTCTTCGTGGCCGTGGGCATCTGCACCCACCTGGGTTGCTCGCCCGGCGACAAGTTCACGCCCGGGCCGCAGCCTTCGCTGCCTGATGACTGGCAGGGCGGCTTCCTGTGTGCCTGCCACGGCTCCACGTTCGACATGGCCGGCCGCGTGTTCAAGAACAAGCCCGCGCCGGACAACCTTGAGGTTCCGCCCCACATGTACCTGTCAGAGAGCAAGCTCCTGATCGGCGAAGACAAGAAGGCCTGAGGAAGACACAACCATGGCTGAATTCAAGGAAATTTCCCCCAACGCCAGCGCCGGCGAAAAGCTGCTCAACTGGGTGGACAACCGCTTCCCCGCGAGCAAGCTGTACAAGGAGCACCTGTCCGAGTACTACGCGCCCAAGAACTTCAACTTCTGGTATTTCTTCGGCTCGCTGGCGTTGCTGGTGCTGGTGATCCAGATCGTGACCGGCATCTTCCTGGTCATGCATTACAAGCCCGACGCCGCGCTGGCGTTTGCGTCCGTTGAATACATCATGCGCGACGTGCCCTGGGGCTGGCTGATCCGCTACATGCACTCCACCGGCGCCTCCGCCTTCTTTGTGGTGGTGTACCTGCACATGTTCCGTGGCCTGCTGTACGGCAGTTACCGCAAGCCGCGCGAGCTGGTCTGGATCTTCGGCTGCGCGATCTTCCTGTGCCTCATGGCCGAAGCTTTCATGGGCTACCTGTTGCCCTGGGGCCAGATGTCCTACTGGGGCGCCCAGGTGATCGTGAACCTGTTCTCGGCTATCCCGTTCATCGGTCCCGACCTGGCGCTGCTGATCCGGGGCGACTACGTGGTGTCCGATGCCACGCTCAACCGCTTCTTCAGCTTCCACGTCATTGCCGTGCCGCTGGTGCTGCTGGGCCTGGTGGCCGCGCACATCATTGCGCTGCACGAAGTGGGCTCCAACAACCCTGATGGCGTGGAAATCAAGGGCCCCAAGGCCCTGAAGGACGAGAAGGGCCATCCCGTGGACGGCATCCCGTTCCACCCCTACTACACGGTGCATGACATCCTGGGTGTCAGCGTGTTCCTGATGGCGTTCACCGCGATCATCTTCTTCGCACCCGAGTTCGGCGGCTACTTCCTGGAATACAACAACTTCATTCCGGCCGATCCGCTGAAGACCCCGCTGCACATCGCGCCGGTGTGGTACTTCACGCCCTACTATTCCATGCTGCGCGCCATCACCACCGAGATGATGTACGTGCTGGTGCTCTGCGTGGTGGGTGCCGCTGCCCTGTCGGTCATGCGCTTCAAGTTGCCGTCCCTGTTCAAGGGCGCGATCATTGGCGCCGCAGCTGTGGCCGTGGCCGTCATGCTGGCCATCGACGCCAAGTTCTGGGGCGTGGTCGTCATGGGCGGCGCCGTCATCATCCTGTTCTTCCTGCCGTGGCTGGACTTCAGCCCGGTCAAGTCGATCCGCTACCGTCCCGACTGGCACAAGTACCTGTACGGCATTTTTGTCGTCAACTTCCTCGTGCTGGGCTACCTGGGCGTGCAGCCGCCGTCGCCGGTGGGTGAGCGCATTTCGCAGATCGGCACGCTGTTCTATTTCGGTTTCTTCCTGCTGATGCCGTGGTGGAGCCGCCTGGGCGAGTTCAAGCAGGTGCCGGACCGCATCACCTTTGCCGCGCACTAAGCTGGAGACAACAACAATGAAGAAGCTCATCCTCACGTTGATTGCGGCGCTTGGCATCCTCAACGGTGCCCATGCAGCCGGTGGCGACACCATCGCCTGGGACAAGGCGCCCAAGAACACCAACGACCTGGCCGCCTTGCAAAACGGTGCCAAGCTGTTCGTCAACTACTGCCTGAACTGCCACTCGGCCGCGTTCATGCGCTACAACCGCCTGACCGACATCGGCCTGTCTGAGCAGCAGATCAAGGACAACCTCCTGTTCGGCTCCGCCAAGGTGGGCGACACGATGAAGGCCGCCATCGACCCCAAGCAGGCGGCTGAATGGTTCGGCGCCAATCCGCCCGACCTGACGCTCGTGGCACGTTCGCGCTCGGGCCATGGCGGCACCGGGGCTGACTATCTGTACACCTACCTGCGAACCTACTACCGGGACCCGGGCAAGGCAACGGGCTGGAACAACCTGGCCTTTCCCAACGTTGGCATGCCGCATGTGCTGTGGGAGCTTCAGGGTGAGCGTGAGCCGCAGTACGAAACTCGCAAGGTGCATGGTCACGACACCCAGGTCCTCACCGGCTGGAAGCAGATCACTCCCGGCACCATGACGCCCCTGCAATATGACCAGGCCATGGGCGACCTGGTGGGCTATCTGCAGTGGATGGCCGAGCCTGCCCAGAACACGCGCGTGCGCGTGGGCGTGTGGGTGCTGCTGTTCCTCGGTCTGTTTACCGTGATTGCCTGGCGACTCAATGCGTCGTTCTGGAAAGACATCAAGTAACCGACACTGCGCGCCCTGGCTTTGACCGGAGGCGCATCCCTGTGGAGTGGGCTGCTTTTTGCACCCACTCTTTTTTGATTTAAGGAGCCTTCATCATGATGGTGCTGTATTCGGGAACCACCTGCCCTTTTTCCCATCGTTGCCGCTTCGTGCTGTTTGAAAAGGGCATGGACTTCGAGATTCGCGACGTTGACCTGTACAACAAGCCCGAAGACATCAACGTGATGAATCCGTACGGCCAGGTGCCCATCCTGGTCGAGCGTGACCTGATCCTGTACGAGTCGAACATCATCAACGAGTACATCGACGAGCGCTTTCCCCATCCCCAGCTGATGCCGGGCGACCCGGTGGACCGTGCACGCGTGCGCCTGTTCCTGCTGAACTTCGAGAAAGAACTGTTCGTGCACGTCAGCACGCTGGAGTCGCGCGCCGCCAAGAGCAATGAAAAGGCGCTGGAAAAGGCGCGCTCGCATATCCGCGACCGCCTGACGCAGCTGGCGCCGGTGTTCCTCAAGAACAAATACATGCTGGGTGAAAACTTCTCGATGCTGGACGTTGCCATCGCGCCGCTGCTGTGGCGCCTGGACTACTACGGCATTGACCTGAGCAAGAACGCCGCGCCGCTGCTCAAGTACGCCGAACGCATCTTCTCGCGTCCCGCGTACATCGAGGCACTGACCCCTTCCGAAAAGGTCATGCGTAAATAAGGCATTGCCGTTGCTGACATGAACGCGCTGGAGTCCACATCGACCCGCCCGTACCTGATACGGGCGCTTTACGACTGGTGCACAGACAATGGCTTTACGCCGTATGTCGCCGTGCTGGTGGATGAGTCCGTGCAGGTGCCGCGCGAATACGTCAAGAACGGTGAAATCGTCCTGAACATCAGTTTTGACGCGACCAGCTCACTCAAGCTGGGCAACGAGTTCATCGAGTTCAAGGCGCGGTTTGCTGGCTCGGCGCGCGAAATCATGGTGCCGGTCAGCCGCGTGATTGCCATCTACGCGCGGGAAAACGGGCAGGGCATGGCGTTTCCCGTTCCGGCGCCCGCCACCGGTGCACCACCGGAAAGTGCCAAACCCTCACCGCTTGCGAGCGTGCCCGCCGTGCCTGCCACGGGCGTTGCAGCTGCCGACGGCGAACCACGCGTGGTGCAACTGGTCACACCGGAGGCCCCGGCCGACGCAGGCGCAGATACCGACGGACAGCCAGAGCCTCCGCGTCCGCCACAGGGGCCACGCCCGGCCCTCAAACGCATCAAGTAACCCCGCCGCAGCCGTTAAAATTGCGGCACGCCGATTTAGCTCAGTTGGTAGAGCAACCGCCTTGTAAGCGGTAGGTCATCAGTTCGATTCCGATAATCGGCACCATTTTTCCCGCTTCGCCTCTCCTGTGGCGTCATCTGCGCGGCATTTGTACCTTCACCCGAATTGAGGTAACCTCCCATCCCCGGTCGCGCAGGCGGGTCATGAGTGCGGGTAGCACTTGTCTGAGCTTGGCGCCCGCGGCATTGCTGCTCACCAGCAGGCACCACTCGGTTCCGTCCACGGGGCCGGCGCTGATGGCGGGACGCAATGGGGCAGGAATCAACAGTTCCACCGCCTTGAGCCTTTCACTGGAGTCGCGCGCCAGTTCCGCCAGCCTTGCCAATGTGGGCGAATCCAGTGCGGCCTGCTGCAGTGTGACCGGGTGAAGCCGGCGATTCATGGGCGGAATGGCATTGAGGGGATAGCGGTGCATTTCATTATCACGGATGCGTGGCTGGCCAGAAGCCGCGCCATTCACCTCAGCGGGACGCGGCTCGCCCTGGCGGTCGTGACGCTGTCCATGGTGCTCATGGTGATGGCTGCGGGCCTTTACCACTGGGTGTTCCTCAAGGGCGCACGCGAAGGCTGGCCCGTCATTGGCTCGCTGGTACGGCTCATGGTGCGCGACGAGTTCGAGCAACGCGACCGTTTCATGCGCGAAAACCTCGACGCCATGGCCCGCAAGCTGGGCGAGATGCAGGCCAAGCTGGTCCAGCTCGAAGCGCTGGGTGAGCGCGTCTCGGGCCTGGCCGGCGTCAACCCTGTCGAGATCCGCACACCTCCCGGGCGCGGCGGGGCGCTGGTGTCTGGCCGCCCGCTCACGATGGAGGAACTGCAAGCCACGTTGGCCGACCTGGACAAGCTGACCGACCAACGTGCCGACCTGATGACCGTGATGGAGTCCCGGCTGTTCGACCAGAAGATCAAGCGCATGATGGTGCCCACGCAGCAGCCCGTTGTGTCGGGCAATCTGGGGTCTGTGTTTGGCTGGCGTATCGACCCGTTCACGGGCCGTTCGGCGCTTCATACGGGGCTGGATTTCCCTTCGGCGCCTGGTACGCCCATCCTGGCAGCGGCTGGCGGCGTGGTCGTGACGCAGGAATACCATGGCGAGTACGGCAACATGGTCGAAATCGATCATGGCAACGACCTGGTCACGCGTTACGCCCATGCTTCGCGCGTGTTCGTCAAGAAGGGCGACCTGATCAAGCGCGGCCAGAAAGTTGCCGAAGTGGGCACCACCGGCCGCTCCACAGGTCCCCATCTGCACTTTGAAGTACTCGTCCAGGGCGTGCCGCAGGACCCGCAGAAGTTCCTGCTGGCCGGCCAGAGCCTGCCGGGGCCGCTGGCCGCCGTCCAGGGTGCCGCCACCCAGGCTGTCGCTGCAACCCCCGCGCAGGCACCCGCGCACAGGTAAAATCCCCGGTTGCGCTTTCGCGGCCCGTGCCCTTGCATTGGGTTGCGCAAGCCCCCATTTCTTCCAGAATCGACAAAGGATCGCGCTGCCCTGCTGGCCCAGGTGGGTCGGCAGGGCGGTAACGCTTTCATGGCCACCAACTTCCTGACCCAAATTTTCGGCAGCCGCAACGATCGCCTCCTTCGGCAATACCGCAAGACGGTGGAGCGCATCAATGCGATGGAGCCCGCGCTGGAAAAGCTCAGCGACGACGAGCTGCGCGGCAAGACGGAGGAGTTCAAGCGCCGGGTGGCCAACGGGGAAACGCTGGACGCCGTGCTGCCCGAAGCCTTCGCGGTGGTGCGCGAAGGCTCCAAGCGCGTCATGAAGATGCGCCACTTTGACGTGCAGCTGCTGGGCGGCATGTCGCTGCACAACGGCAAGATTTCGGAAATGCGCACGGGCGAAGGCAAGACGCTCACGGCCACGCTGCCGGTCTACCTGAACGCGTTGACGGGCAAGGGCGTGCACGTCGTCACCGTGAACGATTACCTGGCCAACCGCGACGCGCAGTGGATGGGCCGGCTGTACAACTTCCTGGGCCTGACCGTGGGCGTGAACCTGCCCAACATGCCGCGCGAGGAAAAGCAGGCCGCTTACCGCGCTGACATCACCTACGGCACCAACAACGAATTCGGCTTTGACTACCTGCGCGACAACATGGTGTACGAGGTGGCCGACCGCGTGCAGCGCGGCCTGAACTACGCCATCGTTGACGAGGTGGACTCCATCCTGATCGACGAAGCCCGCACGCCGCTGATCATCAGCGGCCAGGCCGAAGACCACACCGAGATGTACATCGCGATGAACCGCGTGGTGCCGCTTTTGACTCGCCAGGAAGGCGAGGCCGATCCGCGTACCGGCGAGGGCATCACCAAGCCGGGTGACTTCACGATCGATGAAAAGTCACACCAGGTCTTCCTGACGGAGCAGGGCCACGAGAACGCCGAGCGCATCCTGTTCAACCTGGGCCTGATTGCCGAGGGCGCCTCCCTGTATGACCCGGCGAACATCTCGCTGATGCACCACCTGTACGCCGCGCTGCGGGCCAACCGCATCTACCACCGCGACCAGCACTATGTGGTGCAAAACGGCGAGGTGGTGATCGTGGACGAGTTCACCGGGCGCCTGATGTCCGGCCGCCGCTGGAGCGATGGCCTGCACCAGGCCGTGGAAGCCAAGGAAGGCGTGGCCATCCAGGCCGAGAACCAGACGCTGGCGTCCATCACCTTCCAGAACTATTTCCGCCTGTACGCCAAGCTGGCTGGCATGACGGGCACGGCCGATACCGAAGCCTACGAATTTCAGGAAATCTACGGGCTGGAGACGGTGGTGATCCCGCCCAACCGGCCCAGCCGGCGCGAGGACCAGCTCGACCGCGTGTACAAGACCACGCGCGAGAAGTACGAAGCCGCGATCAAGGACATCCGCGAATGCCATGAGCGCGGCCAGCCGGTGCTGGTGGGCACGACGTCGATCGAGAACTCCGAGATCATCGACCAGCTGCTGGAAAAAGAAGGCCTGCCGCACCAGGTGCTCAACGCCAAGCAGCATGCCCGCGAAGCTGAAATCGTCGCGCAGGCCGGACGCGCCAAGATGATCACCATCGCCACCAACATGGCGGGCCGCGGCACCGACATCGTGCTGGGCGGCAACATCGAAAAGAGCATCCAGGCGGTCGAAGCCGACGAGTCGATGGACGCTGCGGCCAAACAGGCCCAGATTGCCCTGCTGCGCGAGCAATGGACCCAGGAGCACGAAGCCGTGAAGGCGCTCGGCGGGCTGCGCATCATCGCGACCGAGCGGCACGAATCGCGCCGCATTGACAACCAGCTGCGTGGCCGCTCGGGCCGCCAGGGTGATCCGGGCTCGTCGCGGTTTTACCTGAGCCTGGACGACCCGCTGATGCGCATCTTCGCGGGTGATCGCGTCAAGGCCATCATGGAGCGCCTGAAGATGCCCGATGGCGAAGCCATCGAGGCCGGCATCGTCACACGCAGCATTGAAAGCGCGCAACGCAAGGTCGAGGCGCGCAACTTCGACATCCGCAAGCAGCTGCTGGAATACGACGATGTCAGCAATGACCAGCGCAAGGTGATCTACCAGCAGCGCAATGACATCCTCGATGCAGGCGACCTGAGCGCGCAGATTGCCTCGCTGCGCGAGGGCTGCTTCACTGATCTCACGCGCCAGTACGTGCCGCCGGAGTCGGTCGAAGACCAGTGGGACATCCCCGCGCTGGAAAAAGTCCTGGCCGACGAGTGGCAAATTGACCTGCCCCTGGGCCGCGAAGTCGAGTCCGCCAGCGCCATCACCGACGAAGACATTGTCGAGAAGGTGCTGGCCGCCGCCAATGCGGCCTTTGACGCCAAGGTGGCGCAAGTCGGTGGCGAGCAGTTCACGCAGTTCGAGCGCATGGTGCTGCTGCAAAGCATTGATACGCACTGGCGTGAACACCTCAGCGCGCTGGACTACCTGCGCCAGGGCATCCACCTGCGCGGTTATGCGCAGAAGCAGCCCAAGCAGGAATACAAGCGCGAGGCATTCGAGCTGTTCGGCCAGTTGTTGGACTCCGTCAAGAACGACGTGACCAAGGTGCTCATGACCGTGCGCGTGCAGTCCAGCCAGCAGATTGGTGAAGCCGCCGAGGCCATGGAAGCCCGTGCGGAAAGCATCACGAATGTGACCTACACGGCGCCTACCGAAACGGGCGAGGCGCAAACGGTGGCTCAGGCAGCCGCCTCCCAGGCGGCGGGCGAAAACCTGCCGCGCGTGGGGCGCAATGACCCTTGCCCCTGCGGCAGCGGTAAAAAGTACAAGCTCTGCCACGGCAAACTGGCTTGATCGTGCCGGCGGACGTGAAGGCCCCTGTCAAACTTGACAGGGGTCCGCAGACGTAAAGTTCTGTTTCGAACTTCAATCAGTGCACCTGTTTTTTTGCGAGGTGCATATGGAAGTACTTGACAAGGCTGCGGCGCTGCACGCGGCCAACCCCCCGTTGGGCGCCAACCTGCAACGCCGGCTGGCTGAATTTGCCCCGCGTTTCACGCACGAGTGGAGCGGGCGTTTCGTGACCCACGGCCGGCCCGCCGGACCAGACGCAGTGCGGCTGGACGGCAACGATTATCTGGCCGTCACCGGCCATCCCGACATCGTGCAGGCCCAGCTTCATTCGCTTCGGCATGACCACGAGTTTGTGATCCAGTCGGGGGTCTTCCACCTGGATGGGCACCCCGCCGGTCAGCTGGAGGCGGCCATTGCCGGCTGGATCGGCAAGGACGATGGATACATCTGCCAGTCCGGCTATACCGCCAATCTCGGGCTGATCCAGGTCGTGGCCGATCCGCAGACGCCGGTGTACATGGACATGCTGGCCCACATGTCGCTGTGGGAGGGCGCGCGCGCATCGGGCGCGCCGGTGCACCCGTTTCGCCACAATGACCCGGAACACTTTGCCCGGATGGCGGCACGCCACGGGCCGGGGCTGGTGGTGGTGGACTCCGTGTACAGCACGACCGGCGCGCTGTGCCCGCTGGCCGATATCGTTGACGCCGCGGAGCGTTATGGCTGCATGGTGCTGGTGGATGAGTCCCATTCACTTGGAACGCATGGCCCGGCCGGCGCGGGGCTGTGTGTCCAGCTGGGCCTGACCCACAGGGTGCACTTCGTTACCGCCAGCCTGGCCAAGGCGTTTGCGGGCCGCGCCGGTTTCTTCACCGCGCCGCCCGAGCTACGCAACTACCTGATGTGCCACAGCTTTCCCGGTATCTTCAGCTCCGCGTTGCTGCCCCATGAAATTGCGGGCCTGGCCGCCACGCTGGAAGTCATACGCCACAGCGATGAAGCGCGGGCGCAGCTGCATGCCAGCACCCGCCGCCTGCGCCGCAGCCTGAGCGACATGGGCTACCCGATCCACCAGGGCAGCGAACAGATCATTGCGCTGGAGGCCGGCACGGAGTTCGACACGCTCGCACTGCGCGACCAGCTCGAAGCACGCGGTGTGTTTGGCGCCGTGTTCTGTGCGCCTGCCACCAGCCGCAACCGGGCGATGGTTCGCCTGACGCTCAACGCGGCACTGACGCAGGCCGAACTGGCCCATGTGGAGGCTGCAGCCCATGACGTCCTGCCATTGGCCAGGCCCTGGGACTGGCCGATCGCCCGGCGCGGCCGCGGTGCCGCGGCGGCTTGAAGACCTGAAGGCCTGAGGCCCTGGGCTTCAGCCCTGCACGTTGCGGTGTTCCTGGCGCGCCAGCCAGCGGCCGTAGCTGTTGGCGGTGTCGGGGCACAGCTCGGGTGGCACCGGGAACAGTGCGCCCAGCAGGTTCTCCTCGCGTCCGATGGTGAATGCCGGGTTCAGCTCGGGCGGGGCGCCATGGGCCAGGGCCTGGCGCAGTTCCAGGTCCACCAGCTTGCGCCCGTTGCGGATGTCCGCGGCAGCGGCGCCCAGGCCCTCGGCTTGCGCCAGCACCGCCAGGTCCTCCAGGCCGCTGACCGGCTCCAGCTGCAACCACGACACCTGGCCGTCGGCATCCATGCCCAGCACACCGAACGGGTCACCGATCACCACGTGCTCCACCCAGCGCTTGCTCACGAAGTCCGTGAGATCGCGCCCGATCGAGGGCACGCGCAGCAACGCGTTTTGCTGCGGTGTCAGCGTGGCGCGCCAGATCTGCGAATGCCGCGGGTTGGGCGCGGCCATCAGGTTTTCCACCGCGTCGATCAGCCGGTGCGAGATGTCGGGCGTCTGCTTGGCGATGAACTGGTCGATCAGGCCGCGGTTGAATGCGTTGACCGCGACCTGCTCGTCCGCCTGGCCTGTCAGCAGCACGCGTGAGCCGGGCCAATCCACCAGCTCGCCCAGCGTCTGCAGGCCGTCCATGGCGGGCATGGAGTAGTCCACCACGCACACGCGCGTGAGCGCATAGCGCTCGGTGTACTTGGACCAGTAACCCAGAAGCTGCGGAATCAGTGGCTTGCCCTCGCGCCAGTGCTCCACCAGCTGTTGCTGGTTCCAGGCGTCAGCCTCCCAGAACGGCGGCTCCTGCTGCAGGTAGTTGATGCAGTCGTGCGGACGCAGGAAGAGCTTCAGGTGCCAGTGGCGTGGCAGCACCAGCGCCAGCATCTCCAGGTAGTCGGGGTCATCGTCCAGGAAGACCACGGTGCCAGGTCGTTGGAACAGGGCGAAGCTCATGGGCGCACTCCTCGAGAGCGAAAAGGGGATCGTGTCATTTTGCTAGTGCACAAGGGGCAATTCAATGGTGAATATGGCGCCGCGGGCCGGCTCGGATTTGACGCGGATGGAGCCCTGCGCGCTGTGGACCACCCGCTTGCAGAAAGCCAGGCCCAGCCCGTGGCCGGTGCCACGGTCGGTGGAGAAAAAGGGCTCGAAGATGCGCTGCTGGAGTTCGGGGCCAATGCCCACGCCCTGGTCAGACAGCACAATGCGCCCGCGGTCGCGCAGCGTGCCGATCTCGATGAGCAGGTCACCTGGCTTGCTGGCCGTGGTGGCTGCCGCCAGCGAGCGCAGGGCGTTCTTCACCAGGTTGTCGATGACCTGCGAGAACAGGGCATGCGAACCGCGGAAGCGGAAGTCCCGGTGTACCTGCAGCACCACGCTTTCGCGCTCGCGTGTGCTGCGGTAAGGGTAGTCGCGCAAGGCGCCCTGGACCAGCTCGGCGGCGGAGATGTCTTCCTTGTGCCGGGGCAGCCGCAGGATGCGGGCGTTGGCGATCTGGGTGTCGATCTGGTGGTTCATGTTGCGCACCAGCGTATGCAGCCGCGTGCCCAGAAGGTCCAGCCTGGCCGGATCGCTGCCGGCGGGTGGCCGCGCTTCGTTGCGCACAGCGTCGCCGATGAGCGACATGGTGGCCAGTGGCGTGCGCAGCTCGTGCGCCATGATGCCCATGGTGGCCAGCGTGTAGTTGATCTGCTCGCGCCGCAGGTTGGACGACGACAGCCCCAGCATCAGTGCCATGTACCAGCTGAACGCCAGCACGATGGCGTTGGTAGCCACCTGATCGGCCGTCATGGGCGGCACCACGGGCCCAAATGCGCTGAAGACCAGCCACGCGGCCACGCCGCCCGTGAGGGAGCCCAGCGTGGCAATCCGCCAGTCGGTCAGGTGGTAGTAAATGAGGAACATCGCGCTCATGCTGGCCAGCCACACCGCATTGCCGCCGTTGCACAGGAACATCCACGAAAAGAAGAAGGGCAGGGTGATCCAGAAGATCACGGTGAACATCGCCGCCGATGCGGTGCTGGGCGGGCTGGCATAGATGGGCCGGAACACCAGCAATGACAGGCCCAGCGCGCACATCAGCAGCCGCGGGCCGAGTGGCTCATAGGGCTGGGGCAGCAGCTTGCCCCAGAACAGGTAGAACAGCGGATGCCCCACCGCCGTGGACAGACCCAGGGCACGGATGCGCCAGCGCGAAGGGTGCAGGATGGGCTCCAGCAACGGCTGGACAACCTCTGTCGTCAGGATCGAGCGCAGGCCTGCGGATACTCGCCTGACGGTACGGTGTGCCCATGTCAGCAGATCAGTCCCCCTCGGTGATGCAGAAGTTGTGCGTTTAGTCACGGTATTGATGATATTGTCACTGCCTGTGCAGCAAGGGAACCGACGATCTGATGGGAGTGCCTGTTAACTTTGACAGCGTTGGCCTGGACGGCATCCTCAGCGACTGGGTTTGCGCGCTGCGCGAGTTTTCTGTCGAGGCGGTGGTCGTGCTCGGCCCGGATCCCTTCGGCACGCCCGAGGACCGGCAGGTCCTGGCCGTGCACCCGCCGCTGATCGCCGATGCCGCGCTGGCACTGGCACAAAGCCGGGACTTCGGTGCGCCCTGGCGTGAATCCGATGCGCCGCTGGTGGCCTGGCAGCACATTGCCAAATCGGATCACCTGAGCGCCAGCCGCTGGCGGCTGCTGGCCTTGGCCCATGGTTACCAGACCGTCATCCGCGTGGAGTTTTCGTTGCCCGCAGGCCGTGCATTCGAATGCTTCATGTTCAGCCCGCGCGAGCTCAACGACCGCGCCGAGGCCGCCTCGCTGGTGTGGTCGGCGTTGAACATCTGGCCACTGGTCAAGCGCTCGATTGCGCAGGCCCGCTCCACCCTGAGCCCGCGTGAGCGTGAATGCCTTGCGCTGGCCTTTGGCGGCATGACGGCCCGTGAAAGCGCCGCGCGCCTGCGCTGCAGCGACCGCACGGTCAACTACCACATTGCCAACGCCATGAACAAGCTCAAGGTGGACAACAAGATGGCTGCCATCCAGCGCGCCTGCTGGATGGGGGCCATCTGAGCATGCCCGGAAGGTTTATATTGGCGGGCGGCTTGCACCGCCAGGAGCGCATATCCCCATGACCGAACACGACCGCACCGCATCCCTGATGTCCCCGGGCAAGCTGTCGCGGCTCAAGCCGCAGCCGGCTGCCACGCCCGAGGCCTGGCTGGACCGCATGGCCGCCGACGTGGGCCGGTTGCAGGTGGAGAACCTGCTGGACGTGCAGCAGGCTCTGGCACAGCAGGCGCTTGACCGTGCAGCCGGTGCCTTGGCAGGTGACCTTGAAGCGCTCACCACAGCCTGGCAACAGCTTGATTTCAAGTTGCTGCAAACGCGTGGCTGGTGGGCCCGCACCACCGGCAAGGCGCGCAGCGCAGGCGCCGAGTTCGCCGCGCAGGTCGACCAGATTGACGCCAGGCTGAAGGCGGTCACAGCGCGCGCTGCAGAATTCGGCCGCAACCATGGCGCGGGCGCGGCTGTTACCGACCGTACCCTGCTCAACCTGGACGTGGAGTACCGTGCACTGGACAAGATTGTGGAGCAAGGTGCCAAGTGGCTGCAGGACATGCGCGGCCAGCTGCAGCAGCGCCATGCAGCCGCGGCTGCTGATCCGTCCGCCCAGCAGAAGGTGCGCGAGGATGCCGCGCGCTGCGAAATACTCGTCGTGCGGCTCAAGGCGCTGCGTGCCCTGAGCGCCACCGCCCAGCAGGCGCTTGCCCAGACCCGTGATCTGCTGGGCGCGCGTGGCGCGCTGGTGCAGCACCTGTCACAGACGCTGGCGGCGACCTCGCGCAACTGGAGCACGCGCATGGGCAGTCTGGCGGCGGCAGCCCAGGCCGGATCGGACAGCCCCGAGCTCAGCGTCGAGGCGCCCCAGGAGATTCACCGCCAGTTGCAGCAGCACGTTGCGCAGGCGTTGGCAGGCTGCGCGCGCCTGGCGAGCCTGGAGGAAGCCGCGGCAACCTCCCTGGACCAGATGGCGCAGCAAATCGCGGCGGCCCGGGCGGCCTGAGTCCATGAGCTTCCTGGCCATTGACGTCGGCAACACACGCTTGAAGTGGGCGCTTTACGACCACGCCCGCCCAGGCGCCACGCTGCTGGCCCAGGGCGCTGAATTCCTTGAAAACATCGACCGGCTGGCCGAGGGCGAATGGGCCACGCTGCCCGAGCCGCAGCGCATGCTGGGCTGCGTGGTGGCGGGCGACGCCGTCAAGCGCCGGGTCGAGGAGCAGATGGAGATCTGGGCGCTGAGCCCGCAGTGGGTGGTGTCCAGCGCCGCCGAGGCAGGCCTGACCAATGGGTATGACCACCCGACGCGGCTGGGCTCGGACCGCTGGGTGGCCATGATCGGCGCGCGCCACCGCGTGCTGGCACGCGGCCCCGCAAGGCCGCTGGTGGTGGTGATGGTGGGCACGGCCGTCACGGTGGAGGCCATTGACGCGCAGGGCCGCTTCCTGGGCGGGCTGATCCTGCCGGGACACGGCATCATGCTGCGCGCGCTGGAGTCGGGCACGGCCGGGTTGCACGTACCCACGGGCGAGGTGCGCGAATTTCCGACCAACACCAGCGACGCGCTGACCAGCGGCGGCACCTACGCGATTGCCGGCGCGGTGGAACGCATGGTCCAGCATGTGCGCACGCACTGCGGCGCCGAGCCCGCATGCATCATGACCGGCGGCGCCGGCTGGAAGATGGCCCCCAGCATGTCGGTGCAGTTCGAGCTGGTGGACAGCCTGATCTTCGACGGCCTGCTGGAAATTGCCCAGCGCCGCTGGACAGATTGAGTGGCCCCCACGCTTGTCACTGCGTGTACTGCGCTGCCCCCCGAGGGGGCTTCAGCCGGCTTGGGGCGGCCCGGCGCCGACGGAGTGGCCCCCACGCTTGTCACTGCGTGTACTGCGCTGCCCCCCGAGGGGGCCTCAGCCGGCTTGGGGCGGCCCGGCGCCGACTGACTCCGCCTCGCTTTCAGCGCGCCAGGCCGTCGGCCGCCTGGAACAGCGACTGGCGGGCCTGGCTGATGATCTGGCCCTTCCAGGTGTCCGTGTCGGTATAGAAAGCCGCCAGCATCTGCGCGCGGATCTGCGCGGCCAGTGCGGGGGGAGCATCCGGGTGCTGGTGCAGCCAGTGCTCGCCGCGCAATGCCTGCATCACGTCCAGCACCGGCACCGTGCCGTACTCCATCGCAATGCCGGTGTACTCGGCCTGCGGGCATTCCTGGTAGATGCTGGTCCACATCAGCCCCGTCAGGAAGGCCGACGTGGACGTGCCGTCATAGATGGACGTGACCGGCGTGGCGCCGCCGCCGTCCCACCACGAGCGCGCGCGTTTCACCGCGGCATCGTCGTCGCTGCCGGCGTAGATGCGCTCGCCCACGCCGCTGGGGCCCAGGCCGGTGTGGATGTCGATCCAGGCGATGCGCGACGCGCGGCTGCCGTGCTGGCGCAGCACGCGGCGCAGCGTGGTGTTGCTCCAGGTTGGCGCCGTGCCGCCGAAGAACAGCCCGCCCGGGAATTCATGCTGTCCGCGCGAGATGGCGGCCTGGTAGGCGGCTTGCCCGCGCTTGGCAATGTAGTCGTCAATGGCGGCCACGTTGGCGGGGGAGGGTGGCCACTGGTCGGGCAGCAGCAGGGGCTGCAGTTCGCGGTAGGCCTCGTTCACGGGCAATGGCTTGCTGAAGTCGTGGAAGTTGCGGTTCAGGTCCACGTTCTCATGCGTTGCGCGGCGAATGTGCGAGAAGCCGTAAGGGTTGAGCGCATGCACGTACAGCACCGCCACGCCCGCGTCGCGCGCCTTGGCGCGCCACTCATCGTCATGCAGCGCAAACACCTGCACGCCTGTGCCGCAATAGCCTTCCGCGCCATGGCAGGCGCTGGTCAGGATCAGCAGCTTGTCTGCGTCGGCCGGTCCATCCAGGGCGACATCCATGGCCAGCGTCTCGCCTTCGCGGCCCTTTTCAGGGTGCACATGCGATTCGACCTGCAGGCCGGCCGTGGCTGTGGCTTCGAGGAACCTGGTGCGGGCCTGGGCATAGGTGGGGGAGAAGGCTTGCGTGACGCCGATCATGCTGCGTCCCCGGCCAGCCATTCTTCCGCCAGGCGCACCCAGAAGGTGGCTCCCAGCGGGATCAGGTCGTCGTTGAAGTCGTAGCTGGGGTTGTGCAGCATGCAGGGCCCGCCGCCGTGGCCCATCTCGCGGTGCGAGCCGTCCCCGTTGGCGATGAAGCAGTACGCACCGGGCCTGGCCTGGAGCATGTAGGAAAAGTCTTCCGCGCCCATGCTGGGCTCCTGCACGTCCACGCTGCTTTCACCCACGATGGACACCATGACCTTGCGCGCAAATTCGGCTTCACGCGGGTGGTTGATGGTGGGCGGGTAGTTGCGCTCGAACTCGAACTCGCATTGCGCATCGTGCGCCGCGCACACATGTTCGGCCACCTGCTTCATGCGCTTTTCAATCATGTCCAGCACTTCGGTGGTGAAGGTGCGCACGGTACCTTGCAGCTCGCAGCTGTCCGGCACGACGTTGGTGGCCTCGCCGGTGTGGATCATCGTCACACTGATCACACCGGCATCAATGGGCTTCATGTTGCGGCTGATGATGGTCTGGAAGGCCTGGACCATCTGGCATGCAATGGGTACCGGGTCAATGCCGTTGTGCGGCAGCGCGGCGTGGCTGCCCTTTCCCCGGATGGTGATCTTGAACTCGTTGCTGGACGCCATGACAGGCCCCGGGCTCACGGCAAAACGGCCCGCCTGCGGGCCTGGCCAGTTGTGCATGCCGAACACAGCGTCCATGGGAAACTTGTCAAACAGGCCGTCCTTGATCATCTCGCGCGCGCCGCCGCCGCCTTCTTCGGCGGGCTGGAAAATCAGGTAGACCGTGCCGTCGAAGTTGCGGTGTTTCGCGAAGTGCTGGGCGGCCGCCAGCAGCATGGCCACATGGCCGTCGTGCCCGCAGGCATGCATCTTGCCCGCGTGCTTGCTGGCATGCGCGAAGCTGTTGAACTCCTGCATGGGCAGCGCGTCAATGTCGGCACGCAGCCCGATGGCACGCGATGAGGTGCCGCTCTTCACGATGCCCACCACGCCGGTCTTGCCCAGGCCGCGATGGATGGGGATGCCCCAGGCTTCAAGCTGCCCCGCGATCACGTCGGCGGTGCGGACTTCTTCGAAGCAGAGTTCAGGATGCGCGTGGATGTCGCGCCGGATGGCCGCAATGCCAGCAGCCTGCGTCACGATGGAGTCGAGGATTTTCATCCCCTGAGTCTAGCGATGGCCCCACACGGACGCCAGAGGGAATTTGCGTGACAATTTGCCAATGCTTTCAACCTCACTCTCGCCCCGCGGCTTGGCGCTCGCGCAAACTTTGGTGCGCATGAACACCGTCAGCGCGAACTCCAACCTCGAACTGATCCACTTCATTCGCGATGAATTGCAGGCGCTCGGCGTGCCCAGCCGGCTGACCTGGAACGCCGCTCGCACCAAGGCCAACCTGTTTGCCACGCTGGGTGAGGGCAAGCCCTCGGGCATCATCCTTTCCGGGCACACCGACACCGTGCCCTGGGATGGCCAGGACTGGTCGGTGGACCCGCTGAGCGCCACGGTGAAGGACGGCCGGCTGTACGGCCGTGGCTCGGCCGACATGAAATCCTTCATTGCGATGGCGTTGGCGCATGCGCCGCAGTTCCTGGCCAGTGACGCGCCGTTCGCCGTGCACTTTGCCTTCAGCTACGACGAAGAGGTGGGCTGCTTCGGTGTGCGTGACCTGATCGCCGACATGCGCGACGCGGGCATCGCGCCGCTGGCGTGCATCGTGGGCGAGCCCACCAGCATGGTGCCGGCCATCGCGCACAAGGGCGTGTACCGCTACCGTTGCTGCGTGCGCGGCAAGGAGGCGCATTCGTCCCTGACGCCGCATTCGGTGAACGCGATCGAGATGGCCGCGCGGGTGGTGGGCAAGGTGCGCGACATGGGTGAGGCCTTCGAGCGGGAAGAGCCGCGCTACGCCGGCTTTGATGTGCCGTTCAGCACCACCAGCGTGGGCCAGTTCCATGGCGGCATTGCCGACAACGTGGTGCCGCGTGATGCCGAGTTCCGCTATGAATTCCGTGATCTGCCCACCGCCGACGCGAAGGCCATGCAGGCCGAGGTGGTGGCACATGCGCGGGCGCTGGAGCCCGCCATGAAGCGTGTGGCCCCCGATGCCGGGTTTTCATTCGAGACGATCTGCGAAATCCCGAGCTTCCTCGGCTCGCCCGGTGACGCGGTGACGCGCCTGGCCCAGCGCCTGAGCGGGGAAACAGGCACCACGCTGGTAGCGTTCGGCACCGAAGCCGGCCTGTTCAAGCAGTCGGGTATTCCCACCGTGGTGTGTGGGCCGGGCAGCATCAACCAGGCGCACCAGCCGGATGAGTTCGTGAGCCTGGAGCAGCTCGCGCGCTGCGAGGCTTTCATGCAGGGCCTGGCGGCCACGCGCGCGCTGGACTGAGCGCGCTTACTTCTTCGCGTCGTTCGGGCCCGGCGGAATTTTCTCGTTGAGCTTGTTGCCCGCGTCGCGGATGACCGCGGCGGTCCTGGAAGCGCCGCTTTTCACGGCGTCCGTGGCCTTCTGGGTGGTGCGCTTGGTGGCCTGGGCCGCCTGCGACTTCTCGGCCTTCTTCACCACCTCGGCCTTGGGCTTGTTGGGATTGGCCGCGTTCGGGTCATTCGGGTAGGCTTCGCCGGCCTTGTTGACCGAGGTGGGCCCGGGGCCGGTGGGGTTGGTGTTTTGCGCCGTGGCGTTGAAGGCCAAGCCGGTCAGGGCGATGGCCAGTGCGGCGGGCAGGCTGTGCAGTGCGAGGCGGACATTCATTTCGGGTCTCCTGAAAGGCAAGGCCCACAGTATCGGTGAGCGTCAACGGACTATTCGCGCACGCGGCCCTGCGAATCAATCAGGCTCAGCTCCACCAGCTTGGAGCCCACGCGTTCTTCGGTGAAGTGAACGCGAAACCCGCCGACCGACAGGTCGTCCAGCGCGTCGATGGATTTCTTCAGCCGGGCGCGGTTGGGCGCGTCCTTGGCCGGGATGCGGCGCAGCGCTTCGGTGAACACGCGCGCGGCGATGTAGCCCTCCAGCAAGTACACATTGGGTTTGCCCATTTTGGCCTGGGCCAGGTCGGCCTGCAGTTCGCGCGCAACGGCCATCTTGGCGTTGTCACTCTTGGGCACCACGCGCACCACCACCACGCCCGCGCCGGCCGGGCCCAACTGCTCGGCGAGCAGGCCTTCACCGGTGTTGGAAAAACCGTAGATGGGGCCCCGAAAGCCCTTGGCCCGCAGGTCGCGGATGGCCGTGCCCGCGCCCGCCGCGTCGCTGATCACCAGCATGGACTCGGGGCGGGCGGCCATGACCTTGTCCACACTGCCAGCCACGCTGCCGCTGGCCAGCGGCGCCTTGGCGAGCAGGTTGGCGCCTGCGCTGGTCATGGTGCGCTCGGCGGCGTCCAGCGCGGCCAGCGATTCACCGTCGGTGCCATGCAGCACGGCGAACTTGCGCGCGCCCAGCGTTTCGGCGTGCTTGGCAATGGCAGAGGCCTCTTCGGCATAGCCGGGCCGCAGCGAATACACATTCGGGTACAGCGCACCGCGCAGTTCATCCGCTGCCGCCATGGGGGCGAACAGCAGGGCGTCGGTGTCCTTGATCACGGGGTAGGCCGCTACCACCTGCGGCGAACCATAGAAGCCGAACAGCGCGAGCACGCCCTGGTCCATCAGCTGTTTGGCATGCGCCGCCGTTTGGGTGGGGTTGCCGCGGTCGTCCAGCGTGATGAGCTCGATCTTGCGGCCATTGATGCCGCCGGCTGCGTTGACGCGGTCAAAGTACATCTTGGCGCCCTGGTGGAAGGGCACGGCCAGCGGGGAGCCGGGGCCTGTGAGCGCGACCGACTGGCCGATGGTGATGCTGGTCTTGGTGACGCCGTCCTGCGCGTGCAGGGCACCACCGCCAAGGGCCAGGGCGGCTACCATCACGGTCCGGGCAAGGGTTCCGGCAAACTTCATGTCATGTCTCCTGCAACGCAGTTGTAGTGGGATTTGCGGCGAACTATAGGGTTACCACGTGAGTAATACCATCGGCATCTCCCCTAGCGTCAGTTTCGTGAAAGCTTCACGGCAGGTGCTCGGCGCCTGCCCGCACGATTGCCCTGACACCTGCTCCCTGGTCACCACTGTGGAGGACGGCGTCGCGGTCAAAGTACAGGGAAATCCCGCGCACAGCCACACCGGCGGCGTGCTGTGCACCAAGGTGTCGCGCTATGCCGAACGCACCTACCATCCCGAGCGCGTGCTGCAGCCTCTGCGCCGCGCCGGCCCCAAGGGGTCGGGCCGGTTCGAGCCGGTGAGCTGGGACGAGGCGCTTGCCGACATCGCCGCCCGGCTGGGCGCCATTGCGCAGCGCAACCCCGAGGCCATCGTGCCTTACAGCTACGCCGGCACCATGGGCCTGGTGCAAAGCGAAAGCATCGCGGCGCGGTTCTTTCACCGCCTGGGCGCATCGCTGCTGGACCGCACCATCTGCGCGGCGGCCGGCGGCGAAGGCCTGACCCAGACGCTGGGTGGCAAGGTCGGCATGAAGGTGCAGTTTTTCGCCGAAGCCAGGCTGATCCTGATCTGGGGCAGCAACTCCATTGCCAGCAACCTGCATTTCTGGCGCCTGGCGCAGGACGCCAAGCGCAACGGCGCGCGGCTGGTCTGCATCGACCCGCGGCGCACCGAAACCGCCGACAAATGCCATGAGCACATCGCGCTGCGACCGGGCACCGACGCGGCGCTGGCCCTGGCGATGATGCACGAGCTGATCGTCCATGACTGGGTGGACCACGACTACCTGGCAAGGCACACCGTGGGCTGGGAAGCCCTGCGCGAACGGGCATTGCAATGGCCGCCTGAGCGCGCAGCCGACATCTGCGGCGTGCCGGTTGAGCAGATCAAAGCCCTGGCGCGCGATTACGGCACCACGAAGCCCGCCGCGATCCGGTTGAACTACGGCATGCAGCGCGTGCGGGGCGGCGGCAACGCTGCGCGGCTGGTGGCCAGCCTGCCCGCTTTGACCGGCGCGTGGCGCCACCGGGCCGGCGGCATGCTGCTGTCCAGTTCAGGCATGTTCCCCGTGGACCGCGCGGCCTTGCAGCGCCCGGATTTGCTGGGCGGGCGCACACCGCGCACCATCAACATGAGCACGATTGGCGACGACTTGCTGCGCGACAGCTCGGCCGGTTTTGGCCCGCGCATCGAGGCGCTGGTGGTCTACAACAGCAACCCGGTGGCCGTGGCGCCCGAATCGGGCAAGGTGGTGCAGGGCTTTGCGCGCGACGACCTGTTCACCGTGGTGCTGGAGCATTTCCGTACCGACACGGCCGATTACGCGGACTACATCCTGCCCGCCACCACCCAGCTGGAACACTGGGACGTGCACATGGCCTATGGCCATACCGACGTGCTGCTGAACCGGCCGGCCATTGCCCCCGTGGGCCAGGCGCGGCCCAACACGCAGATCTTCCGTGACCTCGCGCGCCACATGGGGCTGCAGGACGCCTGCCTGTTCGACAGTGACGAAGACATCTGCCGCCAGGCCTATGGCGCCCGGGTGGACTTTGACGCGCTGCTGGCGCGCGGCCATGCCACGCTCGACCTGCCCGACGCGCCGTTTGCCGATGGCGGCTTTCCCACGCCGTCGGGAAAATGCGAATTCTTCAGCGAGCGGCTGGCCCGCCAGGGTCAGGACGGCCTGCCCGACTACCTGCCCAACCACGAGCCGGCGGGTAGCAGCACGCGCTACCCGCTGGCCATGATCTCGCCGCCGGCGCGCAACTTCCTGAACTCCAGTTTCGTCAATGTGACCAGCCTGCGCAGCATCGAAGGCGAGCCCGTGCTGGAGATCCATGCGGCGGACGCTGCCGCGCGCGGCATTGACAACGGCGCCGTCGTGCGGATCTTCAACGACCGGGGCGAATACCGTTGCAAGGCCGAGGTGTCCGCGCGCGCGCGCCCGGGCGTCGTGCACGGCCTGGGCATCTGGTGGCGCAAGTTCGGCCTGGACGGCACCAACGTCAACCAGCTCACCAGCCAGAAGCTCACCGACCTGGGCCGCGGCCCGGTGTTCTATGACTGCCTGGTCGAGGTGCAGGCCGTCCCCGCGGCGTGAAGCGCAAGCCGCTCATGGCCCTTGCCGGTGTTGCTGTCGTTGTGGGCCTGGCCGCGCTGTGCCTGGGCGGCTGCGCCAACCTGGGTTACTACTGGCAGTCCGCCAGTGGCCACCTGGCCCTGATGAACGCGTCGCGCCCGGTGAATGAATGGCTGGCTGATACCGCCACGCCTGACACGCTCAAGGCCCGCCTGGCCCTGAGCCAGCGCATCCGCGACTTTGCCGCGACCGAGCTGCACCTGCCCGACAACCCGAGCTACCGCCGCTATGCCGACCTGAAGCGCCGCGCGGCCGTGTGGAACGTGGTGGCCGCGCCGCCGTATTCGCTCACGCTGCACACCTGGTGCTTTCCGGTCACCGGCTGCGTGGGCTACCGGGGGTACTTCAAAGAGGCCGATGCCCGCGCAGAAGCCGCGCGGCTGTCGGCCTTGGGGCTGGAGGCCAGCGTCTATGGCGTGCCCGCGTATTCCACGCTGGGCTGGATGAACTGGGCCGGTGGCGACCCGTTGCTGAACACCTTCATGCACTACCCCGAGGGCGAGCTGGCGCGCCTGATCTTTCACGAGCTGGCGCACCAGGTCGTCTATGCGAAGGACGACACCATGTTCAACGAATCCTTTGCTACCGCGGTGGAGCGGCTGGGCGGCGCGCGCTGGCTGGCAGCCCATGCCAGTGATGCAGCGCGCGCCGAATATGCGGCCTTTGACGCGCGGCGCGGCCAGTTCCGCGCCCTGGCGCTGGCCACGCGCCAGCAGCTGGCGGCGGTGTACGCGGCGCCGGCCACGCCACCGGCGCAACGCGCCGCGCAAAAAGACGCGGTGATGCAGGACTTTCGCGCCCGCCATGCCCAGCTGAAGGCCGGCTGGGGCGGCTTTGCCGGCTATGACCCGTGGGTGGCCCAGGCCAACAATGCGTCGTTTGGCGCGCAGGCGGCCTACGACGAACTGGTGCCCGGCTTTGAGGCGCTGTTTGCGCGCGAACAGCGCGACTGGCTGCGGTTTTATGATGCGGTGCAGCGGCTGGCCGCCCTGCCTCGCGACGAACGACGCCGGGCGCTTGGCGCCAGCCCATCCAACCCCTGAAGGAGACACACGGTGCCCGATATCCACATCAAGCGCGAACATGCACTGGGCCTGGCCGAGGCACGCAAGATTGCCTTCAAATGGGCCGAGATGGCCGAAGAAAAATTCGACATGGAATGCGCCTACGAGGAGGGCAAGACCGAAGACCTGGTCTCCTTCACGCGCTCGGGGGTCAATGGCGAGCTCAAGGTCACCAAGGATCTGTTCCTGCTGGACGCACGGCTGGGTTTCCTGCTGGGCGCATTCAAGGAAAAAATCGAAGGCGAGATCGTGAAGAACCTGGACACCCTGCTGGCCAAAAAGCCTGCCGCCAAAAAAGCTGCTCCGAAGAAAAAGGCCTGACCCCGTCTGCACCCCGCCCGCATCCGCTCCAGTGCCTTGCCCCTCGCAGACGACGCACCATGGCCGCCCACAGCTACAACCTTGCGCGCTTTGACCTCGTGTCCATCCGCCTGGCGGTGGCCTGCGCGCAAACCGGCAGCCTGACGGCCGCCGCGCGCGGCGCCCACCTGGCGCTGGCAGCGGCCAGCCGGCGCATCCGCGAGCTGGAAGACGCTTTAGGCGAACCGCTGTTTGAACGCCACGCGCGCGGCCTCACGCCCACTGCGGCTGGCCAGGTGTTCATGAAGCACGGCCTGGCGCTGCTGCAGACCATGGAGCTGCTGGGCGGCGAGCTGGCGGATTTGCGCCAGGGGCTGTCGCGCCACATCCGCCTTTGTGCCAGCACCGCCGCCATCAACCAGTTCCTGCCGCCGCTGCTGGCGCAGTACGCGGTGCTGCGGCCGCAGGTGCGGGTAGACGTGGAAGAGCAGGTCTCGGGCGCGGTGGCGTCCACGCTGCGCGAGGGCCGCGCGGATGTGGGTATTTTTGTCGAAGGCCCTGACACGACGGGCCTGGAAGTCCAGGCCTTTCGCGCCGACGAGCTGGTGCTGGTGCTGCCACAGGGCCACCGGCTGTGCGGCAAGACGCCGGTGGCGTTCGTGGACACACTGGACGAGGAGTGGATCAGCCTGACCGCGGGCGCGGCCATGCTGCAAAAGCAGCAGGAGGCGGCGCTGGCGGCCAACCGGCCGCTGCGCCTGCGCATGCAGGTGCGCAGCTTTGACGCGGTGTGCCACATGGTGGCGTCGGGCCTGGGCCTGGCCATCCTGCCGCGCGCGGCCTGCCAGCCCATGCTGCGCGGCATGAAGCTGGCCACGCGGCCGCTGGCCGACGGCTGGGCGCGGCGCCGCCTGCTGATGGCTACCGTGGCCGCACCGTCCGACCCTGCGGTGCAGGCGCTGTGCAGCTTCCTGGCGCAGCCTTCGCAAAAAACAAAGCGTGCATCGCCCAAGCGGTAATGGACGCGGGCGCGGGTGCGTTGCACACTGCCGCCCATGGACACAACGACCCCTGCCGCCGGCCCGCTGGCCGGCCTGAAAGTGCTGGAGCTGGGCCAGCTGATTGCCGGTCCCTTTGCCGCCAAGACGCTGGCCGACTTCGGCGCGGAGGTGGTCAAGATCGAGCCGCCGGGTGCCGGAGATCCCTTGCGCAAATGGCGCCTGTTGAAGGACGGCACCTCGGTGTGGTGGCAGGTGCAGTCGCGCAACAAGCGCTCGGTCGCGCTTGATCTGCGCGAGCCTGATGCACAGGACATCGTGCGCAAGCTGGCCGCCGAAGCCGACGTGCTGGTCGAGAACTTCCGCCCCGGCGCCATGGAAGGCTGGGGCCTGGGGCCGGATGTGTTGCAGGCGCTGAACCCGCGCCTGATCATGCTGCGCATCAGCGGCTATGGCCAGACCGGCCCGTACCGCGACCGTCCGGGCTTCGGTGTGGTGGCTGAAGCCATGAGCGGCCTGCGCCACCTCACGGCCGAACCCGGCCGGGTGCCGGTGCGCGTGGGCGTGAGCATTGGCGACACCCTGGCATCGCTGCACGGCGTGATCGGCATCCTGATGGCGCTGCACTACCGCCACCGCGCCGGTGTGGGGCAGGTGATTGACGTGGCGCTGTACGAGGCGGTCTTCAACTGCATGGAAAGCCTGCTGCCCGAATACAGCGCGTTTGGTGCCGTGCGCGAGCCTGCGGGCAGCGCGTTGCCCGGCATTGCGCCCAGCAACGCCTACCGCTGTGCGGACGGCGGCTACGCGCTGATCGCGGGCAATGGCGACAGCATCTTCCGCCGGCTGATGGCGGTGATCGGCCGCACCGACCTGGGACAGGACCCGGCGTTGGCCGATAACGCGGGCCGCGTGGCGCGTGTGGCGGAAATCGACACCGCCATTGGCGATTGGGCCGCAGGGCGCAGCGTGGACGACGTACTGGCCGCGCTGGACCAGGCGGGCGTGCCGGCCGGGCGCATCTACACCGTGGCCGATATTGCCGCCGACCCGCACTACCAGGCGCGCGGCATGCTGCAGACGGTGCGCATGGACGATGGCAGCGACCTGGCCGTGCCGGGCATCGTGCCCAAGCTGTCGCTCACGCCCGGCGTGCACCGGCGCAACGCGCCTGCGCTGGGCCAGGACACGGACGCCGTGCTGCGCGAGGTGGGCCTGAGCGACGCGCAGATTGCCGCCCTGCGCGAGCGCGGCATCGTCGCGGGGGCTCGCGCATGAAGCGCATTTACTTCAATGAAGTTGTCACGCGCGACGGCTTCCAGATGGAGTCCGCCTTCATCCCCACCGACACCAAGGTGGTGCTGGTGGACGCGTTGAGCGAATGCGGCTACGCCAAGATCGAGGTCACCTCGTTCACTTCCCCCAAGGCCATCCCCATGCTGCGCGATGCCGAGGAGGTGATGGGCCGCATCCGCCGCGCACCGGGGGTGGAATACACGGTGCTGGTGCCCAATGTGCGCGGCGCCGAGCGCGCGCTGGAATCGCGCGCTGACGAGCTGAACCTGGTGATGTCGGTGTCCGAGACGCACAACCTGGCCAACCTGCGCATGCCGCGCGAGAAAAGCTTTGCGGCGCTGACCGGGGTGATCCGCCTGGTGGACGGGCGTACGCCGGTGAATGTGTCGCTGTCGTGCAGTTTCGGCTGCCCGATGGAGGGAGCGGTGGCGCTGGATGAAGTACTGCGCTGGGGCGAGCGCTTTGCCGCGCTGGGCGTGCGTGGGCTGACGCTGTGCGACACGACCGGCATGGCCCACCCGGCCCAGGTGGCGCAGTGGGTGGACGCCGCGCAACGGCGGTTTGCCGGCTTGCAGCTGACGCTGCATTTCCACAACACCCGGGGCATGGGGCTGGCCAATGTGCTGACCGCCGTGCAGGGTGGCGTGGACCGTTTCGATGGCTCGCTGGGCGGGCTGGGCGGCTGCCCCTATGCGCCCGGCGCCAGCGGCAACATCAGCACAGAGGACGCCATCCACATGCTGGACGCCATGGGCCATGACACGGGCATGGATCTGGACCGCCTGCTGGCCGTGGCCCGCAGGATGCCGGACATCGTCGGGCACAGCGTGCCCGGTCAGGTGGCGCGGGCCGGCCGCATCACCGACCTGCACCCCGCGCCCGTGCAGTGAGCGATCAGCTCAGTGATTCGATCAGGTCGATGTACTGCTGCATGGCATCGTCATTGGACGTGCCCTTGAGGCTGTTCCAGGCGTCCCATTTGGCGCGGCCCACCATGTCGCCAAAGCCCGGCTTCTTGTCGGCGTTGTCGCCCGTGGTGGCCTGCTTGTACAGGCCGTAGATCTTCAGCAGCGTGGCGTTGTCGGGGCGCTCGCTGAGGTTCTTGGAATTGGCTACAGCGGCTTCGAACGCGGCGTTGAGGTCGGCCATGAAATGCTCCTGGGTGGGTGTTTGTTGGGGTAGTGCATCTACCCGCCGGGCGGGCCTGCGGGTAACTTCGCGGTATCTTACGGTGAGCCGACGCCCCAGAATAGGGGCCGACCCCGAATAAACCCGCCAAACAACGCCAGCCCTGGATGGAGACAGCATGGTGACCCGAATCGTTGCGCCTGATGCGGCAAAAGCTGCGGCCAGAAAAGCGGCCAAGGCCGTACAGAAAAACGCCACGCGCGCCGCCTCCGGCATGCTGGGCCTGAGCGGTGAGCGCATGACCAAGGTGGACACCGCCTGGCTGCGCATGGACAGCGAAAGCAACCTCATGATGATCGTGGGCGTGTGGACGCTCAAGCCGGGCATCAAGTACGAGGACCTGTGCCAGCGGGTGCAGGAGCGCCTGCTCAAGTACAACCGCTTTCGCCAGCGCGTGGTCGAGGACGCGGCCGGCGCCACTTGGGTGGAGGACCGCAAGTTCGACATCGCCAACCACGTCACCCGCGAAAAGCTGCCCAAACACGCGAAGGGGCAGGCGCAGCAGGCGCTGCAAAAGCGCATGGGCGAGCTGGCCATGCAGCCGTTGGACCCGCGCCGCCCGCTGTGGCACTTTGCGCTGGTGGAAGACTACGAAGGCGGCAGCGCGCTGATGGTGCGCATCCACCACTGCATCGCCGACGGCATTGCGCTGATCTCGGTGACCATGTCGCTGGTGGACGGCGGTGCGCCGCCGCCCGAGCGCAAGCGCAAGGAGGCGCCGCACGGCGCCGAGGACTGGATCGCCGACACCCTGATCAAGCCGCTGACCGACATCACCGTGCGGGCCCTGGGTGCCGCGGGTGACGGCGCGGCCAAGTCGCTGGGCATGCTGCGTGACCCGCAAAAAGGCATGTCGGGTTCGCTGGACGTGGCGCGCCTGGCCTACCAGGTGATCAGCGACGCGGCGGCGCTGGCGCTGATGCCGGATGATTCCCGGACGCGCCTGAAGGGCAAGCCCGGGCGCACCAAACGCGTGGCCTGGTGCCAACCCATCCCGCTGGACGAAGTCAAATCCGTGGGCAAGGCGCTGAACTGCTCCGTCAACGACGTGCTGCTCAGCTGCGTGGCCGGCGCCATCGGTGAATACCTGAAGTCACTGGGCGACGACGTGAGCGGCCAGGAAATCCGCGCCATGATCCCCGTGAACCTGCGTCCGCTGGACCAGGCCTACAAGCTGGGCAACCGCTTTGGCCTGGTGCCGCTGGTGCTGCCCATCGGGGTGGACAACCCGATCGAGCGCGTGTACGAGGTGCGCCGGCGCATGACGGCGCTCAAGGGCAGCACCCAGCCGCTGCTGGCGTTCGGCCTGCTGGCGGTGGCGGGCCTGCTGATCAAGCCCGCGCAGGAAGCCATGCTCAACCTGTTTGGCAAGAAGACCACGGCGGTAATGACCAACGTGCCCGGCCCGCGCGAGAAGCTCAAATTCCTGGGCTCGACGCTGGAGCAGAGCATGTTCTGGGTACCGCAGTCCGGCGACATCGGCTTGGGTGTTTCCATCCTGAGCTACGGTGGCGGCGTGCAGTTTGGCGTGATCACCGACACGGCGCTGTGCCCGGACCCACAGAAGATCATTGACGAGTTCGAGCCGGAGTTTGCGAAGCTCTCGCTGGTGACGTTGATGCTGCCTTGGGACGAGTAATCAGTCCTTGACCCGCTGGGTCAAAAACTCGGCCTCGTAGTCCTTGGCCAGTTCCGCTTTCTGCTTGTCCGTCAGCACCTTGCCGGCCAGCTGGAAGAACTTGGTCTCTTCTTCCTTCAGGTGGTGATGCACTTTTTCGGACAGTTTTTTTGCAATGGCCAGCCAGCTGGAGTCATGGGTCTCCTTGGCCTCAAGGTCTTCCACCAGCTCATCCATCTCGTGGTGCTCGGCAATGGCGTGCCGTGAGGCATCGACCGTGCTGTCATGCGCAAACAGTGGCACATACAGGCAGCGTTCCTCGGCTGTCGCGTGGGCGGCCAGCTCGCGCTTGAGTTCGGTGAAAAGGCGGCGGCGGTCCGGGCCATCGGGTGCCGTGGCCAGCATCTGTGCGCACAGGGCGCGTTGCGTTTCGTGGCTGACACGCAGGGCTTCAAAGATGTTGTTCATGCAACCGATGGTGCCCGGCCGGCACGCACGTGCTTGTAGGCGCGCACCGCAACAAAGCGTCAGCGGCCCAGTCAGTCAGTCAGCTGCGTGCGGGCCAGCTCCACGTCCAGCCGCTCGGTGGCGTCGGCCGGCTTCCAGGCCGCGGCCTGTTCATACAGGCGCGTGGCTTCCTTCATGCCCTTGTCGCCCTCCAGCATGACCAGGCCGTTGGCGTACTCAATCATTGCAATGGGCGAGCCCGGGTTGAGTTTCAGTGCTTCCTTGAACAGCCGCAGGCCCACGTCCTTCTTGGCGCCGTAGGTCATGCCGCCAATCAGCGAGCCCACCTTGTCGATCACCTCGGCATGGAAGGCGCCCAGCGCCACATGGGCGTCGGCATGGCGCGGCTGCAACTGGATGGCCTTTTCCAGGGATTCCTTCACCCGGTTGCCCAGCCCCTGCGCCAGCGCCTTGGCCACGCTGATGCCCTGGCTGTAGCGGCCCAGCGCATAGGCCTGCAGGTACCAGGCGTTGGCGTTCTTCGGGTCACGCGTGGCCTGCTCCTGCGCCCGGCTGGCCACTTCCATGAACAGGTCCAGGCGCACCTTTTCCTTGTTTTCCAGGTAGGTGGCGTAAACGCAGGTGGCCTTGTTGGCGACGGTCAGGCCTGCGTCACCGGCTTTCAGGCCTGCCTCGGCGGCCTTCTGGAATTCACCGCTGTGAAACAACGCCCAGGCTTCCAGGAGGGCTGCGTCGGTGGGGCAGGGCTCGGCATCGCCGGCATGCAGGCGCGCCCACTGGCGGCGCACGCCCGCGGCGTCAAAGGTGTAGTCACCGGCATGGGGGAATGCGCTCCACTTGGCCATGGTGTCTCCTGGTGCTCAGTTCTCGGCGGGGTTGTTGTAGGCGCTGACCAGGCCCAGCAGGTGCATGCGCTGGCCGGGCTCCAGGTACGGCACCAGCAGGTTCAGCACATGGTGGGCACCGCGCAGCAGCGCCAGCTGGGCGCTTTCGGGTTCCAGCGCGCGGCGCGGATCGCGCACGTATTCGTAGCTGAGCCAGTAGGTCAGCAGCACCACCATGCTGGTGGCCGTGGCTTCGATCTCGCGTGAATCGATGCTGAGCGCGCCGCTGCGGCTCATGCCGTCCAGCAACGCGCGCACCGAGCGCGTCTTGTTCTTCAGCACCCACTGGAAGTGCGTTTCCAGCCGCCGGTTCTTGGACAGCAGGTCGTTCAGGTCACGGTACAGGAAGCGGTATTGCCAGATCAGCTCGAACAGCGTGTGCATGAAGAACCACGCGTCCTCCACGTCGCGCACGCCATCGCTCGCGTTGAGCAGCTCGCTCAGGGCGCGTTCGTAGCGGTCAAACAGGCTGTTGATCAGCTCGTCCTTGGCGGGGTAGTGGTAGTACAGGTTGCCAGGGCTGATGTTCAGCTCGGCCGAGATCAGCGTGGTGGACACATTGGGTTCGCCAAACCGGTTGAACAGGTCCAGCGTGACCTCCAGGATGCGCTCGGCGGTACGGCGGGGGGCTTTTTTCACCATGGGTGTGTCCTCCGGTTCTGCCTTTTGCGTCAGCGCGGCTGTTGCGCCACCGGCGCCACCACATGGCCCAGGTCGTCCATGACTTCCTGCAGCGATGCGATCGCGCGGCCCAGGCGCGTGGGCGCCGCGTGCGGCGTGACCAGGTGGCGACGCGGATCATCCAGCACATCGGCGCGCAGGCTGATGCCATGCCGGGCCAGTTTGGCTGACAGGCTGGTGCGGCGCGAGCGCAGCAGCGCGCGCGTTTGCTGGTAGGCGTGCTCGGCCAGCGAACGGCGCTGGCCGTAGCTGAAGGTGTTGGCCAGGTACAGCTCGGGGTCGCGGTGGTCGGGCTCGATCAGCACGATGTCGGTGCCGGGATAGGCGCGCTCGTAATGCTTCATGCCCAGCTCCATGCGCGAATGGATCATGGACCGGAAGGTCTGGCTCAGCACGGCCGGCAGGCCGCCGTCCACGATGCGCGGGATGCCCCGCTTTTCGGGCGGCAGGCCGCCACGCATCACGCGCTCGCTGCCCGAGGCCGTGGCGTTGAAGGGCACCAGCGGGTTCAGGCACAGCATGAGGTCGATGCCGCCGTCCATGGCCACGGAGGCGTGCATGGTTTTCTTGAGCGCGCCGTCCACGTAGTAGTTGTCGCCGATCTCCACCGGCGGGAACAGGCCGGGCAGGGCGGCGCTGGCCTGTACCGCGCGCGATATCGGCACATGGTCCCAGCCCGGGCGGCCAAAGGGCGCCGCCTCGCCGCTGTCCAGGTTGGTGGCCACCAGGGTGAGCTGGGTGCGCAGCTGCCGGAAATCGTTGGTGCGGCCTTCGCGCGTGAACAGCCGGGCCAGCTCGCGGTCAATGCCGTCGCTGGAAAAAATGCCGGTGGGCAGGCCGGGGCCCAGGCGTTCCAGCGCGCCGGTGAGTGATTTGCCGCCCAGTGCAAACCGCCACAGGGCGGACGCCGCAAGGCCCGGCGCCATGATGGCGCGGCGGGCAAATTCGCCATAGGCGGGCACCATGAGCCATGAAGGGTCGAACACCTCGGACGCCTGCGTGCCGGTTTCAATGAACGACGCGCACAGTTCGCGCGGCGTCATGCCGTTGGCCAGCGCCGCGGCGATAAAGCCGCCGGCCGACACGCCCACGTAGTGGTCCAGCCGCGCCAGGTCGATGCCGTCCAGTGATTCGCCGAGCGCGCACAGCGCGCCGATCTCGTAGATGGCCCCCAGCGGGCCGCCACCGGCCAGGGCCAGGGCGATGCGGGCAGGCTTTTTGCGGGATGAACTCATGGGGCCAGTGTAGAAGGGTGAAGCGATCCGGAATGTTGCGTTGCAGCAAATCATGCGCGCGCAAAAAAGGGCGCCGAAGCGCCCTGTGCGTGAAGCAGTCCGCAGGTCATGCCGTCTTGCGTGCGGCGGTGCGCTTGGCTGCGGGCTTGGCAGCAGCCTTGGTGGCAGGCTTGGTGGCAGGTGCGGCCTTGGCCTTGGCGCTCAGGCTCGCCACGTTGCGGTTGAGCTCGTCAATGCGGGCGATCAGCACGTCAATGTCCTTGGCCGAGGGCACGCCCAGCTTGTTCAGCGCCTTGGACACGCGGTCTTCAAAGATGTTTTCCAGCTTGTCCCACTGGCCGGAGGCCTTGGACGAAATGTCGGTGGCCATGGTGGCCATCTTGTTGGTGGCTTCGGAGATCTTCTCCTCGGCGGCGGCCTGGGTCTTGCGCTGGATGCTCAGGCCCTCTTTCACCAGGGTCTCGAAGACCTTGCCGCCTTCTTCCTGGGCTTTGGAGAAGGCGCCCAGACCGGCCAGCCAGATCTGCTGGGCCGATTCCTTGACGGTGCCCGACAGGTGGGCGGCGGACTTGTCGCCAGTGGCGGCGGATTTCTGCATTTTCTTGACCATGCTGGACTCCATGTGGGTTGGGGGGCGCGCCTTGCCTCGCATGGCGCATGCCTGCACTGTACGCGCAGCGCAGGGCTGCCGGCTAGGTGCCGGCTCCTAAATAGGCGGCGAACCCTAGGCGCCACACGGGTTTGTGCTGAATCGGGTGCTCGGGGCTTTAAGCAAGAATCCCTGATCTATTCCGGAGGTCTTCATGCAGTATTTCGTCACCGGTGCAACCGGCTTCATTGGCAAAAGGCTCGTCAAAAAACTGCTGGAGCGCAAGGGCGCGGTGGTGCACTTCCTGATCCGCAAGGAAAGCGAAGGCAAGGTTGCCAGCCTGCGCGAATATTGGGGCGCCAGTGCCGCCAAGGCCGTGCCGGTGTTTGGTGACCTGACCAGCAAAAAGCTCGGCGTGTCCAGCGACGACATCAAGAAGCTCAAGGGCCAGATCGACCATTTCTACCACCTGGCCGCCGTGTACGACCTGTCGGCCGACGAGGAAAGCCAGGTGGCGGTGAACATCGAGGGCACGCGCAACACGGTGGACCTGGCCAAAGCCATCGACGCCGGGCATTTCCATCATGTGTCGTCCATTGCCGCAGCGGGCCTTTACGAAGGCGTGTTCCGCGAGGACATGTTCGACGAGGCCGAGAACTACGACCACCCGTACTTCATGACCAAGCACGAGAGCGAGAAGATCGTGCGCAAGGAATTGTCCAAGGTGCCATGGACGGTCTACCGCCCCGCCATGGTCGTGGGCGACAGCACCACCGGCGAGATGGACAAGATCGACGGCCCGTACTACTTCTTCAAGCTGATCCAGCGCACGCGCCAGCTGCTGCCGCCGTGGATGCCCATGGTGGGCCTGGAGGGCGGCCGCGTGAACATCGTGCCGGTGGACTTTGTGGTGGACTGCCTGGATTTCATCAGCCACAAGCCCGCCATCAGCAAGAAATGCTTCCACCTGGTGGACAGCGAAGGCTACCGCGTGGGCGACGTGCTGGACATCTTCAGCAAGGCCGGCCACGCGCCCAAGATGAACCTGTTCATCAACGCGGCGCTGCTGGGCTTCATCCCCAAGAGCGTGACAAAGACGCTGATGTCCATCAAGCCGGTGCGCCGCGTCAAGCAGGCCATCATGGCCGACCTGCGCATCCCGGAGGACATGCTGACGTTCGTGAACTACCCCACGCGGTTTGACCGGCGCGAGCTGGACGCCATGCTCAAGGGCTCGGGCATCGCATGCCCCAACCTGCGCGACTACGCCTGGCGGCTGTGGGATTACTGGGAGCGCCACCTGGACCCGGACCTGTTCATTGACCGCACGTTGCGCGGCACGGTGCAGGGCAAGGTCGTGCTGGTCACAGGCGGCTCATCAGGCATCGGCCTGGCTTCGGCCCACAAGTTCGCCGAAGCGGGCGCCATCACCATCATCTGCGGACGCGACCAGGACAAGCTGGACGAAGCGCAGAAGGAAGCCAAGGCAAAGGGTTACAGCTTTGTCTGCTACGCCGCCGACATCGCCGACATGGCCGACTGCGACCGGTTCGTGAAGCTGCTGATTGAAAACCACGGTGGCGTGGACTTCCTCATCAACAACGCGGGCCGCTCGATCCGCCGCGCCATTGAAAACAGCTACGACCGCTTCCATGACTTCGAGCGCACGATGCAGCTGAACTACTTTGGCTGCCTGCGCATCACCATGGGCCTGCTGCCCACCATGACAGCGAAGAAAAAGGGTCATGTGGTCAACATCAGCTCCATCGGTGTGCTGACCAATGCGCCGCGCTTTTCCGCCTATGTGGCGTCCAAGGCGGCGCTGGACGCCTGGACGCGTTGCGCATCCAGCGAATACGCCGACCAGGGCATCAGCTTCACCACCATCAACATGCCGCTGGTGCGCACGCCCATGATCGCGCCGACCAACATTTACAAGAACGTGCCTACGCTGAGCCCCGAGGAAGCCGCCGACATGGTGGCTGGCGCCTGCATCTACAAGAACGTGCGCATTGCCACGCGCCTGGGCATTGCCGGGCAGGTGCTGCATGCCTTGTTCCCGCGCATCATGCAGATCGTCATGAACACGAGCTTCCGGATGTTCCCCGATTCATCGGCGGCCAAGGGTGACAAGTCGGCCAAGCCCCAGCTTTCGGCCGAGGCGGTGGCGATGCAGCAGATGATGCGCGGTATCCATTTCTGACAAGTCCTGACAGGGCTCCAGGGGGCGCCGCTTACAATCGGCGCCGCCCCCTATGAGAGTACTTCACGTCTACAAGACCTACTACCCCGACACGCTGGGCGGCATCGAGCAGGTCCTGTTCCAGTTGACCCGGGGCCTGGCGGGGATGGGCATTGAAAACCGCATCTTCACCGTCAGCCCGGACCCGCATCCGGCCGTGATCGTGCGCCCCGAATCGCAGGTTCACCGGGCGCGCACTACCGTCGAGGTGGCCTCCAACGCGGTGTCGCTGCAGGCCTTGATGCAATTCCGCGCGCACCTGCGCTGGGCCGACGTGGTGCATTACCAGTTTCCCTGGCCGTTCGCCGACCTGTTGCACGAGGTGGGCGGGGGCATGCGGGCGTCGGTTGTTTCCTACCAGTCGGACGTGGTGCGCCAGAAGTGGCTGCTCAAGCTGTACCGGCCGCTGATGCAGCGCTTCCTGCGCTCGGTGGATGCCGTGGTCGCGACCTCTCCCGGCTATGTGCGCAGCAGCCCGGTCCTGGGCGCCTTGCCCCGCGCGCCGCGCATCATTGCCAACGGCATGGACGAAGACACCTGTGCTCCGGCCCGGCCCGAGACGCTGGCACGCTGGCGTGCCGAGGTGGGCGAAGGTTTTTTCTTTTTCGTCGGCGTGCTTCGCTATTACAAGGGGCTGCACGTGCTGCTGGAGGCCGCGCGTGGTTTTGACGGCCAGGTGGTGATCGCGGGCGATGGCCCCGAGGCCGACGAGCTGGGCCGCCAGGCGCAGGCGCTGGGTCTGGCCAACGTGCGGCTGCTGGGCCGTGTGGACGACGAGGACAAACATGCATTGCTGCAGCTGTGCAGGGCTTTTGTGTTCCCCTCGCACCTGCGCTCGGAAGCCTTCGGCATGTCGCTGGTCGAGGCGGCGATGCACGGCAAGCCGATGATCAGCTGCGATATCGATACCGGCACCAGCTACATCAACGTCGATGGCGTGACCGGCTGGACCGTGCCGCCCGCCGACGGCGCCGCGCTGCATGACGCGATGTGCCGCCTGCAGGCCAACCTGCCCCAGGCCACCGCGTTCGGCGTGGCCGCGCGCGAGCGCTATCACCAGCTGTTTACCGCGCGGCACATGGCCCATGCCTATGCCCAGGTCTACGAAGACGTCCTGCGCCAGCGGATCGCGGGCCGCACTCCTTAGAATCCCGACAACAAAACCAGGAGGAACCCTCTTGAACGCCACCGTAGCAACCTCTGCTGTCACGTCCGACCCGATTGTTCCCGTCATCCTCTCCGGCGGCGCCGGCACGCGGTTGTGGCCGGTTTCCCGCGAAGGCCACCCCAAGCCTTTCATGAAGCTGCCCGACGGGCAGACGCTGCTGGGCAAGACCGTCCAGCGTGCCATGACCGCCGCAAGCGCGCGCCGCATGCTGCTGGTCACCAACCGTGACTACTACTTCATCTCCAAGGACGAGGTGGCCCGCACCCTGGACGCGACTGCCCAGAAAGCCACCGGCTACCTGCTGGAGCCCGTGGGCCGCAACACGGCCGCCGCCATTGCCGCCGCCGCGCACTGGATTGCGGCCAACGTCTCGCCCCAGGCGCTGATGCTGGTGCTGCCTGCGGATCATCTGATTTCCCCGGCCGAGGAGTTCCAGAAGGCCGTCCAGCAGGCTGCCGCGCTGGCCTCGCAGGGCAAGCTGGTCACGTTCGGCATCCGCCCCACGGCCCCGGAAACAGGCTATGGCTATATCGAGGGCGGCGCGACCATTTCGGGCAGCCAGGCGCTGGAGGTCAAGCGTTTTGTCGAAAAGCCGGATCTGCAGACCGCGCAGTCCTACATCGGCAGTGGCAATTTCATGTGGAACAGCGGCATGTTCTGCATGCGGGCGCAGACCCTGCTGGATGAACTCGCGGCCCACCGGCCGGCGCTGGCGGAAGGCATTGCGCGTTGCTGGGCCGAGGTGGGCGAGGGCAGCGGCAAGCAGCCGTTTACCGAGCTGCCGGCCGAATCCTTCGGGCAGGTGGAAAGCATCTCGGTGGACTACGCCGTGATGGAGCCCAGCAAGAACCTGGTGGTGCTGCCCACGGCGTTTTCCTGGGACGACATCGGCTCATGGAGCGCGGTGGCCAACCTGGTGCCCGCCGATGGTGAAGGCAACCGCGTGCAGGGCGATGCCGTGCTGGTGGACTGCCAGGACTCGTTCATTCGTGCCGAGGACCGCATGATCGCCGCCGTGGGCCTGCGCGGCGTGATGGTGATCGACACGCCGGACGCCTTGCTGGTGGCGGACGCCGACGCCAGCCAGCAGGTCAAGGAAGTGGTCAGCCAGCTCAAGCTGCGCGGCCACGAAAGCTACAAGCTGCACCGCACCGTGGTGCGCCCGTGGGGCACCTACACGGTGCTGGAAGACGGCGCGGGCTACAAGATCAAGCGCATCGAAGTGAAACCGGGCGCGCAGCTGTCGCTGCAGATGCACCACCACCGCAGCGAACACTGGATCGTGGTGACCGGCACCGCCAAGGTGGTGTGCGACGACCGGGAGTTCCTGGTCATGACCAACGAATCCACCTATATCCCGGCGGGCAAGAAGCACCGCATGGAAAACCCTGGCGTGCTCGACCTGGTGATGATCGAGGTGCAAAGCGGCGAATACCTGGGCGAGGACGACATCGTTCGCTTCAGCGACATCTACGGCCGCGCCGGCACCTGATCCGGGGCGCGGGCTGCCGCCCGCGTCAGCGCCGGGCCGCGGGCGGCATGGCGTCGTGCAGGGCCAGCCGCTCCAGGGCGGCGAAGTCGCGCACGATGAAGCGGTTGTTGTCTTTTTCGACCACGCCGCTGTCCAGCAATACCTTGAGCGCGCGTGACACCGTTTCGCGGCTGGTGTTGGCCATGATGGCCAGCTCCTGCTGCTTGGGCGGGTGCTCAATGACCACCAGCCCGCCTGGCGCCACGCGGCACAGGCGCTGCATCAGCGCGAACACCCGCTGCGACGCATTGGGCAGGCACAGGATGGTCTGGTAAACAGACGCGTTGCGCAGCTTGCGGGCCAGGCCCCGCAGCACCCGCTCGGCCACCAGCGGGTTCTGGTGGAACAGCTCCAGCGTCTGGGGCTTGGGCAGCAACGCGACCAGCGAATTTTCAAGGGCCACTACGGACGCGGAGCGGGGTTCGTCGTCAATGATGGCGATTTCGCCGAAATAGTCGCCGGCCTCCAGCAGGTTCAGGCCGATCTCGCGCCCGCTTTCGGTGACGTCCAGCACCTGCAGGCGGCCGCTGACCAGAAACAGCAGATGGTCGCCTGGCGAACCCTTGAACAGCACGGATTCCCGCTTGCGCACGTCACGCCAGGTGACCGCGGCGGCAGTGCGAGCGATGGTGGACGGATCAACCCCGGCCAGCAGGGGCAGGCGCGTCAGCGCGGCCTGCGCCGTGGCGGCGTCGGGCAGTGTTTTCATGCGGGCGTGCAGCCCGGCGCTTCAGGCGACATTGTTAAACTCCCCGGTCCAAACGCATCATGGGCAACTCTTGAAGCCGCAAAAAAAGCTATTAGCCACAGGCCAGTCCGGCTTTGTGGGCTCGGCATTGGCGTCTTACCTTCAAGCGGGTCATGCGCCGGACGTCGAGCTTTGCGACGTCGTGGAATTCCATGACCTGCTGGAGCCCGGTTCGTTGCGCCGGATGGCGCAGACCTACCGGCCAGACTGGATTATCCATCTGGCTGCGCAAAGCCATGTGGCGGATTCGTGGAACGACCCCGCGGCAACGCTGCAGGTCAACACCACCGGCACGGCCAACCTGCTCAAGGCGCTGCAGGATACGGGCTTCCAGGGGCGGCTGCTGTATGTGAGCAGTGCCGACGTCTATGGCAAGGTGCCCGCGGACCAGATGCCCGTCGTGGAATCGCGCGAACCCGCGCCGCGCAGCCCGTATGGCGCCAGCAAGGTGGGCGCCGAAGTGCTGTGCCGCCAGTGGGCGCGCACCCGCCCGCTGGATGTGCTGATTGCCCGGCCTTTCAACCATACCGGGCCGGGCCAGCGGCCGGACTTCGCGCTGTCGGGCTTTGCGCGCGAAATCGCCGCCATCAAGCTGGGGCTGCAGCCCGCGCGCATTGCCGTTGGCGACCTGGACGTCACGCGCGACTACCTGGACGTGCGCGACGTGCTGGCCGCTTACCTGGCGCTGCTTCGCTCGGGGCAGACCGGTGAGATCTACAACGTCTGCTCGGGCCGCGAAAGCAACCTGCGCCAGACACTGGACCTTCTGATGCAGATCGCCGGCGTGCAGGCGCAGGTGGTGCAGGACCCGCAGCGCCTGCGCCCGGCGGAGCAGCGGCGCATGTGCGGCAGCCATGAACGGCTGACGGCCGCCACCGGCTGGCAGCCCTCCATCGAACTGCGCGACACCCTCAGGCAACTTCTCGACTACTGGACTCAGGAACTCAAAAAATGACCAAAACCGCACTCATCACCGGCATCACGGGGCAAGACGGCGCCTATCTGGCGCAACTGCTGCTGGGCAAGGGCTACAAGGTCAGCGGCATCCTGCCGCGCCGCTCCACCGACACGCTGTGGCGCCTGCGCGAGCTGGGCATCGAGCGCGATGTCACGCTGATTGACGGCGACGTGACCGACCTGTCCGGCCTGCTGCGCGCGCTGCAGGCCAGCCAGGCACGCGAGGTGTACAACCTGGCCGCCCAGAGCTTTGTGGGCACCTCGTGGCAGCAGCCGCTGCTGACGGCGCAGAACACCGGCGTGGGTTGCGCCAACGTGCTGGAATCGATCCGGCTGACGGACCCGACGATCCGCTTCTACCAGGCGTCCACCAGCGAGCTGTTCGGCCTGATCCAGGCCGAGCGCCAGGACGAGAAAACGCCGTTCTATCCGCGCAGCCCCTACGGTGTGGCCAAGCTCTACGCGCACTGGATGACCATCAACTACCGCGAGAGCTACAACATGCACGCGAGTACCGGCATCCTGTTCAACCACGAATCGCCGCTGCGCGGCGTTGAATTCGTCACGCGCAAGGTCACGGACGCGGTGGCGCGCATCAAGCTGGGCCACCAGAAGGAACTGCGCCTGGGCAACATCGACGCCAAGCGTGACTGGGGCTTTGCGGGGGACTACGTGGACGCCATGTGGCGCATGCTGCAGCAGGACAAGAGCGACGACTACGTGGTGGCCACGGGCATCACCACCACCGTGCGCGAGATGTGCCGCATTGCGTTCAGCCATGTGGGCCTGAACTACGAAGACCACGTGGTCATCGACCCGCAGTTCTACCGCCCGGCCGAGGTGGACGTGCTGCTGGGCAATCCGGCCAAGGCCGAGCGGCTGCTGGGCTGGAAGGCCTCCACCACGCTGGAGCAGCTGATCACCATGATGGTGGACGCCGACATGCGGCGCGTCAGCAAGGGCTGATCAGCCCCTGGCCACGGCGGCCTTGTAAGCCGCCATGGTCTGGTCCATGCAGGCGTCCCAGGTGAAGCGGCGCGAACGCGCCAGCGCGGCGGCGCCAAGCCGGTCGCGCACGTCGGGCGCCGTGGCCATTTCCAGCATTGCTTCGCGCAGGGCGTCCACGTCATCGGGCTCCACCAGGCGCCCGGTGTCGCCCACCACTTCAGGCAAGGACGCGCGGTTGGATACCACGGTGGGTACGCCACAGGCCATGGCCTCCAGCGGCGGCAAGCCAAAGCCTTCGTAGATGGACGGATACACCAGCGTGCAGGCGCCGGCGATCACGCAGGCCAGGTCATCGCGCGACAGGTAGCCCGTCAGGCGCACGCGCCCGGACGCCACGCGCGGCGCCATTTCTTTCTCAAGCGCGTCGGTGTGCCAGCCCTTGAGCCCGGCCAGCACCAGCGGAAAGCGCTGTTGCACGGCCTCGGGCAGCGCGGCGTGGGCGCGCAGTGCGCTGGTGAGGTTCTTGCGCGGCTCCAGCGTCCCCACGGCCAGCACGTATTCGCCATGCACCAGGCCATTGGCCTGCAGCACTGCACGTGTCTGGTCGGCGCTGCGTGGATGGAACAGCGGGCTCACGCCCAGCGGCACCGTGATGATCTGGCTGGCGGGCACGCTGAACACTTCCATGACCTCGCGCTTGACGAAATCCGAGTCGGTCAACAGCAATGTGCTGCGGCGCAGGACGGGCTCGAAGTAGCGGTTCATCGCGCGTACGCGCTCCACCGGGTGGGCCTCGGGGAAGCGGATCCACGACAGGTCATGCACGGTCGTGACCGTGGGGCCGCGAAACGGATAAGCCAGGTAGTTGGGGTCGTGGTACAGGTCAAAGCCGGTGGTGCGCACGCCCTTGTTGAACATCCGGCCCTGCAGCGCGCGGCTGATGCCGTAGGAGTTGGGCACCAGGCGCCGCACCCAGGGGAACAGGTGGCGCGCGGCCGGCAGCGGCTCGGTGCGGGCCTCGCGGCTGAAACCGGTGCCGTAGAAGAAATGCGTCTCGTGCTCGGGGTTGGCGGCCAGGCGCTGCGCCAGCTCCATGGCGTATTGGCCGATACCGGTCAGGGGCGACAGCAGCGCCGTGGCGTTAAATGCGATCCGCATGAAGGTCGATGGAATAGAGGTTGATGGGTTCGGGAAGGCCGCGCACGCTGGCCGGGCCCAGCGGCCGCAGTGGCATGGTGATCTGTTGCGCCGCCTGCGGGCCGATGATGATGGACTCGCCGCGGTCGCGCGCCAGCTCCTGCAGGCGCGAGGCCAGGTTGATGCAGGTGCCCACGGCAGTGTAGACACTGCGCGCCGAGCTGCCCAGGTCGCCTACCAGCGCCTCGCCGCTTTCGATGCCCACGCGCATGGTCACCGGTGCTTCGCCACGGGCGGCACGCGCGGCGTTGAACTGCCGCAGGGCGTCAAACATCCGAACCGCCGCGTCAGCCGCGCCCTGGGCATGGTCTGCCCGCAGCAGCGGCGCGCCCCAGAAGGCGATCAGCCCGTCACCCGTATAGCGGTCCAGCGTGGCGCCGCTGGCCAGCACGGGGGCCGTGATGGCTTCCAGGAATTCGGTGGTCAGGCGCGCGCTTTGCTCCAGGCTGGACTCGGCCGTCAGGCGCGTGTAGCCCGCCATGTCCGCCACCAGCACGGTGATGTCGCGGCGCGCGGGAACCAGGGTTTCCTGCAGCCCCTGGCGCACCAGCAGGCGCAGCACGGGCGCTGCAATGTAATGGGACAGCGTGCGCATGGCCCGGCGCGAAACCGCGCGCGCATGCGCGAAATCCAGCGCCAGCCAGGTGAGCCCGTAGGCGATCAGCGCGCCCACCGGCGGCAGGACCAGCAGGCGCAGGCCCTGCGAGAACGCCCAGGCGCAAAGCGCCAGCCAGGCCGGCAGCAGCAGTGCCAGTGCCATGACGCCGAAACGCACCCGCAGCGCCAGGGCAGCCCCCAGCGCCGCCACGCCCAGTACCGCCGCGGCCAGCGTGAGCCAGCCGCCCGCGGCGTACGCTGGGTGGCGCCCGGTAGCCTCCAGCAACTCGGCCATGACCTGGGCGTGAACCAGAACGCCCGCGGTCACGGGCTGCAGCGGCGTGGCCACGTAGTCGCTCAAGCCCACCGCCGATGAGCCGATCAGCACATGGCGCCCGCGCAGCAGCGCCGCGTCCACCTGGCCACGCAGCACGGACTCCGCGGACACCGTGAGGAAGGTACCCACACCGCGGCGAAACGGAATGCGCCATTGGCCATCGGGCGCGGCGCCCAGCGCCTGCAGCGCCTGCGCGGCAAGCTGGGGGTCGGTGCAGTCCAGCAGGGCCAGTGACAGCGTGGCATAGGTCCGGCCCGCGGCCTGGGCCTGCAGGTAGATGCGCCGCAGTACGCCGTCGGCGTCGGGCTGCACGCCGATGTGACCCACGCAGCGCGCCCCCGCCAGGCCGGCATGGTTGGCCACGTGGCCGCTGGCCTGTGCTGGCGTGGCGCCTGCCAGCGGCGTGCTGCGCCCGCCCGCGGCCGTGCCCACCACGATGGGCGTGCTGCGCGCGGTGAAGTCCAGCACTTGCGCCAGTGCCAGCGGTCCGTGCCGGGCAATGGACGCCAGCCGTGCATCACCGGCTTTGTCGGCGCGTTCGGGCAGCACCATGTCCAGCGCCACGGCCCTGGCACCCAGCGGGCCCAGCAGCTCTTCCACCAGGTCGGCCAGGCGGTCGCGGCTCCAGGGCCACACGCCGATGGCCCGCAGGGACTCCTCGCTGATGTCCACCACGGCCACGCCCGGCGTGGGTCGTTCGGACACCACCAGCCCCGTCAACGCATCGCGGCTTCGCTCCTCGGCCAGTTGCAGGCCGGGCCACAGGCCCAGCAGCGCGCCCGCCAGCGCCGCCGCCAGTACCGCCCATGCGGCCCGGCGCACCAGCAGTGGCGTGCTGGCCGTGGGGGCTTGGGGTGTGGCGGGGTCTGCTGGGGTCATTGGCACAGCCGATGGTACGCGGACTCGGCGGTTATACTGCCACGCGGTTCTTCATCGCGCCCCGTCCCACATGTCTTCTTCCTCGCTCATCCGAAGCGGCGCGCAAATCTGGACCTGGCGGGGCTTCATCGTCGCATCCGTGGTTCGCGAGTTGCGCGCGCGTTACGCCCGTTCCCTGTTCGGCTGGCTCTGGCTGCTGTTGCCCCCGCTGGTGCTGATTGCCATCTACACCCTCGTCTTCAGCAAGCTCATGCGCGGCGCGGGGCTGCCAGACCATGGCCCGTACACCTACAGCATCTACCTGTGCGCGGGCATGCTCACCTGGCAGTGGTTTTCGGAACTGCTGTCGCGCATCGTCGGCCTGTTTGCCAACTACGCATCCCTCATCAAGAAAACCGCCGTGCCCTGGTACGCGCTGCTGGCGGTGGACTTGCTGGTTACCAGTTTTGGCCTGGTGATCCAGATGGGCCTGTTTGCCGTGTTGCTGGCGGCGGTGGACCAGTGGCCCGGCTGGCGCGCATTGCTGTTCGTTCCCCTGATCGCCACCCAGGCGCTGCTGGCCATTGGCCTGGGGCTGGGCCTGGCGGTGCTGCAGGTGTTCTTTCGCGACGTGGGCCTGATGATCCCGCTGCTGCTGCAGGTGTGGTTCTGGATGACGCCCATTGTTTACCCCATCACGGCGCTGCCGCCGGTGTTCCAGTCGTTCCTGCAATGGAACATCATCACGCCGCTGGTGCAGGGCTACCAGTCGGCCGCGCTGCTGGCGGATGTGCCAATCAACTGGGCCGGCATCGCGGTGGTGGCCGGCGTGGGGCTGCTGACGCTGCTGGGCTCGCTGCGGCTCATGACGCGCAACCTGAGCCTGATCCGGGACGAGATCTGAACCATGGCAGACCCGGTACTTTCCGCCCGTGGCGTTGGCAAGTTCTTCAGGCGCTACCCCAGCCGCTGGGCGCAGCTGTGGGAGTTGCTGTCGGGCCGGGCCATGCACGAACCCCACTGGGTTTTCAGGGACCTGTCGTTCGATGTGGCGCCCGGTGAGGCCGTGGGCGTGGTGGGGCGCAACGGCGCGGGCAAAAGCACGCTGCTCAAGCTGCTGACGGGCGTGCAACAGCCCAGCGCGGGCGCCATCCACCGGCGTGGCATGGTGTCGGCCATCCTGGAGCTGGGGGTGGGCCTGCACGCGGAATTTACCGGCCGCGAAAACGCGCGCCAGCTGGCCTTGCTGCAGGGGCTGCCCGAGGAGCGCGTGCGCGCGCTGATGCCCGAGATCGAGGCCTTCGCCGAAATCGGCTCCTATTTCGATGAGCCGGTGCACACCTATTCGTCGGGCATGCAGATGCGCCTGGCGTTCAGCGTGGCCACCGCCGTGCAGCCTGACCTGCTGATCGTGGACGAGGCGCTGGCGGTGGGTGACGCGTACTTCCAGCACAAGTGCTACGAACGCATCCGTGCCATGCGCGACGGCGGCGCGGCCGTGCTGTTCGTGTCGCATGACCCGTCATCGGTGCGCTCGCTGTGCCCCAGGGCACTGCTGATCCATGACGGCCGCCTGATTGAAGACGGCCCGTCGGCCCTGGTGCTGGAGACCTACAACATGCTGCTGGCGCCCGAGCTGAGCCGCCACCACGAAGACCTGTCGCATGGCGGGCAGGGGCGGCGCAGCGGCTCGGGCGAGGTGCGCGTGGCGTCCGTGGAGTTCCGCCAGGAGGGCCAGCCGCGCCGCGCGCTGATCACTGAAACGCCAGCCCAGCTGGTGATGGACATTGATGTGCGCCAGCCCGTGCCCGACCTGACGCTGGGCATCCTCATCAAGGACCGTTTGGGCAACGACATCTACGGCACCAACACCCACCATCAGGGCATCGAGCTGCCGTCCGCGCAGCCCGGCCGCCTGGAGGTGGCGTGGGACCTGGGCGGCTTTCACCTGGGGCCGGGCCACTACAGCCTGACCGTGGCTGCCCATGCAGGGGCAGCACACCAGGCCGGCAACTACGACTGGTGGGACCGCTGCATCACGTTCCAGGTGCTGCCATCTGGTGGCGCGCTGTCGATCGGGCCGGTGTCGATGCAGGCCAGCGTGAGCTGCCGTGCGGTCAAGGAGGCGGTGTGATGGCGCTTGTCAAACGGGTACTGGGCAAACTGCGCGAAATCGCGGATTTCCTGCGGCATGGCTCGCGGCGTGAGTTGCAGGCCCGCCAGCGGCTGGACCAGCTGGAAGCCCGCCTGAACGACCAGCAGCGCCACCTGGAAGACTGGCAGCGCCAGCTCGGCGAGCTGACCAGCGTCACGCTGTCCCGCGCGGCCGACGCGGACCTGCAATTCGTGCGCAACTCGCTGGCCGCGGACATCGCGCGCGAAAGCCAGTGGCTGCGCAACCGGATTTCGGCGCTGGCCCATGCGGCGGGCAGCGTCAGTGTCAGTGCGCCCGGCCCGCAGGCCGCGCCCGTTGCGGTGGCGCAGTCCGCGCTGGAAGAAGCCTTCTACCCCGCGCTGGAACAGCAGTTTCGCGGCACGCTCGATGAAATCCGCGCGCGGCAGCTGCCCTACCAGCCGTGGATTGCCGGCGCGCCCGCGGGCCCGGTGGCCGACATCGGCTGCGGCCGGGGCGAGTGGCTGGGCCTGCTCAGGGAATGGGGCCGCGACGGCGTCGGGGTGGACCTGAACTCCGTCCTGGTGGGCGAGCTGCAGGCCCGTGGCCTGAACGCCGTGCATGCGGACGCCCTGGCGTGGCTGCACCAGCAGGCCGACGACAGCCTGGCCGCCATCACCTCGTTCCATGTGGTGGAGCACCTGCCGCTGGGCGTGCTGCTGCAGCTGGTGGACGAAGCGCGGCGCGTGCTCAAGCCCGGCGGCCTGCTGATCCTGGAGACGCCCAACCCCGAAAACCTGCTGGTCGCCACGCAGAGCTTCTGGCTGGACCCGACCCACCAGCGCCCGCTGCCGCCGGGCCTGCTGGAATTCATGGCCGTGCATGCGGGCCTGCGGCATGAGACCACCTTGCGCCTGAGCCCGCCGGACCTGGATGGCCAGGCCATTGCCGACCCCACGCTGCGCGGTCTGATGATGCAGGGGCGCGACTACGCCGTGGTGGCGCGCAAGCCGGGTTGACGCACGCATGACGGCGCAGCGCATCCTCGTCCTGGGCTCGTACCCCGTGGTGAACCCGCGCCATGGCGGGCAACTCCGCCTGTCCAACATCGTGCAGGCTTACCGGGGCCGGGGCTTTGAGGTGCGCCAGGCCAGCTTTTTCCCGGCCAACCCGTTCTATACCGACCATCCGCTGGGCGCGGCGGATGTGCCGCTGCCGCCCGCCGGCCTGCAGTCATGGAAGGGCCATGCGGCGCCGCTGATTGAAGACCTGGCCTCGGGCGAGGCCGTGGCGCAGGACGAAGCGCGGCTGGCGGCGCTGGAGCGATTCGCCGGCCCGGTGGACTGGATCCACCTGGAGCAGCCCTGGCTGCTGCCCGTGGTGCAGCGCCTGCGCGAACGTGGCGCGGTGGGCGCATTCCGGCTGGTCTACGGCTCGCAGAACATCGAAACCCACCTCAAGCAGGCCATCTTTGCGCAGTACAAGGTGCGCGACGGCCAGCCCCTGCTGGACGGCATCCTGGCCCTGGAGCAGCAAAGCGCGGCGCAAGCCGACCTGGTGGCCACGGTGACGCAGCAGGACCGCGCGCACACGCTGGGCTGGACGCAGGCACCCATCGTGCTGGCGCCCAACGGCGTGAGCGCCTGGACCAGTACGCCGACGGATCGCGACCACTGGCGGCAAGTGCTGGGCCCCGAGCCCTTCGCGCTGTATGTGGCCAGTGCCCACCCGCCCAACGTGTCGGGCTTTTGCGAATCCTTCGGCGAATGCATGGCCGCGCTGTCGCCCGTGCAGAAAGTCGTGCTGGCCGGCAGCGTGACCGAGCACATCCTGTCGTCCGCCTGGTATGCCCATTGGGGGCCGCTGAACGCGCGGCGCATCCATCCGGCCGGCGTGCTCTCGGATGCGCAGCTGTCGGCGCTGCGCGACCTGGCACACACCTTCGTGTTGCCCATGACCTCTGGCGGCGGCTCCAACCTCAAGACGGCCGAGGCGCTGCATTCGGGCCGCCATGTGGTGGCCACGCCGCACGCCATGCGTGGCTTTGAAGCCATGGCGGACCTGCCGGGCGTGGTGGTGACGCAGCCAGGCATCCCGTTTGCCCAGGCCGTCGCCACCAGCCTCCTGCAACCCCAGCCGGGCGCGGACGCGGCATCGCTTGCGCGGCGTGCCACGCTGACCTGGTCCCACACGCTGGCGGCGCTGTGCGACGCCATTGAGGCCCACTCCCGCAAGTCATGACCGAGCCCCACGCCCAGCCCGCACCGCTGCCCGCCCATCGTCCCGCGATCTGGGTGCATGTGTCCACGCTGCTCAACTGGACCCGCCCGCCGGTGGGCATCATCCGGGTCGAGCAGGAATACTGCCGCTGGCTGTTGCAGCATGCCGAAACAGACGGCCTGGCCGTACGCTTTTGCGAATGGGATCGCGCGGCCAACACCTTCGTGGAGGCCGCCCGCGAGCGCGTGCAGGCCAAGCTGGCGCCGCCCGCGGCCGCCCAACCACCCGCCGCCTACCAGCGGGCCGCGTGGAAAACCCGCGTCAAGAACCTGCTGCGCAAGGCCATCCCGCTGTTGCCCGCGCCCTGGGTGCCGCGCCTGCGCGACACGGCGTACCGCGTGTTGCACCATGTGCTGGTCGCGCGTGCGCGGCTGCGCTCATGGATGGCGCGCACGCGGGTTGCGCCGGATCGCCCGGTGGCCACGCCCGCGCCGTTCGGGCCGGGCGACCGCCTGGTGTCGCTGGGGCTGGACTGGGATTACCTGGACCAGAAGGTTCTCTACCAGCTCAAGCAGCGCCACGGCCTGCGCACCACGCTGATCTGCTACGACGTGATCCCTGCGCTGTTTCCGCAACTGGTGGTGCTGCCGCCAGGCGGGTTTGGCGCCTATCTGGTGGACATGGCCTGGTGCGCCGATGAAGTGCTGTGCATCTCGCACCACACGCGCAAGGATTGCGAGGCCGTGCTGTCACGCCTGGGCGCCCCGGTGCCGCCGATGCATGTGATCCACCTGGGCTCGGAAGTCCACGCGTCGGGCGAGCCGGCGCGGGCGCCGGCTGGGCTGGCCGTGGGAGAAGGGGAGCGCCCGTTCGTGCTGTTCGTGTCCACCATCGAGCGGCGCAAGAACCATGAAATCCTCTACCGCGCCTGGACACGCCTGCGTGACCAGGGCGTGGTGCCGCACCGCCTGGTGTTCGTGGGCATGCAGGGCTGGGGCGTGACGGACCTGCTCAACGACATGCGGCTGGACCCGCGTACCCAAAGCGACATCGTGCTGCTCAACCACGTGAGCGACGCCGAGCTGGACTGGCTGTACCGCCATGCCGCCTTCACCGTGTTTCCGTCGCTGTACGAGGGTTGGGGCCTGCCGCTGGTGGAAAGCCTGGCCCGCGGCAAGTTCTGCCTCGCATCCAGCGCCGCATCGCTGCCCGAGGCGGGCGGCCCCCATGCCGAATACCTGGACCCCTGGGACTTGCCGGCGTGGGTTGACCGCTTGGGCCACTACATGGCACACCCTGAAGAGGTTGAAGCACGCAACGAGCGCATCCGCCGCGAGTTCCGCGCCCCGTCCTGGGCGGACACCGCGCGGCAGATCCACCAGGTGGCGCTGGCCGCAGGGCGGGGGCAGCCATGACCGGGCCGCTGGTGCTGGTGGTGCCCGTGTACAACGAGGCCGCGCTCATCGGCGAGTCTTTGCCGCAGATCCTGCACGCCGCGCGCGCAGCCGTGCGCAGCGCGGGGCTGGACCTGCCAGTGCGCCTGCTGGCCGTGGACGACGGTTCGTCCGATGGCACAAGGGCTTCGCTGGCCCGGCTCAAGGCCCAGGACGACGCCATCGGCTTCATCAGCTTCACCCGCAATTTCGGCAAGGAAGCCGCCATTCATGCCGGGCTGCAGCAGGCCTGTGGGCCGCTGCAGGCGCGCGTGATGGTGGTGATCGATGCCGACCTGCAACACCCGCCGCAGCTGATCGGCACCATGCTGGAGCACTGGCGTGGCGGCGCCGCGGTGGTGGAGGCCGTCAAACAGCTGCGCGGCGACGAAAGCGCCCTGCGGCGCCTGGCGGCGCGCGCGTTTTATGGCACGTTCACCCGGCTGTCGGGCATGGCGCTGGACCAGGACACCGACTTCAAGCTGCTGGACCGCGACGTGGCGCTGGCGGTGCTGCGGCTGGACGAGCGCGCGCGCTTTTTCCGCGGCATCGTCCGCTGGCTGGGTTACCCGGCTGTCCGCGTGGGCTTTGATGTGGCCGAGCGGGCGGGCGGCCAGACGCGCTGGAGCCTGTGGGCGCTGGCGCGCTATGCATGGCGCAACCTCACGGCCTTCTCGTCGGCGCCGCTGGGGCTGGTCACGGGCCTGGGCGCCGTTGGCCTGGTGGTGGGCTTTGCGCTGGCGGCCAAGGCGCTGCTGGACAAGCTGCAGGGCCAGGCCCTGACGGGTTTCAGCACGGTCATTCTTTTGCAGGTGATCTTTGGCAGCCTGATCCTGCTGGCGCTGGGCATCATCGGCAACTACGTGGCGCGCATCTATGACGAGCTCAAGCAGCGGCCGCACTACGTCATACGGCCCGAGGACATCGCATGAGCACGCTGATGACCTGGGCGCTGGTGGCCGCCGCGGTGCTGTGCAATGGCGCGGCACAGATCCTCATCAAGCGCGCGGCCGTCACCGACGCGCTGAACCTGCAGTCGTGGCTGTCGGTGCCGCTGCTGGTGGCGGTGGCGCTGTACGGCCTGAGCTTCGGCCTGACCGCGCTGGTGTTTGCGCGCTTTCCGCTGTCCCTGATTTCACCGCTCATGGCCGGTGCCATCTTTGTGCTGATCAGCCTGTTTTCGGTGGCATTCCTGGGTGAAACGCTGGGGGCCAGCCGTATCGCCGGCATGGTGTGCGTGGTGCTGGGCATCGCCCTGCTGGCCCGCAGCGCATGAGGCACAAGCGCGCGCTCGCGGACCTGGCGCCGTGGGTGGCGCTGGCGTTGGCCGCCGCGCTCATCGCGGTGTGGCTGTATGGCCCGAATGTGCTGAACCCCTCGTCGCACGCCTGGCTGCTGCACGGGGACCCGGCGCAGCATTACGTGGGCAGCGCGTATTTCCTGGCCGAGCCCTGGCGCTGGCCGCCGGGGGCGATCCACGGCTTCGGTCAGGCCCCCACCTCGGTGGTGTTCGTGGATGCGATTCCCGTTGCCGCCCTGGCCGCCAAGCTGATGGGCATGGCCGCGGGCCAGCAGTACTTCGGCGTGTGGATGCTGCTGTGCCACGTGGGTGCGGCCTGGTTCGGAGCCCGGCTGCTGCGCACGCTGGGCGTGGCGGGCTGGCCGCTGTGCGCGGGTGCCCTGTTGTTCGTGCTGGCGCCGGCCCTGCTGCTGCGCGTCTATGGGCACGAGGCGCTCATGGCGCACTTCCTGATCCTCGCAGGGTTGCAGCTGGCGCTGGTGCCCTGGCGCTGGGCGCCATGGCTCACCCTGGGCGCGTTCAGCGTGCTGGTCCATCCCTACCTGGCGCTGATGACGGCGGTGCTGGGCGCCGGCGCCGCGCTGGCTGCGCTGGCGCTGCGCGAGCTCGCGCCGTGGCGGCTGGCGGCGCAGGCCCTGGCTTCGGGGGTGCTGTGCGGCGCGCTGGCCTGGGCCGCGGGGTACTTCATCGGGGGCGGCTCGCAGGTGTCGTCCGGCGGCCACGGGTTCTTTTCCGCCAACCTGCTGACCTGGGTGGATCCGATGGACTGGCATGCCTTCCTGGCGCAGCACGGGCGTGACGCGACGCGCGGGCGTGAATGGTCCGTGCTGATGCCGGCGCAAGCCCAGGCCACGGCGGGCCAGTACGAAGGCTTTGCCTATCTGGGCGCCGGCGTGGTGCTGCTGGTGTTGCTGGCCCTGGTGCCTATGCCCATGCGCAGGCAGGGGCGTGCGCAGCCAGCGCCTGCCATCCCGCGGGCGCGCTGGATCAGCCTGGCGGGCGCCTGCGCCGCGCTGGCCCTGCTGGCGCTGTCGGCCCGGCCCAGTGTGGGCGCAAACATCCTGCTGGATATTCCGCTCAGCGAAGGCGTGGCCAGCGCGCTGGGCGTGTTTCGCGCCAGTGGCCGCTTTGTCTGGCCGGCCACTTACCTGCTCATGGCGGTAGTGATCAGCCGCGCGGTCAGGCTGCCGGCGGGGGGCTGGCTGTTGGCGGCCTGCGTGCTGGTGCAGGCGGTGGACCTGTCAGCCAAGCTGTCCGAATTGCGTCACCGCTTCCGCGACGGACCTGAGGGTGCCGTGGCTGCCGTGGCCGCGCCCGTGTGGCCGCAGGCCCTGAAGCGTTGCCCCCGGCTGGAGCTGGTGGCCACGGGTGAGCTGGGCAGCCACTGGATCGCCCCGGCGCTGGCGGCCGGCATGGCGGGCGCACAGGTGGTGCCCGCGCCAGTGGCGCGTCCGTCGCCGGATGCAGCGCGCCAGCGGCGCGCGCAGGTGGATGCGCTGCTGGCCGGTACCGGCTGGCGCAACGACACGGTGTACGTGGTGTGGCCCGAGCTGGCTGGCGCCATCCAGGCGCTGCCCGCTGGCGCGCGGCGCCTGGCGGTGGAGGGGTATGACCTGGTGCTGCCAGGCCCATGCCAGCCTGCATGACAGGAAAGGGTGCGCCATGGGCATGATGCGTTTGCTGCTGGCCATGGCCGTGGTGCTCAGCCATGCTGACCTGCGCGTGTTCCAGCTCAACCCCGGCGTAACGGCCGTGGTGGGCTTCTACCTCATTTCGGGGTACGTCATGGCGGGCCTGGTGCACCGGCACTACGACAAGCCCGCGCGCATGCCTTACTTTTACCTGGACCGGTTGCTGCGCCTGTACCCGCAGTACCTGGTGTATGCGGGGGCTGCGCTCGCCTGGCACCTGTGGACGCAGACCCCGACGCTGTTCCTCCGGCACGCGCCCACCTGGCAGGACATTGCCAACAACCTGCTGATCGTGCCGCTCAATTTCTACATGTTCAACGGCTCGGACGCCTACGCACTCGTGCCGCCGGGCTGGTCCCTGGGCGCGGAGCTTCAGTTCTACCTGCTGGCGCCGGCCATGCTGCTGTGGCCGCGCGTCGGGCTGGCGCTGGGGGGCGCGTCGCTGGTTGTCCATGCCCTGGCCCTGCACGGCGTCATCCATACCGACTGGTACGGCTACCGGCTGCTGCCGGGCATCCTGTGGGTGTTTGGCGTGGGCATGCTGATGTTCCACTGGCACCGCAACCAGCCCGCCCGTGCCCGCTGGCTGGCCTGGGGCGCGCCGCTGGCGGCGCTGGTGCTGTATGGCTACCTGCGCCAGCGCGGGCTGCACGCCCAGCCTTATCACCAGGAGGTCATCCTGGGCTGGGCGATTGCCATTCCCGCAGTGCACTGGCTGGCCACGCGGCGCCTGGGGGCCTGGGACGACCTGGCGGGGGACCTGTCTTATGGCGTGTTCCTCAACCATTTCCTGCTGATCTGGCTTTTGTTCCCGCAGCCTGGGCACACCCCCCTACAATGGCTCGTGCTGCTCCTGTGCAGCCTGGTGCTCTCTTACATCACGCAGCGGCTGGTGGAAAAACCGGTCCTGGCCTGGCGGCGGCACCTGCGCAAGCCCGCAGCTTGAATCTGTGACGTGCGTCACAATTTTCCAGATCACGGGCAGTGACAATTCAAGCGGGTGCAGGCGCGCCCCCCTGGCCCGGAGCAGCCCATGACACATCAACCTGCAACGATCAATCGCTTACCTGCCCGCAACCGTGCACTGAAACTGGTTGCCTGGTCCCTCCCTCTGGTGGCGGGGCTGGCCATGGCGCTGGCGGCGCATGCCCAGGGGGTTCCGTCGGTCGGGCAGGTCGTGTTTGTGTCTGGTCCTGCGCAGCTGCTCACCGCCAGCGGCAGCCAGCGCCCCGTGCAGGTGGGCGCCGCGCTTCAGCAGGGCGACCGCGTGGTCACTGGCACCGGCGCCTATGTGCACCTGCGCATGATCGACAACGCCTTCGTCGCGGTGCGCCCTGAATCGCGCCTGGCCGTCGAGCTGTACGAATACGACGCCGCCCGCCCGCAGGCCAGCCGCATCAAGCTGCAGCTGGACAACGGCAACGCCCGTACTGTGTCTGGCAAGGGCGGTGAGGCCGCCCGCCAGAACTACCGCTTCAACACGCCCATGGCCGCCATCGGCCTGCGCGGCACGGACTACACCGTTCGCTCCACCGACGACGCCACCCGCGTCTCGGTCAGCCGCGGCGCGGTGGCCGTCACGCCCCTGGGCGAAGGCTGTTCTGCCGGCACGCTGGGCCCCTGTGCCACCGGCGCCACCCGTGAACTGACGGCAGCGGTGTCGCACGCCTACCTGGAAGTCAGCAGCCGCAACCGCGTGCCGGTGCTGGTGCGCCCCGAACAGGACCCGCAGGGCAATGGCGCACAAAACCCGGCCGGCAAGCCGGACGAGCCGCGCGCCGAAAGCAAGGGCGACGTCAAGCTGGTCTCCACCAACCCCAAGGACGCGGCCAGCCAGGTCACGGCCGACCGCCTGGTGGCGGGTGCCGTGCCGGTGGAGCCGCCCAAGCCCGCTGAACTGGTGTGGGGCCGCTGGGCGACCTACGCCACGGGGCCCGGCTCACCCGGCATGTCGGAATTGCTCGGCCCGGAGCGTGAGATCGTCGTCGGCAACAATGTTTTCGGCCTGCTGCGCCCGGCCGCCGGGCCTGTCACCCTGCCGGCGCAAGGCAATTTCAGCTTCCAGATGGCGGGTGCCGAGGCCTACACGCTGGCCCATGGCGTGGCCAGCCCGGCGCAGGTGCTGGGCGGCAACTTCAGCATTGACTTCAACCAGCGTGCATTCAGCACCGCGCTGTCGGTGCAGCATGGCGGCGGCACCGAGCAACTGGGCGCCCAGGGCCGGGTGCAGTACCAGGGCCTGCTCATTGCCGACCCCAGCCGCTCCAATATGGTGCTGAACGGCGCTGTGGCCAGCGGCGGCACCGAGGCCGCCTACCTGTTTGAGAAAACCCTGACCAACGGGGGCCTGCTGGGTGCGGTTCGCTGGGTTCGCTGACGCGTCCCCCAGGCTTTTCACACGTGTTCTGATCCTGCTGGCAGCCAGCGCCGCGCTGCCAGCCGCCGCACAGAACCCGCAAGCCCGGGACTATTACCAGCAGGGTGTGCAGGCGCTCACTGACCGCCAGTTCGAGCAAGCCCGCCAGGCCCTGGCGCGAGCCGTCGAGCTGGACCCTGACTTCGCGGGCGCCTGGGTGGACCTGGCCCTGGCCACCTATGCCGCAGGCGATATTGCTCAGGCAGAGGAATTCCTGACCATCCTGGAGCAGCGGTTCACGCTGCCCGAGCCCATTGCCCAGGCGGTTGCTGGATTGCGCGGGCGCATTGCCGCCGGCCAGGCTGCGGTGGCTGCGGCCTCCAGGGGATGGGCGTGGCGCACGACGGTGCAGGCGGGCGGTGGACATGACAGCAACGCCAACGCCGGCCTGGCGCTGAATGACCTGACACTCACTTTGCCTGGGGGCGGTGTGCTGCTGCCGGTGTCCCCCACGCTGCGGCCCCAGACAGACCGGTTTGCCGTGGCCAGCGTGTCGGCCAGCGGGTTACGCGACCAGCCGCAGGGCCAGCTGGAACTGGCCGGCAGCGTGAAAGCGCGGCGCAATGCCCAGGCCAGCGACTTTGACACCCTGGACCTGCAGGCCGCCGTGGGCTGGGCGACCACCCGGCCTTTGCCCGGCGGCGGGCTGGGCGGGCTGCTGCCCGGTCCTTGGCGCGCGGGGCTGGCGGCGCAGCACCTCAAGCTGGGTGGCAGCGCCTTGCTCAACAGCGTGGTGCTGAGCGGCACGCATGTATGGGCGGGTGCCAGCTGTAACCCGCAGGCCACGGTGGAATCTGACTGGCGGACATTCCCGGTGGCCAATAACCTGAACAGCCGCACGCTGTGGGTGGGTGCCAGCGCAAGCTGCCCCGGCCTTTACCCGGCCCGCGGCGGCCGCTGGAATGCGCTGTTGCGCGTGGGCCAGGAAACCGCCCGCAGCCCGTTCCTGTCCAGCACCGGGCGGCCCGGCGGCAACACGCGCCACACTGAACTGACACTGACCCATGCCTGGAGCTGGCAGGGCAGCGCCGGCAACCACCGGCTGGAGGCCCAGGCCCAGTGGGCAAGGGCGCACGATACACAGGGCTACAGCCCGCTGCTGGCGAACGACGCCCGGCGCGAGGTGCAGCGCAGCACGGCCAGCCTCTCCTATACAGTGCCGCTGGCGCCTGTGGCGGGCCTGGACGCCGGCTGGCAGGCAACGCTGGCCATGCAGGGTTTCAGGCAACGCTCCAACCTCGAGCTGTTTCGCCTGAGCGGACGGATCATCCAGGCATCCATCCAGAAAACCTGGTGAGCCGTCGTTAATGGATAAGGCTTAAGGTGCCGCGCGTGCGTCAAAAGTGTCGTTGCAAATCAACAACGTTTGTATCTGGCTCACATTCCCGTTCGATTTTGTGATGTGGATCACAAAACCCATACCCGTTCCCCCTATACTCCACTTCGGCTGAAAGTTATTAGCCGTCTTTGATATCACAGACAGTTTTTCATTTTTTCTAGGAGAGCTTTCAATGGCAATTACCACCGCAATGCGTACCGAAGTTTCCCAGCTGTACGTCGCCCTGTTTGGCCGCGCGCCCGACGGTGACGGCCTGGGCTTCTGGGTGCAACTGCGCGACCAGGGTCAAACGATGGCCCAACTCGCCAACACCATGTACGCGACCACCCCGGCCCGTACCTACTTCCCCAGCTTCCTGACGAACACGGAAATCATCTCCGCTTTCTACACGAACGTTCTGGGCCGTACCGCTGACGCTGATGGCCTGGCCTTCTGGACCGGCAAGCTGAACGCTGCTGGCGCCACCCCTGGCTCCGTCATCGCTGAAATGATCAACGTTGTTGCCAACTACAGCGGCACCGACGCTGCTGGCGTGGTCAGCAAGGACCTGTTCAACAACAAGGTCTCCGTTGCCCAGTACTACGGCGAAAAGAACGGCACGGTGGCTGGCGCTACCGCCGTCCTGTCCGGCGTGACCAACGCCGCCTCCACCGTGACCACGGCCAAGACCAACATCGACAACGGTACCGTTGGCGGTGTGAACCAGGGCCAGAACTACGTGCTGACCACTGGCGTGGACAACATCGTGGGCACGAACGGCAACGACACGATCACCGCCGACAACACGGGCGGTACCGCCCAGCTGTCCGTGGCTGACACGATCAATGGCGGCTCGGGCACCGACACGCTGAAGATCTTCCTGGCAACGGGTGGCACGGCCACGGGCCAGCCCACGCTGAGCGGCATCGAGACCGTGTACATCAACGGTGGCGCCATGACGGCTTACACCGCTGCCACCGGCACGACCACGCTGTCGATCGACGCAGCTTCTGCCAACACCGCCGCCACGTACACCCTGGCTGGCCAGGACATCGTGCTGGCCAACAAGACGTCCACCGCTGCCACGACGACCACCATCGCCAAGGCTGCTTCGGGCACGCAAACCGCCCAGAAGATCACGCTGAACGGCATCACCCGCGACAAGGCTGGTAACGAAACCACCATCGACGTGACCGGCACCGGCATCACCACGCTGAACCTGGAAGCCACCGGCGCCAACAGCAACGTGAACCTGGCCAACACGACGGCTGCTGCTGTTACCACGATCAACTTCGCTGGCGACAAGAACCTGACGGCTGTTGAAAGCGCTGCCATGGCTGCTGCTGTGACCACGGTCAACGCCAGCACCGCCACCGGCGCCCTGACGCTGGACACCTCCGCTGGCACGGTTGCTGGTGCGTTCAAGTTCACCGGCGGCGCCGGCAACGACACCGTGACGTTCGCGGACAACGCCCTGGGCACCCTGATCTCCGGCGCACAGCTGGACGGCGGCGCCGGCACCGACAAGCTGGGCATCAAGGACACGGCACTGACGGCCACGGAAACGGCCCGTATCAACCAGGCTGTGAACTTCGAAACCCTGGGCCTGAACGCCACCATCACGCTGGACGCCAGCACGCTGACGACCATCAAGTCGTTCTCGGTTGACGCCGCAGTGACCGCCACCATCAACAGCATGGCCACCGCCAGCACGACCACCGTCACCGCGACCGGCGCCACCCTGGTGCTGGGCACGAACGTGGGCGTGACCGACACCAACATCGTCATCGGTGGTGCAACCTCCGCTGGCCTGACGGTCGCTTCGCTGACCACCACGGGCATCACGAGCGTTTCGCTGACCTCCAACGGTACCGCCGCCAACACGGTGACCACCCTGGTGAACAGCGACAACAGCGTGTTCAACCTGAAGGGCGGCGCTGACCTGACCCTGGCTCTGGCTGCTGGTACGGCTGTGGGTTCGAAGATCGACGGTTCCGCTGCCACTGGCAAGCTGACGCTGACGGGCTCGAACATCACCACGTCTGGCGACATCGTCATCGGCGGTACCGCTGCTGACACCCTGAACGGCGGCAAGGGTGCTGACACCCTGACCGGCGGCGCTGGTGCCGACACGTTCAGCTTCACGGCTACCGCTGGTGCCAACGCTTCGGGCGGCACCTTTGGCCAAGCCGACGTGATCACCGACTTCGTCGTGGGCACGGACAAGCTGCAATTCGCCGGCGTGAACGACACCGTTTCTCTCCAGCAAGGTGCTGTGCAAACCGCTGTGTCCGCTCTGGCCGCTGGCTCCAGCGCCACCGCCATCGCCAACGCCATGGCTGCCGCCAACACGACCAACCTGGGTGTTTCCTTCGCCGTGTTCGGTGGCGACACCTACGTGCTGTTCGAAACCTCTGGTGCTGGCACCGGTGCTGCAGCTGACGACGTGTTCATCAAGCTGACCGGCGTGGCTACCGCCCCGACGTTCGCTGCTGACGTGGTCGCCTAAGCGATTCATCCGGTTCAAGGCCGCAAGGCCTTGATGCGATGATCAAGGCCCTGCCGGGCAACCGGCAGGGCTTTTTTCTTTGGCCGGATTCTTTTGCCGGATTGCACGAATGATGCTGGATCACGACGAGACTGTTGCGCGGGGCGCCGAGCTGCTGGGGCGGGGACTTGTCACGGACGCTGCAGCCTGCTTTGAGTCAGTCCTGAACGTAGCCCCAGCCCACCCAGCGGCGAAAAACAACCTGGCCCATGCCCTGCAGCTGCTCGGCCAGCCAGCCCGGGCGATGCAGCTGTACCGGGAACTGATCGCAGCGACCTCACCACCGCTGCAATGGCGCATTGCCTCCAATTACCTGGTCAGCCTGCAATACCAGGATGGCTTGTCGCCCCAAGCATTGAAGGCGCAGGCCCTGCAGATCGCTGCCCTGATGGGCGACGCGCAGCCCCTGGCCGCCCCCGCCCGGCCGCCGCATGCACCTTTGCGGGTTGGCTTCATGTCGCCTGACCTGTGCGACCACCCCGTGGGCCTTTTCCTGCTGCCCTTGCTGAAGGCGCTGGACCGCGGTGTGGTGGAGCCAGTGCTGTTTTGCCTGGGCGGGCGCGAGGACATGACCACGGGGGAACTGCGTGCCCTCGCGGAATGGCACGACATCCGCGGGATGGACACCGCCCGTGCCGTGGCGTGGTTGCGCCGGCATGCGCTGGACGTGATGGTGGACCTGGCGGGCCACACCGCCGGCAACGGTTTGCCGATCCTGGCCCGGCGGGTCGCCCCGTTGCAGATCAGTTGGCTGGGTTACTTCGCCACAACCGGTCTGGCCGCCATGGACGCCGTGCTGATGGACCGCTGGCATGTGCCTGACGGGCAGGAGGCGTTTTTCAGTGAGCGGGTGGTGCGTCTGCCAGGCAGCCGCTTTTGCTATCAGAGCGCGCCGTTTGCACCTGACGTCGCGCCGCCCCCGGCGCTGCGGCGGGGCTTTGTGACCTTCGGCTCCTTCAACAACTCCGCCAAGTACAACCCGGTGGTTTTCGACACCTGGGCAGCGATCTTGCGGGCCGTGCCGCGCAGCCGCTTGCTGCTCAAGTGGGCGAGTTTTGCGGACCCCCAACTTTGCACGCAGGTGCAGCATGAATTCGTGCGCCGGGGAATTGAGCCCGAGCGCCTGGAATTGCGACCGGCGTCATTTCACCGTGATCTGCTGGCGCAGTACAGCGACATGGATATCGCGCTCGATCCTTTTCCGTTCTCGGGCGGCCATACCTCTTGCGAGGCCTTGTGGATGGGGCTGCCCGTGGTGACCTTGCCGGGCGACCGCCCCGTGTCGCGGCAAACGCTGGGCTTTGTGGCCAGCCTGAACCATCCGCGCTGGCTGCAGGAATGGGTGGCTGCAGACCTGGACGACTATGTGCGCAAAGCCGCTGCCCTGGCGGGTGACCCCACGGGGTTGGCGGCGATACGCAGCTCGTTGCGCGGCACCCTGGCCGAAAGCCCCTTGATGGACGCGGGCGCATTTGCGCGTGACTGGGCGCAGGCGGTTTGCGGGCTGGCGGGCAGACGATAATTCACCGCCCCGTCGCAAATCAACTTTCCAGAATGCACAGAAATGAATGAATGGTCTGAAGGCTACAACGCTGACATCAGCTACACGTATGGCTACTTTCCTGAGTTCAATCCGCTGCGCGCGCAATGGTTGCTGCTGAACGCCGGCATTGCGCCGCCGGCATGGCCCGCCACGGGCGGCGCGGCCTGTGAGCTGGGTTTTGGCCAGGGTGTCAGCGTGGCCGTTCATGCGGCCGGCTCCAATGTTCAATGGTGGGGCACCGATTTCATGCCCGAGCAGGCCGCCTACGCCATGGACATGGTGCGTGCCAGCGGTACCGAAGCGCATCTGTATGACCAGGCTTTCTCGGAATTCTGCAAGCGCGACGACCTGCCCCAGTTCGACAGCATTGGCATGCACGGCATCTGGAGCTGGGTTTCAGAAGAGAACCGCAACACGATTGTTGACTTCCTGCGCCGCAAGCTCAAGCCGGGCGGCGTGCTGTACGTGAGCTACAACACGCAGCCGGGCTGGAGCAGCGGCATGCCCCTGAGGCACTTGCTGACCAGCCATGCCGCCGCCATGGGGACCCGAGGGCAGGGCGTCATAGCGCGGATTGACGAAGCCGTGAAATTCGCCAACAGGCTGATGGATGTGAACCCGGGTTATCTGCGGGCCAACCCCGCGGTACGCGACCGCCTGGAGCGGCTCGCGACGCTGGACAAAACCTACCTGGCGCATGAGTATTTCAACCGGGAATGGGAGCCGATGCACTTTGCGCAGATGGTGGAGCGGCTGGCGCCAGCCAAGCTGTCCTATGCCTGCTCGGCCCTCATGCTGGACAACATCGATGGCCTGAACCTGCCCGCGGACCAGCTCAAGTTCGTCAACGACATTCCGCGTGGCACCTTCCGTGAAACGGTGCGCGACTTCTGCGTCAACCAGCAGTTCCGCCGCGACTACTGGATCAAAGGCGCACGCCAGCTCAACCCGATCGAGCAACATGAGGCGATCCTCGCGCAGCGCGTTGTCATGGTCGTGCCGGCGGCGGCCATCTCGTTGAAGGTGAACGGGGCATCGGGCGAAATCTCGCTGCGGCCCGACATCTACAAGCCGCTGGTTGCGTTGCTGGCGGACCACGTGCCACGCACCGTGGAAGAGGTGCTGGCGGGTGTGTCCGGGGGGCCGGTGGGTTTTGCCGCGGTTCGCGAGGCGATCACCGTGATGATCGGCATGGGTGTCGTCCAGCTCTGCCAGAGCGATGCAGCGGCGTCCAGCGCCAAGCCGCGCACGGATCGGCTCAATGCTTTCCTGTGCGACCAGGCCCGTACGGGCGGCATCAGCTATCTGGCCAGCCCGTTGGTGGGCGGCCACGCCGTCAACCGGCGCCAGCAGCTTTTCATGCTGGCCCGCAACAGCGGCCTGCGAACGCCCGGCGAATGGGCGCAATACGCCTGGTCCCAGCTCAGCCAGATGGGGCAGCGGCTGACGAAACACGGCGTCACCTTGATGTCCGCGCAGGAGAACCTGACGGAGCTTGAACTCCAGGCGCAGGACTTCATGTCTGCGCGCCTGCCCATCCTCAAGGCCTTGAAGATCGCCTGAGGTGCCGCGGTGGGGCGGGCGATAATCCCCGCGCGCCCCTTGTTACCTTCATCACCGGACATTGCTGGATCATGAAAGACTGGACCGACGGCTATGTGGCCGACATTGGCTACACCTACGGCTATTACCCCGAACTGAATCCGCTTCGCGCGCAGTGGGCCTTTCTGAACGCGGGGCTGGTGCCGCCACCCCTGCCGCCTGAGGGCGGCGCGGCGTGCGAGCTGGGTTTCGGGCAGGGCGTGAGCGCGGCGTTCCACGCCGCGGCGTCCAACGTGCATTGGTGGGGCACGGACTTCATTCCGGCGCAGGCAGCGCACGCGATCAAGCTGGCGCAGGCCAGCGGGGCCAAGGCCAGTTTTTATGACGAGGCATTTGCAGAGTTCTGCGTGCGCGATGATCTGCCGCAGTTCGACAGCATTGGCCTGCACGGGATCTGGAGCTGGGTGTCCAACGAGAACCGGGCCATCATCGTGGACTTCGTGCGCCGCAAGCTCAAGGTGGGCGGTGTGCTGTACGTGAGCTACAACACCCAGCCCGGCTGGAGCGCCGTCATGCCCCTGCGCCACCTGCTGACCAGCCATGCCGCGACCATGGGCACCGAAGGGCAGGGCATCCTGGGGCGCATTGGCGATTCGCTGGATTTTGCGAGCCGGCTGATGGACATGAACCCCGCGTACCTGCGGACCAACCCTGGCATGCGTGAACGCCTGGATCGCCTGAAGGCGCTGGACAAGTCGTACCTGGCGCATGAGTACTTCAACCGCGACTGGGATCCGATGCATTTCGCGCAGATGGCCGAGTGGCTTGCGCCGGCCAAGCTGTCGTATGCGTGTTCCGCGTACCTGCTGGACCATGTAGATGGCCTCAACCTGCCTCAGGACCAGCTGAAGCTCGTGAACGAAATTCCGCCCGGGACTTTCCGGGAAACGGTGCGCGATTTCTGCATCAACCAGCAGTTCCGCCGTGATTACTGGGTCAAGGGCGCGCGCCGCCTGAGCCCCATCGAACAGAACGACGCCATCCGCGCGCAGCGTGTGGTGCTGGTGCAGGGCGCGGCCGGGGTGTCGCTGAAGATCAACGGAGCCTCTGGTGAGGTGCAGCTTCGCCAGGACATCTATGAGCCTGTCCTGAAGCTGTTGTCCGATCACGTGCCGCGCACGATCGGCGAGATTGCGCAGGCCCTGGCTCCGCAGTCCATCAGCTTCGCTGTCGCGCGCGAGGCCATCACCGTCCTGCTGGGGACGGCGGCGCTGCAGCTTTGCCAGGATGACAAGCTTGCCCTGCAGGCCAAGCCACAAACCGACCGCCTGAATGCCTACCTGTGCAGCCAGGCGCGCGCGGGCGGCATCAACAACCTGGCCAGCCCCCTGACCGGCGGCGTTGCCGTTTCACGGAGCATCCAGATATTCCTGCTGGCGCGTTCCCAGGGGCTGCAGACGCCGCAGGAGTGGGCGCAATTCGCATGGCAACAATTCAGCCTGCTGGGGCAGTACCTCGTCAAGGAAGGCAAAACGCTGGCCACCGCAGAAGAAAACCTGCAGGAACTCCACCGTCAGGCGCAGGAGTTCCAGTCGGTGCAGTTGCCCATTCTCAAGGCGCTCATGATTGCCTGACGGCATGAGCCGGCCTGCTGGCTTGATCAGCCGACGACAAAGCCGTCCGTCACCCCGATCAACGTGATGGCAGCCGCCGTGCTGGTGGCAGTGACGGCGCCCGCAATCGCCATGCCGTTGCTGATGGAGGCCTCCGGCGAGTTGTAGCTCAGGCCTTTTTCAACGGCAAAGGTGTGCGCCACGGCGGCCTTGTTGTCCAGCAGGTCGGCCACGTAGCCATAGGTGGCATCGCCCTTGAAGGTATGGGCGGTTGCCAGGATGGTGGTCACCAGGCCGCCGCGGCTTTGGGCGCCTGAGCTCAGGGCCGTCGTCCAGTAGGCCAGGCCTTCGGCATCGGCGCCGCCCGTGCGGCCCAGCACGTTGCGGTAGATCACGTTCACGAAATCGGCATGCGTCATCGTGGCCGTGTAGCCGGTCTGCGTGGGGTACAGCAGCGCCGCGCTGTAGAACGATTCGGCAATGCTGCCCAGGGTCTGGCCGGCGCGGGTCTGGTCGATCCAGTAGGCCAGGCCATCGGCATCCGGTACGCGGTTGAAGAACGCCACGTACAGTTCTTCCAGCACCTTGAGCTGGCCCGTGGCAATGGCGCGTGCCTTCGCGCCGATTTCCAGGTTGACGGTCATGTCGGCAAAGGCCACCCGTTCGATGTTCAGCAGGCTGTCGATGCCGTCGCGCGCCGGCGCGGTATCGGTCACGGTCACGCTGGTGCCGGTGTTGAACAGCCGGTAGCCCGAGCGGTTGCCGCTGTAGCTGGCGGTGTCAGTGCCGCCCAGGCCGTTGATGACGTCATTGCCCTGCAGGCCGGTAAAGGTTTCGTTGGCAGAAGCGCCGGTCAGTGTGTCGTCCCCGGTGGTGCCGGTGAAGCTGACGGGCGCCGCCGCACCTGGCGTCAGCGCAAAGGCCTGTACCTTGTAGGAGCCAGAGGTGCCGAAGCCGTCGCCGGGCGAGGTCACGCCGACGTAGTAGGTGCCGGCGCTGGAGAAGGTGTAGGTCAGCGATGCGTTCAGCCCCGTGCCGGAGTCATCATCGGTGCGCAGCAGCACGCCGCTGGCGTTGTACAGGTTGATCACCGGGTCGGGCAGCGAGCCGTCGTTGGTGCTGCTGCCGCGCGCTTCAAACCGGTAGTTGCCGGCGGACACGTTGATGCGGAACCAGTCGGCATCGGTCACGGTTTCCAGCAGGCCGCTGGTGGCCACGCCCGCCACCAGCACGCCGGTGGTGGCGGCGCTTGCGGGGTAGTCATCGGCTGATGGCGATCCGGGCTGGGTGGGTGTGTTGCTCATCACGCTGTCGTTGGCGGCCAGCGTGCTGGTGAACCAGTCCCAGTTGCCGGGGCCAAACAGGCCGGCGTAGGTGGATACCGTGTTGGAGGTGTTGCCGCTGGACAGCACACCGGCAACATAGGTGCCGCTGGCGTCCGTGCGCAGCAGCGGCCCGCCCGACGCACCCGAGCCCAGGCCGGAGCGGATGTCATACACACCGTACTGGCTGGATGCGTCGGCAAAGATGTCTTCGGCCATCAGGCCGGTGCCGCGCGCGGGGTAGCCCGCCATCACGCCATAAAAATCAGCGGCCACGCTTGACGCGGCCAGCCAGCCAGTGACGCTGCCAATGGCGCTGCGCATGCCCAGCAGGGCCATGTCGTACTGGGATTCCGAGTCGTACAGCAGGCCGTCGCCGTTGGGGTCCCAGTTGGCGGTGCGTGTGTTGATGACGCCCACGTCGCTGAAGCTGCCGTAGGGGTTGGAAACGATGCGGTGCTGTTCGACATCCGCTGCAGGGCTGACGGTAATGCTCGTGGCATAGCCGCCGCGTTCGGTGTCAAACACCACGTGTGCAGCGGTCAACACGTCGTTGAGCCCGACGATGACGCCTGACCCACGCGTTACCAAGCCGTCAGACCAGGTGCAGGTGATGTAACAGATGCTTTTGTAAGGGGCGGTGGTGCGCGCGGTAATTTCGTACATGTAACGCTTTGGCGTCGGGCGAAAAAGCAGATTCTGCGCCCCGAAGGCCCTGTGTCAACGTGCCGGAAGTCAGGTTCCAGGCAGGTTTGGCCCGCAAAGCTGCGCTTGAATCAGCCAGCGCCAGCCCCAGATAGGCGCCAACTCACAAGTAAAATCGCAGGCTTTGCCTGTCACAAAGCCCATGGCCCTCCAAAACCCCGTCAAGTCGCGCCTGCACTCCGAGCTGGGCGAAGCCTTCCGAGCTTACAAGGGCGCCTTCATCACGGTTGGCATTTTCTCCTTCGTGATGAACATCCTCGGTTTGGTTCCGTCGCTTTACATGCTGCAGATCTATGACCGGGTGCTGGCCAGCCGCAACTACGGCACGCTGATCGCCCTGACAGGCATTGCGGTGGCGCTGCTGGCGTTGCTGGCGGCGCTGGAATGGACCCGTTCGCGCATTCTGGTGCGCGTGGGCAACCGGGTGGACGCCGAAGTCAACGAACGGATCTTCACCGCCACCTTCGCCAACACGCTGCGCCAGGCCGGTGGCAACCCTTCGCAGGCACTCAACGATTTCACCAACGTGCGCCAGTTCACCACGGGCACGGGTGTCGCGTTTTTTGATTTGCCCTGGGCGCCGATCTACCTCGCGGTGTGTTTTGCGCTGCACCCGCTGCTGGGCTGGGTGTCCACCTTCGGCCTGATCGTGTCCATTGCCCTGGCGTTCGCCTCGTCGCGCCTGACCGACCCCCCGCTGGCCCAGGCGCAGACGGCCGGCATGAAAGCCAGCGGCTTTGCCAACAACAACCTGCGCAACGCCGAAGTGATTGAGGCCATGGGCATGCTGGGCAACCTGCGCCGCCGCTGGGCCACCTACCACCAGGAGCTGCTGGTCAGCCAGTCCCTGGCGTCGGACCGCTCAGGCCTGATCCAGGCCATCAGCAAGAATTTCCGCATCGGCATGCAGTCGCTCATCCTGGGCGCCGGTGCCTACCTGGTCATTGAGGGCAGCGCAACGCCAGGCACCATGATTGCGGCCTCCATCCTCATGGGCAAGGCGCTGGGCCCGGTCGATCAAGCGATCGGGGCGTGGAAGCAGGTGGTATCGGCCCGTGGTTCCTGGGACCGCCTGACGGCTCTGCTCACCGTGTTCCCCAAGACCAAGGACGTGATGTCGCTGCCCGCCCCGCGTGGTGTGCTGTCGGTGGAGGCCGTGGTCGCTGCTCCGCCGGGTATGCAGGCGCCGGTCCTCAAGGGCGTGACCTTCCATGCGTTGCCGGGTGAAATCCTGGGCGTCGTGGGGCCCAGTGCTTCGGGCAAATCCACCCTGGCCCGGCTGCTGGTGGGTATCTGGCCAGCAGCGGGCGGCAAGGTGCGCCTGGATGGCGCCGACGTGCACACCTGGAACAAGGCCGAACTGGGCCCCCACGTGGGCTACCTGCCGCAGGACATCGAACTGTTTGACGGCACGGTGGCCGAGAACATCGCGCGCTTTGGCCCGCTGGTCTCTGAAAAGATCGTTCGCGCCGCGCAGATTGCCGGTGTGCACGAAATGGTGCTGCGCCTGCCCAATGGCTACGAAACCCAGCTGGGCGCCGGCGGCAGCGCGCTGTCAGGCGGCCAGCGCCAGCGTATCGCGCTGGCGCGCGCCCTGTACGGCGATCCGGCCTTCGTGGTGCTGGACGAGCCCAACTCCAACCTGGACGACGCCGGCGAAGCCGCGCTGCTGCAGGCGCTGGCCATCTTCAAGCAGCTGGGCAAGACCGTGGTCGTCATCACCCACCGTCCCTCGGTGCTCAACGGCGTGGACAAGCTGCTGGTGCTGCGCGAAGGCACGGTCATGCTGTTCGGCCCGCGCCAGGACGTGCTGAACGCGCTGGCCCAGGCGCAGGCCCAGGCCCAGGCACAAGCCCAGGAAAAGGCGGCAGCCATCGCCCAGGCCAATGCACCGGCGCAAGCCCCTGAGCAGCCCGATGCAGAGGCTGACACCGCAACCGACAAGGAAGCCTGACATGGCGCAAAACGAAGACATCATTGACGTACCCCAGCAGGCCAAGGCGCCCTCGGACGTCAAGCGCTCCCTGCGTACCGGCATGTGGGTGCTGGGCCTGGGCTTTGGCGGCTTCATCCTGTGGGGGGTGACCGTGCCGCTGGACGAGGGCGTGCCTTCGCCGGCCACGATTGCGGTGGAAACCCATTCCAAGCAGATCCAGCACCCCACCGGCGGCGTGGTGGCCAAGGTCAACGTGACCGAGGGCCAGAAGGTCGCGCAGGGCGACGTGCTGATCGAGTTGAACAGCACCGATGCCAAGGCGACTTACGACGCCACGCGCATCCAGTGGCTGTCCATGCGGGCCTCCGAGGCGCGCCTGTACGCCGAGCAGATGGGTGCTGCGCGCATCACCTTCCCGCCCGAGCTGCTGGAGTTGCGTGCCGACCCGCTGGCCCAGCAGCAGATGGCGCTGCAGGAGCAGCTGTTCACCACCCGCAGGCTGGCGCTGCAATCCGAGCTGGCCACCTTGGGCCAGGTGGCTCAAGGTTCCATGGCGACTCTGGCCGGCTTGCGCAACTCGATTGCGGCGCGTCAGCGCCAGCAGACCCTGCTGGAGCAGGAGCTCGCGGGCGTCCGCCTGATGGTGGCCGACGGCTACACAGCCCGCACGCGGCAGAATGAACTTGAACGCCAGGCGGCTGACGTTGTAGCGGCGTTGGCGGATTTGCGCGGCAACGAAGCCCGCGTGAATGAGTCATTGGCCGAAGTGCGGCTGCGCCAGGAGCAGCGGCGCCAGGAGTACCGCAAGGAAGTGGAAACGCAGCTGAGCGATGCACGCCGCGAAGCCAGCGCCTTGAACGAGCGCCTCAAGAGCACGCAGGAGGCATTCGAGCGCACGGTCCTCAAGTCGCCCGTGACCGGATCCGTCGTCGGGCTGCAGGTGCAAACGGCGGGCGGCGTGGTGGCACCCGGTGCCCGCATCATGGAAATCGTCCCCGACGACGCCAAGCTCGTGCTGGAGGCGCAGATCGCCACGCACCTGATCGACCGCATCCATGCCGGGCTGCCTGCCGACATTCACCTGCATGCGTTCACCAACCTGCCGCAACTGGTGGTGCCGGGCCGGGTGGTCACGGTGTCCGCCAGCGCCATCAGCAACGCCGCGGCGCCCCAGGCGCCGCCGTACTACCTGGCCCGTGTGGAAGTCACGCCCGAGGGGCTGAAAAAGCTGGCCGGCCGCGAACTGCAGCCCGGCATGCCCGCCGACGTCGTGGTGAAGACCGGCGAGCGCACGCTGCTCAACTACCTGCTGAGGCCGCTGCTCAAGCGCTTCGCGGAATCGCTGAAAGAGGCCTGAGCGTGCGCGCCGCGTTCATGCTGATGGTGCTGGCTGCTGGCTGTGCGCAGGCCCAGGGCGTTGCGCCGGCGGTCACGCCGGGCGCCGTGCCCCTGTCCTTTGGCCGTGCCATCGAACAGGCCCGCACCTATGAGTCCAAATTCCAGGCGGCCCAGGCCAGCTACCGGGCTGAAAGCGAGATCCTGCCGCAGGCGCGCGGCGCGCTGCTGCCCGAAGTCAGCGCCACGGCCAACCGCACCTACAACCGGCTGGACGCCGTGTTCGGGGCGCAGTCCGGCCAGAGCCTGAATTACTACTCGGGCGGCTCCAGCATCACCTTGCGCCAGCCGCTGTACCGGCCCGAAAACTGGTCCCGCTACCAGCAGGCCAAGGCCGAAGTCCGCCGCCTGGACGCGGTGCTGGTGACCGACCGCAACCGCCTGTCGATGGAGGTCGCCGGGGCTTACCTGGAGGCGCTTCGTGCCCATGCGGAATACAAGTCCCATGAAGCGCAGCTGAAGTCCTTCCGGGCGCAGGCCGCTGCGGCGGACCGGGCCCTGCCGCTGGGGCTGGCCAGCACCACGGACCGCGACCAGGCCCGGGCCCGCGCCGAGCTGGCCACCCTGCGCCTGCTGCAGGCCGAGGGCAAGGCCGCGGATGCGCGGCGCCAGCTGGAAAAGATGGTGGGCGTGCCGGCCAGTGAATTGCTGGCCCCCCGTGACGACGACTTTGACCCCGGCAACCTGGTTGCCGACGACCTGCTGGTCTGGCTGGACAAGGCCCGTGCCGGCTCGTACGACGTGCGCGCGGCCCGCGCCAACCTGGAAGTCGCGCGCGAGGGCGTGGACCGCGCCCGGGCTGGCCACAAGCCCACGCTGGACCTGGTGGCGGGCCGCAGCAAATCCACCAGCGAAAGCTTCAGCTCGATCAACAACGTCTACTACAACAGCTCCGTGGGTGTGCAACTGACCGTGCCGCTGTACGCGGGCGGCCGGGTGGATTCCGGCGTGCGCCAGGCCGTGGCGCAGATGGAAAAGGCCCAGGCCCAGCTGGATGGTGCGTTGCGCGAGACCGATGTGATGGTCGAGCGCGAATACGTGACGCTCCAGCAGGCCGGACAGCGCCTGCGTGCGCACACAGCGCTGGTGCAGTCGGCCCGCCAGAACGCCACGGCCGCGCAAAGCGGGCTTGAGCGCGGCAACCGCTCGCAGCTGGACGTGCTGGAAGCCCAGGGCCAGTTGCTCAGCGCCCAGTACGAACGCTCCGGCGCCTGGCTGGAACTGCTGGCCGCGCGCATGCGGCTTCAGTCGCTGGCTGGCGAGGTGGACGAAAAGACCGTCGCGCAGCTGGACCGCCTGCTGGTGGTACCGGTTGCCCTGGGCGGCGGTGCCGCTACCGCCAAACCCTGACGCCCCATCCCGCACCCGGCCATGCTGATTCTCCTGATATTCAGTGGTGCCGTGGCCTTCGTGCTGTGCGCGCTGCTGGTGCGCTTTGGCCGTGACTGGGCCCGCCTGTACGACGCTGCCATGCCGCAGCGCTTCCACGCCGGCCAGGTGCCCCGCCTGGGCGGCGTGGCCATGTTTGCCGCATACACCACGGCCTGGCTCTGGATGCTGGCCGCACCCGGCCTGGGCGTGGCCAACCAGATCCATGTGGAGCCTCTCACGGCCATCGCCTGGTGGATCACCGGCGCCATTGCGGTGGCGGGCGGCATCTATGAAGACCTCACCCAGGTTCTGACGGCACGGTACCGCATGTTCCTCACGCTGGTGGCTGCGCTTGCCGCCACCTGGTCGCTGCAGCTGACCGTGGCGCGTCTGGGTCTGCCTGGGCTGGACGGCTGGTGGGCCGCCATGCCCTGGCTGGGTGTGGCGCTGGCCGTGGTGGCCATCACGGGCCTGCCGCATGCCTTCAACCTGATCGACGGCTACAACGGACTGGCCGGCCTGGTGGCGCTGATCGTCTGCCTGGCCTTGTCCTATGTCTGCCTGCAGGTCGGTGACCGGCAGCTGGCCGGGGTGGCGCTGGCGCTGGCCGGTGCAACGGCGGGCTTTCTGGCATGGAATTACCCGCGCGGGCTGATCTTTGCCGGGGACGGCGGTGCCTACCTGTGGGGCGTGGTCATCGCGGTGCTGAGCGTGCAGCTGGTGCAGCGCCATGGGCTGGTGTCGCCATGGTTCCCGGTGCTGCTGCTGATCTACCCGGTATGGGAGACCATCTTCTCCATCTACCGCAAGGCCGTGCGGGGCCAGTCGCCGGGCGTGGCGGATGCGCTGCACTTTCACCAGCTGATCTACCGGCGCATCGTGCGCAGCGTGTTCCATGACGACGCCTCGCGGCGCATGCTCATGCGCAACAACCGCACTTCGCCGTACCTGTGGGGCTTCACCATCCTCACCGTCATACCGGCCGTGCTGTTCTGGCAGAACACGGTCATGCTGATGGCCTTCACGCTGCTGTTCGTCGTGTCGTATGTCTGGGCCTATGTGGCCATCGTGCGCTTCAAGGTGCCCAGCTGGGTGCGGCGCTGAAAAAGCGAAGGGGTGGCGCCGCACATGCGGCACAATTTGCGCATTCCACCCATTCATCCCGACCCGGTGCCATGACCACAGACCTGCCCAACATTGCCCCACGCGACAAGGCCGAGATCCTTGCGCAGGCGTTGCCCTACATCCGCAAGTTCCATGGCAAGACCATGGTGATCAAGTACGGCGGCAACGCCATGACCGACCCCGCCCTGCAGGCCGACTTTGCCGAGGACGTGGTGCTGCTCAAGCTGGTGGGCATGAACCCGGTGGTGGTGCACGGCGGCGGCCCGCAGATTGAAACCGCGTTGAACCGCCTGGGCAAGAAGGGCGAATTCGTGCAGGGCATGCGCGTGACCGATGCCGAGACCATGGAAGTGGTCGAATGGGTGCTGGCCGGCGAGGTTCAGCAGGACATCGTGGGCCTGATCAACCAGGCAGGCGGCAAGGCCGTGGGCCTGACCGGGCGCGACGGCGGCCTGATCCGCGCGCAGAAGCTCAAGATGGTGGACAACCAGGACCCGACCAAGGAGCATGACGTGGGCCAGGTGGGCGACATCGTCTCCATCGACCCCAGCGTGGTCAAGGCGCTGCAGGACGACGCATTCATTCCCGTCATCAGCCCCATCGGGTTTGGCGAGAACAACGAGAGCTACAACATCAACGCCGACGTGGTGGCCGGCAAGCTGGCCACCGTGCTCAAGGCCGAGAAGCTGATGCTTTTGACCAACACGCCCGGCGTGCTGGACAAGACCGGCAAGCTGCTGACCGACCTGACCGCGCGCGAGATTGACGAGCTGTTCGCCGACGGCACCATCAGCGGCGGCATGCTGCCCAAGATCGCCGGCGCGCTGGACGCCGCCAAGAGCGGCGTGAACGCCGTGCACATCATCGACGGCCGCGTCCCGCACGCCATGCTGCTGGAAATCCTCACGGACCAGGCCTACGGCACCATGATCAGAAGCCACTGAGCGGAAGCATCGCATGAGGCTTCTGCTTGTCGAGGATGACGTCATGGTCGCCAGCGGCATCAAGCTGGGCCTGACCGATGCCGGCTATGCGGTGGACTGGGTGGGCAGCGGGGAGCGTGCCGAGGAGGTGCTGCGCACCGAGGTGTTTGACGCCGCCATCATCGACATCGGCCTGCCCAACATGGACGGGCTGGAACTCACGCGGCGGCTGCGCCGCCCCGAGGTGGCAAGCCACGCCATGCCGGTGCTGATCCTGACCGCGCGCGACGCCTTGCATGACCGCGTGCAGGGCCTGGACCTGGGCGCGGACGACTACATGATCAAGCCGTTTGAGTTGCCCGAGCTGCTGGCGCGGCTGCGCGCGCTGCTGCGCCGCTCGCAGGCGGCCACCACGGCGGTGCTGTCATTCGGCCCCATCGAGCTGGACACCGCCAACCGCCGCGCGACGGCCGTGCACAACGGGCAGGCGCAGCCCATCGAACTCGGCCCGCGTGAATGGACGGTGATGGAATACCTGCTGATCAACGCACCCAAGCCCGCCAGCAAGGAAAAGCTGCTGCAGGCCCTGACCGGCTGGGACAAGGAAATCACCCCCAATGCGGTGGAGGTGTACATCTCGCGCCTGCGCGGCAAGCTGGAGCCGCATGGTGTTGCGCTGCGCTCCATCCGCGGTTTTGGCTACCGGCTGGAACTGGCCGCGACCACCCTGGGGGAATGAGGCCATGACACGGCCTGGCGCGCCGGCCATGACAGGTGGTCTGCAGCGCCGGCTGGTGGTCATGCTGATCTCGCCGTTGATCCTGCTGGCGCTGCTGAACGCCTGGATTGACTACCGCTCGGCCGACAACGTGGCCCAGCAGCAAGACCAGCGCCTGGTCGCGCTGGTTCCGTTGCTGGCGGACTCTGTCATCGGCCTGGCAGACAGCGCCGGTGGCGGGCTGTTGATGCTGATGGCGCCACCGATCGAGGCCTTCCTGGGTGCGGGGCCAGACTTCGCAGCATTCAGTATCCTGGACGCGGACGGCCGCGTGCTGCGTGGCCAAAGCTGGCTGGCGGGCTTGCCGCCCACCACTTTCGAGCCTGAATTCCACAGCGAGGAAAACGAGGGCACCACCTGGCGTATCGTGCGCCAGCGCGTGCAGTCGGTCGCCGGTGAAATCACCGTGGTGCTGGCCGACGGCACGGACCCGCGCCAGCAGTGGTCGCGCTCCATCCTGTTCAAGGTACTGCTGCCCAACCTGGTGCTCATTACCCTTGCGGCCTTCGCCGTGAACTGGGCGGTGCGCCGCGCGCTCAAGCCGCTGCTGGACCTGAAGGAAGCGGTCGAGCGCCGCTCGCCGCGCGATCTGAGCGCCATTGACGAGCAGGCCTCCCCCGAGGAGGTGCGCCCGCTGGTGCAGTCGCTCAACCGGCTGTTCGGGCTGGTCAATGTGCAGGCGGAAGGCCAGCGCCGCTTCGTGGCGGATGCCGCCCACCAGCTGCGCACGCCGCTGGCCGGGCTGCAGGCGCAGGTGGAGGCCTGGGCCCAGGCGGCCAACGCGCAACCCGCCCAGCCATCGGTCACGCTGCGTGCCGAGCAGGTCAACAAGCTGCGCAAGGCCACGCGGCGCACCTCGCAACTGGCCAACCAGCTGCTGGCGCTGTCGCGTGCCGACGCGCGCACCATGCACCCGCAGCCCATGCAGCGGGTGGACCTGAAAGAGCTGTGCGAAACCACGCTGCAAACCCATCTGGACGCCGCCACCGCCAAGCGCATGGACCTGGGGCTGGATGTGCAGCCCGCCATGGTCATGGGCCACGACTGGCTCTTGCGCGAGCTGCTGGGCAACCTGGTGGACAACGCCGTGAAATACACACCTGAAGGCGGCACGGTCACCATCCGTTGCGGTGAACGCGCCGGCGTGGCCTTCGTGGAAGTGGAAGACGATGGCCCCGGCATACCACGCGCGGAGCGCGCCCGTGTGCTGGAGCGCTTTTACCGCGTGCAAGGCACGCCGGGCGAAGGCAATGGCCTGGGGCTGGCCATTGCCGACGAGATTGCGCGCGCCCATCACAGCCAGCTGGAGCTGCAGGCCGGCGCTGACAACCGCGGGCTGAAAGTGACACTGCGCTTCACGGGGTAAGTACGCACTTGGTCCGCCGGTGGCGTGCCGCGCGCGTGTGCGAGAATCAATTGAACACACCTTTTTCACGCCATGTCCGACGCCGAGCCCAGCACCACGACGACCCCTGCCGACAGCGAAGCCGCCACCCCGGTGCGCAAACGGCCCAAGCCTGGGGAGCGGCGCGTGCAGATCCTGGAGGCCCTGGCCGCCATGCTGGAGCAGCCTGGCGCCGAGCGCATCACCACGGCGGCCCTGGCCGCCCGGCTGGAGGTGAGCGAAGCCGCGCTGTACCGGCATTTCGCCAGCAAGGCGCAGATGTTCGAAGGCCTGATCGAATTCATCGAGCAAACCGTCTTTTCCCTCATCAACCAGATCATCGAACGGGCTGACGAGGCACCGGGCGCGGGCCACCGGCAGGCCGCCAAGATCGTGGCCATGCTGGTGCAGTTTGGCGAAAAGAACCCGGGCATGACGCGCGTGATGGTGGGCGATGCATTGGTGTTTGAAAACGAGCGCCTGCAGCAGCGCATGAACCAGTTCTTTGACAAGATCGAGGCCACGTTGCGCCAGTGCCTGCGCGATGCCGCGCAGGACGGCGGCGCGGCCACGCCCAGCGTGCAGGCGCAGGTCAGCGCCTCGCTGCTCACGGCCTTCGTGGTCGGCCGTCTGCAGCGCTTCGCCCGCTCGGGCTTCAAGCGCACGCCGTCCGAACACCTGGAAGCCAGCCTCGCCCTGATGCTGTAAGGCGGCGCTGATGCTGCACATCCGCCTGGCTGGCGCCGATGTTGCACTGCATCCCACGGGCGGCGCCTGGCTGCCCGAGTACCACACGTTGCTGGTGGCAGATGCCCATTTCGGCAAGGCGGTGAGCTTTCGCAAGCTGGGTGTGCCGGTGCCGCAGGGCACCACCACAGAAACCCTGGCGCAGCTGAGCCGCCTGGTGGCTGAAACCGGCGCACGGCGCATGGTGTTCCTGGGGGACTTCCTGCATTCAGCCCGCTCGCACGCCAGCGCCACACTGGCCGCATTGGCCCGCTGGCGCATGGACCGTGCAGGGCTGCAACTGACCCTGGTGCGCGGCAACCATGATGACCATGCGGGCGATCCGCCGGCGGCGCTGGGCATGGACGTGGTGGATGAACCCCTGCTGCTGGGACCGTTTGCGCTGTGCCACCACCCTGAGCCAGTGCCTGGCGCCTACGTGCTCGCGGGCCACTGGCACCCCTGCATCAGCGTGCGCGGGCGCGCCCACGATCGCCTGCGCCTGCCGTGCTTCTGGCTGGGTGACGAAGCGCGGCACCCGGTGGGCGTGCTGCCTGCATTTGGCAGCTTTACCGGCATGCACCCGGTGGCGCTGCGTGATGGCGACAGGGTGTATGCGGTAGCGGGTGACGAGGTGCGCTACGTGCCGGGCACCGCCTGACGCGAAGGCAGCGAGGGAAAACTCACGCACTCCCTGCTTTAGCCGCCGCCTGCTCAATCTCCGCCCACGTCTGATCGTCAATCGTGATGCCTGCCTGCACGCGCGCCGCGCGCGCCTCGCGCTCCGGCTCGCCAGCCAGGCGAACGCCGTCGCTGTCCGGCGCCGCGGGGCTTTGGCGCAGCCAGTCCACAAAGGCCTTTGCCTCCTGCTCGAACGAGGCCTGCGTGCCCAGCCGTGCCGGGTCGATCAGGATGGTCAGCATGCCGTTGATCACGGCGCGCGTGTTGTCGGCCGGCCGGTGCCAGGTGCCGCTGCCCGTCAGCGCGCCGCCCAGCAGTTCGCAGGCCACGGCCATGCCGTAGCCCTTGTGTTCGCCAAAGGCCATCAGTGCGCCGAACAGACCGTTGGATTGGGGCACGACCACGACGCCAGGATCAGTGGTGGGGCGGCCATGCTCGTCGATCAGCGTGCCGGGCTCGGCCCGCTTGCCCTCGTTGTGCGCGACGCGCATCTTGCCTTGCGCAACGCGGCTGGTGGCGAAGTCCAGCACAAAAGGATCACTGCCCGCCAGCGGCACACCAATGCAGCAAGGATTGGTGCCGAAGCGGCCATCACCGCCGCCATACGGTGCGACCACCGGGCGCGACAGCACGTTCACAAAGTGCATGGACACCAGCCCCTGGGCCACCGCCATCTCGGCGAAGTGGCCAATACGCCCCAGGTGGTGCGCATTGGCCAGCGTCATGATGCAGCTGCCGTGTGCTTTGGCCCGCGCGATGCCCAGCGCCATGGCCTGCACGCCCACTACCTGGCCGTAGCCGCGCTGGCCGTCCAGCGTGAGCAGCGTGCCTGTGTCCAGCACCACCCTGGCGGCGGTGTTGGGTTTCAGGCCGCCTTCCAGCACGGCGTCCACATAGCGCGGCACCATGCCCACGCCGTGGGAATCGTGGCCGCTCAGGTTGGCCAGCACCAGGTTGGCGGCAACGGTCTGTGCCTCTTCGGCGCTGCTGCCGGCGGCGGCCAGGATGGCGGCCACGCGGGCCGTGAGGTCTGCTGATGAAACGGTATAGGGCATACGGAAAACGGAGTGGGGTTACATCACGGCGCCAACCTGCCAGGGCACGAACTCGTTTTGCCCATAGCCGTGGCGCTCGCTCTTGGAGGGTTCGCCGGATGCGGTGGCCAGCACCAGCTCGAAAATGCGCTGGCCCATTTCCTGGATGGTTGCCTTGCCGTCGATGATTTCGCCGCAGTTGATGTCCATGTCTTCTTCCTGGCGCTGCCACAGCGCGCTGTTGGTGGCGAGCTTGAGCGAAGGCGAGGGCGCGCAGCCATAGGCCGAACCGCGCCCGGTGGTAAAGCAGATGAGGTTGGCGCCGCCTGCCACCTGGCCTGTGGCGCTGACCGGGTCGTAGCCCGGCGTGTCCATGTACACAAAGCCGTGGGCCGTGACCGGCTCGGCATATTCGTACACCGCCTCCAGGTTGGTGGTGCCGCCCTTGGCCACCGCGCCCAGCGACTTTTCCAGGATGGTGGTCAGACCGCCCGCCTTGTTGCCGGGCGAGGGGTTGTTGTTCATCTCGCCGTTGTTGATGCGGGTGTATTCCTCCCACCACTTGATGCGCGAGATGAGCTTTTCGCCCACCTCCTGCTTCACCGCGCGGCGCGTCAGCAGATGCTCGGCGCCATAGACCTCGGGCGTTTCGCTCAGGATGGCGGTGCCGCCATGCGCCACCAGCAGATCAACCGCCGCGCCCAGCGCCGGGTTGGCGCTGATGCCGCTGTAGCCGTCCGAGCCGCCGCACTGCAGGCCAATGGTGATGTGCGACGCGCTGCAGGGTTCGCGCTTGACGGCATTGGCGCGCGGCAGCATCTCCTTGACGAGCGCAATGCCTTTTTCAACAGTCTGGCGCGTGCCGCCGGTGTCCTGGATGTTGAAGACCTTGAGCGTGTCGCCTTCGCGCAGGCTGCTGTGGGCCAGCCAGGCGTTGATCTGGTTGGCCTCGCAGCCCAGGCCCACCACCAGCACGCCCCAGAAGTTGGCATGCGTGGCATAGCCCGCCAGCGTGCGCTCCAGGATCTGCATGCCCATGCCCTCGGTGTCCATGCCGCAGCCCGTGCCGTGCGTGAGCGCCACCACGCCGTCCACCATGGGAAAGTCTGCCAGCGCGGCAGGGTTGGTCTGGCGCGAGAAGTGGTCCGCAATCGCGCGCGCCGCCGTGGCCGAGCAGTTGACGCTGGACAGGATGCCGATGTAGTTGCGCGTGGCCACGCGGCCGTCTTCGCGCTTGATGCCCATGAAGGTGGCTTCCTTCTTCTGTGGCATCGGCTTGACGTCGGCGCCGAAGGCGTAGTCGCGCGCGAAATCACCGCCCTTGTCGCCTACGCCCAGGTTATGGGTGTGCACGTGGTCGCCCGCAGCGATGGGCTTGGTGGCAAAGCCGATGATCTGGTTGTATCTGCGTACTGGCTCGCCTGTTGCGATGTCCCTTGTAGCTACCTTGTGGCCTGGGGGGATCAGGCCTTTGATGGTGACGTTTTCTGCTTTGGTGCCGCCTACCAGTTGGCTTCTGGCTATGAGTACGTCGTCAGCGGGGTGGAGTCTGATGAAAGGGGTCATATCTCTTTTCTCTTGTTTTGCTGGATGTCGTTAAACCTCGCCTTCCCCCCCTTCACCCCCCCGCCCCTCTTCACCCCCGCCGGGGTGAAGAGGGGAGCCTGGATTTGACCCCGCACGCCGGCGAGCTGAAGAACAGGGGAAAGGTTGCGGTGCGTATTTGCTCGGAGAAGCGTATGCCTGCGGTTGGGGCAGTGGCTGACGTTTGTGGCTCGGTTCGGCTGGCCGCTGCGCGTGCCAGTACGAGACAGCCGCGCTTGCGCGCTGGCGAGTGCTGGCATGTGATCTTGTCGGCCGGCGGCCCCAACCGCGGGCATACGCCTTTCAGCGAAAGGGTGTACCGCAACGGCGCCCGATTCTTCAGCTAGCCGGAGCGACGAAACAAAATCAGGGCTCCCCTCTTCACCCCGGCGGGGGTGAAGAGGGGCGGGGGGGTGAAGGGGGGGGAACCGAGGTATCACAGCAACCAACCGAACCAGACAAAGCAACTTCAATAGAACATCTTCGGCAACCAAAGCACCAAAGAAGGGAAGTAGGTGATGATCACCAGCGAGCCCAGCAGCGGAAACAGCCACGGCAGGATCGCAATCGTCGTGCGTTCAACCGACAGCTTGGCCACCCGCGCCAGCACAAACAGCACCATGCCCATGGGCGGATGCAGCAGCCCGATCATCAGGTTCAGCACCATGACCAGGCCGAAGTGAACCAGGTCAATGCCCAGTTGCTGGCAGATCGGCACCAGGATGGGAACCAGGATGGTGATGGCCGCCGTGGGCTCCAGGAAGCAGCCCACGAACAGCATCAGCAGGTTGGCCAGCAGCAGGAACACCCAGGGCTCCTTGGTGAAGCCCAGCACCCATTGCGCAATCGCCGACGTGACGCCGGTGGCCGTGAGCATCCAGCCAAAGATGCTGGCCGCCGCCACGATGAACAGCACCGTGGCCGTGGTCTCTACCGTGTCCAGGCAGATCTTGATGAACATCTTCCAGTTCAGCGTGCGGTACCAGCCAAAGCCCAGCAGCATGGCCCACAGGCAGGCGGCAATCGCGCCCTCGGTCGGCGTGAAGATGCCGGTCGTCATGCCGCCGATCAGCAGCACCGGCGTCATGATGGGCAGCGCCGCCTGGAAGTTGAAGAACTTGTCCATGGCAAACAGCACCACCAGCGCCACCACCACGGTGATCTGCGGCGGCAGGCCCGCCTTGGCAATCAGCAGCCACACGGCCACCGGCCAGCCGATGACCACCGCGGTCTCGCCCAGGGCCTTGATCACGCGCGGCCATTCAAACTTGATGTCACCGCCCCAGCCGTTCTTGTGGGCGAAGTACGCCACGGTCAGCATCATCAGCACGGCCATCAGCACGCCGGGCAGGATGCCCGCCAGGAACAGCGCGCCCACGCTCACGTTGGCCATCATTCCGTAGATCACGAAGGGCAGGCTGGGCGGAATGATCGGGCCCAGCGTGGCCGAGGCCGCCGTCACGCCCACGGCAAATTCCTTGCTGTAGCCATGGTCGGTCATGGCCTTGATCTCGATCGTGCCCAGGCCCGCCGCGTCGGCGATGGCGGTGCCGCTCATGCCGGCAAACACGACCGAGCCCACCACGTTCACATGGCCCAGGCCGCCCTTGAGCCAACCCACCAGCGCCAGTGCATAGTTGTAGATGCGGTTGGTGATGCCGGCGTTGTTCATCAGGTTGCCAGCCAGGATGAAGAACGGCACCGCCAGCAGCGGAAAGCTGTCAATGCCACTGACCATGCGGTGAATGACGACAAACGGCGGCAGGTTGCCCGTCCACCAGATGTACAGCAGGGCGGAGCCGGCCATGGCGATGGCCACGGGAATGCCGCCGGCCATGAGGAACAGGAAAATGATCTTGAGCATGAGGCCTTCCGGTCAGCGGTCGTCCATGGAGGTTTCGGGGCGTTCAAGCACGCTGTAGCCGCGCTTGTGGTGAAAAAGGGCGACTTGCACCGACCGCAAGGCCATGGCTGCAAAGCCCAGCAGGCAGATGCCGTACACCCAGTTCATGGGCAGGTCCACCATGGTCATGCGTGAATTGCTGCCCAGCTTGAGCATCATCATGACCGTCAGCACCGAAGCCGAGGCAAAGAAGCCCACGCGCAGCCAGTCCACCAGGGTGGACAGGGCGCGTGAGAGGGGCCGGGGCATGAACTTGTAGAAAAAGTCCACCTGGATGTGGTTGTTCTTGACCACGCCGATGGTCGCGCCGGTGAATACCGTGGCGATCAGCAGGTAGCGCGCGATCTCTTCCGTCCAGGCGGCGGAGTTGTTGAGCACATAGCGCGTGAAGAACTGGTAGAACACCGTCGCGCCCAGCAGCCAGAAAAAGCCCAGGGCAACCCAGGCCTCCGGCTTGGTGCCCGACAGGTCCACCGCTTCGTCCTGCGCATGGAACTCGCCATCGGCCCCCATCACGGGGGCCATGTCGTCGATGGTTTCGATGGACATTTACTTGATCGCAATAATGCGGTCCCAGTCCTTCTTGTCCAGCTTCATGGACTCAAAGGTGATGGCCTTGAGCACGCGCTGCTGGAAGTCATTGCGGTCCACGGTCACCACGTTGTTGCCCTTCTTCTTGAATTCCTCCACCAGTTCGCCTTCGCGCTTGCGGATGTCGTTGGTGGCCTTCTCGGCGGCTTCCTGGGTGATGTCGGCCAGCAGCTTCTGCTCGGCGGGGGTGAGCTTGCCCATCAGGTTGGGCGAGATCACGGTCAGCAGCGCGTCGGCGATGTGGCCCGTCAGGATGATGTTCTTCTGCACTTCAAAGAACTTCTTGGCCTCGATGGTGGGCAGCGGGTTTTCCTGCGCGTCCACGGTGCCGTTCTGCAGCGCCAGGTACACCTCGGCAAAGGCGATCGGCGTCGGGTTGGCGCCGCAGGCGCGCGGCAGCGCGGTGTAGGCCGGAGAATCGGGCACGCGCATCTTGAGGCCCTTCATCTGGTCGCAGTTGGTGAACAGCTTGTTGCTGGTGGCGTGGCGCGCGCCGTAATACGTCAGCGCCGTCACGGTGTTGCCCGTGGCCTTCTTGTAGCCCTCGGCCAGCTCCTTGAACACATCGCTCTTGCCGTACTTGATGACGTGCTCGGCGTCGCGGAAGGTGAAGGGGTAGTAGCTCACGGCCAGGCGCGGGAACGAGTTGGACGCGAACGACGCACCGGTGAGGATGATGTCCACCGTGCCCAGCTGCAGGCCCTGGTTGATGTCGGATTCCTTGCCCAGGCTGGACGCGGGGAACACCTGGATCTCGTACTTGCCGTTGGTGCGTTTCTTGAACTCGTCGCCGGCCCAGACCGACCACTTGTGGTACGGCTCGGACGTCTCGTACACGTGGGCCCATTTCAGCTTGGTCTGGGCCTGGGCCAGGCCGGTGGCGCCAATGGCGCTGGCCATCAGCGCGCAGGCGGCAATGGTCTTCAGGGTGAATCGCTTGCTCATGGTCTGTCTCCTCTAGGTGGGTGAAAGTTGGAAGTTGCTGGCCTTCAGGAACCGGATTTCTTCGCGCGGCGCCAGCTCGCGCTGAATCGTGAATGGGAGTTGTCCAGGTGTTCATGCATGGCCGCGCGCGCCGCCTGCGCATCGCGCGCGCGGATGGCCGCATGGATGGCCTCGTGCTCGGTGATGGCCGAGCGCCAGGAATCGACGGTTTCAAAATAGCCGCCCAGCCGCTCGAACAGGGGGCCGCGGCGTGAATCCCAGAAACCCTGCACGGTCTCGATCAGCACCACGTTGCCGCAAGCCTGCACGATGGCGGTGTGAAAGGCGCGGTCGCCATCCAGCGGCATGACGTTGCGGTCGGCGTCGGCGCGCATGGCGTCAATGGCACGGGCCATGGCGTCTGTGTCGCGCCGCTTGGCCTGGGCGGCGGCCAGAGCGGCAATTTCGCCCTCGACCACGCGGCGCGCGCGGATCAGCTCCAGCGGGCCCCATTCGTGGGGCGGTATCTGGGCCTGGGCGCGGCTGCCTTTGGCGTTCTGGCCGGTACGGTCCAGCACATACACGCCCGAGCCGGTGCGCACTTCGACCCAGCCTTCCACCTCCAGCGCGATCAGCGCCTCGCGTACCGAGGGCCGGCTCACGCCCAGCTGCTTGGCCAGGTCGCGCTCGGCCGGCAACCGCGAGCCGCCCGCGAACTCGCCGTCCGCGATCAGCGAGCGCAGCTGCTCGGCGATCTGCCGGTACAGGCGTTGCGGTTCCACGGTTTGCAATGGCATGCGAGTGAGGGAAAGGGTTTAAGGGTTTAGCCTGAACTGGCCAAGTGGTCAGACCAATTTAGAATGCCACGAACACCACAAGACACTATCCGGCAAAACCCTGAACGGCACGCCGGGACCAGGAGAACCCATGAGACTCAAAGGAAAAACCGCGCTGGTCACCGCAGCGGGGCAGGGCATTGGCCGCGCCTGCGTTCTGGCCATGGCGGCCGAGGGTGCCCAGGTCTGGGCGAGCGACGTGAACCCCAGGCTGCTGGACAGCTATGACGGCGTACCCAATGTGCGTACCGTGGTGCTGGACGTGCTGGACAAGGCCGCCATCACCCGCGTGGTGGGCGGGTTGCCTGCGCTGGACGTGCTGTTCAACTGCGCGGGCTTCGTGCACAACGGCACCATCCTGGACGCGACCGACGCCGAATGGGACTTTGCCTTCAACCTCAATGTGCGCGCGCAGTTCTGGATGATCCAGGCCGTGTTGCCCGGCATGCTGGCCAAAAACGATGGCAAGGGCGCGGGCAGCATCATCAACATGGCCAGCGTGTGCAGCAGCCTGAAGGGCCTGCCCAACCGCTTTATCTACGGCACCAGCAAGGCCGCGGTGGTGGGCCTGACCAAGGCGGTGGCGGCTGACTACGTAGGCCGCGGCATCCGCTGCAACGCGATCGCACCGGGCACGGTGGACACACCGTCGCTGGCTGAGCGCATCAACAGCTATGACGACCCGGAACAGGCCCGCAAGAACTTCATTGCCCGCCAGCCCATGGGCCGCCTGGCGCAGGCGCACGAGATCGCGCCCATCGTGGTGTACCTTGCCAGCGACGAATCCGTCTTCGCCAGCGGCCAGGTGTTTGCCGTGGATGGCGGCATGACCATCTGAGCGTCAACACCATGAACCAACTCGACTTCAAGGGCCGCCATGCGGTCGTCACCGGTGGGGCTGCCGGCCTGGGCTACGCGATTGCGCAACGCCTGATCGCATCGGGCGGCAGCGTGTCGCTGTGGGACCGCGACGAAGCCGCGGCGCACCAGGCCGCCCAGGCGCTGGGCCAGGGCACGCAAGCGGTGGCGGTGGATGTGGCGCAGCAGCCCTCGGTGGCCGCTGCCGTGCAGGCCACGCTGGCGAAAACCGGGCGCATCGACGCGCTGGTCAACAGCGCCGGCATCACCGGCCCCAACACCAGGGTGTGGGACTACCCGGTGGATGCCTGGCGCCAGGTGATGGAGGTGAACCTCACCGGGCTGTTCATCTGCTGCCGTGAAGTGGTGCCCGCCATGCGCGAGCGCAACTACGGGCGCATCGTGAACATTGCGTCGGTGGCCGGCAAGGACGGCAACCCCAATGCCAGCGCCTACAGCGCCAGCAAGGCCGGCGTCATGGCGCTGACCAAATCGCTGGGCAAGGAGCTGGCCGACACCGGTGTGCGCGTCAACTGCGTGACGCCCGCGGCGGTGAAGACGGCGATCTTTGACCAGATGACGCCCGAGCACATCGCCTTCATGCTGTCCAAAATCCCCATGGGCCGCTTCGGCACGACCGAAGAGGTGGCCGCCATGGTGGGCTGGCTGTGCACCGAGGACTGTTCCTTTTCCACCGGCGCCGTATTCGACCTCTCGGGCGGCAGATCCACTTACTAAACAGGAGAAAAAATGAAACTCGTACGCTATGGCAACCCCGGCAAGGAAAAGCCCGGCCTGATCGACGCCGAAGGCAAGCTGCGCGACCTGAGCGCGGTGGTCAAGGACATTGGCCCCGAGCAGCTGGGCGACGCCGCGCTGGCCAAGCTGCGCAAGCTCAAGACCGACAAGCTGCCGCTGGTGCGCGGTACCCCCCGCATGGGCTGCCCGGTGGCGGGCGTGGGCAAGTTCATTGCCATCGGCCTGAACTACGCCGACCATGCCGCCGAATCCGGCGCGCCCATCCCCAAGGAGCCGGTGGTGTTCATGAAAGCCACCAGCTGCATCCAGGGCCCGAATGACCCGGTGATGCTGCCCAAGGGCTCGGTCAAGAGCGACTGGGAAGTGGAGTTGGGTGTGGTGATCGGCACGCGCGCGCGCTACGTGTCGCAAAAGGACGCGCTGAACCATGTGGCCGGCTACGCCACCATCAACGACGTGAGCGAGCGTGAATTCCAGCTTGAGCGCGGCCCGCAGTGGGACAAGGGCAAGGGTTGCGACACCTTTGGCCCCATCGGCCCCTGGCTGGTGACGCGCGATGAAATCGCCAATGTGCAGAAGCTGTCCATGTGGCTGGACCTGAACGGCAAGCGCGTGCAGACCGGCAACACCAAAACGATGATCTTCACCGTGGCGAAGATCGTGAGCTACGTGAGCCAGTTCATGACGCTGATGCCGGGTGACGTGATCACCACCGGCACCCCGCCGGGCGTGGGCCTGGGCATGAAGCCGCCGCTGTTCCTGAAAAAAGGCGACGTGATGACGCTGGGCATCGAAGGCCTGGGCGAGCAGCGTCAGGTGGTGGTGCCGTTCAAGCTGTAAGCCCGGCGCGACCTCAGGCGGTGAGCGTGTTCATGCCGCCGCGCAATGCCGCCGGCATGGGCACATCGCCCACCAGGTCCCGGCAGCATTCGGCCATGTGGCGCACCGCGTCCAGCATGCGCTGGCGCAGCGCCAGGTAGGTGGCATGGTCCGTGGCGGCGGACCATGCGTCGGGCGCCTTCATGCGCTGCACCTGCTGGCTCCAGAAGAAATCCACCAGCGCGGTGTGCGCCATGAGCAGCTCCACCATGGCCTGCGACAGCTCGGGGAAGTGCGCCTGCTTGATCATGCGGGCGCGCCCCAGCGGCGAATCCGGATGCGTGCTCTCGTCAGTGAAGAACGCGATCTGTCGCTGTGCTTCCACCCATTCGCAATACTGGTCCAGTGCCTGGATCAGGTCATGGGCATGCTGCAGCCGGTTGGGTGTGCCGGGGCGCTGGCGCGGGCGCGCCGCGCGCCAGATGCACAGCGCAGCCGCGCACAGCGCCACGGCGAACGCGATCAGGGCCGGCCACGAAAGCCCGAAGAAAAAGGAAGAAGCCTGGTGATCCATGCGATCACCTCCATCACTGGTGCAGGGGAAGCCAGGTGACCCAAAGACAGCGGCAAACGTGTCAGGAGTGGAGCTTCAATACGGCCAAGAACACCAGATTTGGCCGCCGGGATGGGGGGTCGTTAGGGATACTTTAGGGGCTTGCGCCGCGCCGGGCCGTGTGAAAAGACATCATCGGCGAAATCTTTGTATCCGCATGTGGCTTTAAGGACCCTGGGGCGCGGGCACTACCTCGCAGGTCATTGTCTTGCTGCGCGGCGGCGGCGACAGTGGGCGCACATGTGCAGCGGTTTGCACATGTGCATCTGCCAAAGGAGTGAGCCATGAATACCCTGTCTTCCGCCCCCGCCCTGGGATCTGCCCCGCTGCTGCGGCGCCTGCCGTTGCGCGGCGTGCTGGCGTTTGATGCCGCCACCGGCATCATCATGGGCCTGCTGCTGAGCCTGATGCCGTTGCCGCTGTCGGCCTGGTTGGGCCTGCCGGCGGCACTGCTGCTGGGGGCGGGCCTGCTGCTGTTTCCCAGTGCGGCGCTGATGCTGCTGGCGTCCGCCCGCCCGCATCTGCTGCTCGTGGGCATGGTGGTGTTTGGCAACGTGGCCTGGGTGGCGGCCAGTGTGCTGGTGCTGGTGCTGATGGGGCCGACCGTGCTGGGCGCGGTTTTCGTCACGGGTCAGGCCGTGGCGGTGGCCGCACTGGCGTGGGTGGAGTGGCAGCTGCGGGCGCAGGCGCGCTGAGCGTTAGCCGTAAGCCAAAACGCCTCAACGGGTAAACCCGCAACGCCCTTAGGAGCGGGCATCTAGAAAAATTTGCCACCTGTCACTTGACAGACCGGGAAGTCATGCAAAATAGAACGACCGTTCGTTTTATTTTGCATGAAACCCATGTCCGCCTCGGAACTCCCCGTCAAAAGCCCGCGCCCCGGCGGCCGGGCACTGCAAAAGGGCCAGCAGACCAAGGCCGTGATTGTCGAGGCCGCCCTGGGCCTGGCCACGCAGATCGGGCTGGAAGGCCTGAGCATCGGCGCGCTGGCCGAGGTCACGCAGATGAGCAAGTCCGGCGTGTTCGCGCATTTTGGCTCGCGTGAAGAGCTGCAGATTTCCGTCATCCGCGAATACCACACGCGTTTTGAAGACGAGGTGTTCTACCCCGCCATGCGCGAGCCGCGTGGCCTGCCGCGCCTGCGCGCGCTGTTTGCCAACTGGATGAAGCGCACCTCGGTCGAAATCGATTCGGGCTGCATCTACATCAGCGGCGCGGTGGAATTTGACGACCGCGCCGGTCCGGTGCGCGACGCGCTGGCCAGCTCGGTCATGACCTGGCTCGCCGCCATGAAGCGCGCGCTGGTCGTGGCGCGCGAGGAGGGCCACCTGCGCGCCGACGTGGACGAAGAGCAGATGCTGTTCGAGATCCACGGCCTGATCCTGGCGCTGCACTACGAGGCGCGCTTCCTGAAGAACCCCGGCTCCATTGACCGCGCCAAGCGCGGCTTTGACAACATCCTGCGGCTGTACGGCGCTGACGCGCCTGCACTCGCCGCGTCCAAATCCACCCGATCCATCAAAAACATCAAGGAGTAATCAAAGATGCCCAGCTACACCCCCCCGTTGCGCGACATGCAGTTCGTGATGCACGAACTGCTGAATGCTGGCGAAGAACTCAAGCCCATGGCGCGCTATGCCGATGTGGACGCCGACACCATGAATGCCGTGCTGGAAGAAGGCGGCAAGTTTGCGTCCGAGGTGATCTTTCCGCTGAACAAGAGCGGCGACGAAGAAGGCTGCAAGCTGGACCAGGCCACGCATGCCGTCACCACGCCCAAGGGCTTCAAGCAGGCGTACGAGCAGTACATCGCTGGCGGCTGGCCGGGCCTGAGCGGTGACGCCGAGTACGGCGGCCAGGGCCTGCCGCTGCTGGTGAACCAGTGCTTCTATGAAATGCTCAACAGCGCCAACCAGGCCTGGACGATGTACCCCGGCCTGACGCATGGCGCCCACGCCGCGCTGCACGCCCACGGCACCGACGAGCAGAAGGCCACCTACCTCAAGAAGATGACTACCGGCGAATGGACGGGCACCATGTGCCTGACCGAGCCGCACTGCGGCACCGACCTGGGCTTGATGCGCACCAAGGCCGAGCCGCAACCCGATGGCACCTACCGCATCACCGGCCAGAAGATCTTCATCAGCGCCGGCGAACACGACATGGCCGGCAACATCATCCACCTGGTGCTGGCGCGCGTGACGGATGCGCCCCCCGGCATCAAGGGCGTCAGCCTGTTCATCGTGCCGAAGTTCCTGGTCAACAAGGACGGCAGCCTGGGTGAGCGCAACGGCATCTACTGCGGCGGCCTGGAGCACAAGATGGGCATCCACGGCAACGCCACCTGCCAGATGGTGCTGGACGGCGCCGTGGGCACCATGGTGGGCCAGCCCAACAAGGGCATGCAGGGCATGTTCGTGATGATGAACGCCGCGCGCCTGGGCGTGGGCAACCAGTCGCTGGGCCTGACCGAGGTGGCCTACCAGAACGCGCTGGCCTATGCCAAGGACCGCATCCAGATGCGCAGCCTGTCGGGCCCCAAGGCCAAGGACAAGCCGGCCGACCCGATCATCGTGCACCCGGACGTGCGCAAGATGCTGCTGACCGCCAAGGCCTATGCCGAAGGCGGCCGGGCGCTGGCCATGTTCTGCGCGCTGCTGCTGGACAAGGTGCACTACCACCCGGATGAAAAAGTGCGCAAGGAAAGCGACGAAATGCTGTCGCTGCTCACGCCCATCGTCAAGGCCTTCCTGACCGACAACGGCCACATCGCCACCAACGCCTGCATGCAGGTGTTTGGCGGCCATGGCTTCATCAAGGAATGGGGCATGGAGCAGTTTGTGCGCGACAACCGCATCAACATGATCTACGAAGGCACCAACACCATCCAGAGCCTGGACCTGCTGGGCCGCAAGGTGCTGGGCAACAACGGCGCCACGCTGGCCAAGTTTGGCAAGCTGGTGGGCAAGCTGGTGGCCGAAGAAGGCGTGAACGAGAAGATGGCCGAGTTCATCAACCCGCTGGCTTACCTGGGCGACCAAATGACCAAGTTCACCACCGAAATCGGCTTCAAGGGCTTCCAGAACCCCGACGAAGTGGGCGCCGCCGCCGTGGACTACCTGCGCGTGGCCGGCCACCTGGTGTTTGGCTATTTCTGGGCGCGCATGGCCCAGGTGGCATTGCGCCAGATCGCCGAAGGCAACACGGACCCGTTCTACCAGGCCAAGCTGCAGACGGCGCGCTTCTATTTCGCCCGCCTGTTCCCCGAGACCGCAACGCTCATGCGCACCGCGCGCGCGGGCAGCAAGGTCCTGATGGACACGGACGCCGCCCTGGCCTGACCCCGGCCTTGTCATCCCGGGCCTGACCCGGGATCCATGCCCCAACCTCAAGGAGACCGCTATGTACACACGTTATTTCGCCGGCCTGGTATTCCTGTCGTCCATCGGCGCAGCCTGGGCGCAGACCACGCCCGTGGGCTTGTGGCGCAACATCGACGACAAGACCGGCGAGGCCAAGGCCGAAATCCGCATCACCGAAACCGGTGGCGTGCTGAATGGCCGCATTGAAAAGCGCCTGGCCAAGGATGCCAAGGCCGGTGCCGTGTGCGATGAATGCAGGGACGACCGCAAGGGCCAGCCCATGGACGGCCTGGAAATCATCCGTGGCGCCAAGAAGGCCGAAGGCAAGGACGTGTGGGAAGGCGGCAAGATCCTCGACCCCGAAAACGGCCGCGACTACACGCTGCGCATGACGCCCATTGAAGGCGGCAGGAAGCTGGAAGTGCGCGGCTCGTTCGGCCCGTTTGGCCGCACCCAGACCTGGGTCCGTGCGCAATAAACATCAGGAAAGAAACATGTCCCGTTTCAATGTGAAAAAAGTCGCCGTGCTCGGCGCAGGCGTGATGGGCGCGCAGATCGCTGCGCACCTGGTCAACGTCAAGGTGCCGGTGGTGCTGTTTGACCTGCCCGCCAAGGAAGGGCCGAAGAACGGCATCGTTACCAAGGCCATTGAAGGCCTGAAAAAGCTCAAACCGTCGCCGCTGGGTGTGGTGGACGATGCATCGCTCATCCAGCAGGCCAACTACGAAGAGCACATGGAGCAGCTGAAAGACTGCGACCTGATCATCGAGGCCATTGCCGAGCGCATGGACTGGAAGCTGGACCTGTACAAGAAGATCGCGCCCTTCATCGCGCCGCACGCCATCGTGGCGTCCAACACCTCGGGCCTGTCGATCACCAAGCTGTCCGAGGCCTTGCCTGAGGAAATCAAGCCGCGCTTTTGCGGCATCCACTTCTTCAACCCGCCGCGCTACATGTACCTGGTGGAGCTGATTGCCACGCCCACCACGCAGCCCGCGATCCTGGACGACCTGGAAACCTTTGTGACCAGCGGCCTGGGCAAGGGCGTGGTGCGCGCCAAGGACACGCCCAACTTCATCGCCAACCGCGTGGGCATTGCCGGCATGCTGGCCACGATGAAAGAGGTGGAGAACTTCGGCCTGACCTATGACGTGGTGGACGACCTGACGGGCAAGAAGCTGGGCCGCGCGTCCAGCGGCACCTTCCGCACCGCCGACGTGGTGGGCCTGGACACCATGGCCCATGTGGTCAAGACACTGCAGGACAACCTGAACGAAAAGACCGACCCGTTCTACGCCAGCTTCGGTACCCCCCCGGTGCTGAAGACGCTGCTGGAGATGGGCAACCTGGGCCAGAAGACCAAGGCCGGCTTCTACAAGAAGGTCGGGCGCGACGTGCTGCGCTTTGACCTTGAGCAGAAAGACTATGTGCCCGGCGGCGAAAAGGCCGACGAGGTCTATGGCCGCATGCTCAAGAAAAAGCCCGCCGAGCGGCTGAAGCTGCTGCGCAACGCCGAGGGCGCGCAGGGCCAGTTCCTGTGGGCCATCCTGCGCAACAGCTTCCACTACGCTGCGGTTCATCTGGCCAGCATTGCCGAGACCGCGCGCGACGTGGACTTTGCCATGCGCTGGGGCTTTGGCATGAAGCAGGGTCCGTTCGAGCTGTGGCAGGAAGCCGGCTGGCTTGAGGTTGCCAAGATGATCCAGGAGGACATTGATGCGGGCAAGGCGCTGTCCAAGGCACCGCTGCCGGACTGGGTGTTCAAGGGGCCTGTGGCCGACGCCGGAGGCGTGCACACGCCGCAAGGTTCGTGGAACCCGACCGCAGGCAAGTTCGAGCCGCGCCGCGTTTTGCCCGTGTATGAGCGCCAGCTGTTCCCCGAGACCGTGCTGGGCAGCGGCGCGCAGGGCTTTGAGACGGCGGGCAAGACGCTGCATGAGGACGCAGGCATCCGCCTGTGGACGCTGGATGAAGACAAGAACAGCCCCTTCGGTAGCGTGCTCATTGCCAGCATCAAGACCAAGATGCACGCCATCAGCCCCGAAGTGGCCGAGGGTCTGCAACTGGCCGTGGACATGGCCGAGAAGGACTACCAGGGCGTGGTGATCTGGTCGGGCGACGACCCGTTCAGCGCCGGTGCCGACCTGCAGGCCATGCTGCCGGCCTTCATGGCCGTGGGCGTGAGCGCGATTGACGAGGCCGAAGCGCACCTGCAGCAGACCATGCTCAAGCTGCGTTATGCCAATGTGCCGGTGATCTCCGCCATCCGCGGCATGGCGCTGGGCGGCGGCTGCGAGATCGCGGTGCACAGCGCACGCCGTGTGGTGGCCATGGAAAGCTACATCGGCCTGGTGGAAGTGGGCGTGGGCCTGGTGCCCGGCGCCGGCGGCCTGGCCTACATTGCGCGCCGCGCGGCGGAGAACTCGGCTGCGTCCACCGACAAGGACCTGCTGAAGTTCGTGACCGAGGGCTTCACCGCCGCGGCCATGGCCAAGGTGGGCACCAGCGCGCTGGAGTCGCGCAAGCTCGGCTACTTGCTGGACAGCGATGTGATCGTGCCCAACAAGGACGAGCTGCTGTACATCGCGCTGAACGAGGCGCGCGCCATGTTCAACGGCGGCTGGCGGCCGCCGCACAGACGCCAGTTCCCGGTCGCCGGGCGCAATGGCAAGGCCACCATCCAGGGCCAGCTGGTCAACATGCGCGACGGCGGTTTCATCAGCCAGCACGACTTTCACATCGCCAGCCTGATTGCCGGCGTGGTGACGGGCGGCGACGTGGATGCCAACACCCTGGTGACCGAGGAATACCTGATGGCGCTGGAGCGCAAGGCCTTCTGTTCGCTGCTCACGCACCCCAAGACCCAGGAACGCATCATGGGCATGTTGAGTACAGGAAAGCCGGTGCGCAACTGATGAGAGCTGACTTCTCTCCTTCCCCCGCTGGGGGAAGGCAGGGATGGGGGCCCACCGAATGCAAGACCAAGCCACATCAACAGCACAACGCAACGCGCGCATCCTGCGCCGCGAGATGACCGATGCCGAGCGCAAGCTTTGGTCGCATCTGCGTGGCGAGCAGTTGGGCGTGAAGTTCCGTCGTCAGCATCCGCTTTGCAGCTATGTGGCGGACTTTGCCTGCCTTGCGCCCAAGCTGATTGTTGAGCTGGATGGCTCGCAGCATGCGGATCAGGTGGACTATGACGCGCGGCGTGATGCGTTTTTGCGCGCGCAGGGTTTTGCTGTGCTGCGGTTTGGTTCAGATGAACCGTTTCTGAATATCGAGGGTGTGTTGATGGTGATTGCAGCGCAGATTGCTGCCCGCCAGCGGCCCCCATCCCAACCTTCCCCCAGAGGGGGAAGGAGTGAAGACATGACAAGGAGTTCTTTGTGAAACAGATTCAAGACGCCTACATCGTTGCCGCCACGCGCACGCCCATCGGGCGTTCGCACAAGGGGTACTTCCGCAACACGCGGCCGGACGACCTGCTGGCCATCGCGCTGCGCGCGGCGCTGGCGCAGGCGCCGGGGCTGGACCCGGCCGCCATCGAGGACGTGATCTGCGGCTGCGCCATTCCCGAAGGCGCGCAGGGCCTGAACGTGGCGCGCATCGGCGCGGTGCTGGCCGGGCTGCCCAAGAGTGTGGGCGGCATCACTGTCAACCGGTTTTGCGCATCGGGCCTGTCGGCCGTGCAGATGGCGGCGGACCGTATCCGCGTGGGCGAGGCCGACGTGATGATCGCCGCCGGTACCGAAAGCATGAGCATGGTGCCCATGATGGGCAACTCGCCCAGCCTGTCGCCCACGGTGTTCAGCAACCCGGACGACATTGAAAGCTACGGCATTGCCTACGGCATGGGGCTGACGGCCGAGAAGGTGGCCCAGCAGTGGAAGGTCAGCCGCGAGGCGCAGGACGAATTTGCGTACCAGTCGCACATGAAGGCCATTGCCGCCATGAAGGCCGGCGAATTCGCCAGCGAGATCACGCCGGTGGACGTGGCCGAGCGTTCGGTGGACCTGGAATCAGCCGAGGTGAGCATTGCCACGCGCACCGTGAACATCGACGAAGGCGCACGTCCGGACACCACGCCCGAAGGCCTGGCCAAGCTGCGCACGGTTTTTGCGGCGCGCGGCAGCGTCACGGCGGGCAACAGCTCGCAGACGTCCGACGGCGCGGGCGCACTGATCGTGGTGAGCGAGGTTGCCCTCAAGCGCTACAACCTCAAGCCGCTGGCGCGCTTTGTGGGCTACGCCAGCCGCGGCGTGCCGCCGCACATCATGGGCATCGGCCCCATTGAAGCCATCCCCGCCGCGCTGAAGAACGCGGGCCTGAAGCAAAGCGATATCGACTGGATCGAGCTGAACGAGGCGTTTGCCGCGCAGTCGCTGGCGGTGATCAACACGCTGGGGCTGGATGCGTCGCGCGTCAACCCGATGGGCGGTGCCATTGCCTTGGGCCACCCGCTGGGTGCGACGGGCGCTATCCGGTCTGCGACAGTCGTGCACGCGCTGCAACGCAAGAATCTGAAGTACGGCATGGTCACCATGTGCGTCGGCATGGGGCAGGGCGCAGCTGGAATATTTGAAAGAATGTAAAGCCCCCCTGAGCCGCCTTCGGCGTCTTCCCCCCGCAAGCGGGGGGACGCCATCGGTGGCCCGGCGAAGCCGGTTCCACGATGGCTCTGGAATGAGCGGGCCAAGAATGAGGAGACGACATGAACAGCTTGACGATTGCCGCCACCGGCGGCGCGCAGATTGCGCTGCGGGTGTATGGGCCCGGTAACCAGGAGCGTGGCAGCGTGGTCATTGGCGGTGCCATGGGCGTGCGCCAGGACTTCTATGCGCCGTTTGCGAAATGGCTGGCCAGCCAGGGCTGGCGCGTCACCACGTTTGACTACCGGGGCAGCGGCGATTCATTGCCCGACACGCCGCACGGCACGCTGCGCGGCTACCGGGCGGACCTGTTTGACTGGACGCGCGACTACGAAGCGGCCATTGACCATGCCCACGGCGCGCTGCCGGGCAAGCCGCTGTACCTGCTGGGCCACAGCCTGGGCGCGCAGCTGCCGGGCCTGATCACCAACCAGCACAAGGTCAGCGGCCTGCTGAGCGTGGCCGCGGGCAGCGGCTACTGGCGCGAGAACGCGCCGCAGCTCAAGCGCATCGTGCCGTATTTCTGGTTCTTCCTGGTGCCGCTGGCCACACGCCTGTGCGGCTACTTTCCCGGCAAAAAACTCAGGAAGGTGGGCGACCTGCCCGCTGGCGTGATCCTGCAGTGGCGCAAGTGGTGCCTGAACCCGCGCTACAGCGTGGGCGCCGAAGGCGAGGCCGCGCGCCAGGGCTATGCCAACGCGCGCTTTCCGGTGCTGGCGCTGTCGGTGACGGACGACGAGCTGATGACGCTGCGCGGCACGCAAAGCCTCATGAGCCTGTATGAGAACGCGCCGACCGAGGTGCAGCGCATTGCACCGGCTGACCTGTCGGTGCGCCGCATCGGGCACTTCGGGCCATTTCGCCGCGAGCATGAAGGCCTGCTGTGGCCGCGTATCCAGCAGGCGCTGGCCGGTGGTTTGCTGCGGGGGGCTGCGGCATGAGCGCGGCGTTCGATGAAGCCATCGCGCTGCAGCCACAGGCCGACGGCAGCTACGCGGGCCACACCAGTCCGGCCTACGCCAACATGGTCGGGCCGTTTGGCGGCGTCACCGCCGCGCAGGCGCTGAATGCCGTGTTGCAGCACCCGCAGCGCCTGGGCGAGCCGGTGGCGCTCACGGTCAACTTCTGCGCCGCGCTGGCCGACGGTCCGTTTGCCGTCACGGCGCGGCCAGCACGCACCAACCGCTCCACCCAGCATTGGGTGATCGAGATGACGCAAGGCGGCGCCACGGTGCTGACCGCCACCGCCTTTACCGCCACGCGGCGCGACACCTGGAGCGCGGGCGAACATGCGCTGCCTGCCGTGCCGGCACCGGCGGATGTGCCGTTGCCCACAGGGCGTGGCCGGGTGGAATGGATCAACCGCTACGAAATGCGCTTCGTGGACGGCGGCTTTCCCGCTGAGTGGAACGGCACCGACCACGGCATCAGCCGCACCCGGCTGTGGCTGCGCGACAACCCGCCGCGCGTGCTGGACTTCGCGTCGCTGGCGGCGCTGGCCGACGTGTTCTTCCCGCGCATCTGGCGCCGCCGTGCCACGCTGGTGCCCATCGGCACCGTGTCGATGACGGTGTACTTCCATGCAGACGCGGCGCAGCTCGCCGCCACCGGCACCGGCTACCTGCTGGGCCAAGCCCAGGCGCAGGCGTTTCGCAACGGCTACTTTGACCAGACCGCGCAGCTGTGGAACGAGGCGGGTGAGTTGCTGGCGACGACCCACCAGGTCGTGTATTACAAGGAATGACGATGCAAAAGGTAGCCTTGGTGATTGGCGCGGGCGATGCCACCGGCGGCGCCATCGCCCGCCGCTTCGCCCGCGAAGGCTACGTGGCCTGCGTCACCCGCCGCAGCATGGACAAGCTGCAACCGCTGGTAGAACAAATCCGGGCCGAAGGCGGCATGGCGCATGGGTTCGCCTCCGATGCGCGCAAGGAGGAAGAGGTCGTTGCCCTCGTCGAGCAGATCGAATCCACCATCGGCCCGATCGAGGTCATGGTGTTCAACATCGGCGCCAACGTACCCAGCTCCATCCTGGAGCAGTCGGCGCAGAAGTATTTCAAGATCTGGGAAATGGCCTGCTTCAGCGGCTTCCTGAACGGGCGTGAAGTGGCCAAACGCATGGTCACCCGCGCGGGCGCGGACCGCAGGCAGACCATCGTGTTCACCGGTGCCACGGCCTCGCTGCGCGGCGCCGCGGGTTTTGCCGCCTTCGCCGGTGCCAAGCATGCCTTGCGCGCGCTGGCCCAGAGCATGGCGCGCGAGCTGGGGCCGCGCGGCATCCATGTGGCGCATGTGGTGGTGGATGGCGCCATCGACACCGCCTTCATCCGCGACAATTTCCCGGAACGCTATGCCTTGAAGGCGCAAGACGGCATCGTGAACCCGGAGCACATCGCCGACGCCTACTGGATGCTGCACCAGCAGCCCAGGGACGCGTGGACACACGAGCTGGATCTCAGACCCTATATGGAGAAATTCTGATGGCCAAGACCTTCGAGTTCTGGTTCGACTTCGGCAGCCCGGCGTCGTACCTGGCGTGGACGCAGATCGCCGCCATCGAGCAGGAGACCGGCGCCACGGCGCAGCACCGCCCCATGCTGCTGGGCGGCGTGTTCCAGGCCACGGGCAACCAGTCGCCCGCGACGATTCCGGCCAAGGGCAAGTACACGTTCGACGACTTCGACCGTTTCGCGCGCCGCTATGGCGTGCCGCTGAAGCGCAACCCCCACTTTCCCATCAACACGCTGATGCTCATGCGTGGCGCCGTGGGCCTGCAACTGCGTGAACCGGCGCGCTTCATCGCGTATTGCGACGCCGTGTTCCGCGCGATCTGGGTTCATGCCCAGAACCTCAACGACCCGGCCACCGTGGGTGACGTGCTGCACCAGGCGGGCTTTGACCCCCAGGCGCTGCTGGCGATGACCCAGGACAGCGAGGTCAAGGACACACTCAAGGCCGTCACGCAGCAAGCCATCGACCGGGGTATCTTCGGCGCGCCCACCTTCTTCGTTGGCACCCAGATGTTCTGGGGCCAGGACCGTATTGATTTCGTCAAGGAAGCATTGAAATGACCCAGGACATCCTCTCCCACACCGAAGCCGGTGTCACCACCATCACGCTCAACCGCGTGGACAAGAAGAACTCCATCACCGCCGCCATGTACGGCGCGATGGCGGATGCGCTGCAGGCTGCGGCGGCGGACGCCGCCGTGCGCGTGGTGGTGTTCCAGGGACATGAAACCATCTTCAGCGCCGGCAACGACATCGGCGACTTTTTGAACAAGCCGCCCGCAGGCAAGGATTCGCCGGTGTTCCGCTTCCTGCACGGTATTGCGGCCTTCCCCAAGCCATTGATTGCCGCCGTGTGCGGCCCGGCCGTGGGCGTGGGTACCACGATGCTGTTCCACTGCGACCTGGTGTACGCCGGCGACAACGCCGCGTTCAGCATGCCGTTCGTCAACCTGGGCCTGTGCCCCGAGGCGGCGTCCAGCCTGCTGGTGCCGCAGATGCTGGGCTACCACCGCGCGGCCGAAGCATTGCTGATGGGCGAGCCCTTCATGGCAGAGGCCGCGCTGGAAGTGGGCCTGGTCAACCGCGTTGTCCCGCCCACCGAAGCCAATGCTTACGCCCAGGCGCAGGCCCGCAAGCTGGCGGCCAAGCCCATCAGCTCGCTGGTGGAGACCAAGCGCCTCATGAAAAAAGGCCAGGCCACGCTGGTGGCACAGCAAATGGCCGAAGAGGGCGCCAGCTTCGGCCGCATGCTGGGCGAACCGGCGGCCAAAGAAGCCTTCACCGCCTTCATGGAGCGGCGCAAGCCCGACTTCAGCAAGGTCTGACTGCCAAGCCTGACGCCCTCCATCTCTGGTCATCTCGGGTCAGGCCCGGGATGACAGGGTTCGCGGGTGGCTCGACAGGATTGCGAAATGTGGATTTTGAGTAGTTTCCTGTGCCTTTGACTCATGGGCGCGATGTTGCGGCGTCCCTACCATTGGCCTCACTCGAACACCCATGTTCGGGACTGAGAAACATACAGGAGACAACGAGCATGAAGCTGAAATACTGGGCATCCGCCTTCGCAGTCCTGACCGCCGGCCTCAGCGCGCAGGCGCAGGCACCCAACGCCACCGGCACCCTGTCCAATGACGTGCTGCGCATCGGCGTGCTGACGGACATCTCGGGCGTGTACGCCGACATCTCGGGCAAGGGCGCGGTCGAGGCCGTGAAGATGGCGGTGGAAGACTTTGGCGGCAAGATGTTCGGCAAGAACATCGAAGTGGTTTCCGCCGACCACCAGAACAAGGCCGACGTGGGCGCCGCCAAGGCGCGCGAATGGTACGACGGCGGCGTGGACATGATCAACGACCTGGCCAACTCGGGCGTGGCCCTGGCCGTGGCCGGCGTGGCCAAGGAGAAAAAGCGCCACGCCATCGTCAACAACGCATCCAACGTGGGCGTGACCAATGCCCAGTGCTCGCCCTACACGGTGCACTACACGTATGACGCCTATTCGCTGGCGCACGGCACCGGCAAGACGATTGCCGAGGGCGGCGGCGACACCTGGTTCTTCCTGACGGTGGACTTTGCCTTTGGCATCGGCCTGGAGCAGCAGGTGAGCGACGTGGTGCGCGCCAACAAGGGCCGCGTGGTGGGCGCCGCCCGCCACCCGCTGGGCACGACGGACTTCTCTTCCTACGTGCTGCAGGCGCAGGCGTCCAAGGCCAAGATCATCGGGCTGGCCTCCACCGGCAACGACACCATCAACGCCATCAAGGCTGCCAATGAATTCGGCGTGACCAAGAACCAGAAGCTGGCCGCGCTGCTGCTGTGGATCCAGGACGTGCATTCGCTGGGCCTGCCCGTGGCCCAGGGCCTGCAGCTGACCAATGCCTGGTACTGGGACATGAACGACGAATCCCGTGCCTTTGCCAAACGCTACATGCAGCGCGTAGGCCAGATGCCCAACATGGCGCACGCGGGCGACTATTCGTCCACCCTGCATTACCTGAAAGCGGTGCAGGCCGCGCGCACCGACGACCCGGACGCCGTGTCGGCCAAGATGCGCGAGCTGCCGATCAACGACATGTTTGCCAAGAACGGCAAGATCCGCGTGGACGGCCGCATGATGCATGACATGTACCTGTGGGAAGTGAAGAAGCCCTCGGAGTCCAAGTACGCCTGGGACTACCTCAAGCCCGTCAAGACGATCCCGGCCGAGCAGGCCTTCATGCCGCTGTCGCAAAGCACCTGCTACCTGGTCAAGCGCTGATACGCTTTGTTCCCGCAAGGCCGGGGCTGTGCCCCCGGCCTGTGATGTACCAGGATTTTCATGACCGCCATTCTTGAGACGCAGGGGCTGTCGCGCACCTTCAATGGCTTTCACGCTGTGTCCGGCGTGAGCCTGTCGGTGCAGCAGGGCCACATCCACGCGCTGATCGGCCCCAACGGCGCGGGCAAGACGACCTGCTTCAACCTGCTCACGCGCTTCATTGACGCGACCGCCGGCACCATCCGCTATGACGGTCAGGACATCACACGCACACCGGCCGACGCCGTGGCGCGCCGGGGGCTGGTGCGCTCGTTCCAGATATCGGCCGTGTTCGGCAAGCTCAGCGTGTTCGAGAACGTGCGCCTGGCCGTGCAGCGCAGCCGCGGCCATTCGATGGACTGGTGGCGCAGCGACCGCGCGCTGCAGGTGCACGACGCACGCACCCGCGAGCTGCTGGACGAGGCCGGCCTGTCGGAATGGGCCGGCCACCTGGCAGGCGAGCTGCCTTACGGACGCAAGCGCGCGCTGGAGCTGGCCACCACGCTGGCGCTGGAGCCACGCGTGATTCTGCTGGACGAGCCCATGGCCGGCATGGGCGCCGAAGACATTGCCGGCGCGGCGCAGATGATCCGCCGCGCGGCGCGAGGCCGCACGGTGCTCATGGTGGAGCACAACCTGTCGGTGGTGGCCGACCTGTGCGACCGCATCACCGTGCTCGCGCGTGGCGAGGTGCTGGCCGAGGGTGATTACGCCACCGTGTCACGCGACCCACGCGTGGTGGAGGCCTACCTGGGCCACGGCCATGCGGGCCAACGCAAGCACGGCAAGCACACCACGGCAGGGGCGGCGCCATGACCGCGCCGCTGCTTGACATCAAGGACCTGTGCGCCTGGTACGGCCCCAGCCAGGCGCTGCATGGCGCCAGCCTGCAGCTGCACGCGGGCGAGCTTGTGACGCTGCTGGGGCGCAATGGCGCGGGCAAGTCCACGCTGCTCAAGACCGTCATGGGCATGGTGAACCCGTGCGCCGGCTCCATCCTGTTCCAGGGGCAGGAACTGCTGGGCCGCGCGCCGCACCACATCGGCCGCATGGGGCTGGCGTTCTGCCCGGACGATCGCGGCATCTATGCCACGCTGTCGGTGCGCGAAAACCTGCGCCTGCCGCCCGTGGTGGCGCAAGGCGGCATGACGGAAGACGAACTGTACGAACTGTTCCCCAACCTGGCCGAGCGTGCGCGCTCGGCCGGCACGCACCTGTCGGGCGGTGAACAGCAGATGCTGGCGATTGCACGCATCCTGCGCACCGGCGCGCGGCTGCTGCTGCTGGACGAACCCACCGAGGGCCTGGCGCCGGTGATCGTGGACCGCATCGGCGAGCTGATCCGCAAGCTCAAGGGCCGGGGTTACACCATCCTGCTGGTCGAGCAGAACGTGCACTTTGCCGCCGAGCTGGCCGACAGGCACTACCTGATGGAGTCCGGTCGCGTGACCGACATGTTTGACGCGGCCACGCTGCTGCGCGACTTTGACGCCGTCACGGCGCGCATAGGCGTCTAGACATGAAACACCCCCGACGTGCTTCGCACTCAAGAGGCCCTTGGCTTGGCCCGGTAGTCCGACGGACGAAAGCCGGTCAGGCGCTTGAACGTGTTGGAAAACGCGAACGGGTTGGCGTAGCCCACGCCGTGGGCAATGGCCTCGATCTTGGCGGGCGTGGTGGCCAGCAGGTGGGCGGCGTGCGCGATGCGCAGCGCAGCCAGCTGCTTGCCGGGGCTTCTACCCAGGCTCTTCTGGCACAGGCGGCGCAAATGCTCTTCGCTGGTGTTGGCCAGCGCCGCCAGATCGGTGAGCGTCCAGTCGCGGGCCAGGTCGGCCTTGACGGCGTTCCACACCTGCACCAGCCGGGGCTCGCGCTCCAGCGGCGCCAGGATGCGGGCCACATAGCGCTCGATCACGTCCACCCACACCACGCAGGTGCCGGGGTCGGCCGCGCCCTGCATCTCGCCGGCCAGGCCCAGGATGGCGTGCTCCAGCACCTGGCCGTCAAACGGGCTCATGGTGGGGGCCATGGCGCCGTCCACCGAATGCACCGACTGCGGCATGAAGCGCACCCAGGCCAGGCGCCAGCGCCTGCCCGGCACGCAATGGAACGCATGCAGCACGTGGGCGGGGGCAAAGCTCACGCTGCCGGGTTTGTGCGGGTACCAGCGGCCATCCAGCAGGGTCTGGCCTTCGCCGCTCAGGCACACCTGCATGAAGGCGCCGCTCAGGTGCGTGCGCACCACCGTATAGGGCGCGGCCGCGTCCACCACCGCCACGTGGGCGATGTGGCGCGCGGCCAGCGCATCGCAATGCTCGGCGCGCACCACGATCTGCACGGTGGCGTCGCCCAGCACATGGGTTTCACGGGAGATATCGGGATGTTTGACCATGAGTGGCAGATCATAGGGACAGGGGGCCGCGCATGACGGAAGTTTTCGGGCTGCCGCTGCCGGTGCTGGCGGGCCAGCTCATGCTGGGCCTGGTCAACGGCTGCTTTTACGCGGTGCTCAGCCTGGGGCTGGCGGTGATCTTCGGCCTGCTGCGCATCGTGAATTTCGCGCACGGTGCGTTCTTCATGGTCGGCGGGTTTGGCGCCTGGATGTTGCAGCGCTACCTGGGCCTGGGCTACTGGGTGGCGTTGCTGGTGGTGCCGCTGCTGGTGGGTGCCCTGGGGGGCGTGTTTGAACGCACGCTGCTGCGCCGCCTGTACGGGCTGGACCCGATCTACGGGCTGCTGCTGACGTTCGGCCTGGTGCTGGTGCTGGAGGGCGGCTTTCGCGTGATGTTTGGCACCTCCGGCCAGCCCTACCCGGTGCCCGAGAGCCTGCGCGGCGTGTTCAACCTGGGCTTCATGGTGCTGCCGATCTACCGCGCCTGGGTCATTGTTGCGGCGCTGGCCGCCTGCGTGCTGACCTGGTGGCTGATCGAGCGCACGCCGCTGGGCGCGCGCCTGCGCGCCGCCACCGAGCGGCCGGTGCTCACGCAGTCGTTTGGCGTGGACGTGCCGCGCCTGCTGACGCTGACCTACGCCGGCGGCATTGCGCTGGCGGCCTTTACTGGCGTGCTGGCCGCGCCCATCCTGCATGTCAATTCCGGCATGGGCTCCAACCTGGTGATCATCGTGTTCGCCATCGTGGTGATCGGCGGCATGGGCTCGGTGTCAGGCTCCATCGTCACGGCCCTGGGCATTGGCGTGATCGAGGGCCTGACCAAGGTGCTGTATTCCGAGGCGTCCACCACCGTGATCTTTGTGGTGATGGCGCTGGTGTTGTTGCTTCGCCCCCGTGGCCTGTTCGGCAAAGAGGGCGCTGTATGAAACCCCTGAACATCTTCCTTGTGGTCCTGGTGCTTGCGCTGGCCCTGGTGCCTTGGGTCCCGCAGCTGGTGTACCCCATCTTTGTCATGAAGCTCCTGTGCATGGCGCTGTTTGCCGGCGCCTACAGCCTGTTGCTGGGCTTTGGCGGCATGATGTCCTTTGGCCATGCGGCGTTCTTTGGCAGCGCGGCCTACATGACCGGCGTGGCCGCCAAGCTGTGGGGTCTGCCGCCCGAGCTGGCGCTGCTGCTGGGCACGGCCGCCGCTGCGCTGCTGGGGGCTATCTTTGGCGCGCTGGCCATCCACCGCCAGGGCATATACCTGGCCATGATCACCCTGGCGCTGGCGCAGATGGTGTATTTCATCTTCCTGCAGCTGCCCTTTACCGGCGCGGAAGACGGCATGCAGCAGATCCCGCGCGGCACGCTGCTGGGCGTGATCGACCTGCGCAACGACACGGCCATGTACTACCTGGTGCTGGCGTTGACGCTGGGCGCGCTGTGGCTGATCCACCGCGTGGTGCATTCGCCGTTTGGCCACATCGTGGTGGCCATCCGCGAACACGAGCCACGTGCCCGCTCGCTGGGCTACCCGGTGGAGCGCTACAAGCTCGTGCTGTTCGTGCTGTCGGCCGCGCTGTCGGGCCTGGCGGGCTCGCTGAAGGCGCTGGTGTTCCAGCTGGCCGCGCTGTCCGACGTGCACTGGCACCTGTCGGGCGACGTGGTGCTGATGGCGCTGCTGGGCGGCATGCACACCGTGCTGGGCCCGGCCATCGGCGCGGCGGTGGTGGTGGGCCTGCAGTACTACCTGGATGCATTTGGTGGCTGGGTGACGCTGGTCACCGGGCTGATTTTCATTGTGTGCGTGCTGTCGTTTCGCAGTGGCATTGCCGGCGCCGTGGCGGCGCTGCGCATGCGCCCGCGCGACGGCGCGTGAACCCGGTTCCACAGGAGACAACGTATGCCGCGTTTTGAACGCCAGGCCTTGATGGCCAGATTCCAGAGCATGGTCCAGCGGCGCGAGCCCATCATCGGCGGCGGTGCCGGCACGGGCATTTCGGCCAAATGCGAGGAGGCCGCGGGCATTGACCTGATCGTGATCTACAACTCGGGCCGCTACCGCATGGCCGGGCGCGCGTCGTCCGCCGGGCTGCTGGCCTATGGCAACGCCAACGACATCGTGCTGGAAATGGCGGGCGAGGTGCTGCCGGTGGCCAAAAAGACGCCGGTGATCGCCGGGGTGAACGGCACCGATCCATTCATCGTGATGCCGGTGTTCCTGAAGAAGCTCAAGGAGCTGGGCTTCTCGGGCGTGCAGAACTTCCCCACCGTGGGCATCATCGACGGCACCTTCCGCCAGAGCCTGGAGGAAACCGGCATCAACTTCGCGACCGAGGTGGAGATGATCGGCCAGGCCCACGCGCTGGACCTGCTGACCACGCCCTACGTGTTCTCGGCCGCCGAGGCCGTGGCCATGACCGAGGCGGGGGCTGATTTCATCGTGCCGCACATGGGCGTGACCACCGGCGGCACCATCGGCGCCACCACGGCCAAATCGCTGGCGGATTCGGTCAAGCTGATTGACGAATGGGGCGAGGCGGCGCGGCGCGTGCGCAAGGACGTGATCGTCATAGCCCACGGCGGCCCGATCTCGTCGCCCGAGGACGTGGCTTATGTGCTCAAGCACAGCACCCACTGCAACGGCTTTTACGGCGCCAGCAGCATGGAGCGCCTGCCCACTGAAATTGCGATCAAATCGCATGTGGAACGCTACAAGCAACTGACATTCTGATGGTTCAAGACACACAGGAGACAAGACATGGCCAGGGTCTATGTGAGTGCGGTGATGAATGCGACGCTGGAGCAGGCCTGGGGCCTGCTGCGTGACTTCGGCGCCTTGGGCAACTACCACCCGTTTTTTGAAAAGTCCTACATCGAAGGCGGCAAGCCGCCCGATCAGGTGGGCTGCGTGCGCCACTTCACCGTGCGCGACGGCGGCGGTTACCTGCGCGAGGAACTGCTGGCCCTGTCGGACGACGAGCACCGCTGCCGCTACCGCATCCTGCACATCGACGCCGACTGGAAAAACTACGTGGCCGAAATGCACCTGCTGCCCGTGACCGAAGGCAACCGCTGCTTTGGCGAATGGTGGGCCACGTTTGACGTGCCCGCCGACCAGGAAGCCGCGGCCGTGGAGCGCGTGGCCGCGACATTTCGCACCTTCTTCGAGTGCGTGGACGCACGCGCCGCCGGCAAGCTGTGAGCGCGCCCACGCCCGCAGGCGCCCCCACGGCCTGGGTCGTCGGCACGTTTGACACCAAGGCGGCCGAGCTGCAGTACCTGGCGGGCCTGCTGCGCGCGGCAGGCGTGCGCGTGGTCACGGTGGACATCGGCACGCGCAGCGCGCCCGGCGTGGCCGACATCGGCGCGCGTGACGTGGCGCGCCACCACCCTGCGGGCGAGGGCGCTGTGTTTGACGCGACCGACCGCGGCGTGGCCGTGATCGCCATGAGCGAAGCATTGGGCAACCTGGTGCGCGAGCGCCTGGCCGCGGGCCAGATTGACGGCATGCTGGGCGTGGGTGGCTCGGGCGGCAGCTCCATGGTGGCGCCCGCCATGCGCCTCTTGCCCATCGGCTGCCCCAAGCTGCTGGTGTCCACCATGGCGGCGGGCGATGTATCGGCCTATGTGGGCGTGACCGACATGACGCTGATGTACCCGGTGACGGACATTGCCGGGCTCAACCGCCTGTCGCGCACCATCCTGTCCAACGCGGCCCACGCCATGGCGGGCATGCTGCTGCACCGGGCGCCGCAGGCGGACGCACACGAAAAACCTTCCATCGGCCTGAGCATGTTTGGCGTGACCACGCCCTGCGTGCAGGCGGTGCGGGCCCTGCTGCAGGACGATTACGACGCCCAGGTGTTCCACGCCAACGGCGCGGGCGGCCGCACGCTGGAGGCGCTGGCCGCCGCCGGCATGCTGCAGATGGTGGTGGACATCACCACCACCGAGGTCGGCCAGCACCTGGCCGGCGGCGTGTGCGACGCCGGGCCCGACCGGCTGGACGCCGCCGCCAGGCACGGCCTGCCCTGGGTGGGCTCGGTCGGCGCGCTGGACATGATCAACTGGGGCGCACCGGCCACCATCCCCGAGCGGCACCGTGGGCGGCTGTTTCACGTGCACAACGCCAACGTGACGCTGATGCGCAGCAACGCGCAGGAGCTGCAGGCTGCCGGGTTGAGGCTGGCGCAGCAGCTCAACCGCGCCAGCGGGCCGGTGCGGTTGCTGCTGCCGCTGGGCGGCCTGTCCATGCTGGACGCACCGGGCCAGCCGTTTCACGATCCGGCTGCCAATGCGGTGCTGTTTGACACGCTGCGTTCGCACTTTGTGGTGTCGGCCACGCACCAGCTGGTGGAGCTGCCCTTTCACATCAATGACACCGCCTTTGCGCAGGCAGTGGCCAAGGCTGTCCGGTCGCTATAGCCCTGGCGTCGGGCGCCGCCCCATCCACCATTGTCATTGCGGGCTCGACCCGCAATCCATGTCCCGTTCGACCACACCCTTGCCGGCGCGCCATGGATGCCGGGTCAAGCCCGGCATGACCACCTGCTGGATGAGGCGAGTCTGCGACCCAAGGCTGGTGTAGGCTAGGCCCATGAACGATCCCATGGCCCAAGCGCGCCAGCATTTCCTGGACGGCGTAGTGCATTTCGAGGCATCGCGCCTCACCGACGCCGAACGCAGCTTTGAAGCGGCGCTGGCCCTGGCGCCCGGGCGGGCGTCGGTGCTGGCCAACCTGGGCGCGGCGCGCGTGCGGTTGGGCAAATATGAAGAAGCATTGCCGGTGCTGCAGCAGGCCACCGCCGCCGAACCCGCCAACGCCGACGCCTGGGGCCACCTGGGCACGGCCTGCGCCGATACCGGCCGCATGGAGGATGCGCTCCAGGCCTTTGACCGTGCCCTGCAGATCAACCCCGACCTGACCGAAGGCTGGAGCCGCCTGGGCGGGGTGATGCGCGAGCTGGGCCAGCTCGAAGAAGCCGCCGGCTGCTTTGAGCGCGCGATCGCCCTGGGCGCGGACGACGAGCTGCACCGCTATTACCTGGCCTCGGTGCGCGGCGGCAGCGCGCCCGATGCGCCGCCGCGCGAATACGTGGAAACGCTGTTTGACAGCTATGCCGATGACTTCCAGGGCCACCTGACCGGCGCCCTGCGCTACCAGGCGCACGAGGTGCTGGTGCGAAACCTGCCGCCGCGCGCGGCCGGTGGCCGGTGGCGGTCGGTGCTGGACCTGGGCTGCGGCACGGGCCTGTGCGGCCCGATGGTGCGCGGGCGCGGGGCAGAGCGCATCACCGGTGTGGACCTTTCGTCGCGCATGCTCGCGCAGGCAGGCGCGTGCGGCGCCTATGACGACCTGATCCACGCCGACATCACGCCGTGGCTGGCCAGCGCGTTGCGTCAGGACGACCTGGTGCTGGCGGCGGACGTGTTCATCTACGTCGGCGTGCTGGAGCCGGTGTTTGCCGGCGTGGCGCGGGTGCTGGCGCCCGGCGGCCTGTTTGCCTTCAGTGTGGAAGAGCTGCCGGGGGACGAAGACCTGCGCCTGATGCCCAGCCTGCGCTATGCCCATTCAGAAGCCTATGTGCGCCGGCTCGCGCAGGCCCATGGCATGCAGGTGCGCCACATGCTGCGCGCGCCCATCCGCGAAGACCAGCGCCGGCCCATTGAGGGGCTGTATGTGTACCTCGCAGGTCGTTGATCCGCCTTGCCTGTGCTGCGTAAGATGCCCGATTGACGCAGGAAAGAATTGTTATGACCTACATGCTCCTCATCCTTGAGCCCACCGGGCAGCGCCAGCAGCGCACCGAAGCGCAGGGCCGTGACGCCTATGCGCAGATGGTGAAATTTGGCGACAGCCTGAAGGCCCGCGGCCTGCTGCAGGGCACGCAGTCGCTGGCATCACACAGCCAGGCGGCCCGCGTGAGCTATGCCGGCGGCAGGGCCCAGGTGCTGGACGGCCCGTTTGCCGAGGCCAAGGAAATGATCGGCGGCTATTTCATCGTGACGTGCGGCAGCTTTGACGAAGCGGTGGCCATCGCCCGCGAATGCCCGGCCGCGCAGTGGGCCACGGTGGAGGTGCGCGCCTTTGCCCCCTGTTATGACGACAGCGTGGCTGCGGCCTGAGCCGTCCGCAAAAAGAATCAGCCGGCCCTGTCGAGAACCCGCCGTGCGGTTCGTCGTGCAGTCAGGGGCGCCATTCCGGCGCCCGACTGACCAGGAGAGCGGCATGCGGTACATGATCATCGTCAAGTCCAACCCCGCGTTCGAGGCTGAAACCACGCCCCAAAGCCCCGACGAAAAACTCATGGCCGCCATGGCCGGTTACCACGAGCAGCTGGCCAGGGCCGGCGTGCTGCTGGACGCCAGCGGCCTGCAGCCCAGCCGCAAGGGCTGGCGCATTCACTACGACGGGCAAAAACGCACCGTGGTGGACGGCCCGTTTACCGAGAGCAAGGAGCTGATTGCCGGCTTCACCACCATCCAGGTGCGCAGCCGCGAAGAGGCGCTGGAATGGTCACGCCGGTTTCCCAATCCCGTGGGTGACAACGCGCCTGCCGTGATCGAGGTGCGCCAGCTTTATGAGCTGGATGACCCGCTACAAGCCTGAGAAGGAAACCCGCGCAGTGCACTCCGCCACCCATGAGGCCACCCATGAGGCCACCCATGAGGCTATTTCTGCCGTCTGGCGCATCGAATCCGCAAAGATCGTCGCTACGGTCGCGCGCATGGTGCGCGACATCGGCCTGGCCGAAGAGCTGGCGCAGGACGCGCTGGTGTCGGCGCTGGAGCACTGGCCGCAGGGCGGCGTGCCGGACAATCCGGCGGGCTGGCTGGTCACGGCGGCCAAACGCAAGGCGCTGGATCACCTGCGCCACCTGAAGATGCGCGGTGAAAAGCTCACCGAGCTGGGCCATGACTTGGAAGCCCAGGAGGCGCTGGTCGTGCCGGATTTCGTGGATGCGCTGGGCGAGGCGATGCAGGACGACATCGGCGACGACTTGCTGCGCCTGATCTTCACTGCCTGCCACCCGGTGCTGTCCACTGACGCGCGGGTGGCGCTCACGCTCAAGCTGCTGGGCGGGCTGACCACGCATGAGATCGCGCGCGCCTGCCTGGTGCCCGAGCCGACGGTGGCGCAGCGCATCGTGCGTGCCAAGCGCACCCTGAGCGAGGCGAAGGTGCCGTTCGAGGTGCCGCGCGCCGGTGCGCTGGCCGAGCGGCTGGCGTCGGTGCTGGAGGTGGTTTACCTGATCTTCAACGAGGGCTACACCGCCACGGCCGGGCAGGACTGGATGCGCCCCGCGCTGGCCCAGGAGGCGCTGCGCCTGGGCCGCATGCTGGCGGAGCTGGCCCCGGAAGAACCCGAAGTCCACGGGCTGGCCGCGCTGATGGAGCTGCAGGCATCGCGCAGCGCGGCGCGCGTGGACGCGCAGGGCCGGCCCGTGCTGCTGATGGCCCAGGACCGCGGTCGCTGGGACCGCCTGCTGATCCGCCGCGGGCTGGCCGCGCTGGAGCGGGCCCAGGCGCTGTGCCAGCGCCAGCAGCAGCCCCTGGGCTCCTACGCGCTGCAGGCCGCCATCGCGGCCTGCCACGCCAGCGCGCCTACGGGCGACGCAACCGACTGGGGTCGCATTGCCGCGCTGTACGACGCGCTGGCCCAGGTGGCGCCGTCACCGGTGGTGGAGCTCAACCGCGCCGTGGCCGTGGGCATGGCGTTTGGCCCGCAGGCGGGGCTTTCGATCATCGACCCGCTGATGCAGGACAAGGCGCTGCGCAATTACCAGTGGCTGCCCAGCGTGCGCGGCGACCTGCTGGCCAAACTGGGCCGGCACGAGGAAGCGCGCGCCGAATTCCTGCGCGCCGCGGAGCTGGCGCACAACGAGCGCGAGCGGGAGCTGCTGCTGGCGCGGGCTGAGGATGTGGGCCACTCTTGATCCTTTGTCATCCCGGCCCTGACTCTGCGTCATCCCGGACTTGATCCGGGATCCATGCCGCGCGGGAGGGATGCAAGCTGGTGTGGCATGGATTGCGGGTCGAGCCCGCAATGACGGTCATACCGCAAACGGGCCAGCTATTTATGCCAAGCGAATGCTTGCTAAAAATAGCGACGTTTGATAAGGTGCGTCCGCATGGATGCACCTACTTTGACGCGCCCGCGCGGCCGGCCCCGCAAAACGCTGGACGAGCGCGACGACGGCAACCGCCGGCTGGCGCTGATCACCGGGGCGGCCCGGCTGTTCCGGCGCAAGGGTTTTGATGCCACCAGCACGCGCGACATTGCCGCGGCGGTGGGCATGCAGAGCGGCTCGCCGTTCTATCACTTCAAGAGCAAGGGCGCGCTGCTGTATGCGGTGATGGAAGAGGGCATGCGCTCGGCCATTGCGCGCCAGGCGCGTGCGCTGGGCGCCGCGCAAGCCGGGGCCCCGGCCGGGCGGCTGGCGGTGCTGGTGCGCAACCATTTCGACGTGCTGCTGGGCCCGGGCAGCGACTTCATTCCGGTCATGCTGTATGAGTCTCGCGCGCTCACGCCGCGCCAGCGCGCGCAGCTGGCTGACCTGCAAAGCGAGTACGAAGCCGCCTGGGTGCCGGTGCTGCAGGCGCTGCACGACGGCGGGCAGCTGCGTGCCGACGTCAAGCTCGCGCGGCTCCTGATCTTTGGCGCGCTGAACTGGTCGGCCCAGTGGTACGACCGGCGCAAGGGCGCAACGCTGGACCAACTTACCGACGCCGCGATGGCGCTGTTCATTCACCCCGCATCATGAGCTACCAATCCGTTTTCAAGCCCGGCCTGTTTGCCGGCAAGGTCGTTGTCGTGACGGGTGGCGGCTCGGGCATTGGCCGCTGCACCGCGCACGAGCTGGCCGCCCTGGGCGCCCATGTGGTGCTGATCGGGCGCAACCTGGCCAAGCTGCAGGACGTGGCGGGCGAGATCGCTGTCGATGGCGTCATCGGAACGAACACGGAGCGTTCGGGCCATGTGGGCCACGTGAGCTTCCACGCCTGCGACATCCGCAACGAAGAATCGGTCAAGACCACGGTGGCCGCCATCGTCATCGCCCACGGGCGTATTGACGCGCTGGTGAACAACGCGGGCGGCCAGTACATCGCGCCGCTGGAGTCCATCAGCGCCAAGGGCTGGGACGCCGTGGTGGTCACCAACCTGACCGGCGGTTTTTTGATGGCGCGCGAATGCTACTTGCAGTCCATGCAGGCCCATGGCGGCAGCATCGTCAACATCGTGGCGGACATCTGGGGCTCCATGCCGGGCATGGGCCACAGCGGCGCCGCGCGCGCGGGCATGGTGAGCTTCACCGAGACCGCCGCGCTGGAATGGGCGAAAAGCGGCGTGCGCGTGAACGCGGTGGCGCCGGGCTACATCGCCTCCAGCGGCATGGACCATTACCCACCCGAGGCCGGCCCCATGTTGCGTGAGATGCGTGAGACTGTGCCGCTGGGCCGCTTTGGCAACGAGGCTGAAACGTCGGCGGCGATTGCTTTCCTGCTGAGCCCGGCCGCCAGTTTCATCAGCGGCACGGTGCTGCGGGTGGACGGCGCGCGGCCGCAGGTGCGCATGGGTTGGGGCCAGGTGGCCGCGCCAGAGGAGGCGCAGCAGCGCGATGCGGTCAAGCCGTTTGATGGCTTTCATCGTTACCAGACGCCCAAGGTGTTCCAGAAATGAGCGCCGCCGGGCCGCCCCAAGACGCGAAGGCCCCCTCGGGGGGCGGCGAAGTACACGAAGTGACAAGCGTGGGGGCGATGTAATGACGGTATTCCAGAGTTCATGGAACGCAGCGGGCGCTGTCGCCCTGCAGCGGCGCGACGCCATGCTGGCGCGCATCGCCCAGCTGCGTGCGCTGGAAGACCGCGCCGCGCAGGCGTCGGCCAGGTCGAAGACCGTGTTCGACAAGCGCGGCCAGCTGCTTCCGCGCGAGCGCGTGGCGCTGGTGCTGGATGCGGGTGCGCCTTGGGTGTCGCTGTGCTCCCTGGCCGGCTTCATGCAGGACACCAAAGACCCGGCGGCCTCGGTTGCTGGCGGCGGCATCGTCGCGGGCATGGGCTTCATCAGCGGCGTGCGCTGCATGGTGGTGGCCAGTGATTCAGGCATTGAGGCCGGTGCCATCCAGCCCATGGGCTTGGAAAAAATCCTGCGCGTGCAGGAGATTGCGTTGCAGAACAAGCTGCCCTTCGTCCATCTGGTGGAGAGCTCGGGCGCCAACCTCATGAAATACAGAGTGGAAGGTTTCGTGCACGGCGGCAGCCTGTTTCGCAACCTGGCGCGGCTGTCGGCGGCGGGCATTCCGGTCATCACGGTGCAGCACGGCTCGGGCACGGCTGGCGGTGCCTACATGCCGGGGCTGAGCGATGTGGTGATCATGGTGCGCGGGCGTTCGCGCGCCTTCCTGGCTGGCCCGCCGTTGCTGATGGCGGCCACCGGTGAGGTGGCGACTGAAGAGGAACTGGGCGGAGCAGAGATGCACACGGCCGTGTCGGGCCTGGGCGAATACCTGGCGGAGGATGACCGGCATGCGTTGGGGATTGCGCGGGAGGTGATACGGGCTTGTCACCCCGGACTCGATCCGGGGTCCACCACGGCGCACCCCCATGCCACTTCAACGCCACCGTGGATTGCGGGTCAAGCCCGCAATGACAACGCGCCGCGCTACCCTGCAGAAGATCTGCTGACCCTCATGCCCGCCCACCACCGCGAGCCGGTGGACATGCGCGAAGTGATGGCGCGCCTGGTGGACGATTCAGACCTGCTGGAGTTCAAGCCGCTGTACGGCACGGCCACGGTCTGCGCCCAGGCCCGCATTGAAGGCCATGCCGTGGGCTTCATCACCAACAACGGCCCCATCGACGTGGCCGGCGCCAACAAGGCCGCGCACTTCATCCAGTGGATGTGCCAGCGGGGCCATCCGCTCATCTACCTGCAGAACACCACGGGCTACATGGTGGGCAAGGACAGCGAGCAGGGCGGCATGATCAAGCACGGCAGCAAGATGATCCAGGCGGTGACGAATGCCACCGTGCCGCAGATCACCATCCAGTGCGGCGCCAGTTTTGGCGCGGGCAACTACGGCATGTGCGGGCGCGGGTATGCACCGCGCTTCCTGTTCAGCTGGCCCAGCGCCAAAACGGCCGTCATGGGCGGCGAGCAGGCCGCGCGCACCATGCAGATCGTGACGGACGCCGCGCTGGCGCGCAAAGGCATCACGCCCGACCCTGCCGCGTCGCAAGCGCAGTTTGACAAGATCGTCAGCGTGTTCGAGTCCCAGGCCGATGCCTTCTACACCAGCGGCCTGGTACTGGACGACGGGGTGATCGACCCGCGCGACACGCGCGCGGTGCTGGCGTTCTGCCTTAACACCTGTGCCGAGGCAGATGCGCGGCAGCTGCGGCCCATGCAGTTTGGAGTGGCGCGGATGTAAGAAAGAATTTCTGTCATCCCGGGCTTGACCCGGGATCCATCAAGGCGCGCCAGCATGGATGCCGGATCAAGTCCGGCATGACAGGGAAAACGGAGACAACCACCATGCAATACACCCACGAGCACCTGGAAATCCAGAAGACCCTCAAACGCTACATCGACGAGCACATCAACCCCCATGTGGATGAATGGGAGGCGGCAGAGATCTTCCCCGCGCATGAGGTGTTCAAGGGCTTGGGAAAGCTGGGCCTGCTGGGCCTGTGCAAGCCCGAGGCCTATGGCGGCATGGGGCTGGACTATTCGTATTCCATGCTCATGGCTGAAACGCTGGGCTATATCGACTGCGGCGGCGTGCCCATGGCCATTGGCGTGCAGACCGACATGGCCACGCCCGCGCTGGCGCGCTTTGGCAGCGACGAGCTCAAGCGCGAATTCCTGGCGCCCGCCATCGCCGGTGACACGGTGGGCTGCATCGGTGTGAGCGAGCCCGCCGCGGGCAGCGACGTGGCCGGCATCAAGAGCCATGCCCGCAAGGCCGGTGACGACTATGTGATCACCGGCCAGAAGATGTGGATCACCAACAGCCTGCAGGCCGACTGGATGTGCATGCTGGTGAACACGGGTGAAGGGCCGCAGCACAAGAACAAGAGCCTGGTCATGGTGCCCATGCGCGAAAACGGCAAGCTGCGCAAGGGCATTGAAGTCGCAAGGAAGATCAAAAAGATCGGCATGAACAGCAGCGACACCGGCCTGATCTACTTTGACGAGGTGCGCGTGCCGCAGCGCAACCGCATCGGCAATGAAGGCCAGGGCTTCATCTACCAGATGCAGCAGTTCCAGGAAGAGCGCCTGTGGGCGGCCGCCAGCTGCCTGGTGTCGCTGGAGCGTTGCCTGGCCTGGACGATTGAATGGGCGCAGGAGCGCAAGCTGTTTGGCGGCGCGCTGGCCGACCAGCAGTACGTGCAGTTCAAGCTGGCCGAAATGAAGACCGAGCTGGAAAGCCTGCGCGCGCTGACCTACCGCGCCTGCGAGCTGTATGTGGGCGGGCAGGACGTGCTGGAGCTGGCCAGCATGGCCAAGCTCAAGGCCGGGCGGCTGAACCGCATCATCCCCGACGGCTGCCTGCAGTTCTGGGGTGGCATGGGCTTTACCTGGGAGAACAAGGTCGCGCGCATGTACCGTGACGGGCGGCTGGGCTCGATTGGTGGTGGGGCGGATGAAGTCATGTTGGGAATCCTTGCCAAGATCATGGGCATCCAGAAGCGGCCCATGGCCCGGTGAACCGATGCGCCGCCTGCTGATTGCCAACCGCGGCGAGATCGCGCGCCGCATCATCCGCACCGCGCATGCCATGGGCATTGCCACGGTGGCGGTGCATTCGGACGCCGACGCGCAAGCCCTGCATGTGTGCGAGGCCACGGCTTCGTTCGCGCTGCTGGGCAATGCGTCGGCCCACACTTACCTGCGCATCGACAAGCTGCTGGCGGCCGCCAGCGCCACCGGCGCGGACGCCGTGCACCCGGGCTATGGCTTCCTGAGCGAGAACGCCGATTTTGCGCAGGCGGTGATTGACGCCGGCCTCATCTGGGTCGGCCCGCCGCCAGCGGCCATCCGCCAACTGGGCAGCAAGAGCGCGGCCAAGGTGATCGCGCAGGCGCGCGGCGTGCCCTGCCTGCCGGGCTACCACGGCGGCGACCAGTCGGACGAGCGGCTTGCGGCCGAGGCGCAGCGCATCGGCCTGCCCGTGATGGTCAAGGCTGCGGCAGGCGGCGGTGGCCGTGGCATGCGGCTGGTGACGGACATGGCGCAGTTGGCGGCGGCGGTGCACAGCGCGCGCAGCGAGGCGCTGTCGGCTTTTGGCAATGGCGATCTGCTGCTGGAGCGCGCGCTGTTGAACCCGCGCCATGTGGAGGTGCAGGTGTTTGCCGATGCCCATGGCCACTGCATCCACCTGGGCGAGCGCGACTGCTCGGTGCAGCGGCGCCACCAGAAGATCATCGAAGAAACACCCAGCCCCGCGGTGGACGCCGCATTGCGCGAGCGCATGGGCCGCTGCGCGGTGGAACTGGCGCAGGCGGCGGGCTATGTGGGGGCGGGCACGGTGGAGTTCCTGCTGGACGGCGGGGACTTCTACTTGATGGAGATGAACACGCGCCTGCAGGTAGAGCACCCGGTAACGGAAATGGTGACGGGCCTGGACCTGGTGGAATGGCAGATTCGTGTCGCGCGCGGGGAGCCGCTGCCGCTGGCACAGGCCGACGTGAAGTTCGCGGGCCACGCCATCGAAGTGCGCCTGTGCGCCGAGGACGAAGACTTCATCCCCCATGCCGGCACTGTGCGTGTCTTTCACCCTCTCCCCCTGGGAGAGGGCGGGGGTGAGGGCATGCGCTTCGACCACGCGATCTTTGAAGGCATGACAGTCCCACCCCACTATGACTCCATGCTCGGCAAGCTCATCGCTCATGCCCCCAACCGCGGCGAAGCCATTGCCCAGCTGGCCGGCGCGCTGGACAGGCTGCAACTGCTGGGCCTGCCGACCAACCGGGCCTTCCTGGCGGCGTGTTTGCGGCATGAAAGCTTTGTAGCCGGGCAGGCGCTGATCCCGTTCCTGGCGCAGCAGGCTGACGGCATCCGCGCGGTGCTGCGGCGTGATGAGCAGGCGCTGCGCGAAGCCGCCGCGCGCGCGGTGATCTGTCCTGCGCAGCCGTCGTCCCTGGCCTGCCCCTTCCCACGGCCCGCGCGGCTGCGCCACCGGGGTGAGGTGTTTGACCTGGTTGCGCCGGGCGATACCAGTGCGGCGCGCCTCGCCGCCGTGCAGATTGACGGCCGCCGCTGGCATGTGCAGTGGTGCGCCACCGACTTGTTTATTGATGACGTGTCGTTCGACCCACCGGCAGGCACCGGCGGCAGCGCCGGTGGCAGTGAGCTGCGCGCGCCGTTCAACGGCAAGGTCCTCGCGGTGCATGCGAAGGCGGGTGCCAGCGTACGGCGCGGTGATACCCTCGTGACCATCGAATCCATGAAGCTGGAGCACAGCCTGGCAGCGTCACGGGATGGGGTTATCCACCAGGTCAGCGCCGTGCCGGGTCAGCAGGCCGCGACAGGGCAGATACTGGTCGCGTTTGAGCCCCTCTGAATCCGACAAATACAACCAAGGAATTTTCCATGCGCCGTTTTGTTCCCCACGCCCTTCTTGTCCTGTGGGCTGTGTTTGCGGCCATGGCACACGCGCAAGACGACCGCGAAGCCCGCCGCAAGCTGGCGCTGGAGGTACCCATCGCCGACATGCACATGCATTTGCACATGATGATGACGCCCGACGACCTGTTGGCGCGAATGGACCGCAACAACGTGCACTGGGGTGGCGGTGTGGGACCCATCGCACCAGGCGTATCGGTCGACAGATTCATCCAGTTGCTGGGCAAGCGGTATGTGCCAGCAGGCGCGCAACCGGAGCTCATGGCGATCTACACCCGTGGCGGCACGACGGAGATGGTAGATGCGCAAAGTGCTTCGTTCCAGGCCCTGCAGGCCAGCGTCCAGCAGGCATTCGAGGAAAAGAAGATCCAGGGCGTTGGCGAGCTGATCCTGAACAACCGCTACAGCCACCCCTCGCCACCGTTTCGGCGCAAGGTGCCGATCGACGCGCCCACCTTCAAGGCGCTGTTTGAGCTGGCGGACAAGCACGGCGGCTTTGTGCAGATCCACATGGAGGACGACGGCGACAGCATTGACGGGCTGGAGGCACTGTTGAAACAGCACGCGAAGGTTCCCGTGGTGCTTTCGCATTGCATGGCACGCGCGAGCGCGCGGTCGGCGCGTGCGCTGCTGCGCAAGCACGCGAACCTGTATTGCGAACTGTCTGCGCGTTCATCGGCCTTGCTGGTGGCGCCGTTCCTGCACCAGTACCGCATTCACGACGCAGAGCGTGCCGATTCATCCTGGCTGGCCTTGCTGGAAGAACTGCCTGACCGATTCATGCTGGGCAGCGACGACACTGGGTTCGGCGCCTCATACGACAGCATCATTTCAACGGTGCGTACGGGCCTGTTGCCACACCTGAGCGAAACCACCCTGAAGAAGGTGGCCTACGAGAACGCCCAGCGGGTGTTCAAGCTGGCGCCATGATTGCCGCCGGGCTTTCGCAGGACGCTGCCGCGCTGTACGACACGGCGCAACGCTTTGCCCAAAGGGAAATTGCACCCTTCATCAACGCCTGGGACGAGGCTGAAACTTTCCCGCGTGCGCTGTATGCGAAAGCGGCGCAGGCCGGCTTGCTGGGCCTGGGCTACCCTGAATCATTGGGGGGCACTCGCGCGCCTTATGCGCTGCGCAATGCCGTGTCCATTGCGCTGTCGCGCCACAGCGGCAGCGGTGGTGTGCTGGCCAGCCTGTTCTCGCACAACATCGGCTTGCCACCGGTGCTGCGCCATGGATCCACGCAATTGCAGCAGCAGGTAATACCGCCCGTGCTGCGTGGCGATCAGATCGCCGCGCTGGCCATCACCGAGCCCGGCGGTGGGTCTGATGTGGCCAGCCTGCGCACCACGGCGCGCATGGAGGGCAATGAATGGGTCATCAACGGCGAAAAGGTGTTCATCACCTCGGGCATGCGGGCTGACTGGATCACGGTGGCAGTCAGAACCGGTGAAGCCGGAGCCAAGGGCGCGGGCGGCATCTCGATGATTGTCGTGCCGGGCAACGCCGCCGGGCTGCACCGCACCGAGCTGAAAAAAATGGGCTGGTGGTGCTCTGACACCGCGCACCTGCGCTTTGACCATGTGCGCGTGCCTGCCGGAAACCTGCTGGGCGAAGAGGGCGGCGGGTTCAGGATCATCATGACCAATTTCAACGGCGAGCGGCTGGCCATGTCGGCCATGGCGCTGGGCTTCGCGCAGGCTTGCTGCGACGAGGCGCTGGACTGGGCGCGCCAGCGCAAGACCTTTGGCGCGGCCCTGGTCGAGCGCCAGGTGATCCGCCACAAGCTGGTGGACATGCAGATGCGCGTGGCGTCCACCCAGGCCTGGCTGGATGCGGTGACGGCGCGGGCCGATGGCGGCGATGAAGGCCCCGACTGGGTGGCCCATGTCTGCATGCTGAAGAACCATGCCACGCAAACCATGCAGTACTGCGCCGACCAGGCCGTGCAGATCCTGGGCGCCATGGGCTTCATGCGCGGCACGCGCAGCGAACGCATCTACCGCGAAGTCAAGGTCATGATGATTGGCGGCGGCGCGGAAGAAATCATGAAAGAGCTGGCCGCGCGCCAGCTGGGCCTGTAAGAACACAAGGAACACGCAATGCCCAAAACCCTGCCCGGCCCGGCGGCCTTCGAGCCCGAGTTCGTCAGCGGCCTGACCGCCATCTTCGAGGACAAGATCGTCTTCAACCAGGTGCTGGGCCTGAAGATCATCAGCCTGGCGCCCGACCGCGTGACGGGGCGCATCGCCATGCGGCGCGAGCTGGTGGGCCACTACACCCACAACCGCGTGCACGGCGGCGTGATAAGCGCCACGCTGGACGCCATGGGCGGCCTGGCCTGCATGGCCGCCATCGGCGCGCGCCACATGGACGAGCCGCCCGCCCAGCGCCTGCAGCGCTTTGGCAAGCTGGGCACGATCGACCTGCGCATCGACTACCTGCGCCCCGGCATCAGCGAGCACTTTGACCTGCACGCCGAAGTGCTGCGCCTGGGCTCGCGCGTGGCCAGCACCCGCATGGAATTCCGCGCGGCCGACGGCAAGCTGCTGTCCACCGGGGCGGCGGCTTACATCGTGTCCTGACAACAGAAAAGCCGCCCGAAGGCGGCTTTGTGCATCAGCGCGGCGCGGCTTACTTCACATAATCCGACACCACCTTCCACTTGCCGTCGGTGATCTGCGACATGCGGGAGGTTTCGTTGCCCAGGCGCTTCTTGGGGCCGAAGGTGGCTTCGGGGCTGCCGAAGATGTCACTCGGGACCACCATGGTGTCCATGGCCTTGATGAAAGCGTCGGTGGTCAGGTTGTTGCCGGCCTTGCGGGCGGCGGCGGCGAAGGTGTCGATCGCGCTGTAGCCATAGACCGAGAACACCGTGGGGTCTTCGTTGAACTTGGTCTTGTACTTGTTGGCCCAGAAGCGGATGGGCTGCGAGGCCTCGTCCAGGTACGGGTGCTGCGAGGTGTGGGTGGCATACAGGCCGTTCATGGCCGGGCCGCCCAGCTTGTGGATTAGGTCGGTGTAGGCGGCGCTGGAGCCCAGGAAGGTGGGGCTGTAGCCCAGCTTGCGGGCGGTGCCGATGGCGCCAATCGTTTCGCGGATGATGGTGCCCAGCACGACGAAATCGCAACCCGAGGCCTGCATCTTCTGGATCTGCGAGCTGAAGTCGGTGGCGCCGCGCTTGTAGCTGGTCTTCTCGGCCAGCGTCATGCCGGCGGCCTTCAGGCCGTCTTCGGCGCCGCGCATCACTTCCAGGCCGAACTCGTCGTCCTGGTACATGGTGCAGACTTTCTTGGCGCCTTTTTCCTTGGCCAGGCGCGGCGTCACGGTGCGCATCTGGTCGTAGTAGGTGGCGGCAAACGAATACTTCAGCCGGTGAAAGGGCTCGTACATTTCGCGCGCGGCTGTCACCGGAAAGAAGTTGATCACGTTCTTTTCAAACTGCACGGGCATGGCCGCCAGGTTCTGCGCGGTGCCGATGTGGCCGATCATCGCGAAGATCTTGTCCTGGTTGACCAGCTTCTGCGCGGCCAGCACGGCCTTCTTGGGGTCGTAGGCCGAATCTTCCACGTACAGCTTGAGCTTGCGGCCATTGATGCCGCCTTGCTCGTTGATTTCGTCCACGCGCAGCATCATGCCCAGGCGGACCTGCTTGCCGAAGCCGGCGATCGGGCCCGACAGGTCCTGGATGGAGCCGATGGTGATTTCGGTCTTGCTCACGCCCTGGTTCGAGTTCTGCGCCAGGGCCACGCCGGTGGCGCCGGCAAGCGCGGCAATCGCCGCAATGGTCTTCAGTTTCATTCTGTGTCTCCTTGGGTTGCGGGTTGGCCCAGGCGGCCGGGCAAGAGCCATTCTTGCCCGTTGGCTTGGGGTGTCAAGCTGGCGTATTCACTAGGTAGGTCATGACCCCACGGCCGCCCAGCGCCAGCGGTGCGAGTCTGTTTGTCGCGTGGGTGACGGCGGTGGCATTAGCGGTACATCGCCTCGATCTGGGGCGCGTATTTCTTCTCGACCAGCTTGCGCTTGAGCTTCATGGTGGGTGTGAGCTCTTCGTCCTCGGCCGACAGCTGTGTTTCCAGCAGGAAGAACTTCTTGATCTGCTCCACGCGCGCAAACTTCTTGTTCACGCGGTCGATCTCGCCCTGGATCAGCGCCTGGACTTCGGGCGCGCGCGTGAGGCTGGCGTAGTTGCTGAACGGCACGTCATGGTCCTGCGCGTATTTCTCGACGTTCTCCTGGTCGATCATGATGATGACCGTGAGGTAGGGCAGCTTGTCGCCAATCACCACCGCGTCGGTGATGTAGGGGCTGAACTTGAGTTCGTTCTCCAGCTCGCTGGGCGTAATGTTCTTGCCCCCGGCCGTGATGATGATGTCCTTCATGCGGTCGGTGATGCGGAAGAAGCCGTCCGCGTCCATCTGGCCCACGTCGCCGGTGTGCAGCCAGCCGTCGGCGTCAATCGTCTCGGCGGTTTTCTCGGGCTGGTTCAGGTAGCCCATGAACACATTGGGCCCGCGCACGCGGATCTCGCCGGTGTCGGCGTCCACGCGGACTTCGTTGTAGCCCGCCGCCGGGCCGATGGAGCCGGGCTTCATGCGGTCGGCCGGGATGCCGGTGGCCGCGCCGCAGGTTTCGGTCATGCCCCACACCTCCAGCATGGGCACACCCAGCGCCAGGTACCAGCGCACCAGCTCGGGCGAGATGGGTGCCGCGCCCGTCACGCAAAAGCGCGCGCGGTGGATGCCGATGAGCTTGCGCGCGTTGTTCAGCGCCAGCCAGCGGGCGATGGTGAACTTGAATTTCAGCAGCCCGTCCACCGGCTCCTTGGCCAGCACCTTGTCGGCAATCTGCGTGCCCACGCCGATGCTCCAGGCGTAGGCGGCCTGCTGCAGGGGGCTGGCTTCCTTCAGCGCGATCATCACGCCGGAATAGAACTTCTCCCACACTCGCGGCACGGCGGTGAACACCGTGGGCGCTATCTCGCGCACGTTCTCGGGAACGGTCTCGGGGTTTTCAACAAAGTTGAGCTTGGCGCCTGCGTACATCGCAAAATATTCACCGCCCAGGCGCTCGGCCACGTGGCACAGCGGCAGGAAGCACATGCGTTCGTCGTTTTCGTCCTGGGCGATCAGCGTGTTGTAGCCGCGCACGGTGTACACCAGGCCCGCATGGCTGTGCATGGCGCCCTTGGGCTTGCCGGTGGTGCCCGATGTATAGATCAGGATGGCCAGGTCGCCCGGCTTGCACTGCTGCACGCGGCGCATCATCTCGTCGGGCTGGCGGCTGTTGTAGTCGCGGCCCAGCGCGCGCAGCGCGTCCAGGCTGATCACGCCGGGGTCGTCCAGGTCGCGCAGGCCTTCCATGTCAAACACGACGATCTTGCTCAAGGCCGGCAGCTGGCTGCGGACTTCCAGTGCCTTGTCCAGCTGTTCGTCGTCTTCCACGAACAGGATGCGGGTGCGCGAGTCCTCGCACAGGTAATGCACCTGGCTGGCTGCGTCGGTGGGATAGATGCCGTTGGCCACGCCGCCCGTGCTCAGCACGGCCAGGTCGGCCAGCACCCATTCAATGACGGTGTTGGACAGGATGGACGCGGTGTCGCCGGGCTGGAAGCCCAGGCTCATCAGGCCGCCGGCAATCTCGCGCACGGCGTCGCCGGTCTGCCGCCAGGTCCAGCTGCGCCAGATACCCAGCTCTTTCTGGCGCATCCAGACCTTGTCCGCGCGCTGCTGCACGCCGTTCCAGAACATGGCGGGAATGGTGTCGCCCTCAAGCACGACGCGCGTCTCGGGCTGGATGTGTGAAAGGTCCCAAAGGTTGCTCATGTGTCTCGCCCTTCAACGCCAGTTTTTCTTCTTTTTCCAACGTCGCTCGCCGCGCACGCCTTCTTCCTTCATGCCGAGGTAGAACTCCTTGATGTCTTCCTTCTCGCGCAGGCGGGCGCAGGTGTCTTCCATGACGATGCGGCCGTTTTCCAGCACGTAGCCGTAGTCGGACGCATTGAGCGCCATGTTGGCGTTCTGCTCCACCAGCAGGATGGTGGTGCCGCGCTCACGGTTGATGCGAACGACGATCTCGAAGATTTCCTTGGTGAGCTTCGGGGACAGCCCCAGGCTGGGCTCGTCCAGCAGGATCAGGTCGGGCGAGGCCATCAGCGCGCGGCTGATGGCCAGCATCTGCTGCTGGCCACCCGACAGCAGGCCGGCGTCCTGTGTGGCGCGCTCCTTGAGGATGGGGAAATAGGCATACACCGCTTCCATGTCGCGCGCCACGCCGTCGCGGTCGCGCCGGGTGTAGGCGCCCATGAGCAGGTTGTCGCGCACCGACAGCAGCGGGAACACCTCTCGCCCCTCGGGCACGTGGCTCAGGCCCTGCTGCACGATCAGCGCCGGGTCGCGGGCGGTGATGTCCTCGCCCTTGAACTCGATGCTGCCCTTGCGCGGGTCGATGATGCCGCTGATGGTCTTGAGGATCGTCGTCTTGCCCGCGCCGTTGCTGCCCAGCACGGTGGCGATCTCGCCGCGGCGCACCTGCAGGCTCACGCCGCGGATGGCCTTGATCGGGCCGTAGGCGGACTCGACGTTCAGCAGTTTGAGCACGGGCAGATCGCTGACTGCGGGTGGTACCTCACTCATTTGGTTACCCCCACGCTTGTCACTTCGTGTACTGCGCTGCCCCCCGAGGGGGCCTTCGCCACTTGGGGCGGCCCGGCGTGGCTCATGCTGACCTCCGCAGGGATGACACGTCATCGACCGAGCCCAGGTAGGCCTCGATCACGCCCGGGTCGCTTTGCACTTCGCGGGGCGTGCCCATGGCCAGCACCTCGCCCTGGTTCATGGCCAGCACGCGGTCGGATACCTTGGAGACCAGCGACATGTCGTGCTCCACCATCAGCACCGTGATGCCCAGCTCATGCTTGATGTCCTGGATCCAGAAGGCCATGTCGTCGGTTTCTTCCACGTTCAGGCCGGACGAAGGTTCGTCCAGCAACAGCAGCTTGGGCTCGGTGCACAGCGCCCGGGCCATCTCGACCACCTTGCGCACGCCATACGGCAGCCCGGCCACCATGGAGTCACGGTGGTGCTGCAGGTCCAGGAAGTCGATCACTTTCTCGGCCTTTTCGCGCGCTTCGATCTCCGCCTTGCGGACCTTGGGTGTGAAGAACATTTCGCTGAACAGGCCGCTGCTCGCGTGGGTGTGGCGCCCGATCAGCAGGTTGTGCAGCACGGTCGCGTGCTCGAACAGCTCGATGTTCTGGAAGGTGCGCGCAATACCCAGCGAAGCAATCTTGTGCGGTGGCTGCTCGGTCAGCGGCACGCCCAGGTAGTCAATGCTGCCGGTCGTGGGGGTGTAGATGCGGCTGATCAGGTTGAACACCGTGGTCTTGCCCGCACCGTTGGGCCCGATCAGGGTGAATACCTCGCCCGGTTTCACGTCAAAGCTCACGTTGTTGACGGCCAGCACGCCGCCGAAGCGCACGCTGAGGTTCTTGGCGGAAAGAAGTACTTCGCTCATTTCAGGCGATCCGATTTCTGGAATGATTTCTGACGCTTGAACAGACCCTTGCGGTAGAACGGGAAGAGCTGGAACCAGGTGCGGATCTTCAGCCAGCGCCCGTACAGGCCCAGCGGCTCGAACAGCACGAAGGCGATCAGCACCGCGCCGTAGATCACCGCCTTCAGGCCCGGCGCCTGGCCGATGGCGTCGGGCAGGAAGTCCTTGACCGCGCTGATGGCCTGCGGCAGCCCGATGAGGAAGATGGCGCCCAGGAAGGCGCCATGGATGGAGCCCAGCCCGCCGATCACCACCATGAGCAGCAGGTCGATCGACTGGATGATGTTGAACTGGTCGGGCGACAGGAAGCGGATCTGGTGCGCGTACAGCGCGCCGCCGATACCCGCGAGCGCAGCCGAGATCGCAAAGCTCATGGTCTTGTAGTAGGCCAGGTGGATGCCCATGCTCTGCGCGGAAATTTCCGAATCGCGGATCGCCACGAACGCGCGCCCCGTGTGCGAACGCAACAGGTTCACCACCGCCAGCGTGGCCAGCACGGTGATGACCAGACACACGAAGTAGAACGACGCGCCGGTGTCGGCCGTCCAGCCAAACATCTTGATCTGGCCCACCGTCTTGCCGGCGTTGCCGCCCGTCACGCTTTCCCACCGTGCAAAGACCTCTTCGACGATGAAGCCGAACGACAGCGTGGCAATGCCCAGGTAGATGCCCTTGACGCGCAGCGCGGGCAGGCCCACCACCACGCCCACCGTGGCCGACAGCGCCGCGCCCGCCGCCAGCGCCAGCGGAAACGGCCAGCCCATGCCGGTCAGCACGGCCTGTGTGTACGCGCCCACGCCAAAGAACGCCGCATGGCCGATGGAGAACTGCCCGGTGAAGCCCGCCAGCAGCATCAGGCCCACGCCCACGATGCCGTAGATCAGGATGAAGGTCAGCTGCGCCAGCAAATATTCGCTGACCAGCCAGGGCGCCAGCACCAGCGCAGCGCACAGCAGGCTGTACCAGAACACATGGCCGCCATGCTTGGCCAGCTTGATGTCCTGGCCGTAATCGGTCTTGAAGATGAAGCGCATGGCCTGGTTAAACCTTCTTGCGGAGTTTTTCGCCGAACAGACCGTTGGGTTTGACCATCAGCATGACGAGCACCACGATGTACGCGGCGGTGTCCTTGAAGCCGTCTGGCAGGTAGAAGCCCGACAGCGATTCCACGATGCCGATGATCAGCCCGCCGACGATGGCACCCGGCAGGCTGCCAAAGCCGCCGACCACCGCCGCCGGAAAGGCCTTCAGGCCGATGAAACCCATGTTGGCGTGCACGAAGGTAATGGGCGCCAGCAGCAGGCCGGCAATGGCGGCCACGGCCGCAGCCAGGCCCCAGACCAGGCCGTTCAGGCGCTTGACCGGAATGCCCATGTAATAGGCGGCCAGCTGGTTCTGCGACGATGCCTGCATGGCAATGCCCAGCTTGCTGTAGCGGAACATGGCGAACAGCAGCACGCACAGCATCGCGGTGGAGGCAATGACCACCACCTGCTCGATGTTGATCACCAGCGCGCCAATGCCGTTGGCATCGCCGCCCAGCTTCCAGATCATGTCCTTGTAGGGCACCGGCAGGGTGTGGGTTTCAGTGCCGATGTTGGGGATCATGGTGATCAGCCCGCGCGCCACGTAGCCGATGCCGATGGTCAGCATGACGATGGAAAACGCCGGCTGGCCCAGGATGGGGCGGATGACCACGCGCTCCAGCAGCACGCCGAACACCGCCATGGCGCCAATCGCGCTGATGACGGCCAGCCAGAACGGAAAGCCCAGGAACGTCATGCAGGCCAGACCGCCGAACGCGCCCAGCATCATCAGCTCGCCCTGGGCAAAGCTCACCGTCTCGGTGGCCTTGTAGATCAGTACAAAGCCCAAAGCGATCAGCCCGTAGATGCAGCCTTGCGAAATGCCGCTGATCAGCAGTTGAAAAACTTGCACCGTGTCTCCTGAAGGGGTATGCCGGTTGTCTAGGGCCTGTTCACACTATTTATGCAAGTGCGAACCTGGTTAAAACAGCGCCCATCTAGGCGCGCGACGACGCCCAGCCTGGGCGGCTGGGCTAGGAGTGCAACGACGAGGGGCGCTGTTTTAACCACGTTCCCTCCGGGTTGCGGCCAAAAAGGCCATGCGCCGCGTTGCGAAGCCTTGCCGGGCAGAGAGCCCGGCCGCGTTTCGCGCCTTGCGCATGACCTTTTTGACTCGCAACGCATCTTGCATAAATAGTGTGAACAGGCCCTGATGTGGCTCGGTTATATCTGGCCGTACTCCTATCGGTTACAGGGTTCTTCCGCATACGGTGTCGCGTGGGCATCACGGTTAATGGGGCATGACTGAATCCGTCCGTATCGAGAAGTTGGAGGCCGTCACTGTCGTGACACTGGACCGCCCCGCGGTGCGCAACGCGGTGGACGCCGACACAGCGCGCGCGTTGTACGAGGCCTTTGTCGCGTTTGAGGGCGATGCCCAGGCGCGCGTGGCCGTGTTCCACGGCGCGCACGGGCATTTCTGCGCCGGCTGCGACCTGCAGGCCGGCGCCCGCATGGCGCGCAATGAGGGCGGGCCGGGCGTGCTGACCGACCTGGACTTTGAGCCCGGCCAGGCGCAGCCGCTGGGGCCGATGGGGCCGTCACGCCTGCTGCTGTCCAAGCCGGTGATCGCCGCCGTCAGCGGCGCGGCCGTGGCCGGCGGCATGGAACTGGCCCTGTGGTGCGACCTGCGGGTCATGGAAGAGGACGCCTACTTCGGCGTGTACTGCCGCCGCTTTGGCGTGCCGCTGATTGACGGCGGCACGGTGCGCCTGCCCCGGCTGGTGGGCATGGGCCACGCGATGGACCTGATCCTGACCGGACGCAAGGTCGAGGCGGCCGAGGCACTGGCCATGGGGCTGGCCAACCGCGTGGTGCCTGCCGGCCAGGCGCGTGATGCGGCGATCGCGCTGGCGCGCGAGCTGGCAAAGTTCCCGCAGGCCACCATGAACGCCGACCGCATGAGTGCCTATGCGCAATGGGACTTGCCACTGGCCGAGGCTCTGCACCAGGAATGGGAGCGCGGCAAGCACCGCATTGGCGATGCGCTGGAGGGCGCGGGGCGCTTTGCGGCCGGCGAAGGCCGGCATGGCAGGTTTTGACCGGTTACCGGAAATTGCGGGGCGGTCAAGCTGCCAGGGCAGTCCGGCGCACCTGTTCCAGCACTCCAAACAGCGCCTCCACCTGGGCTGAAGTAAACAGCCCGTCCGGGCCCTGTGGCGCGTAGCCGGTAAAGGGCGGCTCGTACAACAGGGCAGGGTCCATCACGCCGCGCTCCGTCAGGTGGGTGACGATCAGATTCACAAATTCAATCTGGTTGGCCGTCAGCGGGGCACCCGCGACAAAGCTGCTCAATGCCTCGGTGGCGGCCTGCCTGTCCAGGCCCACCAGTGACCTGATGAACAGGCCCAGGCCGTTGGCCTCGGTGCGGGCGCGGTCGATGTCTTGCGCCGTGCCCGCGCCGCTTTCGGCCAGCATGCGCTCCAGCTCAGCCAGGTCTGCCTGGGTTAGGGGCTGGTTGCGCCGCAGTTTGTGCAGGCTGATGTGGTCCTCGTGCGCGCGCAGGAATGCACGTGCCTTGGCACGGAACCGTTCGAAGTCGCCAGCGCTGCTACCCAGTGGAAGCGGCATCTCTGCGATCTCGCCCAGTTCGTCCTCAAAGTCGGTGTAGACCACCTTGCGGCCGGTCTTGTCGATCAGCTTGACCAGCGCGCGCAGGTTGCGGCGAGCTTGTTCGAGCATCGGCAGGGTCACGTCCTGCCACCATTCGTCGCCGGCCATGGCCTCAATCAGCAGCATGTGTTCGCGTACCGCCGGGATGCTGCCCAGCTCCAGCAGCCTGTCGGCCAGCGCCCGCACCTGTTGTTGCAGCCGGGCAAAGGCCGGCTCGGCATTCATTGCGCTTAGCTGCAGCCGCAGCATCAACAGGTCGAAGCGTTTGGCGTCTTCATCGTCGTCGCGCACCGCGGTGGGCAGGCCAGACAGGTGGGTGCTGATGTCCTGCAGCTGCTCTGGTAGCAGGCGCTCCCACGCGCTGGCCGTGCTCCAGGCCTCGACCCACAGCCGCTTTGGTCGGACCACAAAATTGTCCAGGCTCATGCCGGCCACGATGGCATGCAGCATTGCCGCCGTGTCGCGGCGCATGCCCGCCTCGGTCAGGCGAAAGGAGTCCACCGGCGGCGCCTCTGCCACCGCAAGGCCGTTGGCTGACAGCCGCGAGTCCAGCGCGGCCAGCAGTTCCAGCCGCGCATTGAACAGCCTTTGCCCCAGTGGCTGACCCAACGCGCCGTCGGTGCCCGGCAAGTCCTGGCTGAAATACTCAAGGTTCTGGCAGAAGTCGAAGATCAAAAAGTCCTTCTTGTCCTGCCCGGGGCCAAACAGGTCTTTGCACAGCCGGGTGCCGCGCCCCACCATCTGCCAGAACTTGGCCTTGGACCGCACGATCTTGAAGAACACCAGGTTCACCACCTCGGGCACGTCAATGCCCGTGTCCAGCATGTCCACAGAGATGGCGATGTGTGGCGCCTTGTCTTTCACGCTGAAATCATCAATCAGGCTCTGCGCGTACTCGGTCTTGAAGGTAATGACCCGCGCAAACTGCCCCGCGTAGTGTGGGTAGTTGGCGTTGAAGCGCTGGGCAATGAACTCCGCATGGTCGTTGTTCTTGGCGAAAACAATGGTCTTGCCCAGCCGGTCGCCTCCCGCCACTTTGTGGCCGCGCGTCATCAGCGTCTGCAGCACCTTGTCCACCGTGTCGGTGTTGAACAGCCATTTGTTCACGGCCTCCGCCCCCACTTCGTCAGGGGCCTGGCCTTCATCGTCCCAATCCAGTTCATCCCATTGCGCGCGCTCGTCGTCACTCAGCTCGGCGTACTTGATGCCCTCGCGCTGGAACTTCAGCGGCACCGACACCGCACGCGGCGGCACTAGGTAGCCCTGGGCAATTGCGTCCTCCAGGCCGTAGGCGTCGGTGGGCACGCCGCTTTCCAGCTCGAACAGGCTGTAGGTGTTGCGGTCAATCTCGTCCTTGGGTGTGGCCGTCAGGCCCACCAGAAGGGCATCGAAATAGGCAAAGATGGCACGGTACTTCTGGTAGATGGAGCGGTGTGCCTCGTCCACGATGACCAGATCAAAATGCCCCACGCCAAAACGGCGCAGGCCCTCGTCGGTCTCGTTGATCAGACCCATCATCGTGGGGTAGGTGCTGACGTACACCCGCCCCTCGGTGGCCTTGTCAGTCACCAGATTCACGGCCGCCGCGTCGGGCAAATGCGCCTTGAAGGCATTGGCGGCCTGCTTGACCAGCGCCACACGGTCGGCCAGAAACAGCACGCGCTTGGCCCAGTTGGCGCGCTGCAGCAAGTCCACCAGCGCGATCACGGTGCGCGTCTTGCCGCCACCGGTGGCCATCACCACCAGGGCCTTGCGCTGGCGGTCCTTTTCAAAGGTTTCACCAATGCGGCGAATGGCGCGCTGCTGGTAGTGCCGCTCCACGATGGCGCTGTCGATGTTCACCGCCGCCAGCGGTTTGGCGGCGCTGCGCCGCTGCATCAGCAGCTGCAGCTCGTCCTTTTTGTGAAAACCCTGCACCGGGCGCGGCGGGTAGGTGGTGTCGTCCCAGAACCAGTGCTCGTAGCCATTCGTGAAGTAAATCAGCGGGCGCTGGCCAAACTGCGCCTGCAGGCAGTCGGCATACAGCTTGGCCTGCTGCTGGCCCACGCGGGCGTCGTGCCGGGTCCGTTTGGCCTCCACCACGGCCAGCGGCTTGCCATCGTCACCCCACAGCACGTAGTCCACATAACCCACACCCTGGTTGTTGGGCATGCCCTGCACTTCAAATTCCCGCTTGACATCGTTGCCTTGGGGTTGGTCCAGCTTCCAGCCGGCCTCCTTGAGCAGCAGGTCGATGTACAGGTCACGGGTCTCTTCCTCGTTGTAGTCGTGCGCGTCGGGCGTGGCGGTGTTGGCGGCTTTAGCGGCGGCCACCTCGGCACGCAGCTGGGCCAGCTCTGCGTCCAGAGCGGCGGACTTCTGCTGGGCATTGGCCAGGGCCGCATCGCGTGCGGCCAGCTCGTCGGCCAGCGTGGCCAGCTTTTGCAGTGCGGCCTGTGTAGCCTGCGCACCGGCCTGGGCGGCTGCTTGGCTGGCTGCTGCGTCGAGCGGGCGGGGCAACAGCTCGGCACGGAACTGCAAGGCCGGGCTGGGCCGTGTGGCCACATTGCGCCCGTAGTTGCGCGCCAGCCAAAAGGCCACCTGGAACAGCTCGCGCAGCACGGCGGTGGCATCCGCGGTGGTGATGGGCCGTGCGCTGTGCACCGCGTTGTTGCCCTGCTTGCGCACCACCTCCATCTTGGCGTGCAGTGCGGGGCCCACCAGCGCCTTGAAACTGGGCTCAAACAGAAAGGCCGACAGATCGGGCTTGTAGGGCATTTGCAGCCTGCCGCCTCGCCCACCCTCGGCCTGAAACAGCCACACCACCGTCAGCTCCAGCGTGCGGCGGGCATAGAAGCAGGCTGTGCGCGGGTCGGTCAGCGCGGCTTGCTCGGCCTTGCCGGCCTCAACGTACAGGCCAGGCCATTCGGCTTGCAGGAATGAGAAATTGGACGTCATGGCGTCGGCTGCTGCCTCTGGCGGTACCAGCGCTGGATGCGGATTTCGCCTTTCACAACCCGATAGTCAAAGCTGTGCCCCGTTTTGGGGACCGGGTAATTGCGCACACCCGCCACAGGTGCCGGGCGCCCCGTTTCAGGAAACTCACCCAGAGTACGGAGTGACTTTTCTACCCGTTTGAAAACCAGCTCTGCCGCCAACGGGTCTTCGTCGGCAATGTGCGAAAGGCTGGCCAGCAGCTGGCGGCGCGCCTGCGCCGACCAGACGATGGGCAGCGTCATGCGGCGGCGCGCGTGCTGCGTTTGCCCTGCCGGACCAATCGTTGTGCTTCGGCCATCACGTCCGCGTGGGATGCGGTGGCGCCAGCCGCAAACTCCGCATCGGCATTGGCATTCTCCTGAATGCTGCGCTCCACCGCGTCAAACCCGTCGCGCAGCACAAAGCGCAATGTCGCCGCAGGGCTGCGCCCGGCCGCCTGCGCCAGGCGGGCAATGCGGGTTTGGGTGACTTTGGGCAGTTGAATGTCGGTTGTCATGCGGGTGCTTCCCTGAAGAATTTGTCAAACACTTCCTGCAACGCGGTCATTTTCCACTGGGTGCGATGGCATTGTCCAGCTTGACGCCGCCCGGTCAGCCGAAGAAGCGCTGCTGCGCTGCCTGTGGCAGCGTCTGGATGATGTCTTCCCACGCGATGGGCGCATTGGCGGCGGTCTTGGTCCAGGCCGCATCGTGCGACGCGGTCTTGAGCTGTTCAAAGTTCATGTCTCTCGCGTAGCGAATGGCCCACTCCAGGCTTTCGCGTTCTTCCGCGCCCAACAGCGCCATGTTCGCATCGCGCAGGGCAACCAGATGGTCGCCCTCACGCCGCAAGGCTGCACGCATCACGTCCATGGGGAATTCACTGATCAATTCACCTTGGGCCAAGGCACGGCTGGCATTGAAGGCCGCCTGGGGCACGGGCCCAAAAGGCATGGCCACGTGGGTCTCGCCATAAATGGTGCGGCCGTAGCGTTCCAGATGCCGCTTGTCGGCCAGGTACTGCACCTTGGTGGGCCAATAGTGCCCCTTGCCCGGCAGCCTTTTGGCGGCATAGACCAGGGATTCGATTCCCTTGCAGGCGTCGAGTTGCCCCAATTGCGCAAAGCTGCGCTGGGTTGGAGGTTCTGCCGCTGCGGCGTGCGTCGGTGCCGTCAGTTCCCCCGCAAATGCCCGCTGCTGGAGCGAGGCGAACAGGGCGTCCAGCTGGGCCAGGGCGGCGCGGTGGGTGGCTTTGAGAGCTTCGATGGCCTGGATGCGGGTGGCGAAGGTTTGTTGGAGGACGAGTGGGGGGTGACCGACCCGAATCGAAAGAACTTTCTCCTGCGAGATATTCTTCATTGACCCGCTGGTTCCACTGGCGCGCTGTCCGATTTCCTGCCGGAACTTAGGCTGCTGAAACAGATGCCGAACATACAACGGCGAAGTTCTGGTTGGCTGATGCCATACGAAGCGCCACAACTTATCTGGAAGCAGCAGGTTGTCCGGCGTAGTTGCTACGAATGCGGTTGCTCCGATCAGCTCGGTGGTGTTTGCGCGGCTAAACAAGAGATCACCAACGCGAACAACGTGTGACTGCGGTGGGACGTAGTCTGAAGGCACGGCTTTGCTTTGCTCAGGTTTGTACTCCAAGGAAGTAACAGCACTGACCTTGAGTACTCGATACGCGGATGTGGAGTCGTCTTCGTCGTCTGCAACCAAACTCTTTCCACTTTCAAAGCCAGCCACGAAATCGCCGACTGAAGCTATCGGCCAGCCACGGTCATTCGCCACCGGGTCGCCAAACATATCGAGAAAGAGGGACTGGGTGAGGGTGTCGAGGTGGGCCAGGGCTTGGCGGCGTTGGGTTCGGAGGGTTTCGGCCTGGTCCAGGATGGCGGCGATGCGGCGTTGTTCTTCCAACAGCGGCAGTGGCACACGTAGATCCCGCACGATTCCTTGATTGATATTCGGCTGTGCTCCGCCAACTGTGCGCTGGAGCATCTCGGAAACTTTTGTTTCAAGCGCTCGATAGAGGTAGCGGACATCAGCCCGCGACGGGTCTGGCACGATGTGACAAACCGCTTGATTGGTCGTTGCTTGCACGCCCAATATGCCCAACCGCCCGACAGTTGCGCCATACATCGCAACAAGCAGTGCATTGGCGGGAACGAGCTTCACACTCGTTTCTTTCAAAGCGGCTTCTGTCACATGTTCTTCCGTTGCGTCGATGATGGATTCGCGCAACTCACCAGATTTCACCCAAGGAATGGTGCCGCCATCGTAGTAGCGAGCCATTTTGTCGCGAGGCGGAGTCGAGCCGGAGCCAGTCTCACAAAAATCACCAATCCGGACATTCGAAGCGGTGCTCACTTCAACATCTCCTCCAACACCTTCATCCCCGCTGCAATTTCATCCTCCAGCTTGGCCAGCTCCGCCAAGATTTCCGAAGGCGCGCGGTGCTGCACCTGCGCATGCACCACTTCCTTGTAACGGTTTATGCTCAGGTCGTAGCCATTGGCGGCGATGTCGGCTTTGGGTACGCAGAAGCTTTGCTCGGTGCGGCTGCGCGCCAACTCAGGCGAAGGGGCTTCGACAGGCTCAGCCCGAACGGGCGCGGGGTGGAGGGTGCGCCAGCGGGCCAGCACGTCGGGCAGGTTGTTTTTGGCGTGCTCTTCTTTGGACAGCGGATGGCTTGAAGCCCGCGCCGCGTGCAGGCCCAACTTGTCTTCGGACAGCAGGGGCTGGCGCTTGTCGTCCAGGCTGTAGCCGTCGGCCTGCATGTCGTAAAACCACACGCTGTCGGTGCCGCCGCTGTTGGTCTTGGTGAAGAACAGGATGGCGGTGCTGACGCCCGCATAGGGCTTGAACACGCCGCCGGGCAGGCTGACGATGCCGTCCAGCTTCTGGTCTTCCACCAGCATCCTGCGCACCGCCTTGTGCGCGGTGCTGCTGCCAAATAGCACCCCGTCGGGCACGATCACGGCCGCGCGGCCGCCGGGCTTCAGCAGGCGCAAAAACAGGGCCAGAAACAGCAGCTCGGTCTTTTTGGTCTTGACCGTCTGTAGCAAATCCTTGGCCACGTTTTCATAGTCCAGGCTGCCGGCAAACGGCGGGTTGGCCAGCACCAGGCTGTAGCGGCCTTCCTCAGATCCATGCTCCTGCCCTAGCGAATCTCGGTAGGTGATGGCGGGGTTGTCCACGCCGTGCAGCATCATGTTCATGCTGCCGATGCGCAGCATGGTGTTGTCAAAGTCGTAGCCATGGAACATGCCATGGTTGAAGTGTCTGTTGAGTTTGGCGTCGTGGAACAGGCTGGGGTGTGCCTCACGCAAGTATTCGCCCGCCGCCACCAGAAAGCCGCAGGTACCGCTGGCCGGGTCGCAAATGGTGTCTTGCGGGGTGGGGGCGGTCATTTCCACCATCAGCTGGATGATGTGGCGCGGCGTGCGGAACTGGCCGTTTTGCCCGGCGCTGGCGATCTTGCCCAGCATGTACTCATACAGGTCGCCCTTGGTGTCGCGGTTGTCCATGGGCACCGCGTCCAGCAGGTCCACCACCTTGGCCAGAAGCGCGGGCGTGGGGATGGTGAAGCGCGCATCCTTCATGTGGTGGGCGTAGGTGGAATCGTCCGAGCCCAGGGTGCGAAGGAAGGGAAAGACGTGCTCCCCCACGACCACAAACATCTCTGACGGGGCTTCATTCTTGAACCGGCTCCAGCGCAGGCTGTCATACGCGCGGCCTCGCGGGTCCTTGCCTTCGGGGAAGATGCGGCGCTCCATTGGCTTCTTCAGCCGGGCGGCCTTGTTTTCTTCCAGCGTGTGCAGGTCGTCCAGGCGGCGCAGGAACAGCAGGTAGGTGATCTGCTCGATGACTTCAATAGGGTTGGCGATGCCGCCAGACCAGAAGGCGTTCCAGATCTGGTCGATTCTGCTTTTCAGGTCTCCGGTCAGCATGGCGTCGTCAGGCTGCGGGTTGCGTGCGGGGAATCGGCCGCGGCTTGCCGTTGTCATCAATCGCCACATAGGTCAGTGACGCCTCGGTCACTTTCACATACTGGCCCTGGGCGCGAAAGCGCTCGGCATACACCTCGACCTGCACGGTGATGGAGGTGTTGCCAATGCGGGTGACCTCGGCAAAAAAGCTCAGGATGTCGCCCACGCGTACCGGCTGCTTGAAGATGAACTGGTTGACCGCCACGGTGGCCATGCGCCCGTCCACATGGCGCGCGGGCACCACGGAGCCAGCCAGGTCCACCTGGGCCATGACCCAGCCGCCAAAGATGTCACCGTTGGCATTGCAGTCAGCCGGCATGGGGATGACCTTGAGTACCAGTTCCTTGTCTGTGGGCAGCGCGGCGGGGTCAAGGCTTGAGTTGGAGGACATGGGCACAATCTGTAGATAAGCAACCAACAACGATTGTCTCCCATGCGCCGTTCAGGCGAACTCTCTGCACCCGCATCTGCCGCACCGCTGCCCGGCGCCGCCCCAGCTGCCCCCGCCAAATCCGACTGGGCCACGCTGCGCCGGCTGTTCCCCTACCTGTGGCAATACAAATGGCGCGTGCTGGCCGCGCTGGCTTTCATGGTGGGTGCCAAGCTGGCCAACGTCAGCGTGCCGCTGCTGCTCAAGGACCTGGTGGACAGCCTGTCGTTCAAGCCTGGTGACCCTGCTGCCGTGCTGGTGGTGCCCGCCGGGCTGCTGGTGGCCTACGGGCTGCTGCGCCTGAGCACCTCGCTGTTCACCGAGCTGCGCGAGCTGGTGTTTGCCAAGGCCACCCAGGGCGCGGCGCGCAGCATTGCGCTGCAGACGTTTGAGCATCTGCATGCCCTGAGCCTGCGCTTTCACCTGGAGCGCCAGACCGGCGGCATGACGCGCGACATCGAGCGCGGCGTGCGTGGCATCGAGTCGCTCATTTCCTATTCGCTATACAGCATCGTGCCCACGCTGATCGAGGTGACGCTGGTGCTGACCATCCTGGCGGTGAAGTTCGACGCCTGGTTTGCCTGGATCACCATCGCCGCGCTGGTGGTGTACATCTTCTTTACCGTGACGGTGACCGAATGGCGCACCAAGTTCCGCAGGGAGGCCAATGAATTCGATTCGGCCGCCCACACCAAGGCGGTGGATTCGCTGCTGAACTATGAAACCGTCAAGTACTTCAACAACGAAGGCTTCGAGGCCAGGCGCTATGACGAAAGCCTGGAGAAGCTGCGCCGCTCGCGCCTGAAGAGCCAGACCACGCTGAGCCTGCTGAACACCGGCCAGCAGCTCATCATTGCCGTCGGGCTGGTGGCCATCCTGTGGCGGGCCACGCAGGGCGTGGTGGCGGGACGCATGACGCTGGGCGACCTGGTCATGATCAACGCCTTCATGATCCAGCTGTACATCCCGCTGAACTTCCTGGGCGTGCTGTACCGCGAGATCAAGCAAAGCCTGGTGGACCTGGACAAGATGTTCACGCTCATGGAAAAGGAGCGCGAGGTGGCCGACGCCCCCGGTGCGAAGCCGCTGGCCGGGCTGCACCAGCCGGCAGTGCGCTTTGAGCATGTGAACTTCTTCTACGAGCCCGCGCGGCAGATCCTGCACGACGTGAGCTTTGAAATCCCCGCGGGCAAGACGGTGGCCGTGGTGGGCCCGTCGGGCTCGGGCAAGTCCACGCTGGCGCGGCTGATGTACCGCTTCTATGACGTGCAGGACGGGCGCATCACCATCGCGGGGCAGGACATCCGTGAGGTCACGCAGGCCAGTGTGCGCCAGGCGATCGGCATCGTGCCGCAGGACACGGTGCTGTTCAACGACACGGTGGAATACAACATCGCCTATGGCCGCACCGGCGCGACCCGGGCCGAGGTGGAAGACGCCGCGCGTGCCGCGCGCATCCACGGCTTCATCGAGTCCACGCCGCGGGGCTACCAGACCCTGGTGGGCGAGCGCGGCCTGAAGCTGTCGGGCGGCGAAAAGCAGCGCGTGGCCATCGCCCGCACCCTGCTGAAGAACCCGCCCATCATCATTTTTGACGAAGCCACCTCGGCGCTGGACAGCGCGAACGAGCGCGCCATCCAGGGCGAGCTGCGCGCCACCGCCACCGGTCGCACCACGCTGGTCATCGCCCACCGCCTGTCCACCGTGGTGGATGCCCACGAAATCCTGGTGATGGAAGCCGGCCGCATCATCGAGCGCGGCACCCATGCGCAGCTGCTGGGGCAGGGCGGACGGTATGCGGACATGTGGGCGTTGCAACAGCAAAGCGCGGAGCAATAATAGTTTTATGGAAACCAAATGGCTCGAGGACTTTGTGAGTCTGGCTGAAACGCGTAGCTTCAGCCGGTCTGCAACGCTGCGCCACGTCACGCAGCCTGCGTTCTCGCGGCGCATCCAGGCGTTGGAGGCCTGGGCCGGCACCGACCTGGTGGACCGCAGCTCCTACCCCACGCGCCTGACCCCGGCGGGCGAGACGCTGTATGCGCAGTCGCTGGAAATGCTGCAGGCCCTGCAGAGCACCCGCGCCATGCTGCGCGGCCATTCAGCCGCCGGGCAGGACGTGATCGAGTTTGCCGTGCCGCACACGCTGGCGTTCACCTTCTTTCCGGCCTGGGTGTCCAGCCTGCGGGAAAAATTCGGCCCCATCAAAAGCCGGCTGATTGCCCTGAATGTGCATGACGCCGTGATGCGTCTGGTGGAAGGCGGCTGCGACCTGCTGATCGCCTACCACCATCCGTCGCAGCCGTTCCAGCTTGATGCCGACCGCTATGAAATGGTGACCCTGGGCCAGGAAGTGCTGTCGCCTTACGTCAAGCCCGGCCCCGATGGCGAGCCGCTGTACCGGCTGCCGGGGCGCGCGGGCCAGCCGCTGCCTTACCTGGGCTATGCGCCAGGCGCCTATCTGGGGCGGGTGACCGACCTGATCCTCAAGCAGTCCAGTACCGCCATCCACCTGGACCGCGTCTACGAAACCGACATGGCCGAGGGCCTGAAGGTCATGGCGCTGGAAGGGCATGGCGTGGCGTTCCTGCCCCACAGCGCGGTCAAGAAAGAGCTGCGGGCGCGGCGCCTGGTCAACGCTGCGCCGGCGGGCATGCTGGGGCTGGACATGACCATGGATGTGCGCGCCTATCGGGAAAAACCCGTAGGCAAGGAAGCCCCCAAGGGCACCGCGCAGGCGCTGTGGGCCTACCTCGTGGCCCACAATGCACCAAAATGAGTCACGCTTCTGGCTCATAAATTTTTTGCATAACCCAGCGCGCAAACAGCATTGGCCTTTCACAAAGCCGACATCTAAAGTTCGCGCCATTGCAAAAATGGCCGTAACGAAATGTCTCAAGCTTTCCGCGTCGAGCATGATTTCCTGGGTGACAAGCAGATTCCTGCCGCCGCCTGGTGGGGTGTCCATACGGCCCGGGCGGTAGAGAACTTCCCCATTTCCGGCACCAGCGTTTCGGTCATGCCCGACCTGATCCGGGCTTTCGGTTTCGTCAAGAAAGCGGCTGCACGCGCCAACGCCGAGCTGGGCGTGCTGGACCGCAAGCGTTCCGCGGCCATCATGAGTGCCTGCGAAAAGCTCATTGCCGGCCATTTTCGCGATCAGTTCGTGGTGGACGTGATCCAGGGCGGGGCGGGCACCTCCACCAACATGAACGCCAACGAGGTCATTGCCAACCTCGCGCTGGACAAGCTGGGCTTTGAAAAGGGCCGCTACGACATCCTGCATCCCAATGACCACGTCAACGCGTCCCAGAGCACCAATGACGTGTATCCCACGGCCGTGCGCCTGGCGCTGTGGTCGGGCATCGACCGTCTGCTGGGTTCCATGGCCACGCTGCGCCGCGGCTTCCAGGCCAAGGCGGACGAATTCAAGGACGTGCTGAAGATTGGCCGGACCCAACTGCAGGACGCCGTGCCCATGACCCTGGGGCAGGAGTTCTCCACCTATGCTGTCATGATCGAGGAAGACGAGGCCCGGCTCAGGGAAGCCCGTGCGCTGATCCAGGAAATCAACCTGGGCGCCACGGCCATCGGCACGGGCATCAACGCGCCGCATGGCTATGCCGACCTGGCCTGCAAGTACCTGGCCGAGGAAAGCCGCGTTCCGGTGGTCAAGGCCCATAACCTGATCGAGGCCACGCAGGACACCGGCGCCTTCGTGCAGCTGTCGGGCGTGCTCAAGCGCGTGGCCACCAAGCTCAGCAAGACCTGCAACGACCTGCGGCTGCTGTCCAGCGGGCCGCAGGCCGGCTTTGGCGACATCCGCCTGCCGCCGCGCCAGGCGGGCTCGTCCATCATGCCGGGCAAGGTCAATCCGGTGATCCCGGAGGTCATGAACCAGGTGGCGTTCGAGGTGATCGGCAACGACATGACGGTCACCATGGCGTCCGAGGCGGGCCAACTGCAGCTCAATGCCTTCGAGCCCATCATCGGCTGGAGCCTGTTCAAGAGCATCGAACACCTGAGCCAGGCCTGCATCACCTTGCAGACCCATTGCGTGGCCGGCATCGAGGCCAACCACGAACTGCTGGCGCGCCGCGTGCGCGAGTCCATCACGCTGGTGACGGCGCTGAACCCGGTCGTCGGTTACGAAAAGGCCGCGTTGATCGCCAAGACGGCGATTGCCAGCGGTGCGCTGGTGGACCAGGTCGCGGAAAACCTCGGCATCCTGACGCGCACGCAGCTTGAAGCGCTGCTGGTACCCGAAAAACTGACGCAACCCTTGCGCCCCGGCGCGTGATGCCAAGCCGGGCACAAAGACTGCTTACCCATTCACACCCGTACAGGACAGAAATGAACGCACCACGTTGGGGAATTGCCTTGGCCGTTGCAATGGCCTGCTGCACGACAGCCGCGCAGGCCGACGGCGTGCTGGAGCGCGTCAAGGCCGGGGGCAAGATCGTTATCGCGCACCGCGAATCATCGGTACCGTTCTCCTATGTGGACCCGGTGAGCAAGAGGCCCGTGGGCTATGCGCTGGATCTGTGCCTGAAGATCGCCGAGGCCGCCGGCAAGAAGGTGGGCGTGAAGAGTGTGCCGGTGGAGTTCCTGCAGGTCACGCCGGCCAACCGCATTGCCCTGGTCGAGCAGGGCAAGGCCGACATGGAGTGCGGCTCCACCACCAACAACGCAGAGCGCCGCCAGAAGGTGGCCTTCACCATTCCGCATTTCATCACCGGTGCGCGCCTGCTGGTCAAGGCCGACAGCCCCGTGGACCGTATCGAGGATCTGATGGGCAAGAAGCTGGTGTCCACCAAGGGCACCACGCCGCTGAAGGCCGCCGAGCAGGCCAACCGCGAACGCCTCATGGGCATCACCATCCTCGAAGCGCCTGACCACGCCCGCGCGGTCGAAATGGTTGAAAAGGGTGAGGCCGACGCGTTCGTCATGGACGACGTGCTGCTGTACGGCCTGGCCGCCAACCGGCCCAACCCGGCTGGATTGAAGGTCGTTGGCAAGTTCCTCACCACCGAGCCGCTGGCCATCATGCTGTCCAAAAACGACGCCGACTTCAAAAAGGTGGCCGACGACGAGATGCGCCGCCTGATTGTCAGCCGCGACATCTACTCCGTCTATGACAAATGGTTTGCCAAGCCCATCCCGCCCAAAAACACGCCGCTGAACCTGCCGGTCAGCTATCTTTTGCGCGACTTCTGGAAGTACCCTACAGACCAGGTGCCTTTCTGAGGCTGTAATCCTTCTTTTGCATCGGGTCACAGGGTAATCCCGCAAGACCGGTTCTCTAGAATTTCGTTGTTTCCGTACCCCTAACGCTTCACACAAGGAGATATCTATGAAGAAGCATCTGTTGGCTCTCGCCGTCCTGGCCATCGCTGGTGGCGCCTTCGCCCAGGCGAATGACACCGTCGCCAAGGTCAAGGCCTCTGGCGTCATCACCATGGGCGTGCGCGACTCGTCCGGCGCCCTGTCGTACACGCTGGGTGACGGCAAGTACGCTGGCTACCATGTTGAAATCTGCCAGCGCATCATCGCCAACGTCGAGAAGGCCGCCGGCCGCAAGCTGGAGGTCAAGTACCTGCCCGTCACGTCGCAAAACCGTATTCCGCTGGTGCAAAACGGCACCGTGGATATCGAGTGCGGCTCCACTACCAACAACGCCACGCGCCAGAAGGACGTGTCCTTTGCAGTGACCACCTTCGTGGAAGAAGTGCGCATCGCCGTCAAGGCCAACTCCGGCATTACCAGTATTTCCCAGCTCAACGGCAAGAACGTCGCCACCACCACGGGAACGACCTCCGTGCAGACGCTGCGCAAGAACGAGCGTGCCCAGGGCATCGACTTCAAGGAAGTCTTTGGCAAGGACCACGCTGACAGCTTCCTGCTGCTGGAGTCGGGCCGTGCTGACGCCTTCGTGATGGACGGCGCCATCCTGGCTGGCAACATCGCCACGTCCAAGAACCCCAACGATTTCAAGATCGTGGGTGAAATCCTGAGCGTCGAGCCGATCGCCATCATGATGCGCAAGGACGATGCCGCCCTGAAGAAGATCTCGGACGACACCATCAAGGACATGATCAAGTCCGGCGACATGGCCAAGGTCTGGGACAAGTGGTTCGTGCAGCCCATCCCGCCGAAGAACACCCGCGTGGGCCTGCCGGTCAGCGAGAGCACCAAGGCTGCGTGGGCCAACCCGAACGACAAGCCCATGGAAGACTACGCCAAGAAGTGATGCTTCACTGAACGGCTGAGGAGACCCCGCCGCGGCTATTGCTCTGGCGGGGTTTCTCATTTAAGGTTGGAACGCAAATAACGTTGGCACGCAATTCGCTGGGCAACCGCGGCCAACGACCTACAACACGCAAACTATTTCCTTGGCGGAGACCTATATGGCTTGGGACTGGCAGGTATTTCTCAATGACGACGGGGGCGGGCGAACTTACCTGCAATGGATGATGGACGCCTGGGGCTGGACGCTCTCGGTGGCGGGCGCTTCCTGGGTGGTGGCCGTGGTGGTGGGTGCCTTGATCGGCACGCTGCGCACCTTGCCCAACAGCCCGTGGCTGGTTCGCATTGCCAACGTCTGGGTGGAGCTGTTTCGAAATATTCCGCTGCTGGTGCAGATTTTCCTCTGGTACTTCGTGGTGCCCAAGTTGTTCCCCGCCATGAAAGACCTGCCCGGCTTCGTGCTGGTGGTCTTTGCGCTGGGTTTCTTTACGTCCGCGCGCATTGCCGAGCAGGTGCGCGCCGGCATCCAGGCGCTGCCCCGTGGGCAGCGGTACGCGGGCATGGCCATGGGCTTCACCACCGCGCAGACCTACCGCTACGTGCTGCTGCCCATGGCGGTACGCATCATCATGCCGCCGCTGACCAGCGAGTCCATGAACCTGCTGAAGAACTCGTCGGTGGCGTTTGCGGTGTCGATCGCCGAGCTGACGATGTTTGCCATGCAGGCGCAGGAGGAAACTTCGCGCGGCATTGAAATTTACCTGGCCGTGACGGCTTTGTATGCGCTGTCGGCCTTCGCCGTGAACCGCGTGTTCGCCTTCATCGAGAAGAAAATCCAGATCCCCGGCTTCATCGTCGCCGGTGGCACGGGGGGACACTGACATGGGCGGACTCGACCTTTCATTCGTCAACTGGGAAATCATCAGCAAGTTCGTGGTGAACGGCTTCTGGTTCAGCGTGCAGCTGACCATCGTGGCCACACTGGGCGGCATTTTCTTTGGCACCATCCTCGCGCTCATGCGCCTGTCGGGCAAGAAGGTGCTGATGATTCCCGCGACCTTCTATGTCAACGGCATGCGCAGCATCCCGCTGGTCATGGTGATCCTGTGGTTCTACCTGCTGGTGCCCACCCTGATCGGGCGGCCCATCGGGGCGGAGCTTTCGGCCACCATCACCTTCATTGCCTTTGAAGCGGCCTACTTCAGCGAGATCATGCGCGCGGGTATCCAGTCCATCCCGCGCGGCCAGGTCTATGCAGGCCAGGCGCTGGGCATGACCTACAGCCAGAACATGCGCCTGGTGGTGCTGCCCCAGGCGTTTCGCAACATGCTGCCGGTGCTGCTCACACAGACCATCATCCTGTTCCAGGACACGTCGCTGGTCTATGCCATCGGTGCCTATGACCTGCTCAAGGGCTTCGTGACCGCCGGCAAGATCTATGGCCGCCCCGAAGAGGCGTACATCCTGGCCGCGGTCGTCTACTTCGTTGTCTGCTTCGGCCTGTCGTACCTGGTCAAGCGCCTGCAGAACAAGATCGCCATCATTCGTTAAAGCTGGACAAGAACATGATCGAAATCAAGAACGTTTCCAAATGGTACGGCCCGGTTCAGGTCCTCACCGACTGCTCCGTCAACATCAGCAAGGGCGATGTGGTGGTGGTCTGTGGCCCGTCTGGTTCGGGCAAGTCCACGCTGATCAAGACCGTGAACGCGCTGGAGCCGGTGCAAAAGGGCGAGATCACGGTGGACGGCATCTCCGTCACCTCGCCCTCAACGGACCTGCCCAAGCTGCGCAGCCGCGTGGGCATGGTGTTCCAGCACTTCGAGCTGTTCCCGCACCTGAGCGTGACGGAAAACCTCACCATCGCCCAGATGAAGGTGCTGGGCCGCAGCGCCGACGAAGCCAAAACCCGTGGCCTGAAGATGCTGGACCGCGTGGGCCTGATGGTGCACAAGGACAAGTTCCCCGGCCAGCTGTCCGGCGGCCAGCAGCAGCGCGTGGCGATTGCGCGCGCGCTGTCCATGGACCCCATCGTCATGCTGTTTGACGAGCCCACCTCGGCGCTGGACCCTGAAATGGTGGGCGAGGTGCTGGACGTGATGGTGACGCTGGCCAAGGAAGGCATGACCATGATGGTGGTGACGCACGAGATGGGCTTCGCCCGCAAGGTGGCCAGCCGCGTGATCTTCATCGACGTGGGCGGGCGCATCCTGGAGGATTGCTCCAAGGACGAGTTCTTCAGCCACCCCGAGAACCGCCAGCCGCGCACCAAGGATTTCCTCAATAAAATCCTGGCGCATTGAGACGCCCCCCGAAGCGGCCCCGTGGGCCGCCTCCCCCCACTGGGGGGCGCCACCAGTGGCCCGGCGAAGCCGGTTCCACGGTGGCACTTGGAAAGTCACGTCGCGCCGTCTGGGACAATGGTGGCCATGACTGACACGATCACGATCACCCGACCTGACGACTGGCATCTGCATGTGCGCGATGGCGACGCGCTGAAGGATGTGGTGCCGCACACGGCCGCGCAGTTCGGGCGCGCCATCATCATGCCCAACCTCAAGCCGCCGGTGACGACCGCGGCGCAGGCCGTGGCTTACCGGGACCGCATTCGCGCCGCCGTGCCGCGGGGCGTGGCGTTCGAGCCGCTCATGACGCTTTACCTCACCGACAACCTGCCGGCCGACGAGATTGCCCGCGCCAGGGATGCCGGTGTGGTGGCTTGCAAGCTGTATCCGGCGGGTGCCACCACCAACAGCGATGCCGGCGTGACCGATCTGCGCAAAACCTATAAGACGCTGGAAGCCATGCAGCGCGAAGGCCTGCTGCTGCTGGTGCATGGCGAGGTCACCTCGCCCGACATCGACCTGTTTGACCGCGAGGCCGTGTTCATCGACCAGCAGCTGATCCCGTTGCGCCGCGACTTTCCCGGCCTCAAGATCGTGTTCGAGCACATCACCACGCGCGAGGCCGCGCAGTATGTGGCCGAGGCCGGTGCGCTGACTGGCGCCACCATCACCGCCCACCACCTGCTGTACAACCGCAACGCCATCTTCACCGGCGGCATCCGCCCGCATTACTACTGCCTGCCGGTGCTCAAGCGCGAGACGCACCGCCTGGCGCTGGTGCAGGCCGCGACCAGTGGCAATGCGCGGTTCTTCCTGGGCACGGACAGCGCGCCGCACCCCGCCCACCTGAAAGAGCACGCCAGCGGCTGTGCCGGCTGCTATACCGCGCACGCGGCCATCGAGCTGTACGCCGAAGCCTTTGACGCGGCCGGCGCGCTGGACAGGCTGGAAGCCTTTGCCAGCTTCAACGGGGCGGACTTCTATGGCCTGCCGCGCAACACGGGCACCGTGACGCTGCACCGCGAGTCCTGGACGCCCCCGGCGTCCGTGCCGTTTGGTCAGGCCGAACTCAAGCCGCTGCGTGGCGGCGAACCCCTTGCCTGGAAGCTCTCATGAACCCCACCCCGCGCGTGATGCTGCTGATTGATGCCGACAACGTGTCGGCGGATGTGATGGAGCAGGCCGTCGCGCGCACGATGACGGACTACGGTGCCGTTCATGTGCGTCGGGCTTACTGCAACGCCGAGACGGCTGTCAAACAGCAGGCCCTGTTCAAGCGCCTGTGGGTGCGGCCCATGGTCAACCTGTCGGCAGGCAAGAACAGCACCGACATCGCGCTGGCCGTGGACGCCATGGACCTGGTGATCGCAGAGCGGCCCGACGTGGTGGTGCTGGTCTCGTCAGACTCCGACTTTGCGCCGCTCGTGGGGCGCCTGCGCGAAAAGGGTTGCCGCGTCTGCGGTATTGGCCAGCGCGGCAAGACCGGTGACGAGACGGTGGCCGTGTACGACCACTTCCTGGACCTGGCGCACCAGGGCGGCCGCGGCGCAGCCAGGGCAGTTGCCGGTGAGGACGCCCGCCCGGCACCCGCGCGCAAGACGGCCACCAGGGCCGCGGCAAAAAAGTCGACCGCCAGGGCGCCCGCGTCCGGGCGCGAATCCAAGCCCGCTGCTCCACCCGAGGGCGCCCCGGCAAAAGCTGCAGCGCGGGCACCTGCGGCCCGCAAGAGCGCCGCGCGCACGGCGGCACCCGCGGCCGACGTGCAACGCATCTTGCGCGCGGTGCCGGCCCTGGGCGGCGGCAGCGAGGTGGCGCTGAACGACATCGCCAAGCTGTTGCGCGCCGAAGGTCTGCTGGGCAAGAACGCCAGCTCCATCAAGCTGTTTGACAAGCTGCCGGCGGACTTCGAAGTGCTGCAGCACCCGGACCGCATCCGCTGGATGGGTGCGCGCCGCGCCTGATGGACGGCGCGCCTGACTGGAGCCTGCCCTGGTTTGCCCCCTTGCAGGCGCAGGGCGCGCCGGTCTGCCAGCGGGCGCAGGCGTGGCCGGCGGCGCAGGCGTTGCAGTACGGCAACCCTCATGCAAGACCGCAGTTTGTGCCGCAAGACGACTTGCCCGAGGGCACAGCCTACGAAGCCCATGTGTTTGACACCGGCCGCGTACCCACGCGTGACAACCCGCACGACCTGTTCAACGGCCTGGTGTGGTTGGGCTACCCGCAGGCCAAAGCCCGGCTCAACGCGCTGCAGGCGGCACAGATCCGGCGCGACGGCGTGCAGCCGGTGCGCGGCCCGGTGCGCGACGCGCTGACGCTGCTGGACGAAAACGGCGCGCTGCTGCTGGCGCCCGATGCGCTGTGGCAGGCGCTGCGCGCTCGCCACTGGCGGGCGCTGTTCGTGGAGTTGCGGCCGTTGTGGCAGCAGGCGCAGCTGTTTATCTTTGGTCACGCGTTGCTGGAAAAGCTCCTGGTGCCGCGCAAGGACCTGACCGCCCATGTGTACCTGCCGCGGCAGCCCGGGCCCGCCAGCGCGGCAGACCTGGCCACGGTGGATGCCTGGCTGGCGCAGGACCTGACGCCACAGCACCTGCAGGCCAAGCCATTCACCCCCTTGCCGGTCATGGGCGTGCCGGGCTGGTGCGGCGAGAACCGGAACTTTTCCTTCTATGATGATTCACTTGTATTCCGTCCCCCACGGCGCCAGAACGACACAACAGCGCAGCCGCCCGGCGGCCCTTGAAGCGCCGCCAGCAGGCCTCATCTGTGGCACGGAGTGAACTTCACTCACTTCGAAAGTAAAAACCCGCCATGAAACGTATTGCTCTCTTCGTCCTGACCAACCTTGCCGTCGTGGTGGTGCTGGGCATCGTCGCCAGCCTGCTGGGCGTCAACCGCTACCTCACGGCCAATGGCCTGAACCTGGGCGCGCTGCTCGGCTTCTCGCTGATCATGGGCTTTGGTGGCGCCATCATCTCGCTGCTGATCAGCAAGCCCGTGGCCAAGTGGAGCGCGGGCGTGCAGATCATCGAGCAGCCGCGCAACGCCGATGAAGCCTGGATTGTCGAGACCGTGCGCAAGTTCGCCGACAAGGCCGGCATCGGCATGCCCGAGGTCGGCATCTTCGAAGGCGCGCCCAATGCATTTGCCACAGGCGCGTTCAAGAACTCCGCGCTGGTGGCTGTGTCCACCGGGCTGCTGCAAGGCATGACCCGCGAGGAAGTCGAAGCCGTGATCGGCCACGAAGTGGCCCACATCGCCAACGGTGACATGGTCACGATGACGCTGATCCAGGGGGTGATGAACACCTTCGTGGTATTCATCTCGCGCGTGGTGGGCTACTTTGTTGACAAGGTGATCCTGCGCAACAACAACGACGGCCCTGGCATCGGGTACTACGTCACCACCATCGTGATGGACCTGGTGCTGGGCGTGCTGGCCGCCATCATCGTGGCCTGGTTCAGCCGCCAGCGAGAATTCCGCGCCGACGCAGGCGCCGCCCAGCTCATGGGCCGCAAGCAGCCCATGGTGAATGCGCTGGCCCGCCTGGGCGGCATGGTGCCCGGTGAGCTGCCCAAGAGCGTGGCGGCCATGGGCATTGCTGGTGGCATCGGCAAGCTGTTCAGCACGCACCCGCCGATTGAGGAGCGCATTGCCGCGCTGCAGAATCCGCAGGCGTAAGCGCTGCGCACCCCCCGCACAGCCGCCTTCGGGCGGCTTTGTTCATGCAGCGATGCTTCTGGCCACGGCTTCGGCAACCTTGATGCCGTCCACGCCGGCCGACAGGATGCCGCCCGCATACCCTGCGCCTTCGCCAGCGGGGTACAGGCCGCGCACGTTCAGGCTCTGGAAGTCATCACCGCGCGTGATGCGAAGCGGCGCCGACGTGCGCGTTTCCACGCCGGTCAGCACGGCGTCGGGCATGTCGTAGCCGCGGATCTTGCGGCCAAACACCGGCAGCGCTTCCTGCATGGCCTCGATGGCGTAGCGGGGCAGGGCGTCATGCAGGTTGGTGAGCTTTACGCCGGGCTTGTACGAGGGCAGCACGCCGCCAAAATCGGTGGACGGCTTGCCCGCCAGGAAATCACCAACCAGCTGGCCTGGCGCCTCATAGGTGCCGCCGCCCATTTCATAGGCTCGCGACTCCAGCTGGCGCTGCAGCACGATGCCGGCCAGCGGGTGGAATTCATGACCCGGTGGGGATGGCAGCTCGCCAAATTCCGCGCCCAGCGTGGCGGCCACGGCGGCGGCATCGGTGGGGTAGTCACGCGGGTCAATGCCCACGACCATGCCGGCATTGGCATTGCGCTCGTTGCGTGAATACTGGCTCATGCCGTTGGTGACCACGCGGCCCGGCTCCGACGTGGCCGCCACCACGGTGCCGCCGGGGCACATGCAGAAGCTGTACACCGAGCGGCCATTGGCGGCGTGGTGCACCAGCTTGTAGTCCGCCGCGCCCAGCAGCGGGTGGCCGGCATGGCGCCCCCAGCGCGCGCGATCGATCACGCCCTGCGGGTGCTCGATGCGAAAGCCGATGGAAAAGGGCTTGGCCTCCATCCAGACGCCACGCTGGTACAGCATGGCAAAGGTGTCGCGTGAGCTGTGGCCCAGCGCCATCACCACATGGTCGGCACGCAGTTCATAGGGCTGGCCGCTGGCCTGGTCCAGCACGGTGAGGCCGCGCAGCTGGCCGTCTTCGATCAAAACGTCGGTCACGCGTTGCTGGAAGCGGATCTCGCCGCCCATCGCGATGATCTGCTCGCGCATGTGTTCCACCACCTTCACCAGCTTGAAGGTGCCGATGTGCGGATGGGCGACGTACAGGATTTCCTCGGGTGCGCCGGCTTTCACGAACTCGTGCATCACCTTGCGGCCCAGGTGGCGCGGGTCCTTGATCTGGCTGTACAGCTTGCCGTCACTGAACGTGCCCGCGCCGCCTTCGCCAAACTGCACGTTGCTCTCGGCATTGAGCACGTTCTTGCGCCACAGGCCCCAGGTGTCCTTGGTGCGTTCGCGCACGGGCTTGCCGCGTTCCAGCACGATGGGCCTGAAACCCATTTGCGCCAAGGCCAGCGCCGCAAAGATGCCGCAGGGGCCAAAGCCCACGACCACGGGCCGAAGCGGCAGGTCCGGTGGCGCTTGCACCGGTGCGTGCCAGTGCATGTCAGGCGTGGGGCCGATGTGCGGGTGCTTCTCAAACTTCGCGAGCAGGACGGCTTCCTGCGCTGCATCGGCCAGCATCACGTCCACGATGTACACGGCGGCCAGGTCGGCCTTGCGTGCGTCAAAGCTGCGTTTGAAGACATGCACACTGGCGATGGCCGCGGGCGCGACGCCCAGCACCTGCGCGCTGGCGGCATGCAGCGCCGCCAGCGGGCTTTCGGCCTGCGCGAGCGGCAGCTTGATTTCAGACAGGCGGATCATCGCGGCGGCTCAGCTTTCATGCACGGTATCAAGGAACGGGTTTTCAATGCGCATGCCGCGTACCGCCTGGCCGTGCTTCAGGTCTTCGGAGCAGAACACGTCGCAACGGGCCTCCAGCGCGGCGGCCAGCATGAGGCTGTCGTACCAGTGGTAGCGCGTCTCGTGCTGGATGGCCAGCGCGTGCTGGACCAGCTCGGGTGAAAAGCCGACACGCAACATGGGCAGCAGCAGCTCGCGGATGGTTCGCGTGCACTCGTCAGCGGTCATGGGCCGTTGCATGCGGTGCAATGCGACGTTGGCGAACTCCTGCACCACCTGGTGGCCGATGACACCATGGCCTTGCGCCAGGCACTGCTTGACGAAGTCACGGGCGCGTGCCTGCTTGCGTGGCGCCGAGGCGTCAAACACATACACAAAGACGTTGGTGTCCAGAAAGACGCGCCGCGGCGGCGCGTGCCGCAAGGTGGTGCTCATGTCAGCGCGCGTTCATTTCGTCGCGGCTGAATTTGCGGCCGGCGTTCACATGGCTGAGCGACGCCAGCAGGGCGTCCACACGGCTGGCGGCGTCGGGCTCGGCCACATAGCTTTGCAGCCAGCGCCGGAACTCTTCATTCAGGGTGGACTGCTGTCCCTGCGCCTTTTCGCGGGCGGCCTGGATCAGGCGGTCATCGGCACTCAAGGTGATGTTTCTCAGCATGCTGAAATTATTGCACACTGCCTGTAGTGCACACGAAATATGCTGCACCTATAATCCACCAGTGAAGTCAGCCAGACCGCCGCTGGTGCAATCGTGGAAACACGGCACTGGAGGAACGTCCGGACTGCACAGGGCAGCGTAGCAGGTAACACCTGTCCACCGTAAGGTGAGGATCAGAGCAACAGAGACGAGCCGGTTCAGTCCGGGTGAAACGGGCAATCTCTACGCGCAGCAATACCAAGTAGGCCAGTGTTGATGTGGCTCCGCAGAGCTGGCGGGTAGGTAGCATCGAGCCGGGTGGGCGACCCCCGGCCCAGAGTAATGGCGGTCACGCCACGGGCAACCGTGGTGCACAGAATCCGGCTTACGGCTGGCTTCACACTTTTTTCCGGGCACGCGCTGCGTGCCCACCCGGTGCGCGGCAGTGCAGCTGCGCCTGCGCTCAGAACCGTTCGTGATCCTGCAGGTAGCGCCACTGTCCGGGCGCCAGCCCCCCCAGCGCCACGCGTCCGATGCGCAGCCGGTTCAGCGCAAGCAGGCGCAGCCCCACGGCATCGCACATGGCGGGGATCTGCCCGGGCCGGATGCCCTTGAGCGCAAAGCGCAGCCGGGTGCGCTTTGCGTCCGTGCTGCTGATGCTCACGCGCGCGGGCGGCAGCGCCCGGCCGTTGAAGCTCAGGCCATGGCACAGCCGCTGCAGCTGGGCGGCATCCACCGCGCCGTCCACGTCAGCCATGACTTCATGTTCGATCAGCTCGGCGTCCTCGGTCAGCTTGCGTTCGATGCGCCAGTCCTGCGTGAACACGACCAGCCCCGACGCTTCCGTGGGCAGCGCCATCAGGCCCTTGAGCGCCGTGAAGTGCTTTTGCAGCAGGCGCGTGCCGCTCGCATCATTGGCAGCCCGGTTTTGGGGCGTCAGCAGTTGCAGCGCAGGCGGCGCACCGCGGCTGCGGCTGCCCTGGGGGCCCTGGCCTTCACGCGGCGCGGCCAGCCCGGCTTCGTAGCCGGATGGTTTGTTCAACAGCAGGGTGACGGGTCCTTGTGCGATGAGCGTGGCGTTGGCATCCACCGCGACCGTTTGCTGCGCGGCTACCTTGAAGGCCGGCACCTCGATCACGGTGCCATTCACCGTAACCCAGCCGCCTTCGATGTAGCGCTCGGCTTCGCTGCGCGAGCAGCCCTTGAGCTCGGCCACGCGCTTGGCCAGGCGGACCGGCTCGACGCGATCGTTCACGGATTGCCCTGCAGCGCCTGGATGCGTTGCAAATGCGCCAGCAGCGAGCGCTGCGCCACCGGCCACATGCGCGGCGGCACATCGTCGTAGGCCAGGGCGACCCATTCCTCCATCGGGGCGCCTGGGCGCGCCTGCATGGCCGCCAGGATGCGCGCTTCGCGCTTGAGGCGGTGCGCCTTGAGTTGCGCAATGGCCTGCGCGGCCGCGCCCAGCACATAGCCATGGGCCGGCAGGATGAAGTCAATGCCGTGCGCGACGCAGGCGGCGGCCAGCTTGTCCAGCGACTCCAGGTAGTCGGTCATGTTGCCGTCGGGCGGGTCCACGATGGTGGTGCTGCCGTTCAGGATGTGGTCGCCCGAGAACAGCAGGCCGTCTTCCAGCAGCACCAGGCACAGGTGGTTGGCGGCATGCCCCGGGGTGTGGATGCACAGCAGGGTGTGCTGCGTGCCGCCGCCCGACAGCGCGACGCGCTCGCCGTCGCCCAACGCGCGGTCGGGGCTGAACTGGCTGGCCATGCGCGCCGTGGGTGCGGACGCCAGGCCCAGGATGGGCGGCCTGCCCGCGCACAGCGCCTGCAACGGGCGCGCGCCGGGGGAATGGTCGGGGTGGGAATGCGTGCAGACGATGAAACGGATGTCACCGCCCGCCGCGCGCCACAGCCGTTGCAGGTGCTGCGGATCGTCGGGCCCCGGGTCGATGGCGATGTAGCCGCTTTGCGGGTCGCCCACCAGGTAGCTGTTGGTGCCGGGGCCGGTCATGACGCCAGGGTTGGGCGCCGTCAGGCGCTGCACGTTCTTCAGCAGGGGCACGGGCTGGTCGGTGTGCCAGTCCAGGTGGTGCAGCATCTGGCCGTCGGGGCAGACCAGGGCCAGCTCGCCATAGGGCATCTCGTGCTCCATGTAGCGCGCTTCGGCGCCGGCCAGCAGGCCGGCGCGCGGGCAGCTCGTCCACAGCGGCTGCTCGCCGGCGCAGGCGGCCAGCACCGCGCTGACATCGCCAAAGTGCTGCAACCGCTCCAGCGTGCGGATGGTCGGAAAGATCATGAAGAACTGGCCCGCCTCATGGCGCTGCAGCGCATCCGCGGGGCGTACCCACACGGGCTCGAATTGCTCGGCCTCGTCGGCCACGGGCTGCTGCCCGTCGGGCATGCGCGCCACCAGGAACGGCACGTCAAAGCGGCGGGGCAGGTCACGGTCGGTGATCCAGTGGGCCAGCACGAACACCGCGTCGGCCGCAAGCGTGAGGCCCCGCGCGCGGCACTGCGCCGCAAACGGCGCCTTGCGGTCCAGCGCGGCAATGTCATCGGCGCCGGCAAAGCGGCCGTCGGCGTGCCGCGCCAGCAACACGCCCAGTTCCTCAAAGCTTTCCCGGATGGCCGCGATCGCCTGCGTCAGGTGCAGCTCGCTCTGGCCGGGCCGGCGGGTGGCGTTGCCATGGGCGTCGGCGTCGGCGGCGTCGATACCGCCGCCGGGGAAGACATAGGCGCCCGGCGCGAAGCTGGCGGTGGGCGATCGGCGGGTCATGAGCACTTCAACCCCGTCGGGGCCGTCGCGCAGCAGCAAGACGGTGGCGGCCGCGCGGGTGGCGGCGGGCTCTCGCTGGGGGTGCAGCAGTTGGGTGGGACGGACCATCCCTGCATTATCGGCATGGCGGCGCCAACGCAGCGGCGGGGGGCCATAATCCGGCCCATGCGAATCCGCTTCACCAAGATGCAGGGCGCGGGCAACGATTTCGTGGTGCTCGACGAGACGCGCGGGCGCCTGAACCTGTCGCGCCAGCAGTACCGCTTCCTGGCGGACCGCCACTTCGGCGTGGGCGCCGACCAGATCCTGTCGGTGCGTCCGTCGCCAGCACCCGGCATCGACTTCGAATACGTGATCCACAACGCCGACGGCGGCGAGGTCGAGCAGTGCGGCAACGGCGCGCGCTGCTTTGCCCGCTTTGTGCATGACAAGGGCCTGAGCAGCGCGGGCCGCGTGAAAGTGCGCACGTTGTCAGGTGTGATCGAGCCCCGGCTCAACCCGGACGGCCGCGTCACGGTGGACATGGGCGCGCCGGTGTTTGATCCCGCGCTGGTTCCGTTTGATGCCGCCGGCATCGACCCGCAAGCCAGCGGTGGCTGGGAGACCTGGCAGCTGGCGCTGGGCCCGTCGGCCCAGAGCGCCATCATTTCCGTGGCCATCCTGTCCATGGGCAACCCCCATGCCGTGCAGGTGGTGGATGACGTGGACACCGCGCCCGTCGCCACCCAGGGCCCGCTGATCGAGCACCACCCGCGTTTTGCCAACCGCGTCAACGCCGGCTTCATGCAGGTGGTCAGCCGCACGCGGGTGCGCCTGCGCGTGCATGAGCGCGGCGCGGGCGAGACGCTGGCCTGCGGCACCGGTGCCTGCGCCGCCGTAGTGGCCGGCATCCGCCTGGGCCTGCTGGACAGCCGGGTGGATGTGGATACGCGCGGCGGGCGGCTGACCATTGAATGGGTCGGCCTGGGCCAGCCCGTGCTGATGACCGGCCCCGCCACCACGGTCTTTGAGGGCGAGATCGAACTGCCCGATGAACAACATGACTGACTTCATGAAACAGGACGCCATGAACCCCATCACCGAGGACGACATCGCCAACTACCTGGCGAACACGCCGGATTTCTTCGAACGCCATGCCGAGCTGCTGGCCGCCGTGCAGCTCACCAGCCCGCATGGCAACCGCGCCGTCAGCCTGCAGGAGCGCCAGGCCGAGATGCTGCGCGAGAAGATCAAGGTGCTGGAGCACCGCGTGATGGACATGGTTCGTCACGGCAACGAGAACATGGTCATCGCCGACCGGCTGCAGCGCTGGGCCCGCAACCTGTTCCTGGTGCAGGCCGCGCGCGAGCTGCCCACGCAGATCACGGGCGAGATCGCCACGCAGTTCATGGTCCCCCAGGTGGCCATCAAGGTTTGGGACGTGGACGCGCGTTACGGCGGCGAGCCCTTTGCTGACGGCGTGAGCGACGACGCGAAAACCTTTGCCTCGTCCCTGACGCAACCCTATTGCGGCGTCAACTCGGGCTTTGAGGCCGTGAGCTGGCTGGGCGACCCTGGCGTGGCCATGTCGATTGCGCTGGTGCCGCTGCGCGCGGGCGCCATCAATGCGCCGGGCCCGGCGTTTGGTATGCTGGTGCTGGCCTCGCCGGACCCACAGCGCTTTTCCAGCGGCATGGGCACGGATTTCCTGGAGCGCATTGCCGAGCTGGCCAGCGCGGCGCTGTCACGGTTGCGCCACGAATAAGCCCATGAGTGCCGGCACGGATCTTGTCCAGAGGTATCTCGACCATGTCCGTTACGAAAAGCGCCTGGCGCAGCGCACGGTGGCGCTGTACCAGCAGGACCTGCAAAAGCTGTCTGAAAACGCCACCAGGGCCGGCATCGAGCTGACCCGGGTGCAAAACGCCCACATCCGCCGCTGGGTGGCGCAGATGCATGGCGGTGGCCGCAGCGGCCGCGGCATCGCGTTGATCCTGTCGGGCTGGCGCGGTTTTTACGCCTGGCTGGGCCGCGAAGGCCTGGTACCCAGCAACCCGGTGCAGGACGTGCGTGCGCCCAAGTCACCCAAGCCGCTGCCCAAGGCACTGGGCGTGGACGATGCGGTGAAGCTGGCCGAGCACCATGACGCCGATGCCGACCCCTGGACCGAGGCACGCGACGCCGCCATGGTGGAGTTGCTGTACGGCTGCGGCCTGCGTGTGGGTGAGCTGGTGGGGCTGGACGTGGCGGGCAGCAGCTACGTGGACCTGCAGGCGGGCGAAGCGCATGTGCTGGGCAAGGGCAGCAAGCGCCGAATGGTGCCCGTGGGAAGCAAGGCGCTGGCTGCGCTGCGGCGCTGGCTGGACGTGCGCGGGCAGTCGGCAGCGCCGCCCGCCACTGGCCAGCCTGCGCTGTTCCTGGGCCGCCGCGGCGGGCGCATCACGGCGCAGACCGTGTGGCAGCGCGTGAAGCTGCGCAGCCTCAAAAGCGGGCTGGCCACGCCGGTGCACCCGCACATGCTGCGCCACTCATTCGCCAGCCACGTGCTGCAGTCCAGCAGCGACCTGCGGGCGGTGCAGGAACTGCTGGGCCATGCCAACATCACCACCACGCAGGTCTACACGCGGCTCGATTTCCAGCATCTGGCCAAGGCCTATGACGCCGCGCACCCGCGCGCGCGCCGCAAGGGCTGAGCCCGCGTTCGGCTCAGGTGCCCAGCCACTTGAGCAGGTCGCGCAGGCGCTGTTCGGTGGTGGTGTCAAATTCCTTGATGCCGACGGTCTTCAGCACGGTCTGGCCGGCCGCGTCGTCGGGCAGCGCCGTCAGGCCTTTCTGGATGGCGTCGATCTGGGCCGGCTGCAATTTCTTGCTGGCAATCAACGGGAAGTAAGGTTGCGCCACGCTCTTGTGCAGCACGCGGTGGCCGTCCTGCTCCCATTTTTTGGCCACGCCGGAATAGGACGCCACGCCGCCCACGTCGGCGAACCTGTTGGTCAGGTAGAACGCCACGGCGCCCTGTTCGCGCACGTACTGCACGTTCTCGGCCGCCAGGTTGATGCCGCGGTCGCGCAGCTCGGCGCGGCACAGCTTGGTCATGTAGGCGGCCTGCTCGGGCAGGGCGATGCGCTTGCCCTTCACATCGGCCAGGGTCTTCAACGGTGAATCCTTGGGCACCACGATGTGGCACTGCCCGTCGGGCTTGGCGGTGGCAATGAACTGGAAGCCGTAGTCACGCAGGCCGCGCGCGGGGTAGTCGCTGGGGCGGGCGATCACGAAATCAAAGCGGCCCGCCTTCATGCCCTCTTCGAGTGCGGCGAATTCGCGGATGAACACCACGTTGACCTTCTGGCGGATGCTCTTGCCGATGACGTCGGCCAGGCCCTGGTACTTGTTGATGACCTGCGCATGGTCCAGGCCGCCCGACGTGCCCTCGCTTACGCCCAGTATCAGGCCCTGTGCCGACGCAAGCACCGGCGCGCAGGCCAGCGTGACAGCGGCCACCAGCCGATGGATGGATGTCCTCATGAATGCCCTCTTCCCTGTGGTTTTGTTCAGCGGGCGATTCTAGGAAGCACGCTGTCAGCGGCATAGTCGAAGAAAGCGTTAGGCACGCGTATCTTTTTGTATCGGCGCTTCGTCGTGCAACGAAAACACGGCGCGCTTGCTGTCTGGCGGCACCGATGCCAGCAGTGCGCCCATCTGTTCGAGCAGTTGCTGGGCGTCGGTGCCGTCCAGCGGCACCAGCGCATGGGCCACCCGCAGCTGGGCTACCCATTCCAGCGGCTTGTTCTTGAACGGCATCAGGCCGCGGGCGACCACGCGCGGGCCGGCCTGGGCGGCTTCCTCGGGCGTGAGCGGCCCTTCCACCAGCATGCCAAAGCGCCGCTCGGCCAGCCTGGCCACGCTGTCGATCTCGCGCGCGGCCGACAGCAGTCGGCCCGCTACGCGCAGCGGCAGCTCTTCCGCCGAGCGGCGGTCGAAGTCGCGCTGGATCTGCTCCACATTGACCAGGTCAATCACCAGCACCACGCTCTGGTGCTTCAGGCGCTGCGAGCGCGCGATCATGCGCATCAGCCGCTCGGCGAACACCGGCGCATTGATCAGGCCCGTGGCTGGGTCCAGCCGGTCCAGGCCATGGATGCGGCGGTTGTGCTCGCGCCGCTGCTGGCTGCGCAGCATCAGGATCACCAACAGCACGGGCAGCTCAAAGGCAATGCCGATCTGCATGCCGTGCATCGTCCAGAAGCTCACGGGAATCAGCCCGGCAATGCGCGCCAGCGGGAATGCCGAGCCGATCATCACGGGCGCAATCCCCGCCAGCAGCCACAGGCCGTAGCGGTCGCCCCGGCGCCAGGCCCACAGGGTGACCAGCACGCCGGTCAGCAGCGACAGCACGATGTAGCCAGCCATCAGCTGGAAGCGGTAGACGCGATCCACCACGGCCAGCGCCACACAGACCGCAATGCCCAGCATCGCCAGGCCCGCCATCAGGCGCGTGACCTGGCGCGACCGCTCCGGCAGCGACAGCACCGCCGTGCCAAACCACAGCAGCGATGCCATGGTCAGCACCGAGAGCATCAGCGGTGAAATGTCATTCCATGCCGGCCGGCCCGGCCACAGGTGCAGCCCGGCGATGCCGGTCATGGATGCCTGGGTCACGCCCATCAGCGCCACACTCAAGCCGTACAGCGCATACGCCGCGTCGCGCAGCGACACCGCGCTCAGCGCCGACAGCATGACCGCCAGGCCCGCCAGGCCGAAATAGATGCCCAGGATCAGCGACACGCGCTGCTCGCTGCGGTAAAGGTAGCTCTCGCTCACGAACGCCAGCGGCGCGCTGAAGCTGTGGGCGTTCTCAATGCGCAGCAGGAATTTGCGCGGCTCCTCGGCCGACACCACGATGGGTAACAGCGGGTGGCGGTGCGGCACCGGCCAGGCGCTCACGGGCACCAGGTCGCCCGCGCGCTGCTCGTTCCATTGGCCGGCGCTGTCATGGGTGTAAAGCGAGGCCCGGTCCACCGAGGCATAAGGGATTTCCAGGTACCAGCGCTCGGCATCCGGCGCGGGAGGAATGGTCAGCCGGATCCACAGCGCATGGCCTGGCTTCAGCGCAAAAATGGCTTGGCTGACAGTGGGTTGCCAGTTGGCTGCGCCGGCGTCCACCAACTCGGGCGTGGCGGTGCCGGAGGTATCCACCCAGTAGTCGCCCCAGTCGTTCAGCGCCACGGGCTGGCGCGCCGTGTCCAGGTCGAGCACGGTGCGTGCCCATGCAGCGGCCGGCAGCATTATCCCGAGCAGGATCGCTGCCTGAACCCAACGTGCGCCCCACCAGTACCGCATTCTTCGCAAGTTCTTCTCCAACCCCGCATTGTTGCCTGCCGCGACAATATGCGCCATGAAAGCCATCCGACTGCGGCCCGGCAAGGACCGTTCACTGCTACGCCGCCACCCCTGGATTTTCGATTCTGCCGTCGCGCGCGGAGGCGCCGACGCTGGCGAAACCGTGCGGGTGGAGTCCAGCGAAGGCCAGTTTCTCGCCTGGGGCGCGTACAGCCCGGCATCCAGAATCCGCGTACGCGCCTGGAGTTTTGACGAAAAGCAGCGTATCGACGCGGCGTTTTTTGCCCAGGCCTGCGCCCGGGCCATCCGCGCCAGAAGCCGCATGGACATCCAGAGCGACGGCCTGCGCCTGATCCACGGCGAATCCGACGGCCTGCCGGGGCTCATTGTGGACCGCTACGGCGACACCCTGGTCGCCCAGTTCCTGGCCAGCGGCGTGGAGCGCTGGAAGAGCGTGATCGCCGACGCCCTGCTTCACGAAACCGGCCTGACGCGCCTGTACGAGCGCTCGGACGCCAGCAGCCGTACCCTGGAGGGCCTGGAGCCCGCCACTGGCTGGCTGCGCGGCGACGGCCCCACGGCGCTGACGATCCGTGAACATGACTGGCAGCTCACGCTGGACGTGGCCACCGGGCACAAGACCGGCTTCTACCTGGACCAGCGCGACAGCCGCGCCCTGTTTGCCCGCTGGACCCGGCGCCTGGGCTTTGCGCGCGTGCTCAACTGCTATTGCTATACCGGCGGCTTCACCGTGGCCGCGCTGTCCGGCGGGGCGGGGCACGTCACGTCGATCGACTCGTCCGGCCCGGCGCTGGAACGCGCCGCCGCCCATGTGGCGCTCAATGGCTTCGACCCGGCCCGCGCCACGTTCATGGATGCGGATGTCAATGCGTCATTGCGTGCTTTCATTGAGCAGGGCCGCAGGTTTGACGCCATCGTGCTGGACCCGCCCAAGCTGGCCCCTACGGCAGCGCACGCCGAACGGGCCGCGCGGGCCTACAAGGACATCAACCGGCTGGCCTTCAAGCTGCTGGAGCCGGGGGGCGTGCTGTTCACTTATTCATGCTCGGGCGGCATCAGCGCCGACCTGTTCCACAAGATCGTGGCCTCCGCTGGCGCGGACGCGGGCGTGGACGGCTATATCAGCGTCCGCCTGGGCGGGGCACCGGACCACCCGATGACGCTGGAGTTTCCTGAAGGGGAGTATTTGAAGGGGCTTGTTGTGGTTCGCAAGTAAGTGTTTTCTTTTTTGTGTTTTTGGCAGGGCGGCATCTGATCTTCCCCCCCCTATCCCCCCAGCCCCCTTTCCGCCCCCGCCGGGGCGGAAAGGGGGAGCCCTGATCTGGTTTCAGCGCTCCGGCTACCTGAAGAATCGGGAACGGTTGCGATACACCAGTGCGCACCACGGCCAGCGCCAACAGTTGGGGCAGAGCCTGCAGTGTTGTCAGCCACCGCCCCAACAGCAGGCATGCGCCGTGGCGGACTCAGGCGTGTCGCAGCGTCACCCCGGTTCTTCAGGTGGCCGGCGCGACGGATTCAAATCCAGGCTCCCCTTTCAGCCCCGGCGGGGGGCGGAAAGGGGCGGGGGGATAGGGGGGGAAGAAAAGGTGCAGCCCAACCAAAAAAACACACAAAAACAAGCACATCAATACCCCGCTAAACTGCCCCACCTCCCAAGCACAGTCCAACACCATGAGCCTCATCCCCGCCACCATCCTCACCGGCTTCCTGGGTTCCGGCAAGACCACCCTGCTCAAGCGCGTGCTCAGCGAAGCCCATGGCCAGAAAATTGCCGTCATTGAAAACGAGTTCGGCGAGGAAAACATCGACAGCGACATCCTGGTCACCGAAAGCAAGGAGCAGATCATCCAGATGAGCAACGGCTGCATCTGCTGCACCATCCGTGAAGACCTTCGCTCCACCCTGCAGGACCTGGCCCAGAAAAAGCGCAAGGGTGAAATCGACTTTGACCGCGTGGTGATCGAGACCACCGGCCTGGCCGATCCTGGCCCCGTGGCCCAGACCTTCTTCATGGACGACGAAATCGCCGAAACCTACCTGCTGGACTCCATCCTGACACTGGTGGACGCCAAGCATGCAGCCCAGCAACTCAACGACCGCCAGGAAGCGCGCCGCCAGGTGGGCTTTGCCGACCAGATCTTCATCAGCAAGACCGACCTGGTGGCCCAGGACGAGACCGACGCCCTGATCCACCGCCTGAAGCACATGAACCCGCGTGCGCCGCACAAGGCCGTGCATTTCGGCGAGGTGGCCATCAAGGACGTGTTTGACCTGCGTGGCTTCAACCTCAACGCCAAGCTGGACATCGACCCTGACTTCCTCAAGGACGACCACCACGATCACGGCCATGACCACCATGACCATGACCACGAACATGGCGAGCATTGCGACCATCCCTCGCACGCGCATGAAGGGCACGGGCATCACCACCATCACGATGACGACGTCAAGAGCTTCGTGTTCAAGTCCGACCGCGCCTTTGATCCGGCCCGCCTGGAGGACTTCCTGGGCGCCATCGTCAACATCTACGGCCCGCGCATGCTTCGCTACAAGGGCGTGCTGAACATGAAAGGGACCGAGCGCAAGGTGATCTTCCAGGGCGTGCACCAGCTGATGGGCAGCGATTTGGGGCCGCAGTGGGCTGAAGGTGAAGCGCGCACCAGCAAGATGGTGTTCATCGGGATCGACCTGCCCAAGGACATTTTCCTGCAGGGCCTGGAACAGTGCCTTATTTGAGTTAGGCTAGTGGCCTTTTGCGGAGCCCACGGAGGGGCAGGGCCCGCAGTCCCGTTCCGGTTTTTGGTTGGGGAGCCAAATGATTGTCTCGATTCTGCAACTGATGGGGTTCGGCTTTGGCAAGGGGCGGGGTGAGCGCGCCGGTGAAAACCCGCGACCCGTGGCCGCGCGGGCGGACAATCGGGGTATAACTCGCAATCATGAAGGCCCCACGTCATCAGAACAAAGCAGGTCTGCAGGCTCGCGTGAAGCCCATGCAACTGCCGGCGCCGCGAGGAGACAGGAAGTGAAAGCCCCCGCCAAGAAGGCCCCTGCCAAACCGGCCGCCAAAACCAAGGCCGCGGCCAGCAAGCCGGCTGCAAAGCCCGCAGCCAAAGCCAAGCCTGCCGCCAAGTCCAAAGCGCCCGCCAAAACCGCCGCCAAGCCCGCCGCCAAGCCCGCCGCCAAGCCCGCCGCGAAGGCCAAGCCGGCCGCCAAGCCGGTGGCAGGTGCCGCCGCCAGGAAAACACCGGCCAAGCCAGCATCCAAACCAGTTCCCGCGAGCAAGGCCCCTCCCAAAGTGCAGGCTTCCGTACCCAAGGCAGCCAAGCCTGCCGTAAAATCCGCCGCTCCCGCGCCAGCGCCCGTCGTGGCCAAGCCACCGGCTCCCGTTGTCGCGGCAGTTCCCGTGAAGGCTCCCAAGCCTTCGTCACGCCTTGCCCAGATCACTGTGCCTTCCATGGCGCAATCGGTGGCTTCCACCGCCGCCAAATCAAGCTATACCCAGACAATGTCATCTCCCGTACTCGTGCACCCGATACCCACCGTGGCCAAGAAAGACCCCAAGCTCGCCAACAACTGGAAGTCCAAGGCTGCCGAGCAGCTGACCGATGCCGAAGTCATTGCGATGCCTGATTCGGAATACATGAACGACAAGCAGATGGCGTTCTTCCGGCTCAAGCTTTCTGCCCTCAAGCAGGACATCCTCAACAGCGCGGGCGAGACCACCGAACACCTGCGCGAAGACACCGTGATCGTTCCGGATCCGGCCGACCGCGCCACGATCGAGGAAGAGCACGCGCTGGAGCTGCGCACGCGCGACCGCGAGCGCAAGCTGCTCAAGAAGATCGAGCAGTCCATCGCCCGCATCGACGCGGGTGACTACGGCTACTGCGACGAAACCGGCGAGCCTATCGGCGTGGGGCGCCTTCTCGCCCGTCCCACGGCTACGCTGTCCCTTGAGGCGCAACAGCGGCGCGAACTCAAGCAGAAGATGTTTGGCGACTGACCAGACAACCCGGACGAGCACGTAATGGCCAAGGACGAAAACAACGGACTCCTGTCAAAGGTAGTCAAGTTCGTCCGCAACCCGACCACCAACTGGGCCGACCTGGACCAGCAGGAAACGGACCGGGAGAGCACCTACTCCAAGCAGATGCTCAAGGAGATGATCGAGCGCAAGCGGCGTAACGATTTTGTGCGCAAGCGCGAGTTCGACATGCTGCGCAAGATGCGCCGCAGCGAGGTCATGGCGGGGCAGGATCCGGCGGCGCGGCCCTCGTTCTTCCAGAGTTCCATGCCGTCCAAGCCCGACGACCGGGCCATGACGCTCAAGAAGATCGACGAGATCGAAGCCCAGATGTCCATGCAGTGGTGGAAGACCAAGCACGGCGACTCGTCCATCCGCACCACCAACTTCCCCGGCGTGACGTCGCAGGTGGGCACCACCAGCATCCCGCTGGACGCTCCCGGTGCCGCCAAACCCTATACCCGCACCGAACCTTCGCCGCTGCTGGGCGACAAGGCGCCCGCCACGCTGCCCCCGCCCGTCCAGGCACCGCTGATGCCGCCGTTCATCTCCCAGGCGCCGATGCCCGTGGCACCCGTGCCTGCGGCTGCGCCCGTGCAGGCGGCGCGCCCGCAGGCGCCCGCGCCCTCCCTGGTGCGCCCGGTGCCGCCGCCCCCGCCGGCCATGACGCGCGTGCAGGTGGCGGGCTCGACGGCCACCGCGGCTGGCTTGGGTGCGCACTACGAAGGAGGCGGGACCACGGGCTTTTCGGCGTCCAAGCTGTTTGCCGTGGACGTCGAGGAATTTGCGCATGATCCCGAGCTGGAAGAGGCCTCCATCCGGTTTGCCAACGGTGATGACAAGGGCGCCGAAGCGGGCTTGCTGGAGGTGCTGGGCCCCAAGGGCTCGCGCGTGGGGCACGACGAAACATGGCTGACGCTGTTTGACCTGTACCGCGCGACCGGCCAGCAGGACCGCTTTGAGACCGCGGCCATTGAGTTTGCCGGGCGCTTCGGGCGTTCGGCGCCGCAATGGTTCTCCATCCCGGAAGCGGTGGGCCGCATGAGCACGCCGGCGGCCCCCGCCGCGGGTCCGGCGTCACAGCAGGTCGCTGACTGGACCTGTCCGGGCACCTTCGGCACGCAGACGCTGGCCGCGCTGAATGCGGCCCTGGCCAAGGCACCACCGCCGTGGCGCCTGAGCTGGGCCAAGCTGACCACCATTGAAGAGGCCGCGATCGAACCCCTCACCCGGCTGTTCACCCAGTGGGCCGCCCAGCCGGTGCAGTTGCGCTTCATTGCCGCCGAGGTGCTGGAGCAGGTGCTGCAGTCGGCGACACCCTCTGGCGACAAGAGTGTGAATGCGGCCTGGTGGCGCCTGCGCATGGAGGTGCTGCGCGTGATGCACCGCCCGGATGAATTCGAGCTGGTCGCGCTCGACTACTGCGTGACCTACGAAGTTTCACCGCCGTCCTGGGACAGCGCGCGTTGCGAATACAAGCCGCTGCAATCCGACGGCAGCTACATGGCGGGTCACACCATCATCGGAGAGGCCTTCCGCGATTCCATGCCATCCAGCCTCGGGGCGGCGTATGGCGATACGCAGATGCCGCCCCTGAACTCGCAGATGACCAACGTGTCCATGGTGGAACTGGCCGGCCAGATCCTGGGTGACGCCACCGAGGCGCTGGACACCCTGGAAAACCGCCTGCTTGGCGCCGACGTGATGGTAATTTCCTGTGCCCGGCTGATCCGCATCGACTTCTCCGCCGCCGGCACCCTGCTTAACTGGGTCACGGCGCGCCAGGGCGAGGGCCGGCAGGTCCAGTTCAGTGAAGTGCACCGTCTGGTGGCTGCATTCTTCAATGTCATTGGCATCAGCGAGCATGCGCGCGTGGTGCCGCGCACCGACTGAGCTTGCGGCTGCGCCGCCGCGCGGTCCATGCCGCGTCGGCCTGAATGGGTGACGATGAAAGAAAAATCATCTTCACCTATCACTTTCACACCCCTTGCTAAGTGCTTCATTTAGAACGTTTTTCATCTGCGATGCAGATGCGAAAACGCTCCTAAGTCCTTGATTTCATTGCAAAAAATTGTAGCAACCCCTGTTGCGGCGCCGATGTTTCCTGATACAGTGCAAAAAAGTGCAATTAAGTGGTGAAAAGTGCCTTCGGCGCTTCCATTTGAGGGCACGTCTTGCGAAGAGGGTGCACTGGCGTGTTTCAAGGGGCTTCGTCTCTGAGTCTGGATGCGAAGGGTCGGCTTTCCGTGCCGACCCGGCATCGTGACGTCCTGGCCGCCACCGCCCAGAGCCAGCTGACGATCACCAAGCACCCGCACGGCTGCCTGATGATCTTTCCCCGCCCCGAATGGGAGAAGTTCCGCGCGCGCGTGGCCGAGCTGCCGATGTCGGCGCAATGGTGGAAGCGCGTCTTCCTGGGCAATGCGATGGACGTGGAGCTGGACGGCACCGGCCGCGTGCTGATCTCACCGGAGCTGCGCGAAGCGGCCGGCATCTCCAGGGACACCATGTTGCTGGGCATGGGCAACCACTTCGAGCTGTGGGACAAGGCGACCTACGATGCCCAGGAAGCCAAGGCGATGCAGGGCGATATGCCCGACGTCTTCAAGGACTTCTCCTTCTGAAAGAAGACGGTGGAAACCCCATGGCAACACACCACCGTCTTGTTGAACGAAGCAGTCGATTCTCTTCTCAACAATCCGGATGCAACTTACGTGGACGCGACCTTTGGCCGTGGCGGCCATTCGCGCCTGATCCTGTCGCGGCTGGGGCCTCAGGGCCGCCTGGTGGCCTTCGACCGCGACCCCGACGCCATTGCAGAAGCCTCGCGCATCACGGATGCGCGTTTTTCCATCCGTCACGAGGCTTTTCACCATCTGTGCGAGCTGCCGGCGCAAAGCGCCGCGGGCGTGTTGATGGACCTGGGCGTGAGCTCGCCGCAGATCGACAACCCGGCACGCGGCTTCAGCTTCCGGTTCGATGGCCCGCTGGACATGCGCATGGACACCACGCGCGGGGAAAGCGTGGCCCAGTGGCTGGCAACAGCGGATGTTCAACAGATCGCGGAGGTGATTCGTGACTATGGCGAAGAACGGTTTGCTGTTCAGATTGCAAAGGCGATTGCTGCTCGCCGACAAGAGCGGGGCCCAGTTTCAACCACCACCGAGCTGGCCCAGCTCGTGGCTGGCGCGGTCAAAACCCGCGAGCCGGGCCAGGACCCTGCAACGCGCACATTTCAGGCTCTTCGGATTTTCATCAACGCCGAGCTTGAAGAGCTGCAACAGGCGCTAGAGGCCAGCCTTGATGTACTTCAACCCGGAGGCCGCCTGGTGGTGATCAGTTTCCACTCGCTGGAAGACCGCATCGTCAAGCAGTTCATCGCGGCGAATTCGCGCGAGGTGTTTGACCGCCGGGCCCCTTTTGCCGCGCCAAAACCGATGAAACTCAAGGCGCTGGACCGCATCAAGCCCAGCGCCGCGGAAGTGGCGGGTAATCCGCGATCGCGCAGCGCGATCATGCGGGTTGCCGAAAGGACGACGGCATGAGCGCCGCCGGACCGCTCGTGGGGGCCAGGTCATGACGAGGTTGAACCTCGTCCTGCTGCTGGCGGTGATGGCCAGCGCGCTGTACCTGGTGCGCACCCAGTACGAATCGCGCCGCCTGTTCACCGAGATCGACCGCGCCCAGACCGAAGCCCGCCGCCTGGAGGTGGAGGCCGAGCGGCTCAAGGTTGAAAAGCGTGCGCAGTCCACCCCCGGCCGGGTGGAGAAGCTGGCCAAGGAGCAGCTGCAGATGCGCACGGCCACACCGGCCATCACGCAATATGTGCAGTACACGGCGCCCCAGCAGGCCGCCGCACCCGCTGCACCCGCTGTTGCAGGGGCCGTGCGATGAGCAGCCGCAGCGTCCTCTACACGTCCAGCCCGCTGCTGGCCAGCAAGACGCCGGTGTGGCGCAGCAAGTTCATCGTGGCGGCGATCGCCCTGGGCTTTGCCGGCCTGGCGGCGCGTGCCGCGTGGGTGCAGGTCATCGGCAACGACTTTTTCCGCAAGCAGGGCGAGGTCCGCTTTGCCCGCACGCTGGAACTGCCGGCCAACCGCGGGCGCATCCTGGACCGCAATGGCCTGCTGCTGGCCACCTCCGTGCCCGCGCCCAGCATCTGGGCCATTCCGGAAGACGTGGACGCCACGCCCGCGCAGTTGGGCAAGCTGGCCCGCTTGCTTGAAATGCCGCTGGCCGACCTGCAAAAGCGCCTGGCCGACGAAGACAAGACCTTTGTCTGGCTCAAGCGCCAGGTGGACGAGAGCGTCGCGCAAAAGATCACCGAACTCGACATCAAGGGCATCTACCAGCGCAAGGAATACCGGCGCAAGTACCCCGAGGGTGAGGCTGCGGCCCATGTGGTGGGCTTCACCAACGTGGAGAACAACGGCCAGGAGGGCGTGGAGCTGTCGTTCAACAGTGACCTGGCCGGCCGCGCCGGCTCGCGCCGCGTCATCAAGGACCGGCTGGGCCGCGTGGTGGAAGGCGTGGGCGAGCAGACCCCCCCGGTCGATGGCAAGGATCTGCAGCTGTCGATTGACAGCAAGGTCCAGTTCTTTGCCTACCAGAAGCTGCGCGACGCGGTGATCGCCAACAAGGCCAAGGCCGGCAGCGTGGTGGTGCTGGACAGCAGCACCGGCGAGGTGCTGGCCCTGGCCAACTATCCCAGCTACAACCCGGACCGGCGCCAGAACCTGAGCGGCGAGCAGCTGCGCAACCGCGCCCTGACCGACACCTTCGAGCCCGGTTCCACCATGAAGCCGATCACCGTGGCCGCCGCGCTGGAGCTGGGGCGCGTGAAGCACAACACCATCATCGACACCACGCCCGGGCGCTACAGCATGGGCGGCTTCACCATCAGCGACACGCACAACTACGGCGTGCTTGACGTGGACGGCGTGATCCAGAAATCCAGCAACGTGGGCGCGCTCAAGATCGCGCAGCGCATGACGCCCAAGGAAATGTGGGACGTGTATTCGGCGCTGGGCTATGGCCAGAAGCCGCAGATCGCCTTCCCCGGCGCGGTGCCAGGCCGGCTGCGGCCCTACAAGAGCTGGAAGCCCATCGAGCAGGCGACCATGTCCTATGGCTACGGGCTGTCGGCGTCGCTGTTCCAGATGGCGCGTTCCTATACCGCGTTCGCGCATGACGGCGCGATCATTCCCGCCACCATGCTCAAGACCGATACGCCCGCCACGGGCGTGCCGGTGTTCTCGCCCGCGCATGCGGCGCAGGTGCGCCACATGCTGTGGCTGGCCGCGGGCCCCGGCGGCACGGGCCAGAAGGCACAAACCGTGGGCTACTCGGTGGGCGGCAAGTCCGGCACGGCGCGCAAGCAGGTGGGCAAGAGCTATGCGGCGGGCAAGTACCGTTCGTGGTTCACCGGCATGGCGCCCATCGACAAGCCGCGCATCATCGTGGCGGTCATGATCGACGAGCCCAGCGCCGGCCATTACTACGGCGGCACCGTTGCCGGGCCGGTGTTCAGCGAGGTGGTGCAGCAGACCCTGCGCATGATGGGCGTGCAGCCGGACATGGCGGTCAAGCCGCAGATCGTGGCCAACGCGGTCGAGGAGTCGTTCTGATGACCGAACTCGACACCCCCGTGCAGGCCGCCCGGTGGTTGCGCGAACGCGTCACCGGCGTGCTGCACACCGACAGCCGCAAGGTCGGCCTGGGCGATGGCTTCATTGCCTGGCCCGGCGCGGCCACTGACGGGCGCAAGCATGTGCCCTCGGCCATGGCCCAGGGCGCGGCAGCCTGCCTGGTGGAGAAGAATGGCGCCGACGCGTGGGGCTTTGCCGCTGACACACTGGGCGACACCATTGCGCTGTACGGCCAGCTCAAGGCGGCCACCGGCCCGATCGCCGCTGCGTACTATGAATCGCCGTCCGAGCAGCTGGATGTGCTGGCCGTGACCGGCACCAACGGCAAGACCTCCACCGCGTGGTGGCTTGCCCAGGCGCTGTCGGGCGTGCAGGCGCCCGCGCCCATTCCGTGCGCCGTGGTGGGCACGCTGGGCACCGGCGTGCCGCCGCGGGTGGAGTTCAATGGCCTGACCACGCCCGACCCGGTGTTGCTGCAGCGGCAGTTCCGCCACTTCCTGGATGGGGGGCTGCGTGCCTGCGCCATCGAGGCGTCGTCCATCGGCATCGTGGAGCGCCGCCTGGACGGCACGCGCATCCGCGTGGCCATCTTCACCAACTTCACGCAGGACCACCTGGATTACCACGGCACCATGCAGGCCTACTGGGAAGCCAAGGCGGAACTGTTCCGCTGGCCCGGCCTGCGCGCCGCCGTCATCAACCTGGACGATGCGCGCGGCGCACAGCTGGCCGCGTCGCTGGACGCCAGCGCGCTGGATGTCTGGACGGTGTCGTGCGAGGTACCCGCGCGCCTGACAGCGCGCGACATCGGCTACGACACGCAGGGCCTGCGTTTTCGCGTGTGCGAAGGCAACGAAAGTCACCCCCTGCAAACGCGGCTGGTGGGCCAGTACAACGTGTCCAACCTGTTGGGTGTGATGGCCGCCATGCGGGCCATGGGCGTGCCCCTGGCCGCGGCGGTCCAGGCCTGCGGCGGCCTGCTGCCGGTGCCCGGGCGCATGGAGCGCATCGCGCTGGATGGCCAGCCGCTGGTGGCCGTGGACTACTCCCATACGCCCGACGCGCTGGACAAGGCCCTTGCGGCCCTGCGTCCGCTGGCCCGCCAGCGCGGCGGGCAGCTGTGGTGCGTGTTTGGCTGCGGCGGCAATCGTGATACCACCAAGCGTCCGCTGATGGCCGCCGTGGCTGAAAAGAACGCCGACCGCGTGGTTGTCACCAGCGACAACCCGCGCGACGAAAAGCCCGAGGCCATCATCAGCCAGATCCTGCTGGGCCTGAGCCACCATCAGTGTGTGCAGGTGCAGGCCGACCGCGCCCAGGCCATTGCCGGCACGCTGGCGCAAGCCGGCGCCAGCGACGTGGTGCTGATTGCCGGCAAGGGGCATGAAGACTATCAGGAAATTGGCGGCGTGAAGCACCCGTTCTCCGACCTGACGCATGCCCGGGCCGCGCTGGCGCAAAGGAGTGCCGCCTCATGATGACGCTTGCCCAGGCCCTGCGGTGGCTGCCCGGCGCGCGCCTGGTGGGCGATGGTGCCACCGTCGTGCAGCGCGTGCACACCGACACCCGCACGCTGCAGCCCGGCGACCTGTTCGTGGCCCTTCGCGGCGAGCGCTTTGACGCCAATGATTTCCTGGCCGATGCGCTGGCCCAGGGCGCATCCGCTGTGCTGGCGCACCGCGGCAAGGTGCCTGCCGGTGCCAGCGGCATCGAGGTGGACGACACGCGCATTGCGCTGGGCTTGCTGGCCGCCGGCTGGCGCAGCCAGTTCAGCCTGCCGCTGATCGCCGTGACGGGCAGCAACGGCAAGACCACGGTGACGCAGATGATCGCGTCCATCCTGCGCGCCTGGCAGGGCGATGCGGCGCTGGCCACCCAGGGCAACCTGAACAACGACATTGGCGTGCCGCTGACGCTGCTGCGCCTGCGCGCGTCGCACCGCGTGGCGGTGATCGAGCTGGGCATGAACCACCCCGGCGAGATCGCCTACCTGGCTGACATCACGCGTGCCAACGTGGCGCTGGTCAACAACGCACAGCGCGAACACATGGAATTCATGGCCACGGTCGAGGCCGTGGCCCGCGAAAACGGCAGCGTCCTGAGCGCCCTGCCAGCGGTGGGCACCGCGGTGTTCCCGGCGGACGACGACTACACGCCCGTGTGGGCGGCGTTGGCGGGTGGCCGGGCCAGCCTGCGCTTTGGCGCGCCGGGTGCCGATATCAGTTTGGCCGGTACTGAGTGGGTGTCAGGGCATTGGCAGGTGGGCGCGCAAACGCCCGCCGGGCCGTTGGCGTTCTCCCTCCACATCGCCGGCCGCCACAACGTGCGTAACGCGCTGGCCGCTGCGGCCTGCGCGCTGGCCGCGGGCGCGCCGCTGGAGGCGATCCGCCGCGGGCTGGAGAGCTTTGCGCCGGTCAAGGGCCGCTCGCGTGCGCTGGCGCTGCAGCTGCATGGCCGTGCGCTCACGGTGGTGGACGACACCTACAACGCCAACCCCGATTCCGTGCGCGCCGCGATCGACGTGCTGGCCGAGCTGCCCGGCCCGCGCCTGCTGGTGCTGGGGGACATGGGCGAAGTGGGCGACCAGGGGCCGCAGTTCCATGCCGAGGTGGGCGCGCATGCGCGCGCGCGGGGCATCGAGACGCTGCTGACGCTGGGCGAGCAGGCCGCCGGCATGGGCGGGCGGCACTTTGCCGACATCGACGCGCTGAACGCCGCGGTGCGCGCCGCGCTGCCCGCGTCGGCCAGCGTGCTGGTCAAGGGCTCGCGCTTCATGAAGATGGAGCGCGTGATCGAGGCCATCACCGCGCTGGCGCAAAACGACAACATTGAGGAGACACGTCATGCTGCTTAGCCTGGCCCAGTGGCTGCAGACCCTGTCGCCCGAATTCGGCTTCTTCCGGGTGTTCCAGTACCTGACCTTCCGCGCGGTGATGGCGGCCATGACCGCGCTGCTGATCGGGCTGATCGCCGGGCCGTTCGTGATCCGCCGCCTGACCGAGCTGAAGATCGGCCAGCCCGTGCGTGGCTACGGCATGCAGACCCACCTGGCCAAGAGCGGCACGCCCACCATGGGCGGCGTGCTGATCCTGCTGTCCATTGCCATCTCCACGCTGCTGTGGTTTGACCTGTCCAACCGCTTCGTGTGGATCGTGCTGCTGGTGACGCTGGGCTTTGGCGCCATCGGCTGGGTGGATGACTGGCGCAAGGTGGTGCACAAGGACCCGGAAGGCATGCGCTCGCGCGAGAAGTATTTCTGGCAATCCATCATCGGCCTGCTGGCCGCGCTGTACCTGGTGTTCAGCATTTCCGAAAGCTCCAACCTCAAGGTGCTGGAGCTGTTCTTCAGCTGGGTGCAGTCGGGTTTTGACGTGAACCTGCCGCCCAAGGCCGGCTTGCTGCTGCCCTTCATGAAGGAAGTCAGCTATCCGCTGGGCGTGTTCGGCTTCGTGATCCTGACCTACGTGGTGATCGTGGGTTCCAGCAACGCCGTGAACCTGACGGATGGCCTGGACGGCCTGGCCATCATGCCGGTGGTGATGGTGGGCTCGGCGCTGGGCGTGTTTGCCTACGTCACGGGCAGCGCGGTGTACTCGAAGTACCTCTTCTTCCCGCACATCCCAGGTTCCGGCGAACTGCTGATCTTCTGCGCGGCCATGGCTGGCGCGGGGCTGGCCTTCCTGTGGTTCAACACCCATCCCGCCCAGGTGTTCATGGGCGACGTGGGCGCGCTGGCGCTGGGGGGGGCACTGGGCACCATCGCGGTCATCGTGCGCCAGGAAATCGTGCTGGCCATCATGGGCGGCATCTTCGTGGTGGAGGCGCTGTCGGTGATGCTGCAGGTCACGTACTTCAAGTACACCAAGAAGAAATACGGTGAAGGCCGGCGCATCCTGAAGATGGCGCCGCTGCACCACCATTTTGAAAAGAGTGGCTGGAAGGAAACCCAGGTGGTGGTGCGCTTCTGGATCATCACCATGCTGTTGTGCCTGGTGGGCCTTTCGACATTGAAGCTCCGGTAATGAACCAGCTCAAAGACCAACACGTCCTCATCCTGGGCCTGGGTGCGTCCGGCCTGGCGATGGCGCGCTGGTGCGCGCGCTGCGGCGCGCAGGTCACGGTAGCCGACACGCGCGACGCCCCGCCGCAACTGGGCGCTTTGCGCGAGCAGGCGCCGCAGGTGCAATTCATCAGCGGCGCCTTCACGGCGGCGCTGGTGGAGGGCACGGACATCCGCGCCGTGTTCCGCAGCCCCGGCCTGGCGCCAGCCGACGTGGCACCCGTGGTGGACGCCGCGCGCGCCGTGGGCCTGTGGGTGACCAGCGAGCTGGGCCTGTTTGCCCAGGCATTGGCGGATTTGAAAGCAGACAGTGGGTACGCACCGGCGGTACTGGCCGTGACCGGTACCAACGGCAAGACCACGGTGACGGCGCTGGCGGGCCAGCTGGTGGAGCGCGCCGGCAAGCCGGTAGCCGTGGCCGGCAATATCGGCCCGACGCTGCTGGACACGTTGGCCGAAAAGATCGATGCACGGTCGGACGAGCACCCCCTGCCGCAGGTGTGGGCGATCGAGCTGTCCAGCTTCCAGCTGGACGGCGTCACGAACTTCGAGCCCGCGGCCGCCACGGTGCTGAACGTCACGCAGGACCATCTGGACTGGCACGGCGACATGGTGGCCTATGCCGCTGCCAAGGCCAATGTGTTCGGCACGCAGGGCCTGATGGTGCTGAACCGCGAAGACCCGCTGGTCATGAAGATGCTGCCCGAGCCGGTACGGCTCAAGGGTGGCAAATATGAACAACGCGCCTATGTCACCTTCGGCGCCGACATGCCGCAACGCCCCGGCGACTTCGGCATCGAGGTGGTGAACGGCATGGCCTGGCTGGTGCGCGCGCTGGAAGCCGACGAAACGCTGAAAAAGCGGCGCGGCGAAGAGGTGGAAATCCACATCCAGCGCCTGATGCCGGCCGACGCGCTGCGCATCCGCGGCCGGCACAACGCCGTCAACGCGCTGGCTGCCCTGGCCCTGGCCGTGGCGGCGGGCTGCGCGCTGGGCCCCATGCTCTATGGCCTGCGTGAATACCGGGGCGAGCCGCACCGCGTGGAGCCGGTCGGCATCGTCAACGACATCGAGTATTTCGACGACAGCAAGGGCACCAACGTCGGCGCGACGGTGGCTGCGCTGCAGGGCCTGGGGGCCGAGCGAAAAGTGGTCGTCATCCTGGGCGGTGAAGGCAAGGGCCAGGACTTTGCCCCGCTGGCCGCGCCCGTGGCCCGCCATGCCCGTGCGGCGGTGTTCATTGGCCGCGACGGGCCGCTGATCCGCGCCGTGCTGGAAGACAGCGGCGTGACGCTGATCGACGCCGCCGACATGCACGAGGCCGTGGTCCTGGCCACGCAGCGCGCCCATGCGGGCGATGCGGTGCTGATGTCGCCAGCCTGCGCGAGCTTTGACATGTTTGACAACTACCCGCACCGCGCCCGCGTGTTCCGCGAAGCGGTACAGGCCATTGCCCGCGAAGCGGGCGTGGACCTGGAGGAGGGCGCATGAACGCACTGGCGGCACGGTTCAGTGGCTGGTTCAGCGCGCTGTCGGGCGGCTCGTCTGGCGCCGACCTGCGCCGCGCCGCGCCCGCGCGCGTGCAGGGTTTTGACCAGCCGCTGCTGTGGGTCACCGTGGCATTGCTGGCGTTTGGCCTGGTCATGGTGTATTCGGCCTCGATTGCGCTGCCCGACAACCCGAAGTTCGCGCGCTACTCACACACGCACTTCCTGGTGCGGCATGTGGTGTTCCTGCTGATCGCCTTTGTGGCGGCGCTGGTCGCGTTCCAGGTGCCGCTGGCGACCTGGGAAAAGTACGCGCCCTGGCTGTTCGTGGCGGCCCTGCTGCTGCTGGTGGTGGTGCTGATCCCCGGCATCGGCAAGGGCGTGAACGGCGCGCGCCGCTGGATCGGCCTGGGGTTCATGAGCTTCCAGCCGTCGGAGCTGGCCAAGTTCGCGGTGCTGATCTACGCGGCCGACTACATGGTGCGCAAGATGGATGTGAAGGAGCGCTTCTTCCGCGCCGTGCTGCCCATGGCCGTGGCCGTGGCCGTGGTGGGCATGTTGCTGCTGGCCGAGCCCGACATGGGCGCCTTCATGGTGATCGCGGTGATCGCCATGGGCATCCTGTTTCTGGGCGGGGTGAACGCGCGCATGTTCTTCCTGATCGCGGCGGTGATCGTGGTGGCCTTTGGCCTGATGATCGCCATGAGCGAATGGCGGCGCGAACGCATCTTTGCCTACCTGGACCCGTGGAGTGAAAAGCATGCGCTGGGCAAGGGATACCAGCTGTCGCATTCGCTCATTGCCATCGGGCGCGGTGAGGTGTTCGGCGTCGGGCTGGGCGGCAGCGTCGAGAAGCTGCACTGGCTGCCCGAGGCGCACACTGACTTCCTGCTGGCCGTGATTGGCGAGGAGTTCGGCCTGGTGGGCGTGGCTGTCGTGATCGGCCTGTTCTTCTGGATGACGCGGCGCATCATGCACATCGGCCGCCAGGCGATTGCGCTGGACCGCGTGTTTGCCGGGCTGGTGGCCCAGGGCGTGGGCATCTGGATCGGCTTTCAGGCGTTCATCAATATGGGGGTGAACCTGGGCGCGCTGCCCACCAAGGGCCTGACCTTGCCGCTCATGAGCTACGGCGGCTCGGCCATCCTGATGAACCTGGTGGCGATCGCTGTGGTGCTGCGCATTGACTACGAGAACAGAACGCTGATGCGCGGGGGCAGGTCATGACCAAATGTGTCTTGATCATGGCCGGGGGCACGGGCGGTCACATCTTTCCGGGGCTGGCCCTGGCCCACGCGCTGCAGGCCAAGGGCTGGCGCGTGCACTGGCTGGGCGCGCCTGACAGCATGGAAAGCCGGCTGGTGCCGCCGCAGGGCATTGCGCTGGAAACCATTGACTTTGGCGGCGTGCGCGGCAAGGGCCCGCTCACGCTGGCCTTGCTGCCGCTCAAGCTGCTGCGCGCGTTCTGGCAGAGCATCCAGGTGGTGCGCCGCGTCAAGCCCGATGTGGTGGTGGGGCTGGGCGGCTACATCAGCTTTCCCGGCGGCATGATGGGCGTGCTGTGTGGCAAGCCCCTGGTGCTGCACGAACAGAACTCCGTGGCGGGCATGGCCAACAAGGTGCTGGCGGGAGTGGCTGACCGTGTGTTCACGGCCTTCCCGAATGTGTTCAAGGCCGGCCAGTGGATCGGCAACCCGCTGCGCCCCGGCTTTCTGTCCGAGCCGGCGCCGGCCGAGCGTTTTGCCGGGCGCGAAGGTCCGCTGAAGGTGCTGGTGGTGGGCGGCAGCCTGGGCGCCAAGGCGCTGAACGAGGTGGTGCCGCAGGCCCTGGCCCTGCTGGCGCCGCAGCAGCGGCCCCATGTGCTGCACCAAAGCGGCGCCAAACAGATTGACGAGCTGCGCGCCAATTACGCGGCCGCTGGCGTGCATGCGGAACTGACGCCCTTCATTGACGACACGGCCGGCGCCTTTGCCGAGGCGGACCTGGTGATTTGCCGCGCCGGCGCCAGCACCGTGACAGAGATCGCGGCGGTGGGCGCGCCGGCGCTGTTCGTGCCGTTCCCGTTTGCGGTGGATGACCACCAGACCACCAACGCGCAATTCCTGACGGCCACCGGCGGCGGCTGGCTGGTCCAGCAGCGCGACCTGACGCCGCAAGGGCTGGCCGACATGCTGGCCGGCATGACGCGCGAGGAACTCGTGCGACGCGCTGAGGCGGCCAAACAACTGCAAAAAACAGGCGCGACGGAAATCATCGTCACGGCCTGTGAGGAGCTCGCGACATGAAACACGCGATCAAGCACATTCACTTCGTCGGTATCGGCGGCTCGGGCATGAGCGGCATTGCCGAGGTGTTGCTGAACCTGGGCTACACCATCAGCGGCTCCGACCTGTCGGACAGCGCCACGCTCAGGCGCCTGGGCGCCCTGGGCATCAAGACCTATGTGGGCCATGCGGCAGCCAATGTGGCGGGCGCCGACGCCGTCGTCACCTCCACCGCGGTGCAGCCCAGCAACCCCGAAGTGATCGTGGCGCGCGAAAAGCGCATTCCCGTGGTGCCGCGCGCGCTGATGCTGGCCGAGCTGATGCGCCTGAAGCAGGGCGTGGCCATTGCCGGCACGCATGGCAAGACCACCACCACCAGCCTGGTGGCCAGCGTTCTGGCCGAAGGCGGGCTGGACCCGACGTTCGTGATCGGCGGGCGGCTCAACAGCGCGGGTGCCAACGCCAAGCTGGGCAGCGGTGACTACATCGTGGTGGAGGCGGATGAATCCGACGCATCGTTCCTGAACCTGTTGCCGGTGATGGCGGTGGTGACCAACATCGACGCCGACCACATGGAAACCTATGGCCACGACTTCAACCGCCTCAAGGGCGCGTTCGTGGACTTTTTGCACCGCATGCCGTTCTATGGCACGGCCATCCTGTGCACCGACGACGCGGCCATCCGCGACATCGTGCCGCAGGTGTCCTGCCCCGTGACCAGCTACGGCTTTGGCGCGGATGCGCAGGTGCGCGCCGTGGACGTGCGTGCCGTGGGCGCCCAGATGCATTTCACGGCGCAGCGGCGCAACGGCGTTACCTTGCCCGACCTGCCCGTCGTGCTGAACCTGGCGGGCGAGCACAACGTGCTCAATGCGCTGTCGGCGATTGCGGTGGCGGTGGAGCTGAACGTGCCCGACGCGGCCGTTCAGAAGGCGCTGGCCGAGTTCAAGGGCGTGGGCCGCCGCTTCCAGAGCTACGGCAATCTGCCGGTCAAGGCGGCCAACGGCGGCGGGCAGTTCACCGTGATCGACGACTACGGCCACCACCCGGTGGAAATGCAGGCCACGCTGGCCGCAGCACGCGGCGCGTTCCCGGGCCGCCGGCTGGTGCTGGCCTTCCAGCCGCACCGCTACACGCGCACCCGTGACTGCTTCGAGGATTTCGTGAAGGTGATCGGCGCGGGCGCCGACGCCGTGCTGCTGGCCGAGATCTATGCCGCGGGCGAGGACCCCATCGTCGCCGCCGACGGCCGCTCGCTGGCGCGTGCGCTGCGCGTGGCGGGCAAGCTGGAGCCGGTGTTCGTGGACGACATCGCCGCCATGCCGCAGGCTGTGTTTGACAACGCGCGCGACGGTGACGTCGTGATGTGCATGGGTGCGGGGTCCATCGGCGCGGTGCCGGCGAAGCTGGTTGAGATGGGGGGGGCTCAATGAGCACGGTGGACGTCAAATCCTTCGGCAAAGTGGCTGTCCTGATGGGGGGCAAGTCCGCCGAGCGCGAGGTGTCCCTCATGTCGGGCGCGGGCGTGCTCAAGGCACTGCAGTCCAAAGGGGTTGACGCGCATGCGTTCGATCCGGCCGAGCGCGACCTGTCCGAGCTCAAGAAGAAGGGATTTGCGCGCTGCTTCATCGCGCTGCATGGCCGCTTTGGCGAAGACGGCACGGTGCAGGGTGCGCTGGAACTGCAGGGCATTCCCTACACTGGCTCCGGCGTCATGGCGTCCAGCATTGCCATCGACAAGGTCATGACCAAGCGCGTGTGGCTGGCCGAAGGCATCCCCACGCCGAAGTACCGGCTGCTGCACCGTGGCGCCTACACGCGCGAGCAGGTGATCCAGGTGCCGGACGAGCTGGGCCTGCCGGTGATCGTCAAGCCCGCGCGTGAAGGCTCGTCCATCGGCGTGGCCAAGGTGGCGGGTTATTCAGACATGGCAGCCGCGGTGGACGCCGCCGCCGTGCTGGACGACGACGTGCTGTGCGAGCAGTTTGTCAGCGGCGACGAAGTGACCTGCCCGGTCATCGGCACGGGCGACGAAGCGCGCGCGCTGCCGGTGATCCGCATCGTGGCGCCCGAGGGCAACTACGACTACCAGAACAAGTACTTCACCGACGACACCAAGTACCTCGTGCCCTGCGGCCTGCCGCCGGGCGAGGAGGCCGCCATCCAGGCCATGGTGCTCAAGGCCTACCGCGTGCTGGGCTGCCGCGGCTGGGGGCGGGTGGACGTGATGATCGACGCCGCCACGCGCGCGCCATCGCTGCTGGAGATCAACACCTCGCCCGGCATGACCGGGCATTCGCTGGTGCCCATGTCGGCGCGTGCCGCCGGCATCAGCTACGAAGACCTGTGCGTGATGTTGCTCGCATCCGCGGCGCTGGACCAGCCTTTGCAAAGGCGGACCTGACATGACCGACAGCCTGCCCCAGCCCTTTGACGTCAAGCTCATGAACATCGCCGCCTCGGTGCTGTTCATGGTTTGCGGCGTCATGGTGCTGGCCGCGGGCTTTCTCTGGGCGCTGCGCAACCCGGTGTTTGCCATTGGCGGCATCACGGTGGGCGGCGACGTGGCGCACAACAACGCGGTCACGCTGCGGGCCAACGTGGCGCCGCACCTGCGCGGCACGTTCTTCACCACCGACCTGGCCGAAACCCGCGCGGCCTTTGAAGCCGTGCCCTGGGTGCGCCGTGCCGTGGTGCAGCGTGAATTTCCCAACCGGCTGCGCGTGCTGTTGCATGAGCACCAGCCCGTGGCGCTGTGGGGGCAGGAGGGGGATTCGACCCTGGTCAACAGCTTTGGTGAGGTGTTTGAAGCGAACGTGGGCGATGTGGAGCAGGACGACCTGCCGCGCCTGCGCGGGCCCGAAGGCCAGTCGGCACAGGTGCTGGCGATGTACCAGGCTATCGCGCCGCAGCTTGACGCGATCGATCTCACGGTGTCGGAACTGGTGCTTACCGGACGTGGCAGCTGGCAGGCTGTGCTGGACTCGGGTGCCACGCTGGAGCTGGGCCGCGGCACGCCCGCGGAGGTGGGCGCGCGCGTGCAGCGGTTCACGCACACGTTGACGCAGGTCACCTCCAAATACGGCCGGCGGGCGGATGCGCTGGAGTCGGCGGACCTGCGGCATGGTGACGGCTACGCGCTGCGCCTGCGCGGGGTGACGACGGTGCTGACGGATGGCGCGAAGAAGCCGGAACAGAAATAGAGAACCAGATTACAGGTGCAGACATGGCAAAAGAGTACAAGGACCTGGTCGTAGGACTGGACATCGGCACCGCCAAGGTGATGGTGGTGGTGGCCGAGGTGCTACCCGGCGGCGAGCTCAAGCTCGCGGGCCTGGGCGTGGCACCCAGCAACGGCCTCAAGCGCGGCGTGGTGGTCAACATCGACGCCACGGTGCAGAGCATCCAGCAGGCGCTGAAAGAGGCCGAGCTCATGGCCGACTGCAAGATCACGCGGGTGTACACCGGTATCACCGGTGCCCACATCCGCGGCATCAATTCCAGCGGCATGGTGGCGGTGAAAGACAAGGAAGTGACCCCCGCCGACGTGGCCCGCGTGGTGGAAACCGCGCGCGCCATCAACATCTCCACCGACCAGCGGCTGCTGCTGGTGGAGCCGCAGGAGTTCGTGATCGACGGCCAGGACGTGAAAGAGCCCATCGGCATGAGCGGCATCCGCCTGGAGGCCAAGGTGCACATCGTGACCGGCGCGCAGAGCGCCGCGGAAAACATCATCAAGTGCGTGCGCCGCTGCGGCCTGGAAGTGGAGCAACTGATGCTGAACCCGCTGGCGTCCAGCCAGGCCGTGTTGACCGACGACGAAAAGGAACTGGGCGTGGCGATGGTGGACATCGGCGCGGGCACCACCGACGTGGCGATCTTCACCAACGGCGCGATCCGCCACACGGCGGTGATCCCGATCGCGGGCGACCTGATCACCAGCGACATCGCCATGGCGCTGCGCACGCCCACCAAGGATGCCGAGGACATCAAGGTGGAAAGCGGCTATGCCAAGCAGTTGCTGGCCGACCCCGACCAGCAGGTGGAAGTGCCCGGCCTGGGTGACCGTGGCCCGCGCATGCTGAGCAAGCAGGCGCTGGCCGGCGTGATCGAGCCGCGCATCGAGGAAATCTTTTCGCTGGTGCACCAGGTGGTGCGCGAATCCGGCTACGAAGAAGTGCTGTCTTCCGGCATCGTGCTGACAGGCGGCAGCGCGGTGATGCCGGGCATGGTGGAGCTGGGCGAGGACATCTTCCTCAAGCCGGTGCGCCGCGGCAACCCCAAGTACTACGGCGCGCTGTCGGACATGGTGGCGCAGCCGCGCGCAGCCACTGTCATGGGCCTGCTGGAAGAGGCCCGGCTGGCGCGCCTGCGCGGCTTCCGCGTGGCGCAGAAAAACGGATCGATGAAGACCGCCTTCGGCCGCTTCAAGGACTTCATCGTGGGGAACTTCTAAAAATGCATCCCTACCGCATGTGGCTCGCGCGGGGCAGTCCGCCTGGTCGAAGACGACGATGGCGGTGTACCGGTCCGCCGTCATGAACATTCACTGACAACACAACAATTTCTAGTTTTTGGCAACTGCAACAGATTTCAGGAGAAACACATGAGCATCGAAATGATTGAAGTCGAAGAGTTCCACTCCGGCACACAGATCAAGGTGATCGGCGTCGGCGGTGGCGGCGGCAACGCGGTCGAGCACATGATCCACCGCACGGTGCAGGGCGTGGAGTTCATCTGCGCGAATACCGACGCACAGGCACTGGCGCGCAGCGCGGCGCACAAGACCATCCAGCTGGGCACCAGCGGGCTGGGCGCGGGCAGCAAGCCCGAGAAGGGCCGCGACGCGGCCGAACTGGCGGTGGATTCCATCCGCAGCGCGATTGACGGCGCCCATATGCTGTTCATTACCGCCGGCATGGGCGGCGGCACCGGCACCGGCGCCGCACCGGTGATCGCGCGCGTGGCCAAGGAAATGGGCATCCTGACCGTGGGCGTGGTGACCAAGCCGTTCGACTGGGAAGGTGGCCGGCGCATGACCAATGCCGACAACGGCCTGGCCGAGCTGGAAGCCAACGTCGATTCGCTGATCGTCGTGCTCAATGAAAAGCTGCTGGAAGTGCTGGGCGACGACGTGACGCAGGACGAGGCCTTCGCCCATGCCAACGACGTGCTCAAGAACGCCGTGGGCGGCATTGCCGAGATCATCAACGAGTACGGCAATGTCAACGTTGACTTTGAAGACGTGCGCACCGTGATGGGCGAGCCCGGCAAGGCCATGATGGGCACGGCCGTGGCCGCCGGCCCCGACCGTGCGCGCATCGCCGCCGAGCAGGCCGTGGCCTGCCCGCTGCTGGAAGGCATTGACCTGTCGGGCGCCAAGGGCGTGCTGGTGCTGGTGACAGCGGCCAAGGGCAGCCTGAAGCTCAGCGAGTCCAAGCTGGCCATGAACACCATCCGCGCCTATGCCTCGCCGGACGCGCATGTGATCTACGGCGCCGCCTATGACGACAACCTGGGCGACGAAATGCGCGTGACCGTGGTGGCCACCGGCCTGAGCCGCCAGGGCCAGCGCCGCACGGCTCCGCCGCTGCAGGTGCTGCGCACCGGCACCGACAACGTGCCTTTCAACGTGCCCACCGTCAACAACGCCGTGGGCGGCCCCGGTGCCGCCGCGGCCAATGCCGGCCCCGACTACCAGGGCATGGCCGTGCCCAGCGTGTGGCGCACCAATCGCACCCAGGCCGCGGCCAAGGTGGACGCGCTGTCGTCCGGCGGCATGGACGACTTTGAAATCCCGGCGTTCCTGCGCAAGCAGGCGGATTGAAAGTAACCCCCCCCGAAGCGCCTTCGGCGCCTCCCCCCCCAGGGGGGCGACACCAGCGGACCGGCATAGCCGGTTCCGCGGTGTCACTGGAACGCTCGCACCGTTGGCGCTCGTAGGCCTTTGGTATGCCGGGTTTTGTTTGAGTCCCTAAAATCTTGCCCATGCTCCAGCAACGTACCCTCAAATCCCTGACCAAAGCCGTGGGCGTGGGCCTGCACAGCGGCCAGCGGGTGGAGCTGACGCTGCGTCCTGCACAGCCGGACACGGGCATCGTGTTCCGCAGGGTAGACCTGCCGCAGCCGGTGGACATCCCGATCTCGGCCCTGGCCGTGACGGACACGCGCCTGGCGTCCACCATCTCCACCGGTGGTGCCAAGGTACATACCGTGGAGCACCTGATGTCGGCGTGCGCCGGGCTTGGCATTGACAACCTGTACGTGGACATCACCGCCGAAGAGGTGCCCATCCTGGACGGCTCATCGGCGTCGTTCGTGTTCCTGCTGCAAAGTGCCGGCATCGAACTGCAAAAGGCGCCCAAGCGGTTCATTCGCGTGACGCAGCTGGTGGAAGTGCGCGAAGGCCAGGGCGATAACCTCAAGTGGGCGCGCCTGGTGCCCTACCACGGCTACAAGCTGAGCTTCGAGATCGACTTTGACCACCGCGTGGTCAACTCCACGGGCCAGAGCGTGGAATTTGACCTGGGTTCCGGCTCCTACACGCGCGACATTGCCCGTGCCCGCACCTTCGGCTTCACCAAGGACGTGGAGATGATGCGCGCCAATGGCCTGGGCCTGGGCGGGGGGCTGGACAATGCCATCGTGATGGACGACTACCGCGTGCTCAACAGCGACGGGCTGCGCTATGACGACGAGTTCGTCAAGCACAAGATCCTGGACGCCATGGGCGACCTGTACCTGGTGGGCAAGCCGCTGCTGGCCGCCTACAGCGCATTCCGCTCGGGCCACGCGCTGAACAACAAGCTGCTGCGCGAGCTGCTGTCGCACCCCGAGGCGTATGAGATCGTCACCTTTGAGGACGAAAAACTCGCGCCGGCCGGCTTTGCCCAACCCGCGCGGGCCTGGTAGAACATGCTGCTGTTCCGCTGGGCCATCATGCTGCTGCTGATTGCAGCGGCGGTGCTGTTTGCCTTCTACGCAGGCACGGGGCAGGACAAGTACAAGCGCGCGGGTCTTGTGACGCTCAAATGGACCATCATCGCGGCCTTGGGTTTTTTCGGCGTGCTGATTCTGGAGCGGGTGTTCTAGCAGCTCAGAAAGCCACGAGCGTCCGCCCCGCCGTCATCCCGTCCAGCTGCGCGGATGCGTGCGCGGGCAAGGCATCCAGCGCAATCTGCCGGACATGGGGCCCCAGGGCCTCGAACGACGGGCGCCAGTCTGTGCCCAGATGGCCCCACACACGCTCGCGCACCGGCCAGGGCGCATTGGCCACCACGCCAAAGTGCTGGATGCCGCGCATGATGAAGGGCAGCACGCTGCCGTCAAAGCTGTTGCCCGCGGCATTGCCTACCGAGGCCACGCAGCCGCCCTCTTGGGTGGAACGCAACAGCCAGGCCAGTGTGGCGCCGCCCACGTTGTCGATGGCCGCGGCAAAGCGGGCTTTCTCCAGCGCGCGCGGCGGGGCATTCACCACGGCCGCATCAAGGATTTCGCTTGCGCCCAGTGCCCGCAGCGCATCCGCCTGTTCAGGCTTGCGCGTGAGCGCGCACACCTGCCAGCCCGCGCGTGACAGGATGGCCGTGGCCAGCATGCCCACCGCGCCGCTGGCGCCGCTGACGGCCACCGCGCCGGATGCGGCTGTGAGCCCCGCCTGCATGAAGCGGTCCAGCGCCATGCCGGCGGTGAAGCCGGGCACACCGATCACCGCGGCCTGCCACGCGTCCAGGCCCGCAGGCAGCGGCATCACGTGGGCTGCGGGGGCACGCAGGTACTGCGCGAAACCGCCATCGAATGCGATGCCCGTGCGAAAGCCATGCACGATCACCGGCTGGCCCGGCGCGAAACGCGCGTCGCTGCTGTGCACCACCTCGCCCACGGCTTCGATGCCGGCAATGCGCGGGTAGCTTTCAATGATCCTGGCCCGGCCTAGGATGGACAGGCAGTCCTTGTAGTTGACGCCGGCAAATCGGTTGCGGATCAGCACCTCGCCCGCCGACAGGTCGGCCGGCGCCATGCGCTCCAGCCGGCTGGTGACGCCGTCAGCGCCGCTGTGCGTGCGCAGGCACGGGAAATCGGTGGGGAGGTCAGCTTGCATGGTGGCCATGACACCATGCGCGCCAGCCTGTTGCAAGCAGGTGTTTCGCCTGTCGAAATACCTGCTCGACTTTTGTCCGCGCGCTGCCAAGATGGCCGCCATGACCGACCGACTTTTCTCCGACCACCTGCTGGCGGCGCTGGACGCTGAAGAACAGGCCATGGTGGCCAGGGTACGCGCCCTGTGCCGCGACGTGTTTGGCCCGCAGGCCGCCACCGTGGCGCGGCGCGACGTATTTGCCTGGGACACCTTCCGCACGCTGGCGCGCGAGGGCATCGTGGGCACGGCCTTTCCTCGGGAATACGGCGGCACCGATGCGCGCCAGGTGCTGCGCATCCGCATCATTGAAGAGCTGGGCCGCGTGTGCAGTACGTCGGCGTCCATGATCACGGGCACCGACCTGTCGGCGCGCGCGGTGGTGGCGGGGGCGTCGCCTGCCTTGCGCGCCGAGCTGCTGCCCCGGCTGTGCACGGGCGAGATCCAGACGGCGTTTGCCTTGACCGAAACCGGCGCGGGCTCGGATGTGCGCGGCCTGGCCAGCCGGGCCCGGCGTGATGGCGACGGCTACATCCTGAACGGCGGCAAGAAATTCATTACCCGGGCCACCACGGCCGACTGGCTGATGGTGATCGCCCGGCTTGAAGACGGCGACGGCTTCATCGGCCTGCTGGTGGCGCGCGATGCGCCCGGCGTGCACATCAGCGCCGAGGTGGGCAAGCTCGGCTGGTTTGGTGTGCCGATTTCCACCCTGGCCTTCACCGACGTGCGCGTGCCCGCCACCCACCGCCTGGGTGAAGAAGGCGACGGCTTTGCGCTGGCGCAGGACGCCCTGCTGCGCGCACGCATCGGCCATGCCGCCATGGCGCTGGGCCGGGCCATTGGCGCGGTGGAGATCGCGGCCACCTATGCCTGTGACCGCAGCACCTTCGGCAAGCCGCTGGGCAGCCATCAGGGCGTGCAGTGGATGCTGGCCGACATGGTCACGCAGATCGAGGCGTCCCGCGCGCTGGTGCATGTGGCCGCGCAGAAGTACGACCGGGGGGACGCCGACACCGCCACCTTCGCTTCCATGGCCAAGCTGCACGCCACCGACCTGTGCATGAAGGTGGTGACCGACGCGCTGCAACTGACCGGCGGGCGTGGTTACCTGCAGGACTTTCCGCTGGAGCGGTTCTTCCGTGACGCCAAGCTCAACCAGATCGGTGAAGGCGCCAGCGAGGTGCACAAGACGGTCATCGGCCGCGACGTGGCGCGACGCGCCGCCAGCGCCGAGCGCAATCCCTGCCTGCGCGATGGGCCGCTAACAGAGTACTGATTGCAGGTAAAAATTAATATAAAAGAACTCAAATAATTCCACATACTCGCTGGAAATTGGCATACTTCCGACTACTTCAGGGAGTGCCATGGCGATCAAGCCCATCTCGTTTGCGCGGGACCGCGAACATATTTTTCACCGCCGCCAGCTGGCGGAGGACCTCGTCCACCGGCTGAGCGATCCGGTTTACAAGTCGGGGCTGTTCCTGTCGGCGCCCCGTCGCACCGGCAAGACCACGTTCATCCGCGCGGACCTGTTGCCCGTGCTGCGTGAAGCAGGCGCCGTGGTGATTTATGCCGACCTGTGGGAACAGCGTTCGCTCAGCCCGGCCAGGGTCATCATCTCGGCCATCCGTGACGCGATCCTTCACGAAAGCGGCGTCGTGCTCAAGACCGCCACCGCGATGGGGCTGAAGAAGGTCAGGATCGGCGGGCTTGAGATGGACCTCGACGCCATCGGCACGAAGGAGGGCGACAGCCTCGCGCGGACGCTGGAAAAGCTGGGCGCAGCCAGTGACAAGCCGATCGTGATGGTGGTGGACGAAGCCCAGCACGCCCAGGCAACAGACGATGGGCGCGATACGCTGTTTGCCCTGAAAGCGGCGCGCGACGCCATGATCCTGGGCGAGGGCAAGGGCTTCCGGTTCGTCGCCACCGGGTCCAACAGCGACCGTCTCAGAACGTTGGTGTCATCCAAGGACCAGGCCTTCTTTGGTGCCAAGGAGGAGCATCTGCCCGAACTTGGCGATGCCTATCTGCAGTGGGTTCTGGACAGGTCAACGTTCAAGACCTGTCTTTCATTGCCCGTGATCCGCCAGGGGTTTGATGTGTTCAGCAGGCGGCCCGAATACCTGCAGCGCCTGCTCAAGTCAATGGAGGACGAGCCGGCATTCGATGCAAACACCATCGACCGCGTGTTTGTGGAACGGGCCGGGGCGAGCATGGAGCATGCGCGACAGACTTTCCTGGCGTCGCTGCGGTCCATGGAGGCGCTGGACGCAGCGGTGTTCCGCCGCATGGCCAGGCTGGGCGACAAGTTCACGCCGTTTGATGAGGGTGCCTTGCGCGACTATGCGGCGCTGATGAGCCAGGACGCAACCCGCATCAAGGTTGAACGTCCGACCAAATCAGGGGTTCAAAGCGCGCTTGAGAGGTTGCGCAGGGAATCCCTGATCTGGAATGCGGGAAGAGGCCTCTGGCATATCGAGGACCCCCAGCATGCAGTCTGGACACGTTCGGAACAGGGCGCGACGGCAAATGATGGTCAGACCACTCCTTGCGCGCGCAGCGCTTCCAGCGACACCGCATCCACGCCATAGGCGCCCAGCAGCTCGGCGTTGTGCTCGCCCGTTGCGGGGCCGGTGCGTGGCACGGGCATCTCGCGGCCTGGCACGCGCGGCACGATGCAGGGGGCGGGCAGGCTGCCGTGTTCGGCGTCAGGCAGCCGCACGATGGCCTCGCGCGCGATGAACTGCGGGTCGCGCTCGATGTCTTCGATCGAATACACCTTGCTGAACGGAATGCCCTCGGCTTCCAGTGTGGATTCGATCTCGCTCCACGGCCGTGCAATGAACCACGCCGCCAGCATTTCGTCCAGCGCACGCAGGTTCGCTACCCGCGCGGGGTTGGTCGCAAATCGCGGGTCAGTGGTCCATTCGGGCCGGCCCACTGCGCTGGCAAGACGCACGAAGATGGGGTTGGACGATGCCACCAGCGAGAAGAACACGCGTTCGCTGCTCATGTACATGTTGGACGGCGCGGTGTAGCTCGCGCAGTTGCCAGCAGGCCGGCGCACCAGGCCCAGCTTTTCATGCTCCACTGCCAGCGGGTCCAGCAGGCGGAACAGCGCCTCGGTCGCGGCCAGGTCCACCTCGCAACCGCGCGCCTGCGGGTCACCGCGCAGTCGCGCGATCTCGGACGCGATGGAGAACGCGGCAAACACCCCGGCCACCGCATCGCCCACCGGGAAGTTCATGTGCAGCGGCGCGCCGCCTTCCTCGCCGGCCAGGTTGGTGAAGCCGCTCATGGCTTCAAAAATGCGCGCAAAGCCGGGACGCGCCGCATAAGGCCCCGTCTGGCCAAAACCGGTCAGGCGCAGGATGACCAGGCGCGGGTTGGCCGCCAGCAACGTGTCCTTGTCCAGGCCCCAGCGGTCCATCGTGCCGGTGCGGAAGTTCTCCACCAGCACGTCAAAGTCAGGCAGCATTTTCAGCAGCAGTTCGCGCCCGCGCGGCTTGCGCACGTCCAGCGACAGCCCGCGCTTGCCGCGGTTGGCCACCTTGAACCACAGCCCTGCCGGTTGCAGGCCGCGCAGCGGGTCGCTGCCGTCGGGCAGCTCCAGCTTGACGACGTCGGCGCCGTGGTCGGCGCACAGCGTGGCGCCAAAGGGCGCGGCCAGTACGGTGGCCATGTCCAGGATGCGCACGCCGGACAGCGCGCCTTTTGAGGGAGTAGTCATGGCCGGGGTTTTGCCAGAGCGCGCCGCCCACCACAATCAGCATTTCGCACAGCGAAACACCTGCCCTGAAAGCATTGACGCTCCATCCACCCCCGCCGATCATGAAAAAAAGCAGCACCGTCACACCACGTACCGCACGACGCCCCATGCAAGCCATCGCATTGCCCGGACTGGTCAACCCCCATGACCTCACGGCCGACCGCCAGTTCTCGATGAACCTGGCGCGTGGCATGGAGGTGCTGCGTGCGTTCACTGCCGTGGACCCGGTGCTGGGCAACCGCGAGATTTCCGACCGCACCGGCCTGCCCAAGCCGACCGTCTCGCGCCTGACGTACACGCTCACGCTGCTGGGCTACCTGAGCCGCGTGGAAGGGCTGCAGAAATACCGCCTGGGCTCGGGTGTGCTGTCGCTGGGTTACCCGCTGCTGGCCAACATGCGCATGCGTCAGATCGCGCGGCCGTTCATGGAGCAGGTGGCGCGCGAAACTGGCTGCACCGTCAACCTGGGCATGCGTGACCGCACCAACGTGGTCTATGTGGACACCTGCCGCGTGGACCAGGGCAACATCTACCAGCCCGACATCGGCAGCACGCGGCCGCTTTTGTCCACTTCCATGGGGCGGGCGCTGGTGCTGTCAGCTCCGCCGGCCGAGCGCACCGCCATCCTGAACCACCTGAAGCTGGAAGACCCCAAGCGCTACGCGCTGGACAAGCCCGTGCTGGACGCCGACCAGAAGGCCTTTGCCGCGCGCGGCTGGTGCCATTCGCGCGGCGACTGGCGCAAGGAAGTCCATGCCGTGGGCGCGCCCATCCGCGTGCCCCCGCGCGAGGAGCCCATGGCACTGAACTGCACGCTGTCCGCGTACCGCCTGGGCAAGGACACGCTGGAGCGCGACGTTGCGCCGCGCCTGATGGATGCCATCCGCCAGATCGAAGTGGCCTGCGGCATCCAGTAATCCCGTTCACCCACCGTACACGAACCCATGATCCGTAACCCCGAACAATTCGAACAGCTCATTGCGCAGGTGCGCCGCTTCATCCGCGATGAATGCATTCCGCTGGAAGAAGCCGTTGACCGCAGTGACGAAATCCCGGAGTCGCTGGTGGACCGCATGCGCGCCCTGGGCCTGTTTGGCCACAGCATCCCCGAAGCCTATGGCGGCGCGGGCCTCACCACCGAGGAGCTGGCCCGCGTGAACATCGAGGTGTCGCAGGGCGCCACCACCTTTCGCGCGCGCTTTGGCGGCAACACCGGCATTGCGTCTGAATCCCTGGTGGTGGACGGCACGCCCGAGCAACGCCAGCGCTGGCTGCCGCTGCTGGCCAGCGGCGAGCTGACGGGCTGCTTTGCGCTGACCGAGCCCGAGGCGGGCTCCGATGCGACGGCCTTGAAGACCGTGGCCGTGCGCGAAGGCGACTTCTACCGCATCAGCGGTCACAAGTGCTTCATCACCAACGCACCGATTGCGGGCCTGTTCACCGTGTTTGCCCGGACCGATCCGCAGGGCAAGGGCGCGGCGGGCATTACCGCGTTTCTGGTGGAGCGCGGCACGCCCGGCCTGTCCACGCCACCGGCCTACCGCAAGCTGGGCCAGCACGGCTCGCCGGTGGGCGAGGTGCTGCTGGACGGCTGCCGCGTGCCGGCCAGCGCCATCGTGGGCGGCGAGGCCAACCTGGGCCACGGCTTTCGCACCGCCATGCGCGCGCTGAACAAGCAGCGCATCAACCTGGCCGGCCTGTGCGTGGGCCCGGCCATCCGTCTGGTGGAGGAGATGGTGCGCCGCGCCACCCAGCGCCGCCAGTTCGGCCAGCCGGTGGCTGACTTCCAGCTGGTGCAGCAGATGATTGCGCAGAGCAACACCGACGTGCATGCCGCCCGCGCGCTGGTGCTGGAGACTGCCCGCAAGCGCGACGACGGGCAGGACGTGACCATGGAAGCGTCCATGTGCAAACTGTTCGCCTCCGAAATGTGCGGCCGCGTGGCCGACAGCGCGGTGCAGGTGTTTGGCGGCGGCGGCTACATTGCCGACAACGTGGCCGAACGCTTTTACCGCGACGTGCGGCTGTTCCGCCTGTACGAGGGCACCAGCCAGATCCATCTGGTCAACATCGCCAAACGCACGGTGGCGCAGGTGCAGGCGCAGATGGAAGCGGACATGCAGGCGGACGCCGCATGAAACCCTACGCCGGCCTGCGCGTTGTGGAGTTCGCCACCGTGGGGGGCGTGCCGTTTTGCGCCTGGTGGCTGGCCCAGCAGGGCGCGCAGGTGCTGCGCATCCAGAACCCGCAGGCGCAGCCGCTGGGCGTGCCGGTGGCCGCCGGGGCCGACATCGGCACCTGGCAGCGCGACACGCGCACGCTGGACCTCAAGACGGCACAGGGCCGGGCCGAAGCCATGGACGCCATCGCGAAGGCCGATGTGCTGCTGGAGGGCTTTCGCCCCGGTGTGATGGAGCGCCTGGGCCTGGGTCCGGCGGACTGCCATGCGCGCGCGCCCGGCCTGGTGTACGCACGCATCGTGGGCTGGGACCGCGCGGGCCCCTGGGCGCCACGCGCCGGGCATGACATCAATTACATCGCCATGGCCGGGGCGCTGCATGCCTGCGGCACCGACACCGTACCGGTGAACCTGGTGGGCGACCTGGCCGCGGGCGCGCTGTACGCCGCTGCAGGCATTGGCGCCGCGCTGCATGCGCGCGCGGCCAGCGGCGCGGGCTGCGTGGTGGACACCGCCATGACCGCCGGCAGCCTGCATCTGCTGACCGCCGTATTTGCCCGCCTGGGCGCGGGCGCCTGGAACGACGCCCCCGCGTCCAACGTGATCGACGGCGGCGTGCCCTGGTACCGCTGCTACATGACCGCGGACGGCCGCCAGATGGCGGTGGGCGCGATTGAGGAACGCTTTTACCTGCAGCTGCTGCAGGGCCTGGGCCTGGAGCCGGCCACCATGCCACCGCGCGGCGACGCCAGCCGCTGGCCCGAACTGGCGGGCATGCTGCAACGCTGCTTCATTGCGCAGGACCAGGCGCACTGGGCGGCGCGCTTCGAGCCGCTGGACGCCTGCGTCACGCCCGTGCTGAGCCTGGCGCAAAGCCGCGCGCACCCGCTGCACCAGCAGGCCTGGGCCGAAGGCCGGCCCGCGCCCGTACCCCGATTTCACACCCCCGGCATTTCCATCCAGCAAACAGGAGACACACCATGAACGACTTGCAACGCCGCACCTTCACCACCTTCGCACTGGCGGCCGCCGCCTTCGGCCCCGCCGCTGCGCTGGCCCAGGCGGACTACCCCAACCGGCCGGTCAGGGTCGTCGTGCCGTTCACCGCCGGCGGTGTGGTGGATGCCATCGCGCGCCTGGTGGGTGAGCGCCTGGCGGCCAGATACAGCCAGCCCTTCGTGATTGAGAACAAAACCGGCGCGGGCGGCTCCATCGGCACCGACTTTGTGGCCAAGTCCCCCGCCGACGGCTACACCCTGCTGTGCGTGAGCCCCGGCCATGCCGTGGTGCCCAGCCTGGTCAAGGGCGTCACCTGGAACCCGGTGACGGATTTCCGCGCGGTGGCGGGCTTTGGCATCATTCCCAACGTGATCGTGGTGCACCCGGATGTGCCGGTCAAAACCATGGGCGAGCTGGTGGCGCTGGCCAAGGCCAAGCCGGGTGAAGTGACCTACGCCACCGCCGGTGCGGGCACGTCCAACCACCTGTCGGGCGAGCTGTTTGCGCAGATGGCGGGCCTGAAGCTCACCCACGTGCCGTACAAGGGCCAGCCCGACGCCATGAACGACCTGCTGGGCGGGCGCGTGACCATGATGCCGCTGACCGCCGCCATCGCTGCCCAGCACATCAAGACCGGCAAGCTGCGCGCGCTGGCGGTGACGACCGCGCGCCGCTCCACCGCGCTGCCCGATCTGCCCACGGTGGCCGAGGCCGCCAACCTGCCGGGCTACGAGGTGGGCACCTGGTTCGGCTTTGTGGCCCCGGCCAAGACACCCGACGCCGTGGTGGCGAAGCTGGCGGCTGACATCGCCGAGATCCTGAAGTCGCCCGAGGTCAAGGCCAAGTTCGACGGCATGGGCATGGAGCTGGCGCCGCAAACCCCGGCGCAGTTCGACGCCTTCGTGGCCGCCGAGCGCACCAAGTGGGCCCGTGTGATTCAGCAGGCCGGCATCACGCCGCAGTAAGCCGCATGAAGCCAACCCTGCGCACGCCGGTCTGCGACCGGCTGGGCATTGCGCACCCGATTTTCGGCTTCTCGCATTCGGTGGATGTGGTGGTGGAGATCGCCCGCGCCGGGGGCTACCCAGTGCTGGGCCTGGCGCGCGAGATGCCGCACGAGATACCGCACATCCTGCAGGAGGTGGACACGCGCATGCAGGGCCGCCCCTATGGCGTGGACCTGATGCTGCCGGCTGCCGTGCCACGCACCGGCAGCATTGACGACGTGCGCGCGGCATTGCCCGGCGGGCATGTGGATTTTGTGCAGGCCTTGCGCGAGCGCTTCAACGTACAGCCCCCGCAGAAGCCGAGCTTTTTCACCACGCAGGTTCGCTCGGAGGACCTGTTTGAGTCGCAGATCGAGCAGGTGCTGGCGTCCAACGCCACGGGCGTGGCCACCGCCATCGGCCTGCGCGCGGACCTGATCGAGCGCGCCAAAGCGCGGGGCAAGACCACGTTTTCGCTGGTGGGCTCGGTGCGCCATGCGCAAAAGGCGCTGGCGCTGGGCGTGGACGTGCTGGTGGCGCAGGGCTATGACGCGGGCGGGCACACCGGCAGCGTGGGCACGTTCTCGCTGGTGCCGCAGATCGTGGCCGTGGCCGGTGATACGCCGGTGCTGGCGGCCGGTGGCATCGGCAATGGCGCACAGATCGTGGGCGCCATCGGCATGGGCGCGCAAGGTGGCTGGCTGGGCACGTTGTGGATGGCTGCGCGCGAGAACCACACGCCGCCGGCACTGCTCGCGAGGTTGATTGCCGCCGGCAGCGAAGACACCGTCATCAGCCGGGCACACAGTGGCAAACCCTGCCGCGTGGTGCGCAGCGACTGGATCGACGCCTGGGCCGAGCCCGGCGCGCCCGAGCCATTGGCCATGCCCATGCAGCAGGCGCTGACGGGTGATGTGTTTGCGTCAATCCACGAACATGATGATCCGCGTCTGGTCTACGAGGCGGCGGGGCAGAGTGTATTCGCTATCCGTGAAAAGACCACGGTTGCAGTACAGATGAGCACGCTGGTGGAAGAGATCGGGGCTGCCGCGATTCGGTTGCGGGGTTTTGCTGCTGCTGTCTGACTTCATTCCACCGCCTCTTCAAGGATCAGGCGAACAGGGCACTCTGCTCCGCGGCTGTCCCCCGCCGGGCTTCGCCCGGCTCCTCCTTGATGCCGCTGCGCAGAGCGCCCTGTCCGCCTGATCCCGTGGCGAAGTGCGCGCACCAGCGGGCGGTCGCAAAGACTTAGTAATTCCGCCCATGCTTGAACATTGCGCTGGTCTTGCGTGACAGGTCAGTGACCGCCGCCAGCCGCTGCATGCCCGGGCCAATGTGCGCGTGGGCTATCGCCAGGCCCAGTGCGTCGGCCGCGTCACTGCCTGGCAGGCCCGGCAGCTTGAGCAGGCGCTTGACCATCTCCTGCACCTCGGCCTTGCCGGCCTTGCCGTAGCCGGCCACGGCTTTTTTCATTTGCAGCGCGGTGTATTCAGCCACCGGCAGGTTGCGGGAGACCAATGACGTGACGCAGGCGCCGCGCGCCTGCCCCAGCAGCAGCGTGGCCTGCGGGTTGACGTTGACGAACACGATTTCCACCGCGGCTTCATCGGGCTGGTAGCGTTGCACCACCTCGCAGATGCCGTCAAACAGCACCTTCAGCCGCGCCGGCAGGTCGCCGGTGGGCAGGTGGCGGGTGGTGATGGTGCCGCTGGCCACATAGGTCAGCGCAGGGCCGTCCGCGTCCAGCACGCCAAAGCCGGTGGTCTGCAGGCCGGGATCGATGCCCAGGATTCTCATCACAGCCCGAAGTACCAGCGCACCGAATGGAAGAACACCGGCGCTGCAAAACACAGTGCGTCCACCCGGTCCAGCAGGCCGTTGGCGCCGGTGACGGACAGGCGGCCCTTGCCCCAGCTGGTAACGCCACGGTCGCGTTTGAGCGCCTTCATGACCAGGTGGCCCAGCGAGCCAGCCACGCAGGCCACAAAGGCCATGGCCAGCGCCTGGCCGGGCTTGAACGGCGTGATGAACGACAGCAGCCCACCCAGGAAACTGCCTACGCCGATGCCGATGAACCAGCTGCGCCAGTTGAAGCTCTTGCTGACGTTGGGCGCGCTGGGCGGGCGCTTGAGCTTGCGGGTGACCAGGTGCTGCACCACCATGCAGGTCTGCACCACAAACACCAGGAAGAACACGAGGAATGCGTTCTTGCCCTGGTAGTTGCGAAAGTCCAGCAGCAGCAGGGCGGGCACATGGCTCATGCCGTAGATGCACACCATGATGCCCCACTGCAGCTTGGCGTTGCGTTCCAGGAAGCGCTCGGGGTCATCGGCGATGGCGCTGACCACGGGAATCGCCAGGAACACATACACCGGGATGAACACGGTGAACAGGTCAAAGTGCTCCGTGCCCGCCAGCCAGAACTGGATGGGCAGCACCACAAAGAAGGCCAGCACCAGGCTGCGGTGGTCGCCCCGGCGCGTGGGCGACAGCGTGATGAATTCGCGCAGCGCAAAGAACGCAATCAGCGCAAACAGCACCGTGGCAACGCCTTCGCCGGCGGCCCAGGCCACCCAGAAGATCACCACCATGAACCAGGAGGTGGCCAGCAGCTTGCGGAAGTTCTTGAGCTCCGCGTGCCAGGCGGCGTCGTGCGCGCCCTCGCGCTGCTCGCGCAGCGTGAGCAGGAACGCCACCGCGCTGATGATGACGAGAATGCCAAAGATGATGAGGAACAGCGCCCCCACCTGCTGGGTCGGTGTCAGGCTGCGAAGGAACTGATTCATACGTCCCTCAGCGCGATAACGGCCAAGCGCGCACGATCGAGGAAGGCACGGCGCTCTTCGCCCGGCTCCAGTTTGATCGGCGCGCCAAAGGTGACCGAACACAGGATGGGCACCGGCACCACCTCGCCCTTGGGCATGACGCGTTGCACGTTGTTGATCCAGGCGGGCACCAGCACCACGTCGGGAAAGCGTTGCGTGAGGCTGTACAGGCCGGACTTGAACGGCTGCGGTTCCTCGGCATTGCCGCGCGTGCCTTCGGGAAAGATGATGATGGAGTCGCCGCTGGTCAGCGCGTCGGCCAGCGGCTGCAGCGGGTCTTCATCGCCCTTGCGCTCCCGGTCCACATACACGGCGTTGAACACCGCCGTGGTGATCCACTGCTTGAACGGCGTCTTGGTCCAGTAGTCACGCGCCGCGATCGGCCGGGTGATGCCGCGCAGCTCCTGCGGCAGCGCGGCCCAGATCATCACCAGGTCGGCGTGGCTCTGGTGGTTGGCAAAGTAGATGCGCTGCTCGGCCTTGGGCGGGCAGCCGTACCAGCGGGCCTGCGCACCTGTCAGCAGGCGGATCAGGCCCAGCAGGAACAGGCTCATGGCCTTGGCGGCGAGCGACGAGAGTTCGGGTTTCACGCAGTGGCCAGCGGCAGCGGCCGCTTTTCCAGTTCGTTCATGAGATAAGTGTAGATGGGGTGCAGACGAGGGGCAGTCCAGAGCAATCTGCCGGCATCGGCTCATTGCAGGTCGGGGTGGAGTGTGTCAAGTCTATTTGCAGAATCATTAGAAAATATGCAGAATACTTTCTGGTAATTTGCTGATGCAGTAAGGAAAACGCCGTCATGACCTCGCAGACTGTTGACACCGCCATGGCCCGCAGGCTGGTGGGCGCCATGGCCATTCAGGGCGCTTCGATCATCGGGCAACCAGGGGGCTGGTCGGTCATGCTCAAGCTGGGCAAGGTGGAAAAGCCCCTGGGCGTGCAGCGCACCGACAAGCCGCGCACCTGGCGCAGCCTGGACCGCTGCGTGGACTTTTTGAAGAACGAGCTGCACCTGGCCCGTGTTGACCTTCTGGATGCCACGTTGCACAGCGATGCAGCGGTGGCGGGCAAAGGCCGCAGCGACGCCGCGCAGCGCATGCGCCAGGCTCACCAGGCCGCCGCGTATGACAAGTGGTTTCGCGCCGAGGTGGCGCGCGGCCTGCAGGAGGCCGACGACCCCGCCACGCCCTGGGTCAGCAATGAAGCTGTCATGGCTGAAAGCGCCCGCCGCCGTGCGGCCTGGCGCAAAGGGGCTGCGAGCGACAAAGGCGTCAAAGGGCAGACGTCTTGAGCATCCGTTGGCTCCCCCTGGCCAGCAACCACCGGTTTGAGCAGCTTGACTACATTGCGCAAGACAACCCGCTTGCGGCTGCATCACAAGACGAAGAAATCGAGCGGCAGGTGAACATGCTGGCGCAGCATCCCAAGATGGGCAGGCCCGGCCGCGTAACGGGTACGCGAGAACTGGTCATCAGCGGCACGCCTTTTGTGGTGATCTATCGCTTGAAGGCGCGGCGCGTCGACATCATCCGCCTGTTGCACAGCGCGCAACAGTGGCCTGTTTGAATGAATTGTCACGGCAGCACCGCATCGCCCATGCGCGCGGTGATGGTGGACGCGCGGCTGGCCAGGTAGCCGGAATTGGGCAGCTTTTCAAAGTATTTGGGCCGCGGCAGCATGACCGACAGGCGAGCCGCCTCATACGCACTGAGTCTGGCGGCGCTCTTGCGGTAGTAGTGCTGCGCGGCGGCCTCGGCGCCAAACACGCCTTCGCCCCATTCCACGCTGTTGAGGTAAATCTCCAGGATGCGCTGCTTGCTCATCAGCGCCTCCAGCGCCAGCGTCAGCACGAACTCCTGGCCCTTGCGCAGCAGGGTGCGCTCGCCTGAGAGCAGCAGGTTCTTGGCCAGCTGCTGGCTGATGGTGGAGCCGCCCACGATCTTGGGCGCGCGGGCATTGGGGCGCAGCTGGGCACGCCGGGCCGCCTGTTCCTCGGCCTTGGCGTTTTTCTGCCAGGCCTTTTCAATGGCTTCCCATTCCACGCCGTCGTGGTTGATGAAGTCGCCGTCCTCGGAGGCGATCACGGCGCGCTTGAGGTGGTCTGATATCTGCGCGTAAGGCACCCACTGCTGGCGCCAGCGCAGCGAGCCCTTTTCCGTGGCCACGCGCCAGGCTTCGGAGCGCTGGAAGCTGGTGGACTGCGGGTCCACCACCGTCATGAGCGCGATGCGGCCCACAAAAAAGACCTGCAGCAGCAAGGCGGCAGCGACCAGCAGACCGACCAGGCGCAACACGGGTTTCATGGTGCGCTGAGTGTACGGCGCAACTCGTCCAGCACCTGGGCCGAAGGCGGGCGCACGCCGCGCCAGACGGCAAAGGACTCGGCGGCCTGTTCCACCAGCATGCCCAGGCCGTCGCGCGCCACCGCGCCGTGCTGCGTGGCCCATTGCATGAAGGCATCGGCCGCGGGTCCGTACATCATGTCCACCGCCAGCGTGCCGGGCGCAAGCACGCTGGCGGGCACGGGAATGCCGGCGCCGGCCAGGCTGCTGGCCGTGCCATTGATCACCACGTCATACGGGCCACCCACGGCCTGCAGTTCGTGCGCAGCCAGTTGCACGCCGTGCTGCGCGGCCCAGGCGGCATGCCGCTGCACCAGCGCCTGCGCCTTGGCCACGGTGCGGTTGGTGACGGTGATGTGGGCGGGGCGTACCTCAATCAACGGCCCCAGCACGCCGGCGGCCGCGCCGCCCGCGCCGATCAGCAGCAGGCGTTTGCCCGCCAGCGCCACGCCCGCGTTGCGCGTGATGTCGTCCACCAGGCCCCGGCCGTCGGTGTTGTCGGCAAAGATGGCGCCGCCGTCAAAGCGCAGCGTATTGCAGGCCTGGGCCAGCGCGGCGCGCGGCGTCATGCGCAGACCGGGCAGTGCGCCCGCTTCAAACTTGAACGGCACGGTGATGTTGCAGCCGCGTCCACCCTCGGCGCGAAAGGCCGCCACACTTTGCGCAAAGCCGTCCAGCGGGACCAGGCGGCGGCCGTACTGCAGCGCCTGGCCAGTCAGTTCGGCAAAGCGGGCGTGGATCCAGGGGGATTTGCTGTGCTCGACGGGGTTGCCCATCACACAATAAAGGTCTGCGGTCATCGGTTGGTGAGTTTTGTTTCCAGCACTTCGTCACGCGTGAACTTGAAGCGCGACACCACCACGATCTGGTCCGCGCGGCGGCGCATGGCGTCGCTGAATTTGCCGAAGGGGCCGGCGTTGCGGGCAATGGTCTGGGCGCGCCGGTCCAGCGCGGTGATGCCGGAGGTCTCCACGATCTCGGTGGCCAGCACGCGGCCGTCGTGGTTGACGGTCACGATCATGGTCAGCTCGCCGTACAGCTTCTTGCCGGCCAGTTCGGGAAAGTTCTGCGTGCCGCGGTCTTCAATGCGGCGGCGCAGGTTGTCGTAATAGATGGCGTACACCTCCTCGCGCGTGGCGGGGCTGATGTAGCGCTTCTTGGGCCGCGCGTTCTCTTCGTTGATGCGCTTTTCAATCTCGGCCAGCAGCTTGATGAGCTGGCGGCGCTTTTCCTCGCGCGCCACCGCTTCGGTATGGGTGCTGGGCTGCTTGGGGTCGGGCGGGGGTAGGGCGGCCAGCTGCTTCTTGATCTGGGCCAGCAGCAGCGTCTGCTGTTCCTGCATGGCCTCGATCTTGCGCTGCGCGTCTTCTGCGGCGTCGCCCATTTCGGTCAGCGCCGACGGCGGCAGCGGGCTGGTGGCACGGCCCTTGGCGGCCTCGCCGCCGCCGGCCAGCGAGGCCTGGGCAATGGCCTGGGCCTTGTCGGCGCGTTCATTGGTTCTGGTGTTGACCAGGATCACCTCCAGCGGCGTGTCCTGGAACACGCGGTTGAAGGATTCGGGGTCCACAAACCGCACCGTGAGCAGCACTGCATGCACGGCGACGGAGGCGCCAAGTGCGATCTGCAGCGTGCTCAGGTTCTTGAGGTTCACGGGTTTGGATTATCGCCGCCGCCCCCGGCGTCGGCTTCGTTCATGTCCACCGCAATCGCGATCGGGCCAGCCACGGGTTCGTCTTCGCCGGCATCGTCTTCCGGTGGTGCCTCGGCCGGTGTGTCCAGACGCTCAATGACAGTGCCGCCCACATCCAGCGTGATCTCGTCAATCTCGCCCAGCTTCACGCGCACGCGCGCGCCGCGCGCCAGGCCCTGCGCGCCCACCACCGGCAGCACCAGCGGCAGCTCGTCGGCGCGCACCAGCACGGCGCCGCCGGGCAGGTTGTCCTTGAAGACGGCCGCTGTCAGTTCGGTGATGCCCTGTTGCTGCAGGTATTGCAGCGTCCAGAAGCGCTCCATGCCGGCCTGGTAGCCGTTGTAGGCGCTGTAGGCCGCGTCAAACCCGCTGATGATGGAAAACAGCTCCGCGTCCTTGGGCTTGAAGGGCGCTGCCAGCGCGGCGGTCTTGCCGTGGCGCGCCACGGCAATGATCTGCCACTGGTTGACCATGTCGGTGTAGCGGCGCAGCGGCGATGTGCTCCAGGCGTAGCTTTTGACGCCGATGCCCGCATGCGGCAGCGCCTTGGTGCCCATGCGGACCTTGACGCCCGGCGCCATGGACGCCTGGCTGCGGTAGATGCCCGGCACGCCATGCTCGGCCAGCCAGTTGCCCCAGGTGCTGTTGGCCAGGATCATGGCCTCGGCCACCATCAGGTCCAGCGGCGCGCCGCGCTGGCGCACGCTGATGTTCACCTGTTCGGTTCCTTGCGGCTCGTTGCCGTCATTGCCGACCAGGCGGAAGTTGTAGTCGGGCCGGTTGAAGTTCTCGGGCTTTCCGCGCACGATTTCGCGCTGCGCCTTCAGGTGCTTTGCCAGGCGCCACAAAAAGCCCAGCGGCGCGCGCAGCCCCGGCGCTGCGGTCAGCTCGGCAGCCTCGTCACCGGCCTGCAGCCAGTCTTCGGTCACGACGCTGTCCAGCTGGTCGTGGCGCAGGTTCTGCGTGATCGGCACTTGCTCCAGGCGGGTTTCTGTGGCCTGGATGGCAAACGTCGCTTCGTCCATCGTGACATACAGCGACACGGCGGGGCAGTCGCGCCCGGCCTGCAGGGTGTAGGCCTGCACCACCTCGTCGGGCAGCATGGTGATCTTGTAACCCGGCATGTACACGGTGGACAGCCGCTGGCGCGCAACGTGGTCCACCGCATCCCCAGGCTGCAGCGCCAGGCCCGGTGCGGCGATGTGGATGCCCAGCACCACGGTGCCCGTGCCCAGGCCCTGGACCGACAGCGCATCGTCGATTTCGGTGGTTTGGGAGTCGTCGATGGAAAACGCCTGCACCGCGGCCATGGGCAGCGCATCGCGGATGGCCGGCGCCTGCAGTGGAGGAAAGCCCGTGCCCTTGGGGAAGTTCTCGAACAGGAAGCGCTTCCAGTGGAACTGGTAGGCCGAATCGATGGCGCCTGCCTTTTGCAGCAGGTCCAGCGGCGCCAGGTGTGTGGCACGCGCGGCGTCCACCACGGCCTTGTACTCTGGGGCGTTCTTGTCGGGCTTGAACAGGATCTTGTAAAGCTGCTCGCGGATCGGGGCCGGGCAGTTGCCGTCGGCCAGCGCCTGGGCCCATTCGGCGATCTGGGCCTGCACGGCCTTTTTCTTTTCGATGGCGGCCAGCGCCTGCTGCACGATCTCGGCCGGGGCCTTCTTGAACCGCCCCTTGCCCGCGCGGCGGAAGTAGTGCGGCGCCTCGAACAGGCGGAACAGCGCGGCGGCCTGCTGCTCCAGCGTGGCCTTGTCGCTGAAATAGTCACGCGCCAGGTCGGCAAAGCCGAATTCCTCGTCCGGCGCAAATTCCCACGCCAGCTCCAGCTCAATGCCCTGGCTCAGCGCCTGGGCCGAACGGATCAGCTCGGCGGGGGCGGGCTTTTCAAACCTGAGCAGGATGTTGGCGGCCTTGACCTTCACGCGCTTGCCGCTGTCCAGCTCGATCTGGGCCGATGACTCGGCCTCGGACATGACGCGGCCACCCTGGAATTTTCCGGCTTCTTCAAACAATGCAAACATGGGCGGGATTGTCCCATGCGGGCCTGCTCAGCCTGGGGCCAGGTCCAGAAATGCAAACACCTCGTCGATGTGATCGCCAAAGTCACTCAGGGCGTGGTCCGAGCCTTCCAGCAGCTTGATGCGCACGCCGGGGTAGCGGCCGGTCATTTCGCGCCAGTCCAGCACCTCGTCGCCCTTGGCGATCACGGCAAAGCAGCGTGCCGGGTCGGCCAGCGGCCCGCATTCGAGCGCGCGCAGTTCATCCACAAAACGCGGCTCGAAATAAAAGCGTTCGGCGGGGTCATGCCAGGCCGTCTGTTCGCCGATGTATTTCGACAGGTCGCGCGCGGGGTCCACCGCGGGGTTCAGCAGCACGGCCTTGCAGCCACGCACCTGCGCCACATGGGTGGCATAGAAGCCGCCCAGCGAGGAGCCCACCACCGCCATGGTGGAGGCCGGCCAGTGCGCGATGCCGTCCATGACCATGGCCATGGCCTCGCGCGGCGACGGCGGCAGCTGCGGGCACCACCAGGTCACGCCGGGGTGCTGGGTGGCTACGCGGGCGGCAACTTGCCGTGCCTTGGCCGACTGGGGCGACGAGCGGAAGCCGTGCAGGTACAGCAGGTGGGTGGTGGGCGGCGCGAGCATGTGGCGATGTTCCCATATTCATGGGATACATGGCGGCAGGCGCGCCCTGCCTGCGCGGCCTACACTTGCCGCAGGAGGGCCCATGTGGCTGGTACTGATCGTTGAGGATGACCCGAGGATGCGGGACTTCTTTGCCGCCAGCGTGTCGCGCAGCGGTGAACTTGCGCTGGCCGGCAGCCTGGGCACGCTGGCGGAGGCGCGCGCCTGGCTGGACGACCCCGCCCATGTGGTGGACGTGCTGCTGGTGGACCTGGGCCTGCCCGATGGCAGCGGGCTGGACGTGATCCGCCACGCGGTGCGCCTGCACCCGGCCTGCGAGCCGCTGGTGATCTCGATGTTTGGCGATGAAGACAATGTGCTGGCCAGCATCGAGGCGGGGGCCCTGGGCTACATCCACAAGGACTCCACGCCCGACGACATTGCCAGCGCCATCCTGGAGATGAAATCCGGCGCGTCGCCCATCTCGCCCATGATCGCGCGGCGGGTGCTGTCCAAGTACATGAGCCTGCGAGACGGGCGGGGCGCGGCGGCGGCTTCGCCCCCCGAGCCCCCGCCAGTTGCCTCGGTCGCAGCAGCCGCCCCGCGCCCGGTGCTGTCCACGCGCGAACACGAGGTGCTGGAGCTGATCGCGCGCGGCTTTTCCTATGCCGACATTGCGCGGCTGCAGTCTGTCAGCGTGCACACCGTGCAGACGCACATCAAGAACCTGTACCGCAAGCTGGCCGTGCGTTCGCGTGGCGAGGCGGTGTTCGAGGCAACCCAGCTGGGCCTGCTGGCCCGGCCCGCCTGACCCCATGGGCTGGCGCCGCCTGCTGCGCGCCGCGCTGCTGGCCGCCAGCGGCTGCCTGCTGGCGCTGGCGGCGGCGCAGGCCGAGGTGCAGCAGCTGACCTACGCACGCGCCACGCTCATGCCCGAGGGCCGCGCCGCGCGCTCCGCGGATGTGACGCTGCCCTACCACTGGGACCGGGAGCAACGTTACCGCGCGGGCGAAGCGGTGTTCGACGTGCCGTTTTCATTGCCGTCGGAGCCCAGCGAGCCCTGGGGCATCTATTTCCAGCGCATCGGCAGCAGCGCCGAGATTTCGCTCAACGGCACGCTGCTGACCCGCATGGGCGACGTGCGCCAGCCGAATTCGGACGACTATGCCAAGGGGCCCCAGTACGTCCCGGTGCCGCCGCGCCTGCTGGGCCGCGACAACGTGCTGCGCGTGCATCTGCGTGCCGACGGCGGCCGGCGGGGCGGCCTGTCGGCGCTGGCCGTGGGGCCCGAGGACGAGGTGCGCGAGCTGTATGCCGACAACTTCCGCTGGCGCGTGTCGGCGTCCATGGTGGTCACCATCTTCAGCCTGCTGGTGGGGGCGGTGGCGCTGGCGCTATGGGTGACGCAGACCGAACCCGGCACCGTGCATGTGGGGCGGCGCGACAGCGTTTACCTGGCCGCCGGCCTGGCCGAGATCTGCTGGGCGCTGCGGGTGGGCGACGTGGCCATCGAGCAGCCACCGCTGCCCTGGCCGCTCTGGGGCGTGGTGGTGACGGCGGCGTTCGCGGGCTGGTTCTGCGGGATTGCGCTGTTTTGCCATCATGTAGCGGGCTGGCACCGCCATCGCTCCATGCCGCTGGTGCGCGCCGGGCTGTGGGCGTTGTTTGGCACGTCCATCGTGGCGTCCACGCTGTCGCTGACCCTTCACAAGCCGCTCATCCTGACCGCCTGGCTGGGCAGTGCCAACGTGCTGTTCATGCTTTACGCGGTGGTGTACCTGGTGGGGGCCGTGCGCAAGCCGGAGCCCGCGCGGCTGCTGGTGGCCGCCGCCGGCACGCTGAACGTGGCCATGGGCGTGCGCGACTGGATTGCCATCCGGGTGAGCGGCAGCCTGGCGGACTCCACCTGGATCCGCTATTCGTCCGTGCTGTTCGGCCTGGTGCTGGGCTACATCGTGATCACGCGCTTTCGCGCGGCCAGCGGCCAGGCACATGACCTCATGGCCAACCTGGCGGCCCGCGTGTCCGAGAAGGAAGCCGCGCTGCAGCAAAGCTATGCGCGCGTGGAGCAACTGGCCCGCGAGCAGGAGCGCACCTCCGAGCGGGCCCGCATCCTGCGTGACATGCATGACGGCGTGGGCTCGCACATCAGCTCGGCCATCCGCCAGCTCCAGTCGGGCAAGGCCAGCCATGCGCAGGTGCTGCAGACCCTGCGCGACTCGCTGGACCAGCTCAAGCTGCAGATCGACTCCATGAACCTGCCGCCGGGCGACATCACCGCGTTGCTGGCCAACCTGCGCTACCGGCTGGAGCCGCGCTTTGCGGCCTCCGACATCGAGCTGCAATGGGACGTGGACCTGATCGAACCCCTGCAGCGGCTGGACGCGCACGCCATGCGCCAGCTGCAGTTCATGGTGTTCGAGGCGCTGTCCAACGTGCTGCAGCATGCCCAGGCCAGCGTGCTGCGCATCGAGGCCGGGGTGATGGCCGGCACGGTGCAACTGCGCGTGATCGACAACGGGCGCGGCTTTGACACAGCGGTGCCGCTGCGCCGCGGCCTGCTGAGCCTGCGCGAGCGCGCCGCCGCCATCGGCGCGGAGCTGAACCTGGCAAGCCAGCCTGGCCGCACGGTGGTGGAAATCCTGATCGACTGAACGGTCCTGCGCATCCCAGGCGCCCGATAATGGCGCCATGGCCGCCGTTTTTGACAAACCTTCCCTCTGGCAGCGGTCCGCGCCGCTGTTGCGCGGATTTGACGGGCCGCTGGCCTTTGCCGTGTTCCTGCTGGCCTGCGCCGGCCTGTTGACGATGTATTCGTCGGGCTTTGACCACGGCACCCGCTTCATGGACCACAGCCGCAACATGCTGCTGGCCGGAACCATCATGTTTCTGGTGGCGCAGGTGCCGCCGCAGCGGCTGATGAGCTTTGCGGTGCCCTTGTATGTCGCCGGGGTGGCGCTGCTGCTGGCCGTGGCGCTTTTTGGCATCACGCGCAAGGGCGCCACCCGCTGGCTGAACGTGGGCGTGACCGTTATCCAGCCCAGCGAAATCCTGAAGATCGCCATGCCATTGATGCTGGCCTGGTGGTTCCAGAAGCGCGAGGGTCAGCTGCGTCCGCTGGACTTCACCGTGGCTGGCCTGCTGCTGGTGGTGCCCGTGGGGCTGATCATGAAGCAGCCCGACCTGGGCACCTCGCTGCTCGTCCTGGCCGCGGGTTTGTCCGTGATTTTCTTTGCCGGCCTGAGCTGGAAGCTCATCGTGCCGCCGGTGGTGCTGGCGCTCGTGGGCATGGTGCTGCTGGTGGTGTTCGAGCCCCGGCTGTGCGCCGACGGTGTGCGCTGGCCCGTGCTGCATGACTACCAGCAGCAGCGCATCTGCACGCTGCTGGACCCCACGCGCGACCCCCTGGGCAAGGGGTTCCACATCATCCAGGGCATGATCGCCATCGGTTCGGGCGGGCTGCTGGGCAAGGGCTTCATGCAGGGCACGCAGACTCACCTGGAGTTCATCCCCGAGCGCACGACCGACTTCATCTTCGCCGCGTTCTCCGAGGAATTCGGCCTGTTGGGCAACCTGCTGCTGATCGCCGGCTTCATCTTCCTGATCCTGCGGGGCCTGACCATCGCGCTGGAGGCGTCCACGCTGTTTTCGCGCCTGCTGGCGGGCGCGGTGACACTGATTTTCTTTACCTACGCCTTTGTCAACATGGGCATGGTCAGCGGCATGCTGCCGGTGGTGGGCGTGCCGCTGCCGTTCATCAGTTACGGCGGCACGGCCATGGTCACCCTGGGGGCGGGGCTGGGCATCCTGATGTCCATCGCCAAGGCCAAGCGGCTGGTGCAGACATGAGCCGCACGCCCGTCACCATGGCGTTTGTGCCATGACCCAGTCAGTTGCCATCGTCGGCACAGGCAACATGGGTGGCGGCATGGCTGCCAACCTGCTGTCGCAGGGTTGGGGTGTGCGTGTGCATGACATTGACAGGGCGAAAGTGGACGCGCTGGTGGCGCACGGGGCCGTGGCGGCAGCCACCCCCGGCGAATGCGCGGCCGCGTCGGCACTGACCATTGTGTGCGTGGTGGACGCCGCGCAGACCGGGGATGTCCTGTTCGGCGCGGGGGGCGTGGCTGCTGCCGTGCCCGCCGGCCACACCGTCATGCTGTGCCCGACCCTGTCGCCGCAGGACGTTGAAAGCTTCTCGCAGCGCCTGGCTGGCATGGGCCTGCAGGCGATCGACGCACCCATGTCCGGCGGCCCGGCGCGTGCGCGCGATGGCACGATGAGCCTCATGGTGGCCTGTGCCGACGCAGTCTTCCACCAGCACGGGTCGCTCATCAACACCCTGTCTTCCAGGGTATTCCGCATCAGCCAGCAGCCTGGCGACGGCGCGCGCACCAAGCTCGTCAACAACCTGCTGGCCGGCATCAACCTGGTGGGCGCGGCCGAGGTGCTGGCGCTGGCCGCGCGCATGGGACTGGACCTGGAGCGCACGCTGGACGTGATCGAGCAGTCCAGTGGCCAGAGCTGGATCGGCTCGGACCGCATGCGGCGCGCCATTGCCGGGGACTACGCGCCGCGCGCCCATGTGACGCTGCTGCAAAAGGACACCCGCCTGGCCATGCAGGCCGCGCAGGCCGTGGGCTTCGAGGGACCGCTGGGCGCGGCCGCGCGCGATACCTTCGCGCGCGCCGCCGCGGCCGGTCTGGATGGCCTGGACGATGCGGCCATCTACCAGCTGTTCAAGCGGTAGCCAATGGGTAAACTGGCTACCGTCAACCTGCCCACGCCATGCCCACCATCCTGATCGTTGAAGACGACGACGCCATCCGCAACAACATCACGCGGCTGCTCAAGCTCGAAGGTTTCGACATCGTTTCAGCCATCAACGGCCGCCTGGGGCTGGAGCGGCTGCGCCAGGTCATGCCCGATGTGGTGATATCGGACGTGAGCATGCCCGAGATGGACGGCTTTGAGCTGCTGGAGGCTATCCGCGGCGACCGTGCGCTGGCGGCCGTGCCGGTCATGCTGCTGACTGCGCTGGACGACCGCGCCAGCATGCGCCGCGGCATGACGGCCGGCGCCGATGACTACCTGGCCAAGCCGTTCACGCGCGTCGAGCTGCTGGACGCATTGCAGGGCCTGCTCAAGAAAAGGCAGCGCGTGCAGGAGACCGTTCAGACGGCCGTGAGCACGCACGAGGAGCATCTGCGCCGCGCGTTCGCCGAGAGCCTGGGCGGCGTCACCACGGAGAAGTTCGGCCTGGAAATGCCCAGTGGCGCCGTGACCGACCAGGTGATCGACGCCACCGTGCTGTTCTCGGACATCCGCAACTTCACCTCGCTGGCCGAGCGGCTCAATTCCCAGGAAGTGGCCGAGCTGCTGACGGTGTACTTCGAGCGCACCTGCGATCCGGTGCTCAAGAACGGCGGGCGCAACCTGAAGTTCATCGGCGACGGCCTGATGGCCGTGTTCTCCGACACGCACAGCGGCTCGCCCCTGCCGGCGGCGCGCCGCGCCGTGTCGGCCGCACTGGCCATGGCCCTGGCCACGCATGAGTTCCGCAGCTGGCTGCAGCACCGCTTTGCCGACCGCGGCCTGCCGCCGTTTGCCATTGGCGTGGGCCTGCACGCGGGCGAAGTCACGCTGTGCCGCCTGGGCACCATCCAGAACAAGGAAACCACGCCGATTGGCGACACAGTCAATGTCGCCGCGCGGCTGGAGGCGTCCAGCAAGGAGCTGGGCTGGACGGTGGTGGCTAGCAACCATGTGCTGGAGCGCGCTGGCGATGGCGTGCAGACCGGCGGCATGACGTCGCTGGCCGTGCGCGGCAAGAACCTGTATGTGGACGTGGCCGAGATCACCGGCCTGGTCACCAACATGGACGACAAGGTCCATGGCATGGCCACGTTGACCGAGCGGGCGGCCGAGGTGCGCGCGGCGGTGCAGATCAATTCCGAGATCACGGCGCGGGCGGTCAAGGGCGCGCTCAAGTCCAAGCTGTCGGCCATGAAGGAGCTGTCGTTCGGCCCCGGCGAGGAGCCGTTGCGCCTGAAGGGCTACCGCATCACGCGCAAGATCGGCGCCGGCGGCATGACCCAGGTGTACCTGGCCGTGCGCGAGAGCGACGGCCTGCCCGTGGTGCTGAAAGTGCTGGACGCCAGCGGCCAGGAGGCCGGCGCCCACCTGTCACGCTTCATCCAGGAATACGCGCTGCTGTCCCAGATCGACCACCCCAACGTCATCAAGATCTACGACCAGGGCTTCACCGACGACCATGCGTACATTGCCATGGAGTATTTCGAGCAGGGGGACCTGCGCTCGGCGTTCTCCGCCGGCCTGTCGCAGCAGCGCGTGCTGCAGGTGATTGCCCAGGTGGCCCAGGCGCTGGGGGCCGTGCATGCGCGCGGCATCATCCACCGCGACCTCAAGCCCGAAAACATCATGCTGCACGCTGACGGCACCGTGGCGCTGGCGGACTTCGGCATCGCCAAATCGATGCTCAAGACCGAGAACATGGCCATGACACAGACCCGCCATGGCGATGTGGTGGGTACGCCCTATTACCTGAGCCCCGAGCAGGCCACGGGCCGCGCCATCACGCCGCAAAGCGACCTGTACAGCCTGGGCATCATGATGTTCGAGATGCTCACGGGCAAACGCCCGTTTGGCGCTGAAACGCTGGAGCAGCTGCTGGCCCACCACCTGCACGCACCCACGCCGCCGCTGCCGCTGCAGCACGCCGCGCTGCAGCCTATCGTGAACAAGCTGACCGCCAAGAAGCCCGAAGAGCGCTACGAGTCGGCGCAGGCCTTGCTGCTGGACCTGGCCCGCGTGCCGCAGGGGGCTTCGCACCGGGCCTAAAATGGTTCGATGATCTCCCGCGAACCCACCCTTGAACGCTTGGCCACGGCCCAGCGCCTGCTGCTTGAGCCGTTTGGCCTGAACGAATCCCACCTGAGCCGCGCACTGGCCGAAATCACGGCCCACCGGGTGGACGACGCCGACCTGTACTTCCAGTACACCCGCAACGAAGGCTGGAGCCTGGAAGAGGGCATCGTCAAGACCGGCAGCTTCAGCATCGACCAGGGCGTCGGCGTGCGCGCGGTCAGCGGCGAGAAAACCGCGTTTGCCTACTCTGACGACATTTCCGAGGCCTCGCTGCTGGACGCGGCGCGCACCGTGCGTTCCATCTCGGCGGCCGGCCGCTCGGCCCGCACCAAAGCCGTGGGCCGCAAAGTTGCGGGCAGCCGTTCCCTCTACAACGGCGTGGACCCGATTTCCACCCTGGACAGCACGGCCAAGGTCAAGCTGCTGGAAAAGGTTGAAAAGCTCGCCCGCGCCAAGGATCCGCGCGTGGCCCAGGTCATGGCGGGGCTGGCCAGCGAATACGACGTGGTGATGGTCGCGCGCGCCGACGGCACGCTGGCCGCCGACGTGCGCCCGCTGGTGCGGCTGTCGGTCACGGTCATTGCCGAGCAGAATGGCCGCCGTGAGATGGGTTCGGGTGGCGGTGGTGGCCGCTTTGGCCTGGCGTATTTTGACGATGCGCAGGTCAACGAGTACGTGAATGATGCGGTCAATGCCGCCCTCACCAACCTGGAGTCGCGTCCTGCGCCGGCCGGCGAGATGACCGTGGTGTTGGGCCCAGGCTGGCCCGGCATCCTGCTGCACGAGGCCATTGGCCACGGGCTGGAAGGCGATTTCAACCGCAAGGGCTCCAGCGCGTTCAGCGGCCGCATCGGCCAGCGCGTCGCAGCCAAGGGCGTGACGGTGCTGGATGACGGCACCATCGCCGACCGCCGCGGCTCGCTCAACGTGGACGATGAGGGCAACACCAGCCAGAAGAACGTGCTGATCGAGGACGGCATCTTGAAGGGTTACATCCAGGACGCCATGAACGCGCGCCTGATGAAGGTCAAGCCAACGGGCAATGGCCGGCGCGAGAGCTATGCGCACATCCCGATGCCGCGCATGACCAACACCTACATGCTGGGTGGCGGGCACGAGCCCGCCGAAATCGTGGCCACTATCAAGAAGGGCCTGTACGCGACCAATTTCGGCGGTGGCCAGGTGGACATTACCAGCGGCAAGTTCGTGTTCAGCGCCAGCGAAGCCTACTGGGTTGAAAACGGCAAGATCCAGTACCCCGTCAAGGGCGCCACCATCGTGGGCAACGGCCCGGATGCGCTCACGCGCGTGAGCATGATCGGCAACGACATGGCGCTGGACAGCGGCGTGGGCACCTGCGGCAAGGAAGGCCAGAGCGTGCCGGTTGGCGTGGGCCAGCCCACCTTGCGAATTGACGGGTTGACCGTCGGCGGAACGGCGTAGGCCAAGTGTCCATGAACTCGCGGCTGTCGATTGACCGCACGACGCTGCTGCCCAGCATCCAGACCTTTGGCGAGCTGAGCCATTTCCTGCGTGGCTCGGTTGCCGACGAAGACTGCCGCCAGTTCAGTGAAAGCATGGGCACGCTGGCCACGCACATCGAGGCCATCGTTGCCGCGCTGCGCCTGAGCCGCCAGCGCGCGTCCGTGGCGCCGCTGCTGATGGACCTGCTGACCGTGCTGCGCGGTCACCGCGCGCTGGTGGTGGGCCTGGGCGTGGCCTGGCGCGGCCTGTACGAATACGCGGCTTACCTGCAGGCGCTGAACAACCTGCGCGTGCTGATTGGCCAGTGGCTGCTGGACGGCGGCTCCCACAGCGAAATGCTGGGCCTGAGCGCCGACGATTTCGAGCTGGTGGCCTGGCGCACGCTGGGCGAGGGCATGCTGCTGATCGACATGTACGAGCAGCTGGCCGCGCGGGCGGCGCCCGAGGAATCGGCCGTGGCCGCGCTGGAGGAACCCCGCGTGGAGCGGGCCATGGCCTGGTGGAAAAAGCTGCGGCTGTGACGGCGCCGCCACACCGGCTTGGAGCCGCGCGCAAAGCCTGTGCTACATTTCGGCTTATGCATTTCGCAGCCCGTTTTTACTTTTTTGGCTACTTTTGGTTCTCCAACGCCCCGGCGGTTGAGAGTTCTGAGCGTACCTGCAAGTAACAGCGCAACAGAATCTCCCAAGAAAACCGCCGGACCCCCGGCGGTTTTTTTATGCCCCTCACTTTTCCATTTCAAAACCAACTGACTTCAGGAGTGACCCGATGAACGCCAAAGCCACCGCCCCCGGCTCCGATGCCTGGTATGCGAACCCCGTCGACAAAACCAGCCAGACCGACGACGAACGCATCAAGGACATCACCGTGCTGCCCCCTCCTGAACACCTGATCCGCTTCTTTCCCATCCGCGGCACGCCCGTGGAGACGCTGATCACCGAAACCCGCCGCAACATCCACAACATCATGGCTGGCAAGGACGACCGCCTGCTGGTGGTGATCGGCCCGTGCTCCATCCACGACCCGGCCGCCGCGCTGGACTATGCCCGCCGCCTGAAGGAGGCGCGCACCAAGTACGCCGGCACGCTGGAGGTGGTGATGCGCGTGTACTTCGAAAAGCCCCGCACCACGGTGGGCTGGAAGGGCCTGATCAACGACCCCTACCTGGACGAGAGCTACCGCATCGATGAGGGCCTGCGCATCGCGCGCCAGCTGCTGATCGAAATCAACCGCCTGGGCCTGCCCGCGGGCAGCGAGTTCCTGGACGTGATCTCGCCGCAGTACATCGGCGACCTGATAAGCTGGGGTGCCATTGGCGCACGCACCACTGAAAGCCAGGTGCATCGCGAGCTGGCGTCGGGCCTGTCGGCGCCCATCGGTTTCAAGAACGGCACTGACGGCAACATCAAGATTGCGACCGACGCCATCCAGGCCGCGGCGCGCGGCCACCACTTCCTGTCGGTGCACAAGAACGGTCAGGTCGCCATCGTGCAGACCAACGGCAACAAGGACTGCCACGTGATCCTGCGCGGCGGCAAGGCGCCCAACTACGATGCGGCCTCGGTCGGCGCAGCCTGCAAGGAACTGGAAGCCGCCAAGCTGCCCGCCACCCTGATGGTGGACTGCAGCCATGCCAACAGCAGCAAGCAGCATGAAAAGCAGATCGAGGTGGCCCGTGACATCGGTGCGCAGGTCGCCGCGGGCTCGCGCCAGGTGTTCGGCCTCATGGTGGAAAGCCACCTGATACCCGGCGCCCAGAAGTTCACCCCCGGCAAGGACGAAGTCGGCGCGCTGGAATACGGCAAGAGCATCACCGACGCCTGCATCGGCTGGGGCGATTCGCTGCAGGTGCTGGATGTGCTGTCGGAGTCGGTCAAGTTGCGCCGCGCGCGTAAATAAGGCGGGCGTTCAAGGCCGGTTTGCCGGTTTGCGGGTTTGACGGGATTGCGGCCTGCCGCCAGGCGCGGCAAGCTGTGCGCATGGAGGTAATGCCATGCGCAGTGAAGTCACCGTCAAGCTCGCCGATGGCGCACAGTTGCGCTTTGACCTGGATGAAGTCCAACCCATGCCCCATGACGTGGCGCGCTGGTGGCTGGACGAGCAGTTCACGCGCTTGGGGTGCGAGCCGCTGCGTCCCACGGGCAAGGTGTTGATTGCCGACAAGGTGCTGTGCGTGGCGCAGGCGGCGGGCGGGGCGGTGTTTGCCGACGGCAAATGGGCCGCCGAATATGCCCGCGCCTGCAGCGCGGCGCTGGCCAAGCCGGTCGTCCATGTGGACGTGCCCGGCATGGCCATTACCTACTGAAGTTCAACTAAGGTTCAAGGGCCTTCAACAGCCTGGCGTGGATGCCGCCAAAGCCGCCATTGCTCATGCACAGCACATGGTCGCTCGGCCGGGCAGCGGCCACGACCTGAGCCAGCACCTCGTCGATCGTGCCTGCCACACGGGCCCGCTCGCCCATGGGTGCCATGGCTTCCACGGCGTCCCAGCCCAGGCCGCCGCTGTGGCAAAACGCCAGGTCGGCCTGCTCCAGGCTCCAGGGCAGTTGGGCCTTCATGGTGCCCAGCTTCATGGTGTTGCTGCGCGGCTCGAACACCGCCAGGATGCGTGACGGGCCCACCTTGCGCCTGAGGCCGTCCACCGTGGTGCGGATGGCCGTGGGGTGGTGGGCAAAGTCGTCATAGACCGTGATGCCGTTGACCGTGCCGCGCACCTCCATGCGCCGGCGCACGTTGCGAAACTGCCCCAGCGCAGCGGCCGCCGCACCAGGCGCCACGCCCACATGGTCGGCCGCCGCGATGGCCGCCAGCGCATTGAGCTGGTTGTGCACGCCGCCCAGGTCCCACTGCACGCGGCCCACGGCCGTGCCACGCTGCAGCACGTCAAACGCATCGGGCTCACCGCTCGCGCAGAAGTCGCTGACGGCCGCGCCGAAACTGCGCACCTCGCTCCAGCAGCCGGCGTGCAGCACGCGATCCAGGCTTTCTTCCAGCCCGTTGACCACGACGCGGCCGGAGGGGGGCACGGTGCGCACCAGATGGTGGAACTGCCGCTCGATCGCGGCCAGGTCGTCAAAGATGTCGGCGTGGTCGAACTCCAGGTTGTTCAGCACCGCGGTGCGCGGGCGGTAGTGCACGAACTTGCTGCGCTTGTCAAAGAAGGCGGTGTCGTATTCGTCGGCTTCGATCACGAAAGTCCTGCCTTCTCCCAACCGGGCAGAGACGCCGAAGTTCATGGGCACGCCACCGACGAGAAAACCCGGCTTCAGCCCCGCCTGGTCCAGCACCCAGGCCAGCATGGAGGTGGTGGTGGTCTTGCCGTGCGTGCCGGCCACGGCCAGCACGTGGCGGCCCTGCAGCACGTTTTCGGCCAGCCACTGCGGGCCGCTGGTGTAGGGCGCGCCCGCGTCCAGGATGGCTTCCATCAGCGGAAATTTGGGTGTGCCGTCCGGCAGGTGGGCCCGTGACACCACGTTGCCCACGACCCAGACGTCAGGCTTGAGCGCCATCTGGTCCGCGCCAAAGCCTTCGATCAGGTCAATGCCCAGCGCGCGCAACTGGTCGCTCATGGGCGGGTACACGCCTGCGTCGCAGCCCGTGACCTTGTGCCCCGCCTCGCGGGCCAGTGCGGCCACGCCCCCCATGAACGTACCGCAAATGCCCAGGATGTGTATATGCATGGGCGGTGATTATCACGCTGGCCCGGCCGCTACCGGGGGAACCGCTCACGCAGCTTCAGCTTCCAGAACTTGCCGGTGGAGGTGCGCGGCACCGCATCGATGAATTCGTAGCGCTCGGGCAGTTGCCATTTGGCAAAGCCGCGTTCGAGCAGCAGTGCATTGAGGTCCGCTGGCGCGGCCGATTGCCCGGCCTTGCACACCACGCAGGCCAGCGGCCGTTCGCTCCATTTGTCGTCCGGTATCGCGATGACAGCCGCCTCGGCCACGGCCGGGTGGGCCATGAGGGCGTTTTCCAGGTCCACCGAGCTGATCCATTCACCGCCAGACTTGATCAGATCCTTGGTGCGGTCGCTGATCTTCACAAAACCCAGTTCGTCCACGGCCGCCACGTCACCCGTGCGCAGCCAGCCATCGGGGGCAAACTTTTCGGCTTCCACCGGTACCTCGTGGTAGGAGCCGGTAATGAACGGCCCGCGCACCTGGATTTCGCCCACGCTCTTGCCGTCCCAGGGTTGTGGCCCGTCGTCACCCTGCACGCGCAAATCCACCAGCGGCACCGGCACGCCGGCCATCGCGGCGCGGCGGTAGCGTTCGTCCAGGCCCGCGCCGCGCAGCTCGGCGCGCGGGTACGAGATGGTGCACACTGGCGATGTTTCGGTCATGCCCCAGCCCTGCAGGATCCAGATGCCGTGCCGGTCAAACGCGCGGATCAGCGCCTCGGGCACGGCCGCGCCGCCCACCAGCGACTTCATGCCGCGCGGCAGCGTCCAGCGGCCCTTGTGCGGCGAACCCTCCACCTGCGCCGCGTCGTAGGCCTGGATCAGGCTCATCCAGATCGTGGGCACGCCCAGTGCCAGCGTGGGTGGTTCGAGCTGCATCAGGTCCAGCAGGTCTTCCGGGTGCAGGTGCGGGCCGGGGAACACGAGCTTCACGCCCATCATCACGGCGCCATACGGCATGCCCCAGCTGTTGGCGTGGAACATGGGCGTGACGGGCATGACGACGTCCGTGCCGCGCAGGCCCCAGAAATCGCCCAGGCTTGCCACCAGCGTGTGCAGGATGGTGGACCGGTGCGAATACACCACGCCCTTGGGCCGCCCGGTGGTGCCCGAGGTGTAGCACATGGCCACCGGTGCGTTCTCGTCGTGCGCGGCGTACTCAAACCCGTCAGGGTCGGCGCCGGCCAGCAGGGCTTCATAGTCCGTGAACTCCGCGGGGACGGCGGCGCCGGAGAAGGAAAACACCAGCACTCTCTCAAACCTGTGCAGGTGGGCAAACTGCCGGTACAGCGGCAGCAGCACGTCGTCGATCACCAGAAAGCGGTCCTGGGCATTGCCCGCGATCCAGCCGATTTCATCGGGCGACAGCCGCAGGTTCAGCGTGTGCATGACGCCGCCCGCCGCCGGAATGCCGAAATAGCATTCCAGGTGGGCATGGTGGTTCCAGCACAGGGTGGCCACGCGGTCGCCGGGCTGCAGGCCCAGGTTCTGCAGCGCCGAAGCCAGCGAGCGGGTGCGCCGGTAAAACTCGCCATAGGTGTGCCGGCGCAGCGACTTGTCCGGCAGGCGCGAGACGATCTCGTTGCCCGCAAACAGGTGGCCAGCGCGCTCCAGCAAATGGTTGAGCGACAGCGGCACATCCATCATGGTGCTTTTCACAGGCAGTCTCCTTCGTGGTTTGAAAGGCACTCTAGGGGGTGGGGCGGTTCGAGGCAATGCAGAATGTCCCCACATGGACAGCAAGCAGGAAATCGCCGCCACAGCCGCCCGCATGGTCGTGGAAGAGGGCCTGGAGTACGGCCCGGCCAAGCGCCGGGCGGTCAAGCAGCTGGGCCTGAACGCCCGGACGCCCCTGCCCGACAACGAAATGGTCGAAGACGAGGTGCGCGAATACATCGCCCTGTTCTGCGCGGACACGCAGCCTGGCGAGCTGGCCGCGCTGCGCCGCCTGGCGCTGGTCTGGATGGAGCGCATGGCGGCATTCCGGCCGCATCTGGCCGGCGCGGTCTGGCACGGTACGGCCACCCGGCTGTCCGATATCCACATCCAGCTGTTTTGTGATGACCCCAAATCGGCCGAAATCGCGCTGATCGACCACAACGTGGCCTATGAGCCTCGCACGGTCACCGGCTTCCAGGGGGAGGCGGTGGAGGCGCTCAGTCTGTCCAGCCCTTGCAGGGAGTTGGGCGAGGCGGTGGGCGTCCATTTGATGGTGTACGACCATGACGACCTGCGTGGCGCGCTCAAGCCCGACGCCAGGGGCCGCACGCCGCGCGGCGACCTGGCGGCCGTGCGCGCGCTGCTGGCCTAAACTCCACGCATGACGTCTTCTTCCGTATCCCCCGCGCGCCGGCGCCTTGTCTTGGGCGGCGCTGCCGCCGTGGCCGGGCTGGCTGGTGCGGGCCTGGCATGGTGGCGCTACCAGCCGCATGCAGTGGCGGCCGGGGCCGAAGCGGCCTTGTGGAGTCTTTCGTTTGAAATGCCCGCGGGTGGTCAGCTGTCACTGGCGTCGATGCGCGGCAAGCCGCTGCTCATCAATTTCTGGGCCACATGGTGCCCGCCTTGTGTCGAAGAATTGCCGCTTCTTGATCGCTTCTATCGTGAAAATTCATCAAAAGGCTGGCAAGTCGTTGGATTGGCAGTTGATCAGCCAGCGCCTGTGCGTACCTTCCTGGGCAAGATGCCGCTCGGTTTTCCGGTAGGATTGGCGGGCTTGGGTGGTACTGAACTGGGCAAGTCGCTGGGTAACCTGACGGGCGGGCTGCCTTTCACGGTGGTGCTCAATGGCCAAGGCATCATTGCCCAACGTAAAATGGGCAAGGTTGACGAGGCCGATCTTGCCCAATGGCTCAAGCTCATCTGAGTCCCCGAACAAGCCGCGAAGATTTGCAAAAATAAAAGAAAAAGAAGGCTGTAGGCGTAAATAAGCTGCAAATTGATGTAAATTCGCGATCCTCTCGTTTGCAGTCGTTGGAGCCAGCATGGATTTGCGCAAACTCAAGACCTTGATCGACCTGGTGTCGGAATCAAACGTCTCGGAACTCGAAATCACGGAAGCAGAAGGCAAGGTTCGCATCGTCAAGGGCGGTACGGCCGTTGTCCAGCAGGTTGCGGCTCCCGTGGTGGCTGCCGGCGCAGCGCCTGCGGCACCTGCCGCCATGGCAGCGCCCGCCCCCGCAGCAGCAGCCGCCGCCCCCGAGGCACCGACGGGCCACCTGGTGAAGTCGCCCATGGTGGGCACGTTCTACCGCTCCGCCAGCCCGGGCGCCAAGCCCTTCGTGGAGGTCGGCAGCCAGGTCAAGCAGGGTGACACCATCTGCATCATCGAGGCGATGAAGATCCTCAACGAGATCGAGGCCGACAAGACCGGTACCGTGACGCAGATCCTGGGCGAGAACGGGCAAGCCGTGGAATACGGCCAGCCGCTGTTTGTCATCGAGTGACGCCCCCGGCGAACCACAGGTAAGTGCCTACTCATGTTCAAGAAAATACTGGTCGCCAACCGCGGTGAAATCGCCCTGCGGATCCAGCGCGCCTGCCGGGAGCTGGGCGTCAAGGCCGTGATGGTCTATTCCGAGGCCGACCGCGAGGCCAAATATGTCAAGCTGGCTGAAGAGGCTGTCTGCATCGGTCCGGCGCCGTCGCCGCTGAGCTACCTCAACATGCCGGCCATCATCTCGGCGGCCGAAGTCACTGACGCAGAAGCGATTCACCCCGGCTACGGCTTCCTGTCCGAGAACGCCGACTTTGCCGAGCGTGTGGAAAAAAGCGGGTTCCAGTTCATCGGGCCCACGCCCGAAAACATCCGCACCATGGGCGACAAGGTTTCGGCCAAGCAGGCCATGATCAAGGCGGGCGTGCCCTGCGTGCCGGGCTCCGAGGGCGAACTGCCCGACGACCCGGTGCAGATCCGCCGCATCGCGCGCACGGTGGGCTACCCGGTCATCATCAAGGCGGCCGGAGGGGGCGGTGGCCGCGGCATGCGCGTGGTGCACACCGAAGCCGCCCTGGTCAATGCGGTGCAGATGACCAAGGCCGAAGCGGGCGCCGCGTTCGGCAACCCGGCGGTGTACATGGAGAAATTCCTGCAGAACCCCCGCCACGTGGAAATCCAGATCCTGGCGGACAAGCACAAGAATGCGGTTTACCTGGGTGAGCGTGACTGTTCCATGCAGCGGCGCCACCAGAAGGTGATCGAAGAGGCGCCGGCCCCGGGCATTCCGCGCAAGCTGATTGAAAAGATCGGCGAGCGTTGCGCCGCCGCCTGCAAGAAGATCGGCTACCGTGGCGCGGGTACGTTTGAATTCCTGTACGAGAACGGCGAGTTCTACTTCATCGAGATGAACACCCGCGTGCAGGTGGAGCACCCGGTCACGGAGCTGGTGACCGGTGTGGACATCGTCAAGACGCAGATCATGGTGGCCGCGGGCGAAAGGCTGCCTTTTACCCAGCGTGACATCCAGATCCGCGGGCATGCGATCGAATGCCGGGTGAATGCCGAAGACCCTTACAAGTTTGTGCCCTCGCCGGGGCGCATCACCATGTGGCACGCCCCGGGCGGGCCCGGTGTGCGGGTGGATTCGCACGTGTACACCAACTATTTCGTGCCGCCCAACTACGACTCCATGATCGGCAAGATCATCGTGCACGGTGACACGCGCGAACAGGCCATGGCCCGCATGCGCACGGCGCTGCTGGAGACCGTGGTGGAGGGCATCAACACCAACATCCCGCTGCACCGCGAACTGATGGTGGACGCCAAGTTCATGACCGGCGGCACCAACATCCACTACCTTGAAGAGTGGCTTTCCCACCATAAACGCTGATGTTTGAGCTGCGTTTGCTGGCACCCGAAGACCGGGTTGAAGCGCTGAGCGATGCGCTGGACGCGCTGGACGCACTGAGCGTGTCGGTGGAAGACGCCGACGCCCAGACCGATGCGGAGCAGGCGCTGTTTGGCGAGCCTGGCATGCCGCCGCCCAAGGAGGGCTGGCAGCGGTCACGCATCCTGGCGCTGTTTGCCGCGAAGGAGGCCGCTGACGAGGCAGCCCAGCTGCTGCAGGCGCAGGACTTCTTTGAAGGCTGCAAGGTGCTGGGTATCGCCCCCGTGCCCGACCAGGACTGGGTGCGCCTGACACAGTCGCAGTTTGCGCCGGTGGAGATCACACCCGAATTCTGGATCGTGCCGACCTGGCATGAGCCGCCCGCGCAGGCGCGCCAGGTGATGCGCCTGGATCCGGGCCTGGCTTTTGGCACCGGCACGCATCCCACCACCCGCATGTGCCTGCGCTGGATCGCGCGGCACGACATGGCTGGCCAGCGCGTGCTGGACTATGGCTGCGGCTCGGGCATCCTGGCCATTGGCGCGGCGCTGCATGGCGCCGCCGCGATTGATGCCGTGGACATTGACGAGGCCGCCGTCGCATCGACGCTTGCCAACGCGCAAGCCAACCACGTGGCGCTGAATGCCGGCCTGCCGGACCGGGCGCAGGGCCAGTACCAGACCGTGCTGGCCAATATCCTGGCCACGCCGCTCAAGATGCTGGCACCGCTGCTGTGCGCCCACGTGGCCCCTGGCGGCTCGCTGGTGCTGGCAGGCATCCTGCAGCGGCAGGAGGCCGAGCTCCAGCAGGCCTATGCGCCGCACTGCCGCCTGCAGGTGGCCGACGCCGAGGATGGCTGGATCCTCATGACCGCCACGCTTTAGGCGCCCGGGTGAAGCGCCCGCCTACAATCTGGCGCTCATGAGCCTGATCACACGCTGCCCCGCCTGCGGGACGATGTTCAAAGTCGTGCCCGACCAACTCAGGATTTCAGAGGGCTGGGTGCGCTGCGGCCATTGCGCCGAAGTGTTCGACGCCTCATCCCATATGCAGGGCGAGGCCGCCATGCCCGCTGCGCCGGCTGCCGCCCCCGCATTACCAGAACCCGTGCAACCAGCGCCTGTGCAGCCGGAAGCGGCCAGCCTGCCCATGGCGCCCGTTTCCACCCAGCCCCCGGAGCCTGAACCGCAGCTTGATCCGGAACCTGAGCTTGAACCGGCGCCGCTGGCTGTGCAGGATTTGCAGGTAGAGCCTCTGATGCCGGCCGGGCCTGCCCAGCAGGCCAGTTACCTGGATGCGGTGGATGAGCTGTCGCGGTCCGTGCCGGACTCTGTGGAGGAAACGCCGCCGCTGGAGGATGTGTCATTCGTGCGCCAGGCACGGCGCAAGGCGTTCTGGGGCCGCCCGCTGGTGCGAGCTGTCCTGGGGCTGCTGGCCGTGGCGTTGCTGGCGGTGCTGGCGCTGCAGATGGCCGTGCACGAGCGCGACCGCCTGGCCGCCGCGCAGCCTGGGCTCAAGCCGCTGCTGCAGCAACTGTGCGAACCGCTCAAGTGCACGGTGGGCCCGCCGCGGCAGATCGAGGCCGTCGTGATCGATGGCTCTACCTTCAGCAAGCTGCGCGCCGATGCCTACCGCCTGAACTTCACGTTGCGCAACCAGGCGCCCACGGAAATCGCCATGCCCGCCATTGAGCTGACCCTGACGGACAGCCAGGACCAGCCCGTGGTGCGCAGGGTGCTGACGCCCGCCGACCTGGGGGTGCCCTCCGGCACGCTGGCCGCGGGCGCCGACTGGAGTGGCAACTTTGCCATGAGCGTGGCCGGCAACGGCACCGGCCGCATCGCGGGTTACCGTGTGCTGGCTTTTTATCCCTGATTTCATCCACCCCTAACCGTACGACTTATGGCAGCAGTGATTTGTGGCTCCCTGGCCTTTGACACCATCATGACTTTCGAGGGCCGCTTTTCCGAGCAGATCCTGCCGGACCAGCTGCACATCCTGAACGTGTCGTTCCTGGTGCCCGCGCTGCGCCGTGATTTTGGCGGCTGCGCCGGCAACATCGCCTACAGCCTGAAGGCGCTGGGCGGCACGCCACTGCCCATGGCCACCGTGGGTAACGACGGTGGGGAATATCTGGACCGGTTGAAGCAGCTGGGCATCAGTGCCGAATTCGTGCGCCAGGTCAACGACACCTACACCGCGCAGGCCATGATCATGACCGACCGCGACAACAACCAGATCACCGCCTTTCACCCGGGGGCGATGATGCAGGCGCACATCACGGCCATCCAGCCGCGCAGCGACATCAAGCTGGGCATCATCTCGCCCGACGGGCGCGATGCCATGCTGCAGCACGCACAGCAGTTCAAGGCCGCCGGGATCCCGTTCGTGTTCGATCCGGGCCAGGGCCTGCCGATGTTCGATGGCAAGGAGCTGGCGAACTTCGTGGACCAGGCCAGCTGGGTGACGGTGAACGACTACGAAGGCAAGATGCTGAGCGAGCGCACGGGCTGGAGCAGCGCCGACATTTCACGCCGCGTACAGGGCCTGGTGGTCACGCTGGGCGCTGAGGGTTGCGAGGTCTGGATCGACGGCGAAAAGACCATCGTGCCACCCGTGAAGGCCGCCGCCGTCGTGGACCCCACGGGGTGCGGCGATGCCTGGCGCGGTGCGCTGCTGTTCGGGCTGGAGCAGGGCTGGAGCCTGGCGCGCTGCGCCGAGCTGGGCAACCGCGTGGGGTCGCTCAAGATCGCCAGCCGCGGGCCGCAGAACTATTCGCTGGCCGGCGTGGCTTAACCTCGCGCCAGGGTCACGCCGCCATCCACCGCCACCGTCTGCCCCACCACGTAGTCGCCCGCGCGCGACGCCAGGTAGATCGCAATGCCGGCCATGTCGTCGTCCACGCCGATGCGTCCGGACGGGATGCGCCGCGCGATCTCATCGCCGTGGTCGCGGGCTTCCTTGTTCATCTCCGATGCAAAGGCGCCGGGTGCAATGCCGCTGACCGCGATGTTGTCCTGGATCAGCCGCAGCGACATGCGCCTGGTCAGGTGGATCAGGCCGGCCTTGCTGGCGGCGTAGGAATAGGTCTCCATCGGGTTGACCGAGATGCCATCGATCGAGGCCACGTTGATCACCTTGGCCGTGCGCTGCGTGGCGGCCTTGCACAGCAAACCATGCAGCGCCTGGGTCAGGAAGAACGGCGTTTTGACGTTCAGGTCCATCACCTTGTCCCAGCCTTTTTCAGGAAAGGTCTCGAACGCTTCGCCCCAGGCCGCGCCGGCGTTGTTGACCAGGATGTCCAGCGCCGGTTCACGCGCGGCCAGGGCGGCGGCCAGCGCCTGGGCACCAGCCACGGTGGAAACATCTGCCGGCATGGAAATGCACTCGCCCAGCGATGAAAGCTCCGCGGCCGTGGCGTCACAGGCAGCGGCCTTGCGCGCGGTGATGTAAACCCGCGCGCCCTGGCGCAGGAAGCCGGTGGCGATCATGCGGCCGATGCCGCGCGAGCCGCCGGTGACCAGGGCCACGCGGCCCCGCAGCGAGAAAAGGTCGTTCATGGGTGGGTGCTCCTTGATGATGGTTGGGCTGGAGCGTACGCGGCGGCGCCCTGGCGGCCAATCACCTGCATGACAGTCGGCTACCATGGCCCCACCAACGAAGGAGGCGACCATGTTGCACCGTGCCGGCATATCCGTTTGGGTCCTGGGTTTCGTCGTGATGCTGGCGTCTTGCGCGACGCCCATGCCTGAGCGGGCGCAAAGCCCGCTGCTGCGTGCCGAAAGGGCGATGGGTGGCAACGGCCTGCAGTCGCTGGGCTTCACCGCCAATGGCAGCGGCGCCACGTTCGGGCAGGCCTGGCAGGCTGGCATGGCCTGGCCGCGCGTGCAATACACGGCGTTTTCGCGCTGGATGGACTATGACAATGCGGTCCTGCGCGAGGAGTTTGCGCGCCGCCGGGCCGAACCCACGGGTGGGGGCGCACTTCCCCTGATGGGCCTGGGCGAGCAGCGTGTGACCGGGTTGCTGCGCGGCACGCATGCCTGGAACCTCACGGGGCCTGTCGCAACGGCTGCGCCCGTGGCCGTGGATGCGCGCATCCATGACCTGTGGACCTCGCCGCACGGCGTCCTCAAGGCGGCGCTGCGCAACAAGGCCACGATGCAGATGGACGGCGAGACGGCTGTGTTTTCGTTCACCGAGCCTGGCCGCTTCAGTGCCACGCTGCGCGTCAATGCGCAGGGACTGGTCGAGCGCGTTGACTCCGTGCTGCCCAACCCCGTGTTGGGCGACACGCGGGTGAGCACGGTGTATTCAGACTACCGGGATCATGGCGGCGTCAAGTTCCCGGCACGCATCCGGCAGAACCAGGGCGGGTTTGCGGTGCTGGACCTGGAGGTGACCGGGGTGCGGGTCAACGAACCGCTGGCGGCCGAGGTGCCGGCTGCCGTGGCCGCCGCCAGCGAGCGCGTGGTGGCGGAAAAGGCGGCTGACGGTGTCTGGTTCCTCACGGGTGGCTCGCACAACAGCGTGCTGATCGAGATGCGCGACCACCTGATCCTGGTGGAAAGCCCGTTGTACGACGGCCGCGCCGAAGCCGTGCTGGCCGAGGTGCGCCGGCTGGCACCCGGCAAGGAACTGCGCTACGTCATCAACTCGCACCACCATTTCGACCACGCGGGCGGCTTGCGCGCGGCCGCAGCCGCCGGGGCCACCCTGGTGACCAGCGAACAGGCGCGGCCCTGGTTCGAGCGCGTGCTGGCCAACCCCAACCGCATCAGCCCCGATGGGCTGGCGCGCTCCACAAGGAAAGCCGTGGTCACCGGCGTCAATGGTCAGCGCACATTCACCGACGGTGTGCGCCCGGTGGATGTGTTCATGATCGAGGAAAGCGCCCATGCGCAGGGCTTCATGATGGTTCACCTGCCGCGCGAGCGGCTGCTGATCCAGGCCGATGCCTACACGCCGGGCGCGCCAGGGGCACCGGCGCCAGCAGTGCCCAATGCCAACCATGTCAACCTGGTGCAGAACATCGAGCGGCTGAACCTGGAGGTGGGCCGCATCCTGCCGCTGCACGGTCGCATGGTGCCGCTGTCTGAACTGCTGATGGCGGTGGGGCGCAAGCCCTGAGGTTCCTATGTTCATATCCCGTCGGCAAGGACGGGGGGTAGGGCCGCAGCGGCTTCACTGCGGTGGTCCGGCCTGTGGCCGGACTCCCCTGCGCTCCTCGTTCCGCGGGGCGGCTGCGGTCGCTTCGCAACGGCGCTGATACGCGCCGTTCCATAAATCGTCCTCGCCGGTCCGCCCTGCGGTCGGACTCCCCCCGCTGCACTCCGGTGCTCGGCACCGCAGAGGCGCCGCTGCGGCCCTACCCCCCGTCCTTGCAGCAGCATGGTTGGCGCGCGACGGTTCAACAGCCGGGCTTTTGGTCAAAGTGACCAGTGGCGCACCTGCACGCAGGCTGCAAGGTTGTGGGTGGGGCTGATGGCGCGCCTCTGCGACGCCGAGCAGCGCAGACCTGCGGGGGCAGTCCGCCGCAGGCGGACCGGGGTTTGGGCGATTTATGGAATGGCGCGTATCAGCGCCATTGCGAAGCGCTCAAACCCCGCCCCGCAGGGCGAGCAGCGCAGGGAACCCGTAGCGCAGCGGAGGGCGTTGCAGTGAAGCGCCAGCAGCCCCACCCACAACCTTGCGTACAAAAGCAAAGTACCAGCAAAGCTCCTACGCCTTGGCCGCGCGGCGGCGCTCCAGGTAGGCCTGCAGTTCACCCACCACGCCTTTGCGGAAGGCCAGCACGCACACCACGAAGATGGCGCCGATGATCACGGTGACCCAGGCCCCCACCTTGTCGGCCAGCAGGTTCTGCAATGAGATGACGATGCCCGCGCCGAACACCGGGCCGAAGAAGGTGCCCACGCCGCCCAGCAGGCTCATCAGGATCACCTCGCCCGACATGGACCAGTGCACGTCCGACAGCGTGGCAAAGCCCATGACCAGCGTCTTGAGCGAGCCAGCCAGGCCCGCCAGGCCGGCAGACAGCACGAACGCCAGCAGCTTGTAGCGGTCCACCTCGTAGCCCAGCGAAATGGCGCGGGGCTCGTTCTCGCGGATCATCTTGAGCACCTGGCCGAACGGCGAATGCACGATGCGCGAAATACCCAGGAAGCAGGCCACGAAGACCGCCACGACCACGTAATACATGGTGGTGTCGGATGCCAGTGGCAGCACGCCGAACAGGTTGCCGCGCGGCACGCCCTGCAGGCCGTCCTCGCCGCCGGTGAACGATGCCTGCAGGCAGATGAAATACACCATCTGGGCCATGGCCAGCGTGATCATGGCGAAATAGATGCCCTGGCGGCGGATGGCCACCAGCCCGACCAGCAGGCCCAGCAAGGCGGCCACGATGGCGCCGCCCAGGATGCCGATTTCGGGTGTCCAGCCCTGCGACTTGATGCCCCAGCCGGTGATGTAGGCCGCGAAGCCGAAGAACGCCGCATGGCCGAACGACAGCAGGCCGGTAAAGCCCAGCAGCAGGTTGAACGCACAGGCAAACAGCGCGAAGCACAGCAGCTTCATGACGAACACCGGGTACAGGCCCAGCAGGGGCGCGGCCAGCGCAAGCGCCAGCAATGCGATGTAGGTGATGCGGGTGAGTTTGGCGTAGTGGTTCATGTTTCAGGCTTCCTTGCCAAACAGGCCGGCCGGGCGAAGGATCAGCACGATGACCATCACCACGAACACGACGACGCTGGAGGCTTCCGGGTAGAACACGCGCGTCAGGCCCTCGACCACGCCCAGGCCCAGCCCGGTGATGACCGAGCCGAGGATGGACCCCATGCCGCCGATCACCACCACGGCAAACACCACGATGATGAGGTTGGAGCCCATGAGCGGCGTGACCTGGATGATGGGCGCGGCCAGCACGCCGGCCAGCCCGGCCAGCGCAGCACCGGCGCCGTAGGTCAGCATGACCATCAGCGGCACGTTCACGCCAAAGGCCTGAACGAGCTTGGCGTTCTCGGTGCCGGCGCGCAGGTAGGCGCCCAGGCGGGTGCGTTCGATCAGGAACCAGGTGCCCAGGCAGACGACCAGCGAGGCCACCACAACCCAGGCGCGGTAGTTGGGCAGCACCATGAAGCCCAGGTTGGTGGCGCCCGACAGCAGCTCGGGCACGGGGTAGTTTTGCCCCGATACGCCGTACTGTTCGCGAAAGACGCCCTCAAGGATCAGCGACAGGCCGAAGGTCAGCAACAGGCCGTACAGCGGGTCCAGCCCATACAGGTGTTTGAGGAAAAGTCGTTCAATGATGACGCCCAAGGCGCCCACGACCAGGGGCGCGAGGATCAGCGCGAACCAGTAATTCACGCCCCATTTGTCCAGCATGATCCAGGCGCTGAACGCGCCCAGCATGTACAACGCGCCGTGCGCGAAATTCACGATGTCCAGCAGGCCGAAGATCACGGCCAGACCCAGGCTGAGCATGGCGTAGAACGCGCCGTTGACCAGGCCCAGAAGCAGCTGGCCCATAAAGGCCTGATGGGGAATGCCGAAGATTTCCATGGATGCGCTTTGTCAGTCAGGTACAGGCGGCAGCCGGGCCACGGGCCCGGCTGCCGCCGTCTTGCTTGCAGTTACTTCTTGATCAGCGAGCACTTGGACTCGGCCACGGTCGTGAAAGCCTGATCGCCCGGCACCTTGGCCACGGTCTTGTAGTAGTCCCACGGTGTGGAGGATTCCTTGGGGCCCTTGACCTGGAACAGGTACATGTCGTGGATCATGCGGCCGTCGGCGCGGATCTTGCCCTTGCTGTAGAAGTCGTTGGCGCCGGTCTTCTTCATCTCGGCCATGACCTTGTCGGCATCGGTCGAGCCCACGGCCTTCACGGCCTTGAGGTAGGTCATGGTGGCCGAATAGTCAGCGGCCTGCAGGCTGGAAGGCATGCGCTTGTACTTCTCGAAGAAGCGCTTGGCGAATGCGCGCGAGGCGTCGTCCTGGTTCCAGTACCAGCTGTCGGCCAGCTGCAGGCCTTCGGTATTGGACAGGCCCAGGCTGTGCACGTCGTTGATGAACACCAGCAGGCCGGCGATCTTCATGGTCTTGTTGATGCCGAATTCCTTGGCGGCCTTCATGGCGTTGGTGAAGTCACCGCCGGCGTTGGCCAGGCCCAGGATCTGCGCCTTGCTGGACTGTGCCTGCAGCAGGAACGACGAGAAGTCGGACGCGTTCAGCGGGTGGCGCACCGCACCGGTCACCGTGCCGCCATTGGCCTTGACCACGTTGGAGGCGTCGCCTTCCAGCGAATAGCCGAAGGCGTAGTCGGCCGTCAGGAAGTACCAGTTCTTGTTGCCGGCCTTCACCAGCGCGTTGCCGGCCACCTTGGCCAGGGCCACGGTGTCGTAGGCGTAATGCACCGTGTAGGGCGAGCAGTCTTCATTGGTCAGGCGGGCGGAGCCAGCGCCGATGACGATGAACGGGCGCTTCTTTTCAGAGGCGACCTTGGCCATGGCCAGGGCCGTGCCCGAGCTGGTGCCGCCGACCAGCATGGACAGGTTTTCCTTGTCCATCCATTCGCGCGCCTTGGAGCTGGCCACGTCAGCCTTGTTCTGGTGGTCAGCGGTCAGCACCTCGATCGGGCGGCCCAGCACCTTGCCGCCGAAGTCCTGCGCGGCCCACTTGATCATTTCACCGCCGGCCGGGCCGTCAATGTCGGCGTACAGGCTGGACATGTCGGTGATGAAGCCGATCTTGACGGGGCCGGTGCTGGTCTGCGCGAATGCGCCGGTAGCGCCAAGGCCGACGGCCAGGGCAGCGACGAGGGTTTTGAGTTTCATGTTGATGTCTCCAGGGTTGAACAAAGGGGTCGGGGGGGGGCGGGCAGGCGTTCAGACGCCGAGGTATTCCTGCAGCATGGCCATGTTGCCGTGCAGCTCGTGTTGCGCAAACTGCTTGACGATGCGGCCATGTTCCATGACGTAGAAGCGGTCTGCCAGCGGCGCGGCAAAGCGGAAGTTCTGCTCCACCAGCACGATCGTGTAGCCGCGCGCCTTGAGCGTGCGGATCATCTCGGCCAGTTTTTGCACGATCACCGGTGCCAGGCCCTCGGAGATTTCGTCCAGCAAAAGCAGGCGCGCGCCGGTGCGCAGGATGCGGGCCACGGCCAGCATCTGCTGCTCGCCGCCCGACAGGCGCGTGCCGGGGCTGCTGGCACGTTCCTTGAGGTTGGGGAACATCGCGTAGATGTCATCAATGCTCATGCCGCCGGGGCCGATGGTGGGCGGCAACATCAGGTTTTCCTCGGCCGTCAGGCTGGCGAAGATGCCGCGCTCTTCGGGGCAGTAGCCCACGCCCAGGCGGGCCACCTTGTGCGGCGGCAGCTTGATGGCTTCTTCGCCGTTGATGCGGATCGAGCCCTTGCGGCTGCCGGTCAGGCCCACGATGGCACGCATGGTGGTGGTGCGCCCGGCGCCGTTGCGCCCCAGCAGCGTCACCACCTCGCCCTCGTTCACCGTGAGGTCCACACCGTGCAGGATGTGCGATTCGCCGTACCAGGCGTTCAGGCCTTCGATTCTCAGCAGTTCCTTGGACATTTCAGTGCGCCCCTTGCAGGGCCGCGTCGGCGGTTCCCATGTAGGCCTCGATCACGAGCGGGTTGGCCGACACCTCGGCGTACGGACCGTCGGCGATGATGGCGCCGCGCTGCAGAACGGTGATGCGGTCAGCGATGGACGACACCACGTTCATGTTGTGCTCCACCATCAGGATGGTGCGGCCAGCCGAGACTTTCTTGATCAGCTCCGTCACGCGGTGCACGTCTTCGTGGCCCATGCCCTGGGTGGGTTCGTCCAGCAGCATCAGCTCGGGCTCCAGCGCCATGGTGGTGGCGAGTTCCAGCGCGCGCTTGCGGCCATAGGGCAGGTTGACGGTGAGCTCCTGGGCAAAGTCCTGCAGGTCCACTTCGGCCAGCAACTGCTGCGCGCGCGCATGCAGGTGGTGCAGCGTGGACTCCGGCTTCCAGAAGTGGAACGAGTTGCCCAACTGGCGCTGCAGGGCGGCGCGCACATTTTCCAGCACCGTCATGTGAGGAAACACGGCCGATATCTGGAACGAGCGCACGATGCCGCGGCGGGCCGTCTGGGCGGGCCTTTCGTGCGTGATGTCTTCACCGTTGAAGGTGATGGCGCCGGCGGTGGGCGGCAGGAACTTGGTCAGCAGGTTGAAGAACGTGGTCTTGCCCGCGCCGTTCGGGCCAATCAGCGCATGGATGTGGCCGCGCCGTACTTTCAGGTCAACGTTATTGACCGCGACAAAGCCCTTGAACTCCTTCGTCAGGCCTGTTGTCTCCAGAATGATCTCGGCTGCCAAATCGCGCTCCTCTCGGGGGCTTGTAGGGAGAGCGAATGCTAGGCACGCCTGCGGCCAGGACAAACCGGGTATGCCCTTAGGTAGTTTTGCGTGCCGCGTGCCCCGCCAATGAGAAGCACCCGCGGCGGCGTTTCATGCTGTCAGAAGCCTGACGCCGGGAGCGGGCTACATGTTGCGGCGGTACTGGCCGCCCACTTCGAACAAGGCGTTGGTGATCTGCCCCAGCGAACACACCCGCACGGCGTCCATCAGCACTTCAAACACGTTGAGGTTGTCGATCACCGCCTGCTGCAGCCGCCTGAGCTGCACGGGCGCCGCGTCCGCATGGCGCGCATGGAAGTCGGCCAGGCGCCTGAGCTGGCTCTGCTTTTCTTCCTCGGTGCTGCGCGCCAGCTCCAGCTTGTCCAGCACGGCGTCGCCATGCGGGTTGCGGAAGGTGTTGACGCCGATGATGGGCAGCTCACCCGTGTGCTTGAGCATCTCGTAATGCATGCTCTCGTCCTGGATGCGGCCACGCTGGTAGCCCGTCTCCATCGCGCCCAGCACGCCGCCGCGCTCGGCGATCCGCTCGAACTCGGCCAGCACGGCTTCCTCGACCAGCTCGGTCAGTTCCTCGATGATGAACGCGCCCTGGTTGGGGTTCTCGTTCTTCGCCAGCCCCCATTCGCGGTTGATGATGAGCTGGATGGCCATGGCGCGGCGCACGCTGTCTTCGGTGGGCGTGGTGATGGCCTCGTCGAACGCATTGGTGTGCAGGCTGTTGCAGTTGTCATAGATTGCAATTAGCGCCTGCAGCGTGGTGCGGATGTCGTTGAACTGGATTTCCTGCGCATGCAGGCTGCGGCCCGAGGTCTGGATGTGGTACTTGAGCTTCTGGCTGCGTTCGTTGGCGCCGTACTTTTCCTTCATGGCCACGGCCCAGATGCGCCGGGCCACCCGGCCCATGACGGTGTACTCCGGGTCCATGCCGTTGGAGAAGAAGAAGCTCAGGTTGGGCGCGAAGTCATCGATGTGCATGCCGCGCGCGAGGTAGGCCTCCACGAAGGTGAAGCCGTTGCTCAGCGTGAAGGCCAGCTGGCTGATCGGGTTGGCGCCCGCCTCGGCGATGTGGTAGCCGCTGATGGACACGCTGTAGAAGTTGCGCACGTTGTGGTGCACGAAGTACTGCGCGATGTCGCCCATGACCTTCAGGCTGAACTCGGTGCTGAAGATGCAGGTGTTCTGGCCCTGGTCTTCCTTCAGGATGTCCGCCTGCACCGTGCCGCGCACGTTGGCCAGCACCCATTCGCGGATCTTGGCGGCCTCGGTGTCCGTGGGTTCACGGCCGTTCTCGGCCTTGAACCTGTCAATGTTCTGGTCGATGGCCGTGTTCATGAACATGGCCAGGATGCTGGGTGCCGGGCCATTGATGGTCATGGACACCGAGGTGGACGGGTTGCACAGGTCAAAGCCGTCGTACAGCACCTTCATGTCGTCCAGCGTGGCGATGCTCACGCCGCTGTTGCCCACCTTGCCATAGATGTCCGGGCGCGGGTCCGGGTCGTTGCCGTACAGCGTGACCGAGTCAAACGCAGTGGACAGGCGCTTGGCGGGCATGCCCTCGGACAGCAGCTTGAAGCGCCGGTTGGTCCGGAACGGGTCGCCTTCGCCGGCGAACATGCGCGTGGGGTCCTCGCCCTCGCGCTTGAAGGCAAAGGTGCCGGCGGTGTAGGGGTAGCTGCCAGGCACGTTGTCCAGCATCAGCCACTGGAGGATTTCGCCGTGGTCTTCGTACTGGGGCAGCGAAACCTTGCGGATCGTGGTCCCGGACAGTGACTTGCTCGTGAGCGCAGTGCGGATTTCCTTGTCGCGGATCTTCACCACGTATTCGTCGCCGGCATAGGCCTTGCGCATATCGGGCCACTGCGCCAGCAGCTTACGTTCGGCCGCGCCCAGGTGGGCTTCACGCTGGCAGGCCAGGTCGTCCAGCGCCTTGACGGCGTTTTCTTTCTGCGGGGCGTCCAGCTTGAGCATGCGCATGGATTCGCGCAGCTGCTGGACCTCGCGGGCCAGGCGGGCCTGCTCCCGGGCGCGCCGCTTGTAGCCGCGCACCGTGTCGCTGATTTCGGCCAGGTAGCGGGTGCGCGCGGCCGGCACGACCGGGGTCTGGTTGGTGCTGTGGCGCACCTGCACGGTGGGCAGGCTGCCTTCGCGCAGCGGCAGACCCAGCGCCTGCAACCGCGGCTTGAGCGCCTGGTACAGCGCGGTGACGCCGTCGTCGTTGAAGCGCGCGGCCATGGTGCCAAACACGGGCATGTCCTCGGGCCGCTGACCCCAGGCTTCCTTGTTGCGTTGCACCTGCTTGGCCACGTCGCGCAATGCGTCGGCCGCGCCCTTGCGGTCGAACTTGTTGATGGCCACGTACTCGGCGAAGTCCAGCATGTCGATTTTTTCGAGCTGGCTGGCAGCGCCGAACTCGGGCGTCATCACGTACATGGGCACGTCCACATGCGGCACGATGGCGGCATCGCCCTGGCCGATGCCCGAGGTTTCCACCACCACCAGGTCGAAGCCCGCCACCTTGCAGGCGGCAATCACGTCGGGCAAAGCCGCGCTGATTTCGCTGCCGAAATCCCGTGTGGCCAGGCTGCGCATGAACACCCGCGGGCCCTGGCCCCAGGGCGAAATGGCGTTCATGCGGATGCGGTCGCCCAGCAGCGCGCCCCCGCTCTTGCGGCGCGACGGGTCGATGGAAATCACGGCCACGCGCAAGGCATCACCCTGGTCCTGCCGCAGGCGGCGGATGATTTCGTCCGTCAGGGATGATTTGCCCGCGCCACCCGTCCCGGTGATGCCCAGCACGGGCACCTTGCAGCCGGCGGCCTGCCGCCGGATCGCATCCACCAGGGAAGCATCTGCCTTTTCGTTCTCCAGCGCGGTGACCAGCTGAGCCAGAGCGCGCCAGTTCATTTCACCGTGGCCCTGGATGGCTTTGACATCGGCCGGCGCGTAGGGCGTGAGATCCTTGTCGCAGCGCATGACCATCTCGCCAATCATGCCGGCCAGGCCCATGCGCTGGCCGTCCTCGGGGCTGTAGATGCGCGTGACGCCATAGGCCTGCAACTCGCGGATTTCGGGCGGCACGATCACGCCGCCGCCGCCGCCAAACACCTGGATGTGCTCGCCGCCGCGCTGCTTGAGCAGGTCCACCATGTACTTGAAGTACTCCACATGGCCGCCCTGGTAGCTGCTGATGGCGATGCCCTGAGCGTCTTCCTGCAACGCCGCCGTGACGACTTCGTCCACGCTGCGGTTGTGGCCCAGATGGATGACCTCCGCCCCCATGCCCTGCAGGATGCGGCGCATGATGTTGATGGCGGCGTCATGCCCGTCAAACAGGCTGGCCGCCGTGACAAAGCGCACCTTGTGCGTGGGGCGGTAGCTGGCCAGCGCCTTGAATTCTGCGGACAGGTCGGTCATGTTGGTGTCTCCGGGGACAGTGCGTTTTGTTGACGTTTACGTAAACGTCAATTCAAACGCTGATGTTAACGCCTTCGTGGTCAAATAAAAAGGGGCGCACCAGGCGCCCCTTTGGCTTCACGCGCCGGGTCAGCGGCTGTACAGCAACTGCGGCAGCCACAGGCCAATGGCCGGGAACTGGTACAGCAGGATGATGGCGATGATCTGTATGCCCATGAACGGCAGCATGCCCAGGAATATCTGGTTCAGGCTGACGTGCGGCGGGCTCACGCCTTTAAGGTAAAACGCCGCCATGGCCACTGGCGGGCTCAGGAAGGCGGTTTGCAGGTTCAGCGCCACCAGCAGGCCAAAGAACAGCGGGTCCACGCCAAAGTTGTCCAGCAGCGGAATGAAGATCGGCATGAAGATCACGATGATCTCGGTCCATTCCAGTGGCCAGCCCAGCACAAAGATGATCACCTGCGACAGCACCAGGAACTGGGTCTTGGTCAGGTTCATCGACAGCACCCAGCGTTCCACCAGCTCCTGGCCGCCAAGCAGCGCGAAAGCGGCCGAGAAAATGGCCGAGCCCACGAACAGCCAGCACACCATGGCCGATGTCTTGGCGGTCAGGAACACGCTTTCTTTCACGACCGAGAAGGTCAGCTGCCGGTACGCCACCGCCAGGAGGAAGCCACCCAGCGCGCCCACGGCCGCTGCCTCGGTGGGCGTGGCCAGGCCCATCACGATGGAGCCCAGCACCGCCATGATGAGGATCAGCAGCGGGAAGAAGCTGGTCAGCAGCATCTTGAACACTTCCAGCCGGGTGAAGCTCAGCAGGGCATAGAACAGTGCCAGCGCGGCACCACCCGCCGCCACGCCGATCCAGTAGCCTTTGGGTGCCGGCACGGTCTGGGCCGAGGCCGCACCGGCCTGCGTGCTTGCCGGCGCCGCGCCGGGCGGCTCGCGCACGCCGTCACTGGCCGGGGGCTCCTTCACGCCGTCGCTGCCCGGCGGCTCCTTGACCGCGTCGGCGCCGGGTGGCTCCTTCACGCCATCGGCCCCGGGAGGCTCCTGCACCCCGCCCGCGCCCGGTGGCTCCTTGACGCCGTCGTCTGACGGTGGCTCGGCCAGGCCGCCCTCCTGCGGCGTGCTGGCGGCCGATGCGGTGTCGCCGATGCGCGCCATGGTGGACACTTCTTCGATGGCGACCGTGGTGACACTGCGATAGCTCCACAGCGCGACGAACACAAACAGCAATGCCGGCAGCAGCACAATGAACAGCTGGCGCAGGATGTAGCCGGTGGGCACATCCTGGTTGCGGCTGCCTTTCAGGGCCATCAGCAGGCCGGGCAGGGCACGCGTGGCGTGCGACGTGGCGATCTTTTCCGTAAGGGGCGGCAGCGGCACGAAGCGTTCCGCCATGGACAGCGGTGGTGCCATGGACGGCTTGAGCTTGGCCACAAGGATGACGTACAGGATGTACAGGCCCGCCAGCATCAGGCCCGGAAAGAACGCGCCCGCGTAGAGCTGCACAACCGACACCCCGGCGGTTGCGCCGTAGACGATCAGCAGCACCGACGGCGGGATCAGGATGCCCAGGCAGCCACCGGCCGTGATGGCGCCTGCGGACAGCTGCACGCTGTAGCCCGCGCGCAGCATGGCGGGCAGCGCCAGCAGCCCCATCAGCGTGACCACCGCGCCCACGATGCCGGTGGCGGTGGCAAACACGGCGCAGGTCACCAGCGTGGCCACCGCCAGCGCGCCGGGCAGGCGAACCAGTGCCAGGTGCAGGCTGCGAAACAGCTTTTCGATCAGGTTGGCGCGTTCGACCAGGTAGCCCATGAAAACGAACAGCGGGATGGAAATGAGCACGTCGTTGCCCATGACCTTGAAGGCCGACTGCACCATCAGGTCCAGTGTCTTGGTGATGTCGCGGTTGTAGGCCAGCCAGGTGAAGATCATGCCCATGCCCATGAGCGTGAACGCCGTGGGAAAGCCCAGCATGATGGCCACGACCACGAGCGAGAGCATCAGCAGCCCGATATGGCCGGATTCGATGCGCGGCACGCTTACCAGCATGTACAGCGCCGCCAGCACGATCAGCGCCATCAGCGAAAAGCCGAACCAGAGTTCCTTGCGGATTTTCATCGTGCGGCTCCTTCGCGCGTCACGAACTTGTCCAGCGCCTGGATGTCTTCGTCCTTCACGTTGACCATGGCCTTGAGCTTGTCAACGTCCACTTCCTCGACGTCCTGGCCGCGCGACGGCCATTCGCCCTGGCGGATGCAGATGACGCACCGGGCAATTTCCACCAGGCCCTGCAGCAACAGGATGGCGCCAGCCAGTGGAATGAAGAACTTGAAGGGATACACGGGGATCGGGTCAGCGTTGAAGGTCTGCTCGCGGATGGCCAGCGACTCGGTAAAGAATGACCAGCCCGCCCAGGTCATGGCGATGACCCCGGGCAGGAAAAAGAGCAGGTACAGCGCCAGGTCCAGCGAGGCCTGGGTGCGCGGACGGAAAAAGCCGTACAGCACATCGCCACGCACATGCCCGTTCTTGGACAGCGTGTAGGCGCCCGCCATCATGAACAGCACGCCGTACAGCATGATCTGCACGTCCAGCATCCACGCGTGTGGCTTGCCCAGTACGTAGCGTGAAAACACTTCCCACGAAATCGACAGCGTCAGCAGCACAATGGCCCAGGCGAAGAGCTGCCCCAGCCACGTGGATAGCCTGTCGACGCCCAGCAGTAGTTTTTGCATTTTGTTGTGTCTCCAGACATGAAAAAGGGGCGGCCCTTCGTGCAGCCGCCCCCGGTTGGCGAGCTGCCGCTCAGGCCTTCTTGCCCTTGCCGAAATAGCGGTTGTACGCCATCTTGAAGTCCACCATGTAGTCGTTCTGCCACTGGCCCGCGCGTGCGGCGAATTCCTTCTGCGAATCCAGCACCTTCTTGAACAGCGGGTTCTCGCCGGCCTTCTTGGCAATGACTTTGTCCCAGGCGTCCAGCTGGGCCCTCAGAATGGAGTCGGGCGTCTTGTAGAAGTTGACCTTGTCCTTGGTCTTGAGCTCGATGTAGTCCTTCGAGTTGCGGTCGATCGCCTTCCAGCTCATGTCGGCCGACGCGGCCTGCACGCCGTAGTCGATGATGGCCTTGAGCTCCGCCGGCAGGGCGTTGTACTTGCCCTTGTTGAACAGGATTTCAAACTGCTCGCCGCTTTGGTGGAAGCTTTGCAGCATGCAGTTCTTGGCCACGTCGGCGAAGCCCAGCACGCGGTCGGACGATGCGTTGTTGAACTCGGCCGCGTCAATCAGGCCGCGGTCCAGCGCGGGCACGATCTCGCCGCCGGGCAGCGGGTTGACCGCGGCGCCCAGTTCGGTAAACACGTCCACGGCCAGGCCCACTGTGCGGAACTTCAGGCCCTTCATTTGCGCGACGTTGGACACCGGCTTCTTGAACCAGCCCAGCGGTTGCGTGGGCATGGGGCCGTAGAGGTAAGACACCACGTCCATGTTGATGGATTTGTAGATCTCGTCCAGCAGGGCTTTACCACCGCCGTAGTTGTGCCAGGACAGGACCATGTTGGGGTCCATGCCGAAGGCCGGGCCCGAACCCCACAGGGCCAGGGCGGACTGCTTGCCGTAGTGGTAGGCCACCACGCCATGGCCGCCGTCCAGCGTGCCCTTGTTCACGGCATCCAGCAGCTGGAACGCGGGCACCACCGCGCCGGCGGGCAGCACCTCGATCTTGAGCTTGCCGCCAGCCATGTCGTTCACCTTCTTGGCGAAGTCGTTGGCGTACTCATGGAAGATGTCCTTGGCCGGCCAGGTGCTCTGGAAGCGGAACGAGGCCGCAGGGGTCTGCGCCATCACCATCGGCGCGGACATGGCGCCAGCGGCAACGGCGGCACCCTTGAGAAGGCTGCGGCGGCGAGGGGTCTTGGGATCTGTCATGGCTTGTCTCCTGAGGTTGAGAATGATTGTTAGCAAGCTATCTTGGGCTTGCGGGTCTGTCCGGGCAAAGAGGGTTTATACGGAGCGTGGGGGCAATGCGCGGGCGGCTTGCCGCAGCTTGGAACTTCCGTATGCCGGCGGGCTCGCCCGTGCGTCGCGGGACGCTGGCAAAATGGATGCCGACATGACCCAACCTGATCCAAAGCCTGCGCAGGGCTATGCTGGCGACATCACGCCCCAACTCGCGCACCAGTGGTGGCAAGCCGGTGAGGCTGTGCTGATCGATGTGCGCAGCGACGCCGAACGTGAATGGGTCGGGCACGTGCCTGGCGCCGTGGCGCTGGCCTGGAAGCAGTGGCCAGGCATGGCGATGAACCCCGGCTTTGACGAAGGCCTCAAGGCTGCCGTTGCCCCCGGTCAGCGCGCCGTGCTGCTGTGTCGCAGTGGCGTGCGTTCCATCGCGGCGGCCAAGCGGGCGACCGAGCTGGGGATCGAGGCCTACAACATCCTCGAAGGCTTTGAAGGCGACGCCGACGAGCAGGGCCACCGGGGCCGCAAAGGGGGCTGGCGCATGCGCGGCCTGCCCTGGCGGCAAAGCTAACATCCACCCCCGAGGCGCCTTCGGCGCTTCCCCCTCAAGGGGGCGCCGCCTGCGGCCCGGCAAAGCCGGTTCCGCGGCGGCCCTTGTAAAGTCATCTCAATTTAAGGCAAGAACATGGCTGTGAATCTGGTAGCTCCTGACAACGCCCACCTGTACCCCGTAGCGGGTGTGCGCATCGGCGTCACGGAAGCGGGCGTGCGCAAGGCCAACCGCAAGGACCTGACGGTCGTGCTGATCGACGAGGGCGCGGCGGTAGGAGGGGTGTTCACCCGCAACCGGTTTTGCGCCGCGCCGGTGCAGGTGTGCCGTGAACACCTGGCGGCGGGTCAGGGCATACGTGCCATGGTGATCAACACCGGCAATGCGAACGCCGGCACCGGCGATGAAGGCCTGGTGCGTGCGCGCTCCACCTGCATTGCGCTGGCGCGACACCTGAACATTTCACCCCAGCAGGTGCTGCCGTTTTCCACCGGCGTCATCATGGAGCCGTTGCCGGCCGACCGCATTGAAGCCGGCTTGCCCGCCGCCCTAGCCGATGCGGCAGACAGCCACTGGCTGCGCGCGGCAGAAGGCATCATGACCACGGACACCATTGCCAAGGCGTTCAGCGTGCGGGCCGAAGTGGGCGGCAAGACGGTGACCGTGACCGGCATCAGCAAGGGGGCGGGCATGATCCGGCCCAACATGGCCACCATGCTGGGCTTCATGGCCACCGACGCCGCCGTGGCGCCCGCGCTGATGCAGCAGCTGGCCACCGAGCTGGCGGAGGGTTCGTTCAACCGCGTGACAGTGGATGGCGACACCTCCACGAACGACTCGTTCGTGGTCATTGCGACCGGCCAATCGGGCGCACGCCCCGTGACCGCGCTGGACAGTGCCGATGGCCAGGCCCTGAAGGCCGCCATGCTGGACGTGGCGCGCAAGCTGGCGCAAGCCATCGTGCGCGACGGCGAAGGCGCCACCAAGTTCATTGAAATCCGCGTGAGTGGCGGCAAGACCGGCGAAGAGTGCCGCAAGGTGGCCTACGCCATTGCCCATTCGCCGCTGGTCAAGACCGCCTTCTTCGCAAGCGACCCGAATCTGGGGCGCATTCTGGCCGCGGTCGGCTATGCCGGTATTGACGACCTGGACCAGACGAAGATCGATCTGTACCTCGACGATGTGCACGTGGCGGTCAACGGCGGGCGCAACCCGGCCTATCGTGAAGAAGACGGCCAGCGTGTGATGAAGCAAAGCGAGATCGTGGTGCATGTGGGCCTGGGCCGTGGGGATGCCACTGATACGGTATGGACCTGCGACTTCAGCCACGAGTACGTGACCATCAACGCCGACTACAGGAGTTGAGCCGGTCATGAATGAAAAATTTGAGCAGTTGATCGAGCGCGCGGGCGAGCTGCTTTCGCGAATCGAATCCATCCTGCCGCAGCCGCTGACGGCGCCCGACTGGAGTGCCACCGTTGCATGGCGGTACCGCAAACGCAGCTCGGGGCATGGCGCGCTGGAGCCCGTGCGTCATGTGGCGGCCATGAGGCTGGGTGACCTGAAGGAAATCGACGTCCAGAAGGACAAGATCCAGCGCAACACGCTGCAGTTCGTGCAGGGGCACCCGGCCAACAACGTGTTGCTGACCGGTGCACGCGGCACGGGCAAGTCGTCCCTGATCAAGGCCTGCCTGAACGAGTACGCCGCGCAGGGGCTGCGCCTGATCGAGGTGGACAAGGCGGACCTGGTGGACCTGCCGGATATCGTGGATGTGGTGTCCGGCCGCGCCGAAAAATTCATCGTGTTCTGCGACGACCTGAGCTTTGAGGACGGCGAGCCAGGCTACAAGGCGTTGAAGTCCATCCTGGACGGCTCGGTAGCCGCTGCGACGCCCAATGTGCTGATCTACGCCACCAGCAACCGCCGCCACCTGCTGCCCGAGTACATGAAGGAAAACCTTACCTACACCCATACCGAGGATGGCGAAGTGCATCCGGGCGAGGTGGTGGAGGAAAAGATTTCGCTGTCCGAGCGCTTCGGCCTGTGGGTCAGCTTCTATCCGTTCAGCCAGGACGAATACCTGGCCATCGTCGCGCAGTGGCTCTCGTCCTTTGGCGTCCAGCCGCAGGCCGTGGCGACTGCACGACCGGAAGCGCTGGTGTGGGCGCTGGAGCGTGGTTCACGCAGCGGCCGCGTGGCCTACCAGTTCGCGCGCGACTACGCGGGGCGCCATGGGGCGCCGGCGTGAGCAGCGTGCTGGTGGCCGACGGCGACCGCCCGCGCGAGGGCGGCATCGACCGCAAGGAAGTGGACGTGGCGGTGGGTGTGCTCATCCGCCCCGACGGCAGTTTTTTGCTGACCTCGCGTCCCCCGGGCAAGGTGTACGCAGGCTACTGGGAATTTCCGGGTGGCAAGCTGGAGGCGGGCGAGACGGTGGAGCAGGCGTTGCGCCGCGAACTGCAGGAAGAAATCGGTATCACGATTGGCCCCGCCGAGCCGTGGAAGGTCGAGCGCGTGGACTATCCGCATGCACTCGTGCGGTTGAACTTCTGCAAGGTCCACCAATGGACCGGCGAACTGCACATGCATGAAGGCCAGCAGTTTGCGTGGCAGCAATTGCCCGTGCAGGTCGCCCCCGTGCTGCCGGGAACAGTACCGGTGCTGCAGTGGTTTGCGCAGGAGCGGGCGTTTGGCGGGCCGCTGGGCTGCTGAAACTATTGCAGCTTCGGGTCGCCGAAGTGGTCTTCGTCAGGCGGTGCGTCCGTGGGGACGCGAAAGCTCTCGCTGGCCCAGGCGCCGAAATCCATGCTCTTGCATCGCTGCGAGCAGAACGGACGAAACGGGTTGGATGGCGCATACACGCTGTCACCGCCGCAACCAGGGCAGGGCACGATGCGCGGCTTCACGTCCATGCTGGTCATGGTTGCACGGCCTTCAGGAGCACAGCGTCAGCTCGAATGCCGCATCTTCCGCGCTGGCGTGCAGCCGGTCGTCGGCCTCGTGACGCATCAGGCGCACCGACACCATGAGCCGGTTGCCGCTGATTTCGGGAATCAGGCCCAAGGCGCCGTCGATGCGCAGGCGCAGCAACTGGAAGGTCCGGCCCTGGGGCAGGTTCTGCTGCAACTGGCCGCCCGTTGCCATGACCTTTTGCGGCGCACCCGAATCACGCAGCAGCTTGAGCAGAAGGTGGATCGACTCGGCCAGCGGGCCCAGCGTGGCGGCCCAGCGCTCAAGGTCTGCCCGGCGCGATGCGGCGCTGCGGTGCTGCCAGGCGTAGTAGGCTGGCAGATCAAATTCACAGGTGCCGCCGGGAATGCTCACGCGGCTGCGGATGCTCATGAGCCAGTCGTTCTCGGTCAGTGACTGGCCGGCCTTGCCGGGCTGGTTGTTGAGCGCGGCAAAACACCGGTCCAGCTGGGAGATGACGTCGTCCAGCACGCCCTCCGCGATGGCCGGGTTGCCCCGGTAGCTGTTGAGGACCTGCTTTTGCTTTTCCAGGTCCTTCATGACGTCGGATTTCAGGTCGGCGCGCGCGGCGACGTCCATGACTTCGAAAATGGTGGCCAGCGCGTAGTGATGATCCAGCGCCTGATCCCGGTTGACCAGCTCGCCCAACCCCTGGAACAGGTGCTCCAGTCGCAGGTAGGTGCGGATTCGCTCGTTAAAAGGGTATTCGTACAGGATCACGCCGGGTCTTCCATCAGGCGCAATCATAGCCCGAAGCGTTGTGCCAGCTGGCGGGTTTTGCGTCCAAGTTCGTCCAGCGTGATGGCTTCGTTGTAGATCACGCAGTCAGCCGCCGCAAGGCGGTGCAGGCGTGGCGCCTGCGCGGCGATGATGGCCTCGATCGCTTGCTGCGTGAGCCCGTTGCGTGCAGCCACGCGGGCCACCTGGGTGGACGGCTCGCAATCCACGACGGCGATGCGATCCAGTTGCTGGCGCCAGCGGCCGGATTCGACCAGTAGGGGGATGTCAAACACCAGCAGGCGGTGGCCTGCGTCAACCGCCTGCTGGGCCTGCCGGGCGGCCTCCAGCCCGACCAGCGGATGCACGATGGCCTCCAGCTTTTTTTTGGCCGTGCTGTCGGCGAAGGCCAGGGCCCGCATGCGGTTGCGCTCCAGTGCGCCGTCTGGCCCGATGAGGCTGTCGCCAAATGTTGCGCGGATGGCGGCGATGGCGGAGCCGCCCGCGGCGGTCACGTTGCGGGCAATCGCATCGGCGTCCACATGCGCGGCGCCGGCCTGGACCAGCAACTGCGCGACCGTGCTTTTGCCGCTGCCAATGCCTCCCGTGAGGCCCAGGCGGACGGCAACCATCAGCCTGACAGCCCGATAGTGCGAAGAATGGCCGATGGCCCAAAAATCATCGCGGTCAGCCCCCCGAGCGCAAGAAAGGGGCCAAATGGCACATAACCGCCTTCGCGCAGGCTGCTTGTGAATTTCATGCCGATGCCCGTCACGGCGCCGATGACAGATGCCATGAGGATGATGGGCACCAGCGCCTGCCAGCCAAACCAGGCGCCCAGGGCAGCGAACAGCTTGAAGTCCCCATAGCCCATGCCTTCCTTGCCGGTCAGCAGCTTGAAGGCCTGGTACACCAGCCAGAGCGACATGTAGCCGCCCACTGCCCCCCAGACCGAGTGCACCAGGGGCACGTCCGTCCAGCGCAGCGCCGAGGCCAGCAGACCGGCCCACAGCAGTGGCAAGGTCAGGTCATCCGGCAGCAGCGTGGTGTCCCAGTCGATCAGTGTCAGCGCCACCAGGGTTGCCGCGAAGCCGCACCAGGCAAGCGCGGTGAGCGAGAGGCCCCAGCGCCACGCGCACCAGGCAAACAGCACGCCGGTGGCCATTTCGACCAGTGGATAGCGCATGCTGATGGCCGCCTTGCAGGCTGAGCAACTGCCCTTGAGTGCAAGGTAGCTGGCCACGGGGATGTTTTCATACCAGCGGATCGGGTGGCCGCAAACCTGGCAGCGCGATCTCGGTGTGATCAGGTTGAACGGTGGTGCTTCATCAGGGGCCTTGCCCTGCAGATCCGCACATTCCGCGGCCCATTGCCGCTCCAGCATCTTGGGCAGTCTGTAAATGACGACGTTGAGGAAGCTGCCGATGAGCAGGCCAAAAGCGCCCACGATCCCGATATCAATCGCCACAGAGAACAGCATCAAACGACCTGTCCCAGCTTGAAGATCGGCAGGTACATGGCCACCACGATGCCGCCAATCAAACCGCCCAGGAACACGATGATGATGGGCTCCATCAGGCTCGAAAGACCGGCGACCATGTCATCGACCTCGGCTTCGTAGAAGTCTGCCGCTTTTCCAAGCATGTGGTCGATAGAGCCGGACTCTTCGCCGATCGAGCACATCTGGAGGACCATCGTGGGAAAAACGTTGGCATTGGTCATGGCGGCCGTCAGGCTGGTGCCGGTTGAGACTTCCTGCTGGATTTTTTCCGTGGCCATGGCATAGACCGAATTACCGGAGGCGCCACCCACCGAGTCAAGCGCTTCAACCAGGGGAACACCTGCTGCAAACATGGTGGACAGCGTGCGTGTCCAGCGTGCGATGACTGACTTGTAGACCAGCTGGCCAAAGATCGGCATCTTGAGCATGATCCGGTCCATGAACATCTGCACTTTTTCATTGCGCTTCCAGGCCTGCATGAAAAAGTAAAGTCCACCCCCGATGCTGCTGAAAATCAACCACCAGTACTTGACAAAAAACTCGCTGACGGCGATCACAAACAACGTAGGCGCTGGAAGGTCGGCGCCGAACGAACTGAACACCTGCTTGAATGCCGGCACCACGAAGATCATGATCACGGCCGTGACCACGAACGCCACCACCACCACCGAAATCGGGTACATCAGCGCCGACTTGATCTTGGACTTGATCGCCTCGGTTTTTTCCATGTACACCGCCAGGCGGTCCAGCAGGGCTTCCAGGATACCTGCGGCTTCACCCGCTTCCACCAGGTTGCAGTAGAGGTTGTCAAAGTACAGGGGGTACTTGCGAAACGCAGCAGAAAGCGACGTGCCGGTTTCCACATCGGTGCGGATGTCATTCAGCAGCTTGGTCACGCTGGGGTTGGAGTTGCCGCGTCCGACGATGTCGAAGGCCTGGAGCAGCGGCACGCCTGCCTTCATCATGGTGGCGAGCTGGCGCGTGAAGATGGCGAGATCCTTGGGCTTGATCTTCTGGCCAGAGCGCATGCGGCGCTTCTTGATCTTGGTGGGCGTCACGCCCTGGCGGCGCAGGGAAGCGGTGACCTGGTTCTCTCCGGCGGCGCGGGTTTCGCCACGCACCTGTTTGCCGTTGCGGTCCCGGCCCTCCCACTCGTAGACGGCCTCAGCCGTGTTTGCAGTCGCCATGATGGGTTTTATTCCTTGCTGCCGTGGGCCTGTTATTCATTGGTGCAACCCAGCACTTCCTCCAGCGAGGTCATGCCCATGCGGACCTTGTGCAGGCCGGATTGGCGCAGGCTGCGCACGCCTTCGCGCTGCGCCTGCTCTGCGATGTCCATGGAACTGCCGTCGCGCAGGATGATGCGCTGGATCTCGTCGGAGATGGGCATGACCTGGTAAATACCGACGCGGCCCTTGTACCCGTTGTTGCACATGGAGCAGCCCACGGGGCGATAGGGCGTCCAGCTGCCATCGACGTCCTCTTCCTTGAAGCCGGCATCAAGCAGCGTTTCATGCGGAATATCCGCGGGTGCCTTGCAGTTGACGCACAGGCGCCGAGCCAGGCGCTGCGCCGTGATCAGGATCACGCTGGACGCGATGTTGAAGGGAGCGATGCCCATGTTGCGCATGCGGGTCAGCGTGGTGGGCGCGTCATTGGTGTGCAGCGTGGACAGCACCAGGTGCCCGGTCTGCGCGGCCTTGATGGAAATGTCAGCCGTTTCCAGGTCGCGGATTTCACCCACCATGATCACGTCCGGATCCTGGCGCAGGAACGACTTGAGCGCCGCGGCGAAAGTCAGCCCGGCTTTCTCGTTGACGTTCACCTGGTTGATGCCAGGCATGTTGATTTCCGACGGATCTTCCGCCGTGGAGATGTTGACGCCAGGCTTGTTCAGCAGGTTCAGGCAGGTGTACAGCGATACCGTCTTGCCTGACCCCGTGGGCCCGGTGACCAGCACCATGCCGTACGGCCGCTGGACGGCGTCCAGCAGCCGGGCTTTTTCTTCGGGTTCGTACCCCAGTGCATCAATGCCCAGGCGAGCGCTGCTGGGGTCCAGGATACGGATAACAATTTTTTCGCCAAACAGGGTAGGCAGCGTGCTCACGCGAAAATCGATCACGCGGTCCGGGCCCACCTTGAGCTTCATGCGGCCATCCTGCGGAATGCGCTTTTCCGAGATGTCCATCCGGGAGATGACCTTGATGCGGGAGGCCAGCTTGTCCTTGATGGCGATGGGTGGGGAGGCAATCTCGCGAAGCTCGCCATCGACGCGAAAGCGTACGCGATAGGTGTGTTCGTACGGCTCGAAGTGAAGGTCGGATGCCCGCATGCTGAACGCGTCCAGCAGCATCTTGTGCAGGAACTTGACGACCGGCGCATCCTCGACTTCCGAGGTGGTGGGTTCGTTCTCCTCGACACTGGACGAATCCATCTGTGATTCGTCAAACTCGAAATCGTCGCCAATGATGCTGTCCATGGCCTCGGCCGCGGTCGTTGCGGCGGCCTCCACCATCTTGGACAGCTTGTCGTATTCCGCGATGATCCAGTCCACGCCCATCTGGGTGGCGAACTTGATTTTTTCGGCGGCCTGCTGGTCGGATGGATCCGCGGTGGCGACGATCAGCCGGTTGTTGCGCTTGCTCAGCACAACCACGCGGTAGGCCTGGCAGATCTTGGTGTCCAGCAGGTTTCGAGGCAGCCGCTGCGTGTCGATGGCGTCCAGATCCAGCAGAGGCGCGCCGAACGCCGACGACATTGTGTGGGCCAAGTCAGATGCCGACACGGCCCCGGAGCCGGTGATCTCGGCAATGAAGTTGGACCGGTTGGTCTGGGCCTTGCGGTACAACTCCTCGGCGGATTTCTGGCCCAGCTTGCCAGCGGAGACGAGTGCACGAGCCAGGCCCGGAAGGGCCAGGGTAGGGGCTTCGTTGGCGGTGGTATCGACGGCGGCCATGTCCTGCAATGTACTATGGTGACTGGAAGCAGGCGCAAATCATCGCTGATTGGCAGGGCCCTGTAAATCGCCGCTGTGCAGAGGACAGCCAGACGGACGAAGGGGGGGAAGGGAAGAAGGGAATGGTCGGGGTGAGAGGATTCGAACCTCCGGCCTCTACGTCCCGAACGTAGCGCTCTACCAGGCTAAGCTACACCCCGATGGTGCATGCAGATCGCGGTACCTGCGTTCAGGACCGACGCTCAAGCAGCTGAGCCGCTAATTGTAGCAAACCCGCAGTGAATGGATTGCCGGGCAGCTGTCCGGCGGCCTCAATCGCCCGGTGCGCCTCCGCCGCCGCTGCCTGGCGTGTGACTTCCAGAGCGCCGGTGTCATGAACGATGGCGACAATCCGCTCCAGTTCACCTACCGAGCCTGACTGGATGGCTTCGCGCACGATCTGCCGCTGCTCCTCGGTACCACGCTGCATGGCCGCGATCAGCGGGAGCGTGGCCTTGCCTTCGCGCAAATCGTCGCCCAGGTTTTTCCCCATTTCGCCGGCATCGCCGTCGTAGTCGAGCACATCGTCAATGACCTGGAATGCCGTGCCCAGCGCCTGGCCATAGCTCGCACAGGCCTGCTCGACCCCCGCAGGGGCCTGCGCCAGCACGGCACCCAGCCGGGCGCTGGCCTCGAACAGCTTGGCCGTCTTGGATCGGATCACGCGCAGGTAGCCGGCTTCATCAAGGGAGGCATCGTGCATGTTCATCAACTGCAGCACCTCGCCTTCGGCGATGACGTTGGTGGCGTCTGCCAGGATCTGCATGATGCGCATGTCGCCAGCATCCACCATCATCTGGAAGGCGCGCGAATAGAGGAAGTCGCCCACCAGGACACTGGCGGGGTTGCCGAAACTTTCGTTGGCCGTGGGGCGGCCGCGCCGCAAGGTCGATTCATCGACCACATCGTCATGCAGCAAGGTGGCCGTGTGGATGAACTCGACCACAGCTGCCAGGTTGAATCGCTGGGCGCCGGTATAGCCAAGGGCTCCGCATGTCAGCAGCAGCAGGGCCGGGCGCAGACGTTTGCCACCGGCCGAAATGATGTAACGAGACACCTCGCCGACCAGCGGAACGCCAGATTCCAGGCGGCGCGCAATGACTTCATCCACCTCTGCCATGTCATTGGCGACGAGGGCGAGGGCGGCATTGAGAGGGGAACTGTTGGACAAGGGTAGGGCGCGCAGTGATCCGGGATTATAGGAAGATGCCGCCTTGGCTGCGGATGCAGGGCGCTGCCTTGATGTTAGTGATTACACACCGTGCTATAATCTTGGGCTCTGCGGAAATCCGTCTGCAGGGGTTCTCATTTCAAGAGGTCAACATGTACGCGGTCATAAAAACCGGTGGCAAGCAATATCGCGTTGCTTCCGGCGAGAAAATTAAAGTAGAACAGATTGCTGCGGACGTAGGCCAGGAAATCGTGATCGACCAAGTCCTGGCTGTCGGCGACGGCAGCGGTCTGAAGGTTGGCACGCCCCTGGTGTCCGGCGCAACTGTGACAGCCACTGTGGTGGCGCACGGCAAGCACGACAAGGTTCGCATCTTCAAGATGCGCCGTCGCAAGCACTACCAGAAACGTCAAGGTCATCGCCAGCAGTTCACTGAACTGCAAATCGGCGCGATCGCCGGCTAAGGAGTCACGGAAATGGCACAGAAAAAAGGCGGCGGCTCTACGCGAAACGGGCGCGATTCCAAGCCCAAAATGCTCGGCGTGAAGGCCTTTGGCGGTGAGCTCATCAGCGCGGGCTCCATCATCGTGCGCCAGCGCGGCACCCGGTTCCACCCCGGTACCAACGTCGGTGTCGGCAAGGATCACACCCTGTTTGCCCTGGTGGACGGCCATGTGTCGTTCGCCACCAAGGGCGCGCTGAACAAGCACACGGTCAACGTGACCCCGGCCGCGTAAGTCCACAGGCTTTCCGGCACGAAAGCCCTGCGGCTCTTTCGCAGGGCTTTTTTGTTTGGGCCACCTAGAATCCAGCCATCATGAAGTTCGTGGACGAAGCCTTTATCGACGTTGCCGCAGGCGACGGGGGGAACGGCTGCGTTTCGTTCCGCCATGAAAAGTACAAGGAATTCGGTGGTCCCAACGGGGGCGACGGAGGGCGCGGCGGACATGTGTTTGCCGTGGCTGATCCGGCGTTGAATACGCTGGTTGACTTCCGCTTTTCGCGCCGCCATGAGGCCAAGCGGGGCCAGCACGGGATGGGGTCGGACATGTTCGGTGCTGCCGGCGACGACATCACCCTCAAGATGCCCGTGGGCACGATCATTTCCGATGCTGAAACCGGCGAGGTGCTTTACGAACTGCTGACACCTGGCGAGGTCATCACCATCGCCAAGGGTGGTGATGGTGGATTTGGCAACCTGCGGTTCAAGAGTGCCATCAACCGTGCACCGCGGCAAAAGACCCCTGGCTGGCCTGGGGAGCGCAAGAACCTGAAGCTTGAGCTGAAGGTATTGGCCGATGTAGGGTTGCTGGGCATGCCGAACGCCGGCAAATCCACGCTGATCACCGCGATTTCCAACGCCCGCCCCAAGATCGCGGATTACCCCTTCACCACGCTGCATCCCAATCTCGGGGTGGTGCGCGTCGGCCCGGAGCAGAGTTTTGTGGTCGCGGATGTCCCGGGTTTGATCGAAGGTGCCTCCGACGGTGCCGGCCTGGGGCACCAGTTCCTGCGTCACCTGCAGCGCACCCGGCTGCTGCTGCATCTGGTGGACATGGCGCCGTTTGACGATGCCGTGGACCCTGTTGCACAGGCCAAGGCCATCGTTGCCGAGCTGAAAAAATACGATGAAGCGCTGTACAAAAAGCCGCGTTGGCTGGTGCTGAACAAGCTCGACATGGTCCCGGTGGACGAACGCGCCGCGCGTGTGGCCGACTTCGTCAAGCGGTTTCGCTACAAGGGGCCCGTGTTCGAGATCTCCGCGCTCACGCGCGAAGGCTGCGAGCCGCTGGTCAAGGCCATCTACAAGCACATCAGTGCGCAACACATCGCAGAACAGGCGCCCGTGGAAATTGATCCGCGGTTTGCCGGCAAAGCCGAAGAATGAATCCAGCAGTTTCCTCCACGGTCCTGCGCGATGCCCGACGGATCGTGGTCAAGGTCGGCTCCAGTCTTGTCACCAACGAAGGCCGCGGGCTGGACGAAGTCGCCATTGGTGAATGGTGTCGCCAGCTGGCCGCGCTGACCCGGGACGGACGCGAGGTCGTCATGGTGTCCAGCGGCGCCGTGGCCGAGGGCATGAAGCGCCTGGGCTGGACGGTACGGCCCCATGAAATCAACGAGCTGCAGGCCGCCGCAGCCGTGGGCCAGATGGGCCTGGCCCAGATGTATGAGACCAAGTTGCGCGAGAATGGCCTGGGCTCCGCGCAGGTGCTGCTGACCCATGCCGACCTGGCTGACCGCGAGCGCTATCTCAATGCCCGCTCCACGCTGCTGACCCTGCTGCGCCTGCAGGTGGTGCCGGTCATCAATGAGAACGACACAGTCGTCAATGACGAAATCAAGTTTGGGGACAACGACACCCTGGGTGCGCTGGTGGCGAACCTGGTGGAAGCCGATGCGCTGGTGATCCTGACCGACCAGAAGGGCTTGTACAGCGCCGACCCGCGCAAGGACCCTGCTGCGGTGTTCATCCACGAGGCCAAGGCCGGAGATGCCGCGCTGGAGGCGATGGCGGGCGGCGCGGGTTCCAGCATCGGGCGCGGCGGCATGATCACCAAGGTGCTGGCGGCCCGCCGTGCGGCGGGTTCCGGCGCGTCAACCGTGATCGCCTGGGGCCGTGAGCCAGACGCGCTGCTGCGTCTGGTCCGGGGGGAATCCATTGGTACCTTGCTGGTGGCACAGACCCAGAAAAAGCAAGCCCGCAAACAATGGATGGCCGATCACCTGCAGCTGCGCGGTGCCGTGGTGGTGGACGACGGCGCGGTTGGCAAGGTGCGCGACGAAGGCAAGAGCCTGTTGCCCATCGGCATGACGGCGGTAGAGGGTGATTTCTCGCGCGGCGACGTCATCGCCATTCGCAGCGGCCAGGGCCGGGAGATTGCGCGCGGGCTGTCCAACTACTCCAGCGCCGAGGCGCGCCTGATCTGCCGCAAGCCTTCAAGCGAGTTCGAGCGTCTGCTGGGCTATGTGGCCGAGCCCGAAATGGTGCACCGGGATAACCTCGTGGTCACGCGCTAGCTGGCGCGTTTTTCGAGATCCTGGTTGCGCAGCGACCGCACGATGTCATTGACGCTGCGCGGCGGGGCATTGTCCGTGCAACCCCCTTGTTTCGCAAACATCAAGGTGTGCCGCGTTGCGGCGTTGGCAAATACCGAGCGCCATTCGCTGTCGGTAGTCCGCGCCCAGCCGCCGCTGGCGTTGTAGCGCGCGTAGGTGCGCATTTCACCGGTGCTGCAGCGCAATCCTTCGTACATGGCATTGACCGTGCCCGAGCCGCTGCGCGCCACGATCACGTAGCGCACCACGCCATCCTGGCCGATGGTGATCGTTGCGGGATCCACGCCAAACTTCAATGTCGAGTTGATGCTCACGTCAAACGGAACGAGCCGGGACAGCTCGAAAGCCGGCGGCGCAGGCGTCTCCAGTTCTTTCCAGTCAGGGTCGGGCGTGGACAGTTGCGCAGCCACCCCGAGGCATAGCGTGCTCAACCCCGCAGCAAACAGATCACGAAGGCGCATGTTGATCCTTTGCGGGCTGGGCATCCATGCCGTTCTGTGGATCCGGGTCGAAGGTTGCGCCCGGCGGCAGCTCAAACCCGACGCCAGGCGCGGGTGGCTCCTGGACGCCTTCTGCTGCGTCATGTTCGCGCGTGCGCATGCCACTGCGCAGGTAACGGTTGCGATGGTCGTGGCGGGGCAGGTAACGCGCCAGTTCGGTCAGCGCCATCTCGTAGACACCGCGCTTGAACTCGACCACCACATCCAGCGGTACCCAGTAGTCGTTCCAGCGCCAGGCGTCGAACTCGGGGTGGTTGGTGGCGCGCAGGTTCAGGTTCCAGTCGTGGCCCACCAGTTGCAGCAGGTACCAGATCTGCTTCTGGCCCTTGTAATGGCCGCGCGCATCCCGGCGAATGTACCGGTCTGGCACCTCGTAGCGCAACCAGTCTCGGGTGCGGGCAATGATGCGCACGTGCTCCGGATGAAGCCCCACTTCTTCGTGCAGCTCGCGGAACATGGCTTGCTCCGGATTTTCGCCCCGGTCAATGCCGCCCTGCGGAAACTGCCAGCTGTGGGTGCGGATGCGCTTGCCCCAGAACACCTGGTTCTTCTGGTTAAGCAGGATGATGCCGACGTTCGGCCGAAAGCCGTCCCGGTCAAGCATAATCAAACCCCAATTTTTAAACTGAGTTCATTATGCACGCCGGTGCAGGGCGGGCAAGGGGCTCGGTACCTACGGACAGATACCTCCCTGATGAAAGCCTCCCAGTTCTTCATTTCCACCCTCAAGGAAGCGCCTGCTGACGCCGAGGTGGTGAGCCACCAGCTCATGATGCGCGCCGGCATGATCAAGAAGCTGGGCGCAGGCATCTACAGCTACATGCCCATGGGCCTGCGTGTGGTGCGCAAGGTGGAGGCCATCGTGCGCGACGAAATGAACCGCGCCGGGGCTGTCGAGCTGTTGATGCCCGTGGTGCAGCCGGCCGAGTACTGGCAGGAGACCGGCCGCTGGGAAAAGATGGGTCCTGAGCTCATGCGTGTGAAAGACCGCCATGACCGTGACTTCATCATCCAGCCCACCAGCGAAGAGGTGGTGACTGACATCGCCCGCCAGGAGTTGCGCAGCTACAAGCAGCTGCCCAAGAACCTGTACCACATCCAGACCAAGTTCCGCGATGAACGCCGTCCGCGCTTTGGTGTCATGCGCAGCCGCGAATTCATCATGAAGGACGCCTACAGCTTTGACCGCGACGTGCCGTCGGCCAAGGCCAGCTATCAGGTCATGGCCAAGGCATACCGCGCGATCTTTGACCGCTTTGGCCTGCGTTACCGCGCCGTGGCGGCCGACAGCGGCGCCATCGGCGGCGATCTGTCGGAAGAGTTTCAGGTAATCGCTGCCACCGGCGAGGACGCCATCGTTTACTGCCCTGACAGCGACTACGCGGCCAACATCGAGAAGGCCGAGGCGCTGGCGCCGCAGGGGCCGCGCCCCGCACCCACCCAGCCCATGACGAAAACGCCCACGCCGGGCAAGAGCACCTGCGCCGACGTGGCTGCGTTGCTGGGCGTGCCGCTGCAATCCACGGTGAAGTCGCTGGTGCTGGCGACGGACCAGCTCAACGAGCAGGGTGAAGTCGTGAAGTCCAGGGTCTGGCTGCTGCTGGTGCGCGGTGACCATGACATGAACGAGATCAAGGTTGGCAAGGTGCCGGGGCTGGATGCGGGCTTCCGCTTTGCCACGGTGGCCGAGATTGAGGACCATTTCGGCGCCAAACCCGGTTACCTGGGGCCCATCGGCCTGCGCAAGCCGGTCACGGTGGTGGCGGACCGCGACGTGGCGGTCATGGCCGACTGGATCTGCGGCGCCAACGAGCTGGACTTTCACATCACCGGTGTCAACTGGGGCCGCGACCTGCCTGAGCCAGCCGTCGTGGCTGACATCCGCAACATCGTCGAAGGTGATGCGTCGCCCGATGGCAAGGGAAAGCTGGCCATCGAACGCGGCATCGAGGTGGGCCATGTGTTCTACCTGGGCACCAAGTACAGCAAGGCCATGAACGCGACCTTCCTGGACGAAAACGGCAAGCCGCAGCTCATGGAAATGGGCTGCTACGGCATCGGCATCACGCGCCTGCCGGCTGCGGCCATCGAGCAGAACCATGACGAGCGCGGCATCATCTGGCCGGATGCCATTGCGCCGTTCACCGTGGTCGTTTGCCCCATCGGCATGGACCGCAGCGCCGACGTCAAGGCCGCCGCCGAAAAGCTGCACGCCGACCTGCTCGCCGCTGGCGTGGATGTGATGCTGGATGACCGCGGCGAGCGCCCCGGCGCCATGTTCGCTGACTGGGAGCTCATTGGCGTGCCGCACCGCGTGGTGATTTCCGACCGGGGCCTCAAGGAAGGCCAGCTTGAATACCAGCACCGCCGTGACACGGCGGCCACCAAGGTGCCGGCAGGCGAAGTGTTCAGCTTCGTGAAGGGCCGGCTGGGCGTGTGATTTCGCGACGTCATTGCCTGTCGCTGCTGCCAGCGTGTGGCGCAGCGGGTCTGTGGGGCCTGCCGGGCCGGGCAATTGCAGGCGCGCAGCTTGAAGAGCCCCTGGTCGACTCGGTGCGCACGGCGCTGAGCTCCGCGATTGCCAACAGCGCACCGCCGGTGCCTGAATTCAGCGACACCGAGTCGCGCCTGGCTTATCTGCGCTGGCTGGGTGCCATGAGCGCAAGGTTGAAGCGGCGCAAGCCCGATTGGGACGTGCGGCGCGAGTTCCTGCAGACCGTCTGGTACGAAAGCCGCCGCGCCGGGCTGGAAACCGCGTTGGTGCTGGGCCTGATCCAGGTGGAAAGCGGCTTTCGCAAGTTCGCCGTGTCCAGCGCCGGTGCGCGCGGCTACATGCAGGTCATGCCGTTCTGGACGCGCGTGATCGGTGACGGTGACGCGGGCAAGCTTTTTCATATGCAGACCAACCTGCGCTTTGGCTGCGTGATCCTGCGCCACTACCTGGAGCGTGAGCGCGGCGACCTGTTCCTGGCGCTGGGCCGCTACAACGGCAGCCGGGGCAAGGCGCCGTACCCGAACGCCGTGCTGGGCGCGCGCCGGGCCTGGGAATTCAACGGCTAGCTGTGAAGGTTCAATAGGTTATTGCGGGTGTTCACCCGGAGAGGTTTTGAGAGACTGGGAATCGCCAAACCCCCAAAT